>JAABUV010001373.1_pt1 | contig 35314 bp, 42 predicted proteins | sample 5559971 | NCBI WGS metagenome assembly JAABUV01 (sample SAMN10711881, study PRJNA513362) | rock metagenome | isolation source: Antarctica rocks | place: Antarctica: Victoria Land, Knobhead nord | collected 2015-12-19
GTCCGGCGCCAGCAGGCGCCCTGCGGTGACAGCAGGCCGCCTGCATGCATACGCCGGCTCTGCTCCGACCTGTCACATCTCTGCATGGCCCGACTCTGCCAACGCTCCACCTGTTGCTTGCCGGGAGCGGTGGCCTGGCCCCCCGGCAAGCAGCAGGTGGAGCGTGGGCAGAGTCCGGCCATGCAGCAATGTGACAGGTCGGAGCAGAGCCGGCCGCAAGTCGCCGGGGGCGAGCCGGCGGCCCGGACGTGCCGCCGTGCAGGGCGGGCCGGCTCCGGCCGCGCCGCCGCTGGCTGTGCGGCGGGCGGTTAAGTCAGGGCTGCGCCGCAGGCCGGACGTCCGGCCTGCGGTGATCCGGCTCGCGACAGCGCGCCGTGCATAGACCGCCGACCCTGTCCCTGACCCTACATGTCCCTGACCTGCACCTGCTGCGCGCAGGACGACGTGCTGGTGGTGCGCTACCTGCGCGACGTGTCGGCGGTGCTGCACCTGCGCTCGCTCGCGACGGGCACGCTGCTGCAGGCCGTGCGGCTGCCCGGCCTGGGCAGCGTGGAGGTGTCCGGCCGCCGCGCGTCGCCCATCCTGCACTTCTCCTACAACTCGCTCACCGAGCCGGGCGCTATCTACACGTGCGTGCTGCGCCCTGCCTGGGCCTGCCCGGGCCGGCTTGGTACGCTTGATACAAGCGGGCGTGCGCATTGTGCAGGAGCTGGTTTGTGCGCTGCTGCCGCGCCAGGCACGGCGTCCATGCAGCGCGCCGCGCAGCGGGACCGGTCCTGCTCCTGGAAGAGCAGCCCTGTTGATTGTTGGGCCCGCGACGGTTCTAGAGTCCCCCGACGGCCAGCTCTCCACTTCCGCCGTGTCTGCTATATCGTCTGCGTCGGGCGCGTGCGCACGCCGCCGCGCCGCAGCAGGGGCCGCGCCGCTGCTGAGCGCCTGCGGGACGCGCCGCGCGCGCGCAGGATGGACACTTCGCGCCTGACGGGCCAGCTTGCGGACCTGGTACACGCGATTGTGCTGCCGGGCGGCTACAACCTGGACGACTATGAGACCAGCCAGGCGCGTCGGAGACAGCCCCCGCCCGGCACGGAAGCGGCTGCGCCTGTGCGGCAAGCTCCAGTGGATGCGGCGCGCCTGCCGAGCGTGCAGAGGTCGGCGGGGCTAAGGGGCGTGTGCGATTCGGGGCGATGTGGGGTTGCGCTCGCTGCGATGCGGCAGGGCCGGGCTTGTAGGGTGGGCTCGTGCGTGCGGCCCTGCCCCACGCCTGGTCGCGGGCGCGGCCAGGTCTTTGTGGTCAGCAGCGACGGGGCGCAAGTCCCCATGTTCATCGTCGCGCCCATCAACATCACGCTCGACGGCAACAACCCCACCATGCTCTACGGCTATGGCGGCGCGCCCTCCTGCCCGCGCCGCCCTTGTGAAGGCGCCAGGCAGCTGTGCATGCTGTGCGAGCGCTGTGTCATACGTTGTTGGAGGTCGGCAGGGCGAGCGTGCTGTGCGGAGCGCTTGGTCGGGCCGCGGCTCATGATGGCCGTGCTACATCATGCTATTGAAGCGTGGTGGCTAGGGTGCCTTGAGAGGGGTGCCTTTCTGGGTGTCTGCCAAGCCTCATTCAGCGCACCTGACTGCACACTCCACACGCGCAGGCTTCCAGAAGACGGTCACGCCCTCCTTCAGCATCGCCCGCCTGGCATTCATGCGCGCATACAACGGCGTGTACGCCGTAGCCAACATCCGGTGCGGCCCACTCGATGCTGGGCCACTCCCACACCCATGCACCTGGTGTAACACCAGGTGTCAAGGGCCGATGGCAGCAGAGAGCAAAGTCATGCGCCCACTTACCATCATGCACAGGCACGACATATGAGGTCAGGCAGGGGTGTCGCAGGACACTGCACCAGACATCACTCCTCTTTGCCGAGCGAGAAGCGGAGAGCCCATGTACGCAGGAGAGCAGAGCGCCGACGGCGCCGGCTGTGCTCAGGCACGGCGCGCGCGGCAGGGGCGGCAGCGCCAAGGGGCGCGGCTGGTGGGAGGCCGGGCGGCGCATCCGTAAGCAGAACAGCTACGACGACTTTGCCGCCTGCGCCGACTACCTCATCGACGGCGGCATCACCTCCCCCAACGGCCTGGCCATCGTGGTGCGCGCCCTGACCCTACCCTCACCCTGCCCAAGCGCTGCCCCACAGGCCGCGCTGGGCCTTCAGCGGCGCTCCCTTGCAGCCCGATGGCGGTCAGTGCGCTCCTGTCTGCTCGCCGCACGCCGCGCCTCTGGCAGCACACCCGTGCCTGCGCCGCCAAGGGTCGCCGGATCTAAAGCTGTGGGGTGCGTCGGGCTTCACGGGCTGCCTGCTACGGTGGCAAGCCCCGTGTGCTGGCTCCAGCTTGCGTGGTGCTGCCACTGCGCTGCAAGCGCTGCGCCTCATGTGCCGGATGCCCGCAATCCGGATTCTGGGCCTCTGGTCGCACACACTGATCGGCCGCACGTCAGGCTCGGGAGGGCATTGGAATGGAGGGCAGTCGGAGGGGGTCACTGATGGCACGCAGAGCAGCGCATGCGAAGTGTGCCAGCGCTGGGGAGATTTCCGACCGCAGCGCCCGGCTCGCGCAGGGCAAGTCCAACGGCGGCCTGCTCATGGGTGTGGAGGCCAACCAGGTGCGCCGTGCCCGTGCCCCCCCCCAAGCATTACTCAACAGCTGCTGTGCTGCGCATCATACCTTCCCATGCACAGTGCCATGCAGCGCCGACGCCCCGTTGCTGGAGCGGCCGGGCGTCCAGACGCAGGCCCTGTGCCTGACCCCCGCATCCTGTGAGCCGCCTGCGCCGGCATCCCTGCATACCAGTCGTCCCAGGAACTCTCAACTTTGCGCCGTCCATGCCAGGGAGGCGCCTCGCTGATGCCGTCGGCCGCGCGCGCGCAGCACCCCAACATGTTCGCGGCGGTGATCGCGGACGCGGGCGTGATGGACCTGCTCCGCTACCCGCTCTTCACCATTGGTGCGCCCCTCGCCGCGGCTGGCCACCGTCCGGTCATGTGCGAAAGCTTCCGCACCTGCCTTGTGAGTGGGAGCGCGTGCGTGATGGGGCCCGCGACCCCGAGTGCATGCGTCCGTGGTGATCACCCTTGTCCCTGTACGCGACCCCAAGTCCTGTGCCCGAGGGTCGTCACTTTTTGAGGGGTGTGAGCATATGAGCATGAGGACCGCAACCGTTTGCGATCCACAATGCTGTGGCATGCCGATCTCTGCCGTGCTGCGGCCACGCCGGCAAAGCAGTGCGAGGACGCACCGCAGTTCCGACGCCCGCCCTGCCAGGCAAACGCTTGCAGGCTCTGATGCGCGCGCGCGCGCGTGCGCAGGCAAGGCGTGGGTGGGCGAGTATGGCGACCCGGCCAACGCCACGGAGTTCCCCTACCTGCTGGCCACCTCGCCCGTGGACAACGTGAACGTGCCCAACGGCACCGGCCAGTACCCGGCGGTCATGGTGACCACAGGTAGCCCGGCCCGCCACTCGCCCCGCCCCGCCAGCTGCCCAGCTCTGCTGCGTGAGCAGCGGCGCGGTGCAGGCCCAGCTCCGTGCAGCGCTGTGCGTGCGGCGGACAGGGGGAGTTTACCAAGCCCTGGGTTTTTGAGGAGGGTGTGAGGTGCGCGCGCCTGGGGCCGCGGCAGCGGACCACGACGACACGGTGGTGCCGAGCCACAGCTACAAGTTCGTCGCGGCGCTGCAGCACGTGCTGGCCGGCTACCCGAACTCGCCGCAGCGCAACCCGCTCATCCTGCGCATCGCGCACAACGCCGGGCACGGCGCGGGTGCGCAATTTGCCGCTTGAGCGCTGGCCGCGTTGCCTGTGTGGGTCGAGCTGCGCGTGCTGCGCGCGTGCGCCGCCAGGAGCCGCGCCGTCGCGCCGCATGGGCACGCGCCGGATCACAATCCTTTTAGCGTGCACCATGTGGCTTCCGTTGCTTTAGATTTGCTGTTATGCGGGATAGCCGCCAACGTAGCGCTGGCTCGTCAGCCAGGGCGGACTGCCACCGGCGCCAGAACTGACACGCAGGGGCCTTTGCCAGCGTCGACATGCAGCCGCACCTGAGCCGCCACCGGCCTGCGCAGGCACGCCCTCGGGGCCGCATGTCGACCAGATCAGCGACCAGATCGCGTTTGCCGCCGCGGCCATTAATGCCACATGGGCGCTCACCCAGCCGCTGCCGCCGCGGCCGGTGGCCGCGTTCGGCCCGGCGTCCGACTGGACGGTCGCCGCGGACGCGCCCGACACCGCACCCTCCGGCCTGCCTGCGCCTTCGTCCAACCTGACGTTCGCCGACACGTGATCACTGTCGCCAATGCGCCCGGCCCGGCCGCCTCGGGCCTGCTTGCACCCTGGCCTGTTCCCACCCGGCGTTTAGCCTGGGTCACAGCATGGGGTGCGCGGCTGCAGGGCCGCTCATGCGCCCGGGCCCAGGCAGCCTGGCCGGCGGCACAGGTGCTAGCTATCGTCAGGGTTGGGGTGTTTAGTGCCGCCGCAGCTGCCGCCTTCAGGGCCGTCCTTTGTGCGTCGTCGCTGCTGGTCCAGCAGCGCGCAAGGACGCCCTGTGGCGCGGGCGCGACTCTGCGCCCGCGCGTTCCTGCATGCGGAATGCGGGAGAGTGACGGACAGGGCGCCCGCTCTGGGCATGCCGCGGCAACACATGTCCTCCTCGTTTTACAGCCTTGCTGCAACTTTGCGTACTTTGCTGCACTGGCGGACTTCTACATGTGCACTTGAAAGCAGAGGAGGGGTGCTGTGTGGGCCGTCACCCAGGTCTTGTGAATGGTACCACTGGCAAGGCATGGCCAGCATTGGGAAGCCCATGGCGAGCAATTGGCTCACGTCTTGGCATATGATTTTTGCGAGTCTGCGCTGGTCGCTGCCGCTCTGAAGTGTACGCTGGAGGTAGGCGGTGCGCTGAGCAACCAGATGCTGTGCGCTTGTTGCGCCAGTGAGCCCGCCAGCAAATGACGTCTGGGGTATCTCCTGTGTTTGCCACGCAGGGGAGCTGCGTGAGCAATACACGTACGTTGCTGCCCAACCCCCCCAAAGCGTTTGGCGCAGCACGATAAGGCAGCTGCAGCAGGGCGGCTCGCGTGCGCAGCATTGCGCCAAAATTTTATAACAGCCTGTGTCCGTTGCCAGTTGGGCGGCGGGCAGAGGAGTACCAGGACAGTTTTACATAGCAACATAGCAGCGGCTTTGGCCATGGTAACCTCGTTCTGCCGTGACGCAGTGGGGGTTTTGCGAGCGCAGAAGCGGTTCACATTATGTGCCATGCCAGCCCCGCCTGCGCCTGCCCAGTGACGGGATGGCCATGCTGCACGGACTGATGTCGCACTTGCAGCCCAGCGCAGCTGCATCGCGCGTGCACGCCTGCCTTTTGTCATGCTCAGTGCTTCAAGGTTCCGTAAGTTTGCCCAAGTTTGGGTCGTTCTGCAAGCACCGCAATGCATTCGCAGTAGTGGGCATGCTGGGGAGCGCCGTGCGCCCTTCAAGCCCAACAGTCCCATTCGCGCTCACCGCAGTGTATGCAACCGGTGTGATGAAGTGATCTGCAGGCCAGATGCGAGTTGTGCTTAGATGCCTCACGGGGCTGCATTGCGCTTGCGTCTGCCTGGTGCGTCTGTGTAACAGTGATGCGGGGGGCAGAGGCACCTGCCCTGCAAGAGAGAGAGAGCTCTTCTGTGTCTCCTGGCTAATCACAAGTGCGTGCTGTACACGGGAGTGCAGTGACAGCCGTGCGCTCTTAACACACAGCCATGGCACACCAATATTTTCATAAGTTCCCTGTCAATAGCTTTCCTGGCGCGTGCTACGCCGCCACGGAGCGGCTTGCCGTCACTGGCCTCACAAGCAGGTATGCCCAGGTGCCTCTGCATGAGGCAGGCATCCGGCGAGCCCCGCACTGCCCCTCAGCTGGTACTGCTCCTGCGCCAGCAGCCACGAGATGATCAGGCTGGTGACAGGCCACCAGTACCTGATGGTGCGCACTCATATTCAAAGCAGGCGAGCCACGTGGATGTGCTGTCATACTTGGGCCTGCCACGGCTTGCCACAGGGGCCTGGACCCCTGCGCTCAGCTGTGCGCCATGTCATGACCTTCAGGCACTCGACTTGGGGCTGTATCCTGTGCTTGTGCGTCATGCATGCGCCGGGGTGTGCATGCATGGCGATGCTGCACTGACCGGGAGCAGGCGTCTACAGGGAGGCGCTGACCTTGAGGATGCCGGCAATGGGCGGTGGCTGGACGCCGGGTGCCACTGGGGGGGGGCGCGCAAGGGGCGGGACGCCGCTGCGGTCGAGCAGGGCAGAGCAGCGCAGCTCCACATGATGCAGGCCCTGCGCGCTGAGAGACCTTCAGATGCAACAAGTCCGTGTGGTCAGGCGCTGCCGCCCTGGCGCATCAGGCAGCACGGCTATGCTACACGGATTATCCAGGTATGCACAACAGGCGGAAGTGCCCTGGCACTGGGGTCCCGATATTCATTACTGGTGGCCGACATGGGATGGGGCCCTGAACTCCTCCGACGTAACTGCAGTATCAGCATGACTCGGGATTGGAGGTGAGAGTGTGCGTATCAGCAGAAGCAGCATCAATCCAAGCATCAGTCCAGATCGCAGCACTACAGCGCCGGGATCGCATCAGCTGCAATGCTGTCAGCATGAGCAGGGAGCAGCCTCCCTTATGCAGCCTAGGATGAGACTACACTGCAAAGCCAGTGGCATGCTCAACCGGGAAAGATGTGAGCGGGCTGCGAGCTTGCCGTGGAGTCCAGTAGAGACAGCTCAGTCAGGCGGTCGCTCCACAGCAGGAGCACGCCCAGCGCGGCGCAGCCGCCCATGCGCAACGTGTCCAGGCGCTTGCAGTAGATGACAGCCTGTGCTGCGACTGCCCAGTGGCGAGCCGCACTCACAGGCGCTTGCGGCACAGCCAGGCAAGGCCGTAGCAAGCCTGCATGGGACCGCGGTCGCGGACTGTGAGCCCGCAGTGCGAGCGGTGCCAGGCCAGGCGCGGGGCCCGGCGGGGCGGGGCCGGCGGCGCGCCTTGCCCAGCGCGGCGCACTGGTCCAGCAGCAGCGTGTGCAGCAGCGGCGCCTGCACGAACAGGTAGCCCAGGCGCGGGCAGGCGGTCAGGTCGAGCACGGCCAGCGCGGGCAGCGCGCCCAGCGGCGCGACCACCAGCTGCGACAGGTTGGGCGCGCCGCGCAGCGCCTGTGCGCGCGCCGCCGCAGGCGTCTTGTGAAGCTCGGCAGCATCCGCAGAGTAAGCAGTCCGCTTCCGGCGTCGTCAGGCCGCACCGGTGTTCGGGGACGCGCTGCACGCCGCGGCGTGGCAGCACAGCAGCGCAGACGCACAGGCCCAGGCAGAGGGCCTGAGCGCTCATGCGCGTGCAGAGCGCCGCCAAATCAACGGAAGGCAGCAAGAGGAAGAAGACAGCGCACCAGCCGCGCCAGCTCGGGCGGCGTCAGCCGCACGAGCTCCGCGAGGAAGGCGTCGCGCGCGGCGTGGCAGCCCGGCAGCTCCACCGCGCGGCATGCGAGCAGCAGGCGCTCGCGTAGCGCGCCGTGCGTGGGCCAGGTGTTGGCGTCCGGCAGGTCCGCCGGCGAGAAGTCCAGCACGCCGCTGGCCACGGCCTGGCGCAGAGTCGCAGCCTGTTGGCGCGGCAGGGGCGCGCAGCGGTGTGGGCAGCTGTTTGAGCAGGCTGCGCCTGGCGCAAGCAGGGATGGCGGGAACGGGCTAGCGGCGCACACGGCGAGCAAGCTGTGCGTGATGCTCCCAACGTGAACCGTAGCGTGCTCGTGCGGAAATAGCAACCAAGCGTGGGTTTCACTGCGGGGCTGTGCGCGCCTGCTCCCACCTGGGGTCATGATCAGGCTCGCTCGCCTCGGGCGCCTTGTTGGCGGCACTAGCCGCCCTCTTGCCGGCTGGCTTCTTGTTGGCGGGCATTGGCGAAGCTCATCGCTTGCCGATAAGACACGAACGGGGCTGGGCAAACACAATGCGCTGCTCGTCGTAACGCCCGCTGCTCACAATAAGCTTGCCTCCACCTTTGCACGGTGACGAGCAGCCATGGAGAGCGAGCGCATTGATGCGCTGCTGAAGGACTTTGAGGCGAGGGTGGACACGCATGACCGTGAGCAGTTGAAGGCACGCGCTCTTCCCCGCTAGCTAAACTCTCGTGCACCAGATCTGCACCAGAGCTGCACACTTGCTGGTGTGGCGGTCTTCATCGAATAGCACGGCGTCTGACACGGTCGCTGCACAGCTGCTGGAGGCGGTGCGGGAGCACACTGCGCGCCTGCATGATGCGCGCGGCGACTGGGACCAGCCCAGCACTGAGCGCAGCTGGAACGCAGACGCGGTGCCGGCAGAGGACACACCGCCGCTGCAGCTGGAGTCATACAGGTAACCAGGCACCCAGGGCGGGCTGTTGTCACGGTGTCCTCTGCTGCACCTTTCTAACAGGTGTGCGCAGGGACTATGTTGCGCACAAGGCTGCACAGGAGCGCAGCGCACAGTGCTTGGCGCTCCCTGCCCCAGACACGCCGTGCACGGCGCAGCCTTCGACAGCGTCGCGCCACTAGCGGTGTCCAGGTCACCTGTAATCCCATATGCTGGCCTTTTGTTCCAAGCATAGGACAGTCTGCTACCAGCAGGCTTCTCCATCCCACATCAGGCACTCGATGGCAGAGAAATCCTGCTGCCTTCTTACATCTATTTTATATTGCAACCGACAGACACAAACCATCGACACGTGCGTGTGACGCGTAACAAGAGACGGACGCGCACAGCACAAGCAATTCTGCCAAATCCCAGGATGCGCCCTGCAACCTCATGTGCATATGCAGCACCCAAGTGCTCTCTGCACCCTGCATTAAAATGATGCATGCACGCGGCGCACTTCCTGATACGTCCTGCTCTATACGTCCAGGCGCAGTATCTTGCATCAACGTTATGTCAGTAAAGTCATTGCACAGCTGCGGCCAGTACGGGCGCTGCTCAGCATGGCGAAACGCGCCCTGCATCTGCACAGACCGTGCCACTCCCTCACGCCCCCAACAGCTCCAGCCAGCCGTTGCGGCGCCACGTCCGCGCCCGGGCGCGCCCCGATGCCGCCCGCAGCGCGCCCGCGTCACTCCATGCCAGTGATGTCGCGGCCGCCGAGCGTGACGAGGAGCTGCGTGCGCCGCCCGTCGCGCGTGACCTCCACTGTCACCTTGTCGCCGGGCCGCTTCTCGTCCAGCGCCTCGAACAGGTCGCGCTGCAGGCGCACGGGCCGGCCGTCGATGCCGACGATGATGTCGCCCAGGATCACGCGCCCGGCCTCGTCGCTGCGCGGCCCGGGCGGCGCGGGCGCGTCAGCGGTCGCGCCTGCGAGGCTAGACAGGGCAAGGTCCCCGGCCGTGCTCCAGGCGGCGGCCGCTCTGGCCCGCCATGGCTTTGCCACACAGGGCATGTGTATCAGCAAGCAAAGACATTGCCCCAGCCATGTGTCCTTGCGATCGCCCCCGCCCACCCGTCACCTGCATAGCGGCGCACTCGTCCTCGTTCACATCACGACATCACGTACTGCCCTGCCTCTGTGGACACCCCACAGCGCTGTGCAAAGTTGGTCAGAACGGGGCTTGGGACAGGAGCGCGCACCGGTAGGTGCCCTTGAAGCCGGCCTTGTCGGCGGGCGTGCCCGCGGGCACCTCCAGCACCAGCACGCCCTCCTCGCCCACCTGGCGCGCCAGCTGCGGCGGCGCGATCGTGATGCCTGCACGCCGGCGGCGCGGTGCGGGCGTCGGCGCGCGCTTGCCTGGGAGCGCGGGTGGCAGAACACATGCCGCGCGCAAGCTCCCGCAGCCCTCCTCGGGGCCCGGAGCTGCACCCCTGCCCAAGCACCGCGTCCGTGCCAACACCAGCCAGGCTCGCACCGCCCAAGCGCATGCGAATGCACAGACGCACGTGCCTTGCCGCGGTCACGCCCGGCGCTCGCTGCCCGGGCACACGAGCGGCGGCCCAAGGCCACACTCCCCTGTCAGCGCTGCACCGGCGCCTCTGCAGGACCGGCCCTGCAGGTGCTGGGGCGCGCCTACCCTACCCTAACCCAAGCCCTGGGCACGGGCGGGGCCGCACCCAGCACGGGCCGCACAACCTTGCCGTACGTCAGGATCTGCTCCACCAGCCCGCGCGCCTGGTCGATGGGGATCGCAAAGCCCACGCCGCTGGATGCGCCTGCCGCCAAAGGGTGGAGTTAGGGCTAGGGTTATCCTGACGCAGCTGGGTAACCTATCCAAACGCCGCTGGACGCGCCTGCCGCCGGCGGGCGCGCCGCCTGTCAAGGCCGAGCGCCGTGGCATCGCAACCAGGCCGCTCGGTCCAACACCATGTGCCTCAGCAGGGCAGGGCGTGCGAGAGTGTGCCGCTGTACATCCTACTCGATTATGCACCCGCACATCTGCTGGAGCGAACATATATGATGTGATGCTGGCTGCAGCATGCGGCACGTCACCCCCCGAACATGGCGACTCTGCCCTTCTGCTGGATGTACAGATGGACCTGCGCCTGTCAGCACGGGCGCAGGGGCGCGCGCGGCGGACCGCCGGGGCTGGCGACGGCCGTGTTGATGCCGACGTGCTGGATGCAGAGATGCCCATGTGCCTGCCAGCTCGGGCTCGGGGGCAGGGTAGGGTTAGGGCGACGGACCGCTGGGGCTGGCGATGGCCGTGTTGATGCCAATCAGGCGGCCCTTAGAGTCCAGCAGCACGCCGCCGCTGTTGCCCGGGTTGATCGCCGCGTCGGTCTGGATCACGTTCTTGATGGGCACGCCGCGCACGCCGGGCGTGGCCAGCTCGCGCCCCAGCCCCGACACGATGCCCTGTCGCGGCAGCGCGCGCCGCGGTCGGCTGATTCCATGTTGCACGTGCACGCCGGCGCCCCTCACAGAGGCCAGCAATGGCTTGCCAGACAGTGCGAGCGCTGCCCTGGCCGCTGGTGGATATGTGTGGAGTGCACCAACCCCTCACAATCGCCTGACTCCCCCGCCTGCCATGCAAGGCGCCCAAGCAACACCACCGCTGCCGGAACACCTACTGGCTGCGCTGCACTCTGGTCTGTTTACTAGAACCCTGTCTGTGTGTTGACCACGGCATGGCCGAGCTCACGGCGCCCGGCTGGCCCGCTTGGCAGGCAGAATTGCACGTGAAAATTGCGCGGCGGCGGGCAGCCGCGCGCCTGCGTCAGCGTGTGGTCCAGGCCAAAGGGATTGCCGATGGCGTACACGCGCTGGCCGACCATGAGGTTGGCGCTGCTGCCGACCGCCACCGGCTTGAGCTCCGCCAGCTTCTCCGGCGGCGCCTGCAGCTCCAGCACCGCCACGTCCTTGTCCGGGTCGCCGCCGATGACCTGGCGCCCCGGGCTCAGGTTGTTACATAATAGGGATAGATGGTTAGGCGCTGCGGCGCGCGCGCTGATCGCCGTGCGCGCGCGCGTGGCGCCGCCGGGTGCGAGCGCCGCCAGACGCGGCGGCCGCGCCACGTGGTCCTTCTGCCGCACCCCTGCCCGCCGGGCAGTGCCCGGCTCGCCGCGGTTTGCATGCCATCCCTGTGCTTGCGGCACGTCGGAGCCCACTGACCGACGACCGACGCGGACCGCTCCGCGCGCGGCAGCCGAGCGCTCCTGACGAGGGCGCGGCCGGGGCGCGCGCCGCACCCGGGCGGGGAAGACGGACGAGTCGATGAGGGCGACCTTGATGTTAGACGCGCCGCGGATGACGTGGAAGTTGGTCACGATGTGGCCCTGCACGTCGCACCGCATAGGGTCACATGCGCAGCGCGCAGCCGCCCCGAGTGGCACCCCAGCAGGATGCGGGCCCAGCAAGCCGCCGCGATCACGGCCAGTGCGACATCTATGGACAGAGTTCATTCCACACACTCGCAAGTCGCACTGTCGCAGCGCCTGTGCGCGTGCGGAGGCAGGACGGCAGCAGGGCCGCCGGGTGGGCGGGCGGGCGCGCAGCGCGCACCTTCTGGTCCCAGATGAAGCCGGAGCCCATGCCCTGCGGGACCTGCTGCATGTCCATGCTGTAGAAGCTCTGCCGCGAGGCTGCGCGCCGCCGCCGGGCTAGGGTCAGACCATACCGTCAGCCAGCGGCGCGTAGGAAGCCGAGCCACTCGGGAGGCAAGCCAGCCCGGCCCCTGCTCTTGGCGCCCGCATCGCAGGCGCTGGCACGCCAGCGCGCGCCGCACATGCACCATGCGCACGGCGGCGGCGCGCGAGCAGCCCGGGGCCGCGCGCACCAATGTTAGCGATATTGACGACGGACGGCGTGTTCTCCTGAAACAGCGCAACTGTCTGCAGCTCCTCCGGCGACAGCTCGGCCGGGCTGGGCTTGGGCGCCTGCGGGCAGCCATTAGGGTTTTCACCCTCAGCGCACACGCCGGGCACGGGGCGTGCGGTGCGCGCGCGCACGGGGCGTGCAGTGCGCGCGCGGCTGCGGCCTGGCCCAGCACAGGGCACGAGCAGAGCTCTGCTGATGCTGCGCAGGGTGCGCTCCAACCCGATGGCAGTGCGCGCGCGTCCCGAGCGACACCCTGTACCCTGGCTCCGACACCCTGCACCCTGGGCCGCCGCGCGCGCCTTCATCTCCAGCGTGGCCGGCGCGGCCTCAACGGGCGCGAGCGTGCGCGCGCACGCCGCAGGCGGCCGGCCGACCGCCAGCACCATGGCCAGGCCGGCGGCCATCAGGAAGCCCAGGACCGCGCGCGGCCAGCCGCGCGCGCCCGCCCGGCCCGCCGCAGCGGGCGCCGGCGCCGTCGCCGCTGCGCCCGCGCCGGGCCGCGCCCTGCCTGCCGCCGCGGCGCCGGGCCTGCCCGCCGCCCCCGTCGAGCTGCCCTCGCGGCCGCGCTGCCCGGCTGCGCTCGCGCCCGCCCGGAAGCCGGGCCTGCGCGGCCGCCGCACACGCTGGCGCCTCAGCCCCGCAGCGCTCCGGGCAGGCGGCCACCAGCTGCGGCACGGGCGCGGGCACGGGCGCGGGCACGGGCACGGGCGCCGCGCCTGCCGCCGGCGGAGAACGCGCGGCAGCGCGGCGGGATGCGCCAGGCGTGCGGCGGCGAGAGCGAGGCCGCGGCGGACCAGCAGCGCGCCGCCGAGCACGGCGCGAGCGCGCTGTGCCTGAGGCTGACGGCCACGCACGTCGCCAGGCGCGTGCTGGCGAGGCTGGCTTGCGCCGCGACCATGCTGCCGCGTCCGCGGGACAGCAAGAGCTGGGGCTGCTTCTGCTGCTGACCAGATGGGCACGGGCACGTGTGCTCCTGCGGCACAAAAGGCGCGCGGTATCAGCCAGCGCAGCAGTGCTCAGCGGCGTTAATTGTGTGCTGAGCGATACGGTGGGGCTGCAGGGACGCTGCAGCAGCGCCGGCTCCCTCTCGGACTGTAGAAATAATCTCACTGTGAGTACAGGTGGCCAGAGGTGACAGCGGTGCACACCTCAGCAGTGCGTGTTCTGAACTGACGCCGTGAGCTGCAGCGGATGTGGTGGCGGTACTCCCTCCCAACCTTCGGCCGGCCTATGAGCCCAGGGACACCGAGAAAACTGGGGACATCTCGCAGTCCAAGGGACACCAAGCGCCTTGACTGTACAGGGCTATTCCCCAGGGTCGCATGCAGAGCATGCTGAGCATGATCAGCAGTGCATCATCTGTGGTTCATGCAGAGCATGCCCTGCATGACCACGTGATGCAGCAAAGGTAACAAGTGGCGGCCGGTCTTGCCTGTTGCTATTAAGGTGCCTACACAATTACATTGCTTTGTTCCTACACGCCCTGCTTGAGCAGCTCCAGACAGACCTGCACGCCCCAGCTAGCTTGCCGTATTGTCCATGCATGAGCGGGAAGCAAGCCGCGACACACTCTGTGCCCAACACACATGCGACAGACACACAGACCACACTGCACAGTGTCACGCGCTCTCCTGCTGCACGCCCCCCATGGTTTGCACTCTGAGGAGCGCGGACGCCTGCGCTTGCCGCCTCTACCACTCCAGCGGCACAGGTATCGCGAGCCCACTCTGCTCATCGGCTGCTTGCGCGGGCGCCCGCGGCTGCGGCACGCGCCCACTGGCATTTCGCGCGGCCTGTGAACCCCATGAGGAGACGTGTCAGTGTCTGCGCCGCTGCGACCACACTCAACAGGGCCGCTCCCCCTGGCTCGGCAGGCATGCGAGCACATTCACAGATGCGCGTTAGGTCAGCACATCGTCTGGAGGAAACACACTCACTCTAAGCCCCTTGCTCACTGGCCTCAAGCAACCTTTTGTTTTCTTTCTTGCTTTCTTTCTGGATTGCTTTCTTTCTGGTTTGCTTTCTTTCTGGATTTCACAAGCAGGTTTGCATGTATGTGGCAGTAATCTACCTTCTAAACACACGCCCGCCCTTGGCCTCTATCCTCCGCCTTGTCTCCCCCTCCCCTCATCCTCGTGCATGTGCCAAAGCCTGACATTGCACATGGCACAATCGCGCTGCAACTCGACCAGGAGACCGCCCAGAAGCCGCCCTGTGTTGGGCTGTCCGGCAGCCTTCAGGCCAGCGGGCTGCACAGGTGCACAGCGCCAGCGGGCGCACCGGAGCGGCGCGGGGCGGCGGCCGCGCCGGCTCCGGCGCCGGCCCGGGTGCCGGCCCGGCGCCGGGGCCGCGCCGCGCCACCGCCGCGCGGAACAAGGCGACGTCCTCGCGCGCCGGCGCGACATTCCAGTGCTGCACGAGGCCCCACAGCTGGTGCGCCAGCGCCAGGTCGCGCGCGCCGGCCGCCTCCCGCAGCAGGCCGCTCAGCTGCGCCGCCGCAAAGCGCGCGCCTGCGTGCGCGCGCGCGCCGCTCACGCGCACGGCGCTCCCCAGGGCGCGAAGCGCGCGCGCAGCGCGCGGGGCCGGCGGCAGGCGCCGCGCGCGTTGAGGCCGCAGGGCTCAGCAGCATCAGGGCGTTGCTGAGCAGCCCTGCTGCGGCGCGGTCGGGCTGCCGCGCCATGCTCCGCGCAGCACGCGAGGCGGCCGCGGCCTGTGCGCGCCGACATGCAGGCAGCACAGCGCATGCATGCCTTGCAGGACGCAGGCCGCCATTGCTGGAGACAGCGGGCGCTCTTGCGGCGGCCGCCGGGACGCCGGCAGGCTGCGCCAGGCGTGCACGCAGCGATGGCGGCCATGATGCCGCGCGAGCGCCTGCGCTGTCCTGGGGCGCGCACCCTTGTCCTTGGCGAACCCCAGGACCTCCTCCGCTGCCTCCAGCGCGCCCTCAACGCCAATCTCGTCCATCTTCAGCGCCACCTGCGCGCAGACGCGCGGCTGTGCCCCCACCTGGAGCTGCAGTCCTGTCAGGACAGCGGAGAGGCAATCACCAAAGGAGGCCGAGGCCGTTGGCCGAGCCGGACGGCTCGAGCGCCGCGCAGGCGGGCGCCGCGCCTGCGCGGCGCGACGCGGCAGGACTTCCCCGGCTCACACACGGTCTCGGGCTCCTTGGTGATCAGCTCTCACACTGCTAAGGCGCCCCAGCAAACCCACCACGGACAAGGTGCAGTGTCACGATCACGCGTGTGTCGGCCGGTGTCGGTGTGCGCAGCCAACAGATGATTCCCATATGGATCATGCCCCATGGGCTGCGTCAGACCGGGAAGGCAGGAGTCCAAACCAAGGCTGCCGCCCAGCCAGGCGGGCTCGCCCACACCGGACGCGGAACGCCCCGAGCGCCCAGGCGGGCGCCCCAGCCCGGCGGAGCCCGCCTCATAGCAAATTGAAACGCCCCGAGCGCCGGGGCGGGCGCTTGCGCGCGCACCCCCACGAGCTCCGCCAGCACGTCGTGCGGCAGCTGCACGCGCGTGCCGCGCGCCTCCTGGAACAGGTCCAGCGCGGTGCGCCAGGCGGCCGGGCTGCGGCGCTGCCGAAGCAGCTCGAGCTGCGCGTCTGCCGCCGCCTGCCTCGCCAGCTTTGCGGTCTCGATGGCCTCCGCGCGGCGCGTGGGCGTGTCTGCCGCGGCGCGCGGCGCGCGCCTCAGCTCTGGCGGCGCGCGCCCGCCGGCCCGTGCGGCCTCGGAGTCTGTCAGGGTGCGGGCAGGCGCCCAGGCAGCTCGCGTCTGGGCGTTGATGCCGATGCAGCTCTGTCAGCGGCGCCCCGCGCTGGGCGGCGGCTGTGCTTCCCGGGGAAGGAGGCGACTCGCCGCCTCGCGCACAGCGGTGGATGCGCTGCCCAGCGGCGCGCAGAGGCTGCCTCATGCGGGCCCGGCGTGCGCACCGGCCTGCGCCGCGGGCGCCGCGCCCTGCGCAGCGTCCTCGGCGTGCTCCGCAGGCGCAGCGCCCTGCGCAGCGTCCTCAGCGTGCGCGCCGGCCTGCGCCGCAGGCGCCGCGCCCGGCGCAGCGTCCTCGCCCTCCGTCTTCGCAGCCCCGCGCCTGGCCTCACGCCTGCGCGCGCGGCGGCCGTGCGCATTCGCCGGCGGGCCGCGCCAGCATCCATGCAGGCGCAGGCGCGCGGCGGCGCGCGCACGCGCGCGAGCCAGCCTCGCGGCAGGCTGAGCAAGCGCGCGCTGTGCGCCGGCAGGCAGGCCTGCTACTGCTTCGGCATCGGGCACGCCCGGCATCACCGGGGAGCGGTGCCGGCCTGCATGAGGCAGGCCGCAGACACGAAGGGCCGGCCTGAGCGCAGGCACGCGAGGCGCCACACAGCCCGCGCAGGCTGCAAGGCCGCAGGCACCGTCCCGGGCGCGCGGGGCGGCTGCGGGGCGGCGCCCGGGGCGCCGGCCCGGGGCGCGCACTCGGCGTTCAGGCGCTGGCGCAGCTGCGTCTCGGCCGCGCGCGCGACCGAGGTGAGCTCGGTGGCGCTGGGGTCGCGGAAGTGGCCGCGGGCCTCCTTCAGGTAGGAGCCGATGGCGGCCGGGTACGCGGTGCCCTTAGGGTAGCGCCGCTGCGCCGGCGTCAGGCCCTCAAACAGCGCGACCGCCTGCTCATGGAACCTGCGCCGCCCGGCGCCCGGCGGGGGTTAGGGTTACCATAACCCTAATTATAATCCCGCTTGCGCCCCGCCTCCCAAGTGTGCTGCTCGGCACGATGACGCGGCCGGCCGCTGGGCGAGCGGCGCCGCCGAGCGGCGCGGTGGCCGGCGCGCATCCGGCGCCGTGTGCAACTGACAACCAGATCACGCCCACAGCATTGCTTCAAACCGACCCCAGCGGGCGGCTCTCGCCGCCGCGCCCACTCGTACAACCAGCGTGTGCGGCGCCGCGCAGCCAGGCCATTTCGATTCCGGCGCACTCCGAGCGCCTGCCGAGCTCTGCCGCCAGGCCGTTGCTGCCCGCAGTGCGTCAGCCGTGATGCCGACCGGCGGGGCGCGCGCGCACCCCAGCATCTGCAGCACGTTAATGGCCTCGCCGACCACCGGCAGCGCGCGCTGGTCCAGCTCCAAGACCTCGAGGCCCGGCGCCGGCGCGCCCTCCGCGCCCGGCGCCCCGGGCGCGGCCGCGGCGGCCTCCGCTGGTGCCGCAGCGCCCGGCCCGCTCGCCTCCCCGCCGCCGCCGCCCTCGCCCGCCGGGGCGGCGCCCTCCGCAGGCGCGGCCGCCGCGTCGGCTACGCTCCCGGGGGCGGCTAGGCTAACGGGGGCGGCGTCGGTGTCGGCTGCGCTCTCGGGGGCGGCCTCCGCATCGGCGGCGCCGCTGGCGCCCTCGCCCGGCGCGGCCGCGGCGGCGTCGCCCTCGGCGGCGGCGGCGGTTGCGGCCGCGCGGACGACCTCCCCCATGCACTCGTCCAGCGCGGCGCGCACCAGCGCAGGCACGTCTGCCGCGCGCAGCGGCGGCCGCACGGGCAGCGCCAGCATGGGCGCCGGCCAGCCGGCCTGCGCTGACACCCTGCGCGCAGGGCGCGGGGTGGTCAGAGGTGCAACGGCCTGTGCCGAGCCAGCAGGCAGGAGGCAGGTCCGAGGGGGGCTGGTCAGACGTGAAGCAGCGGCCATGTCTCTTGGTGTTACCATGCGCCAGAGGCAGCGCACGGCCGCCAGCCCCAGCAGACATGGGTGCGGGCAAGCAGGGCAACATGTCGAGCGAGCGTGGCCTGCATGGAGTTTGGCATGCTTGAGGCACAGGACGAGGCATGCTGGGTCTGAAATCCGTCAGATAACGCGGCCTTGATATGACACAATCTGGCGCCAGTCATGCTGCCCATCCGAGCGCGTGCAAGGTGCGGAGCGGGCCGCATCTCTGGCCGACCCGGGGTGCGGCGGCAGAGGCAGAGCCACAGCCGCGCGGGTGCTCGGCAGGCCTGTGCGCATGCGGAAGCAGGACAGGCTGCGGGCGTGTTCATCTGATGACCAAATTTGCAGTCCTGTGGCAGGGCGGGTGGCGCTGTATCCAGGCGCAGCAGCAACGCATGTGGCGGTCGCCGTACAGCGTCGCAGCCACGGCTATAGGGCGTTACACAGCAGCTCTGGGCAGGGTAGGGTTAGGGTAAGATAGGATTCCGCGCCACGGCCGCGCGCCTGTACGCGCGCAGCAGCAGCGTGTACTGGTACGGCAGGGCCGCGCCGCCGGCGCCGCGCTGCTCGGCCAGCAGCGCGCGCAGCTCCACGTGGCAGCCGTGCTCCGCCAGCGCCTCCATGGCCGGCACATGCGTGGCGGCCGTGGCGCCGGCGCCGCGCGCCCTCTGCTCGCGCAGCAGCTGCGCACGCGCAGCAGGGCAGCCTTTCATAAGAACCTATCCGTTCTTGAACGCCGGCAGACAGAAGACCTGTGCAGGCCTGAGAAAATCTGCATCATCGAGTACGGTGTACAGAACATCTGTGCAGGCCCCATCTCGATAATACAATACTGACTGTGGCTGGGACGACGTCATAGTTAACATGCCAAGACATTCGAGAGGCAACAAATGTGAAGTGAGGTGCAAATGATTTGACTGCTCACGCCATGCGGCACACTGCGCTTGCCACACTCCCCTGGCGGGCTGGCCGGGCGCGCTCGAAACGCGTGGCCGCACATGCATGACGTAGTCCAGGGCTTTGACCCGGCCGGCCGTGGCGATGAGGGCGGCATAGTCCTCGGCGCTCGGCGCCAGGCAGGCCCTGCGCATCTGCGCCCCGCCGCACCCGCCCGTGAGCTGCCCGTCATCCGCCAAGCACACCGTGGCAGGCGGCCAAGCACCGGAGCACCAGCGGCGGGAGCGGCTCGGAGCCGCCGGTCACAGGGCGCGGCCGGGCTGCGCGGCGGGAGGGGCGGCGCGCGCACCGTGTCGAAGAAGAAGATGGCGTCGCCCAGGTTCCTGGTCGAGTTGGCCTTCTGCAGGAAGGCCTGCAGCAGCTCGCGACTGGGCGCCATGCCGCTCAGCTCCATCTCTTCCAGCATGTCCCGCGCTGCCGAGAGCCTGGCCGGCGGCGCGGCGCTCTCCGCGGTCAGTGACCCCTAAACAAGCAGGCGCAAGCAGCAGCTGCAGCAGTTCTGGCCGCAAGGCCGAAGGCAGCACGGGCAGGTCGACATGCAACGGCAGGGCAGCACACGTGCTGCTGAGTGTTCAGCATGGCCACCGTGGCAGAGAGCAGGCCGCCGCGCCTGAGCTCCTCCGGGAGCTCCACATACAGCTCGTGATAGTCCTGCGGCGTCTGGAAGGGCAAGACGGGCAGGCGCCTGAAGTACGCGCGCGGGTAGTCCCTTTCCGCCTCTGCAAAGCCCAGGCGCGCTTCAGTGGCAGTCGGGCTTGCCCGCCCAGCCCAGCGCTCTGTTCAAGCACAGCATGTTAGCCACTTGGTGAGTCTCTGGCAGCGCGGGAACAGCCAAGCAGGCAACGTGCACTGCGAGCTGCCTGATGCTGTGCAACGAAGACTCATGCTAGCTCCTCTTTCAGCCTCACCATACGGCTCTGGCGGAGCAGCGCAGCTGGCAGACTGTGCAATGCACGCAGTATGCTGTAGCACCCAGCTCTGCCGCCGCCTGCATGCACGCGCCAGCAGCATGGACAGGAGCTGCATGTGAGCCATTGTGGGCGGCGTGCTCAAACGCAGCCTAAAGCCGCTGTGTGCGGCAGGCTCATTATATAGGTAGACTAGCTAGCGCTGATGGGTGCGGGCTCGGGTGCCCCCGCCTAACCGGAAGCTCGGAGGGGAGGCATCAGGGGAGCCTGCGTCACACGCTTGCTCACAGGGGGCGCTCCGCACCTTGCTCGCGCGGCGTCTGTGCACCATGATAAACTACCTGGAGGTGCTGGCACTGCTGCTGCTGCTGTGCGCCGCTCCGCTCGCATGGCTGAACTGGCTGCTGGGGGGGTACACGCACAGCCTGCCGGCTCTGTGGAAGCTGCTCCGCCAAGGTAGGCCGCCGCACATTGCACCGCTGGTGGCTCGGTGACCGTCGCTGGAAGGGGCAGCACGCAGCTCGTGCCCGCGCTGTGCGCAGGCTCCTTCAAGTACGACTCCCTGCGGCTGCGGCCCGAGCCCCAGCTCAGCGGCCTGCGCGTCGTGCAGCCCAGCACAGACTTTGCTGTCTTCCGCACCGCGCACATCGCCGTGGATGCCAGCCTCTGGCGGATAGTCACGGGTGCGCGGCAGCGTTCTAGTAAACTACAATGTCCCCTCCGGTTGCGTCCATGCATGCTCTGTCGTGCATGCAGGCAGGCCAGCATGCCGGCCGCGCTGCCTGCGCACATAAGGCAAACATAAGGTGCCTGGCAGACACACGTGCACCCTGTGGCAGGGCGGCCCTTCCAGCTCGTCATCCAGGAGCCCGTGCTGGACTGGACGACCGACGCCAACGGCGTCTCGCACACCGCCAACCTGCTCGCAGAGGCCGGCTTCATCAAGCTCGCCGGGGCCGCGCCCCAGGGCGCCGCGTCGGAGGCCACACCTGAAGGCGCGCTCCGCAGGCCCCCCCGCCCCCCTTGGTTTCGCGCTTTGCCTGCGCGCACAAGCAGGCAGGCCCTGAAATGAACGCTGAACAATCGGCTCTCGCGCAGGCTGGGAGAAGGTGAGCGCCGGCGAGGACGGCGCGGCGGCCGCGCCGGCCTCCGCGGGCGGCCCGCTCGTGTCCGCACAGCCCAAGCAGGGGGAGGTGCTGCGGCCGCTGCTGGAGGGCGAGCTGCGCGCGCTGACCGCGCACGTCATCTGCCGCGGCGGCGCGCTGCAGCTGCCGCGTGACCTCGGCACGGCCCCTGGCCTCCCCCCTGTGCCTCATCATGCGGGAACATGGCTTCATGACGGACGGTGGTGAGCCGAATGTGGGCGCGATTGGGAGCCAGAGCCGGTGGGGCCACAGGGCTGGTGGTACAGTGATGATGCGCGCCTGAGGTGGTGTTGCAGCTGCGGCGGGCCTCAGGAGGCAGCGGCACGAGCCGCGCCTGGACCCGCGCGCGCAGGCATGGTCGTGGGCGAGGCGCTGCGCTTCAAGGCGCTGGTGGGCGTGGCCAGCCTGGAGGCGGACGCGCGCACAGCCGCGCGCGACGGCGCGCCCGCGGCCGACGCCTGGTTCTCGGCGCCGCGCCGGCCCGCGCCGTCAGAGGCGACAGGCGCGCCCCGCTGCTGCTGCGCGCCCCGGGCAGCCTCTGCGCACGCGCCGGCGGCTGGTCAGCCGCGCCGGCGGCCGTGTGGCCGTGTCCCGCTGTCGCCGCGGCCGCACTCCCGCTGCCTGAGCTTCTCAAACCACCCACTCTGCTCGCCCGGGGCGGCGTGGCAGCGAGCAGGGGCGGCGGGGTTGTGTCGAGGCCATCCACCCCTACTTAAACCACTATCGACCGAGCTGGCGTGCTTGTGGCAGGCCGCGTGCTGTACCCGCTGGCGCTGGACGTGCGCTCGGAGCACCTGGCGCTGGAGCTGCGCGGCTGGCGCACGGCGGCCGGCATGCGCCTGCACCGCCCGCTGCAGCTGTCCCTGGAGTTCACGCCCGCGCTCGCGCAGTGCGCGCCCCCCCATCACATGACCCTAACCCTACCCCCGTCGTCGCGCTGCGCGTGCCGCCCCCGCGGCAGCGGCGCGCCGCCGCGGGCCCCCGAGCCCCGCGCGCGCGCAGGTACCTGTTCGCGCGGCTGTCGCCGCTGCTGGGTGCGGCGGTCGCGCTGGAGGGCGGCGCGGCGGGCGGCGCGGGGCGCATCGAGGTCACGCTGACGCCGGCCGGGCTGGCGCTGCCGGCCGAGGTGACCGCGGTGCGGCTGGCGCCGATGCAGCTGGCGCTCGCGTCGCGCGGGCCGGTGCACAACCTCATCCGGCTGCTCAAGCTGGGCGACAAGGGCGTGGCCGAGGCGCCGCGCCTGGAGGCCTGGACCAGCGCGATCCGCGCCGACGCGCACCGCTCCGGCGCGCTCGTCACGCACCGCTGGGACCTGCTGCTGGGGCCGTCGGCGCGCGCCGGGCACGGCGCGCCCCCACCCGCGCCCGCGCCCCTCTCGGCAATGCGGCGCGCCCAGTGCGCGAGCGGCGCGCGCCCCGCGCGTCGCAGGTCGCTGCTGCTGGGGCTGCCGGCGCGTCCGGGGCACAGCTGTCCCTGGCTCCCATGACAGGCAGCATGTGCGGCCTGTCCATGCCCATAACGGCGCGCGTTGAAGGCGGGCGGCGGGAGCGCATGCCGCAGGGAAGTCGGCTGCCCCGCGGTCGGACGGCGGGGAGCGCGAGCGCACAGGGGGAGGTGCGGCCGCACGGCGCCCGCGAGCGCGCGCCCCATTGCTGAGCGGGCCGCGCGCGCGGGCGGCAGGCGTCCAGCTGGCCTTCTGGGGCCGCGTGCTGCCCGGCGAGGCGCTGGAGCTCACGCTCGGGCTGCCGGCCGCCAGCCTGGCACCGCTGGGCCTGCGCGACCTGCCGGCCGGCTACGTCTTCGCCATCCCCATCCGCGGCACCGCGCGCCAGCCCAAGATCGACTGGATCAAGTGCGCCGCCCGCGCGCCGCCGCGCCGCTTGGCTGCTCTCCGCAAGCGGCCGCTCGTGCGTCGGGCGAAGTGCATGATTGTGCTGCCGCTGTGCACTTAAGTTTGGCGCTTGCTGTCGTTGCACGGGCGTGCTTCCACGCACGGCAGCGGAGTGCTGAGCCCTGTCGCCCCGCGTGCCTTTGGGGGACCTTGCTTGCGCGCCTTGCACAGTGCGGGGGCGCTGCGGCCGACGTGCGCGCGCCCGCGACGCAGGGCGGCGGCGCAGCTGACCGAGATGGTGGTCAAGCACCGGGTCGGCCAGGACCTGCCCTTCCTGCGCGGCCTGCTCAGCCGGCCGCGCAAGGCGCCCGGCGGCGAGCCCGCGGGCGCGGACGCGCCGCAGCCGCTGGAGCCCTTCCCCTGGGCTTCGGCGGCGGGCGCGGCGGGGGGCGCCGGCGCCGCGGGCGAGGCGGAGGATGTCCCAGCACTCACTGCTGCGCGCTGAGTGCGCGGCGGGGCGCCGCGCCAGGCGCTGAGCCACCGGGCGTTGGCATCGACACAAGAGCTCGCCCTGGCGGGTGCTGTCTGCCCCAGGGCGGGACAGCTCTCCTACGCAGGTTGATGTTTCGTTGGCTCCTTGATGCGAGCTCCGGCGTGTTGACAGGGCGTGGGTGCGCAGGCGCACGCGCGCCGGCTCCCAGGACCTGTCCGGCTTGTGGCTGTGTGTTTAGGTTAGGTTATGTCTGGTGTGGTGTGGTGTGAGCAGGCGCCACATTGTGTCATCCTGTAGCTGCGTCTCTGTGCTGATCTGTGTTGCAGGGTGCCTGTACATGTCTTGATTGTTATTGACAGTGTATACTGCGCTTGCTGGTGTGTTGGCAGGGCGCAGCTTAGCCTTAGGTGAGCACTGCGTCAGATCTGCAGTGCTGTATCCAGACCGCAGGAGTATGGTGTATGCTGTTAAGGGGTTTGGTCAAGCCAGGGTCGCCCCAGCCCACATGCGCTGTGTTACCCGCATTGAGCGCATCCTCGAGCAGCCCCACTGTATGCATACAAGCGCTGACAGCACAAAGCGCAAGCAACACGCTGTGCGCCTGGCCGTCCCGCGCGCGCAGCCAGGGCGCCCCGGAGCGGCCCTCACATGCCCCGCTGCGCGTCCGCGAGCAGCGCTGCGTACGACGCGCGCTCGTCGTCCGCCACGCAGGTCACCAGCAGGGCGCCGCCCGCCCCACCGCCAGCCTTCCCGCGCGGCGGCCCGTCGGCCTCCGCCGCGGCCGCCGGCGCGGGCAGCCCCAGGGGCACATACAGGGCGTCGCGCGCGGCAAGCGCCGCGGCCGCCGGCCCGTCCCAGGCGGTCGCCGCGAGCAGGTCGAGCGCGGCGGGCAGGTCGGCGCCGGGCGCCTCGTCAGGCTCCGCGGCCAGCAGCTGCATGTACAGCGCCTCGGCCGCGTCCGCGCGCGCCTGCGCGGCCGGCGCCCCGGTGGGCGCGCGGGCACCCGCGCGTCCGACGGCTGCGCGACGCTCGACAGAAGGGGGGCGCGGGGCTTGTCAGCACAAAGTTTGCGCGCCCCGGCAGGCAACCCTGGCGCTCCGCGCCCAGCACCCCGCGTGCCCCGGTCCCGGCCGGGAGGCGAGCCTCCAGCGTAGCAAGGCCTGTGACGTTTGTTACGAAGTGCATGAACATGTTGCGGATGTGTGACTCAGCGGGGCCCGGGGCGAAGAGCCCTGGTCGCCCGTCAAGCGCACCCGCGGCAGGCGGCTGCCCAGCAGGCCCAGCAGCGCGGCGAGCGCGCCGCGACCGACAACGCCGCCGCCCGCGGCCAGGTGGCACAGGCAGGCGGCTGCGGCGCGCAGGCGCGCCACGTCCCGGCAGCGCGACGCCTCGCCCGCCACCGCCTCCAGCAGCGCGCCTGGCTCGGCGCACGCAGGCCCCCTCAGAGCGCGCCGGCTGGCACGGCATGCGCAGCTGGCGTGCCAGCGCATGCATGCTGCGTGCGCCGGCAACGCCTGGTGACCGCTCCGCCTGCCGCGCCTGCAACCGCAGACGTGCCGCCATGCAGCGCCCGGCACTGCCGGGCGGTGTGGAAGCGCGGTGAGAAAACAACAATTACAGGGGCCCCGCGTGATCATGCGCGCAGCCCGGCATGCCCATTCCGGCCCAGGCGCCCCCGCTCGCTCCCCGCGCGCACCGGGGAAGGCCGAGCGGGGCGCCCGCAGGCGGCCCAGGCCCGCGTGCGCAAGCAGCACGTCGGCGAGACGCAGCAGCGGCGTGGCCAGCCGCTGCGACCGCGCGTGGCGCGCCCACACGGCCAGCAGCGCGGCGCCCACCTCCTCCAGCTCGCCTGCCGCGCGCCGACACCCATCTCGATACCCTAATATCCTAACCACCCTATCCTAAACCTGCCGCGCAACGACACCCAGCTGTGGGCAGGCCAGCGCACAAGCGCTGCCGCTGCCAGACGCCGCAGGTCAGAACTGGAGCACGGCCGCGGCCGGCGAGCGGAGCGCGGCGCGCGGGGGAGGCCAGGCGCGCGCCCTCCCCGGCGTCCAGCAGCGCATCGCCCAGCGCGGCGGCGGCGGCGGCCGCCAGCGCGCCGTCCAGGCCGCCCGCGGCCGCGGCCAAGCCCTCCAGCAGCGCCTCGCGGTACGCGGGCTCGCGCACCAGCCGCGCCAGCACGCCCAGCGCCTGGGCGGCGATCGCGCGCATGGTTTGCGTCCTGGCCGCCCGAGGCGCTGCCCCGCATGCAGCATGCAGCGGCGCGGCAATGCGCGCCAGCGGCCGGCCCATGGCCCGCCGCGGCCGGCCTCCCGCAGCAGCCGAGCAGCTCGACCAGCACAAGCCCTCAGGGCGTCGCGTCGGCCGACCCGCACCCTGGCATGCACCGTCCAGGCACGCCAGCTGCGCTCGCTGCTCTGCACGCGCGCTTGCCACAACCACAGGCCCTGACATGCTCCCGCAGTGCCGTATTTGCTGAGCGGCGTCCAAGCAGCGGTGCGTGCCGTGCGTGCGTCACGCACCGCACGCACCAGGAAACGGCCCGGCCCCGGCCAATGTGCATACAGTAACACAGCGCAGCCTCCAAGCGCTGTCCCCCTGCCGGGCACAAGCCGCACCTGCTCGCCGGCGCCGTCTGCGTGCGGCAGCGCGGCCTCCAGCGCGTCGCGCGCGGGTAGGCGCACGCGCGCCGCCAGCAGCGCGCGCAGGTGGCGCACGGCGGCCTGCGCACCCGGCCGCCCCCTCAGGCAGCTCACAAACTCAGGTGAGGCGCTGGCTGCCAGTGCCCGGCAGCCTGTGCGGTAGGGCACCGGGTGACCACCCGTCCGGCCTCTGGCAGGCGGCCCGATGCAGCAGACTGCCTGATAAGCACACGCTCACAGGCTGCCACCGTGCGCGGCTGGCCCAGCGCGCGACCTACAGCGGCTGGAGGCTGTCGCACAGCTGCACCACGCGGCAGCAAATATGGCCTCTGCCCGCCTTGGTTGCGCACTCCCAAAACCCAGCGGGCCGCCGTGGGCCGGGCGCCCGCCCACCTCGCGCAGGCGCGCGATGCGCTCCACGGCCTGCTTGACCAGGAGTGCGGCGGCGCGCGCCGCAGCGCTGTCGGCGCCGGGCACTGCGTGCGCGGGCGCCAGCGCGGCCGCCCCAAGCAACAGCACCTCCAGCCCGGCCATGGCGGCCTCGCGCACCTGCGGCGCGCCCGGGTTCAGGAGCGCATACGCCGCGGGGGCACAGGCGGCGCCTCCCCGCCGCGCCGGCGCGGCCCTCCCTTCGCGCGCGCAGCAGGGCGAACCCAATGTCGGCGGCCCGTGCCGGGGTCTGGGCCGGCCTCGGCTGCCCCGCGTGCCAGTGGGCCTGGCCAGAGACGATTTGGCCGGCCATGGGCCTGGAAGCGGCTACCCGCCTGCCGGAAACGCTCGACCGGCGGCAGACAGAGCGCTCCAGCATGCGTTGCCTCGCCCGCCAGCCGCCGTCCTCTATAGGGTACCCCGTGCATCCCGCCTGCGCCCATGCCGTGCGGCGCGCGCACAAGCATGCCCGCGCCGCCAGGCTCCCTAGGCCGACAGTGCGCACATGGCGGCGCGGGCGCCCCCGCACCCAGCTGCCGACGTCGCCGCGCGCGTCCGTGGCGTAGTCGCCCATCGCGTCCAGCAGCACCGGCAGCACGACGCCCAGCGCAACCTGCTCCGCCGCCCCGCCGGCCGCGCCGCCAGGCGCGGCCGCCGGCGCCGGCGCGGCGGCCGCCGCGGGCCCCGCCGTGCCACTATCCGCCGGCCGCGCTGCTGCCGAGCTCTGAGCAGAGGCCTGCCGCGCGGCTTCAGGGGCTGCGTCGGCCGCCACCGGGCGCGGCGCGAGGCACAGCTCGCTGGCGACTGCGACGAGCGCGCGGACGGCCGCCGCGCGCGCCTCGGCGTCCGGCTCCCCGGCCCCGGAGCGCCCCTGCGTTGGGCGGCGCGCTCCGCTGTCAGGCGGCGGACGACAGCTCGCATGCTCTCATCAGCCTGTCGGCTTACAGAGCCTGTGTCGCATGCATCCAGCGCCCTCAGTTGCCGGCAGCGCGCTCAGCACCGCCACCATGGCACACGGGGCAGGGCAAAGCACGGTCCGCAGCGGTTGTGAAGGGCGTGAGCGGCGCGGCCATGCGCGCGAGCTCGGCCTGCTGCGCCCTGCGCGCACCAGCGCGGCATCCGCGAGCGCCCGGACCACGTCCGCCGCGGCCGGTGCCAGCAGCCGCGCCGGCAGCGCGCCCAGCGCGGCCGCGGCGCCGCGGCGCGCGCCCGCGCTCGCGTCCGCCAGGCCCGCCATGAACCCGCGCGCGATCGCCGCCAGCGCCGCCGCCTCCGCGCGCGAGCCCGGCTCCGCCCCCGCCCCCGCATCCGTCGCCGGCCGCGTCGCCGCGCCGGACCCTGCGACCGCCGCTGCACTCGGTCCGGGCTCCGCCGCTGTGCCCGGCGCGGGTCCGAGCCCCACCGCCTCCGGCGGCGCGGCGCCCGACGCCATCCCGGTCCCCTCGCGCGGCGCCGCCCCGGTCAGCGGGTAGGCCCGGCTGAGCGCGTGCAGCGCAGCGGCGGCCGCCGCCTGCGCCGCGGGGCCGCCCGTGCGCAGGCTGGACGCGAGCGCGGCCAGCAGCGCGGCCTGCCCACGCGCGCCCTGCGGCAGCGCCGCGCGCGCGATGCACTCCACCAGCCTGCGCGCGCCCGGCCGCGGCGCTGATGCCTTCAACCCCTTTCACGCGAGCATCAGGCTCTGAGGCCTCTGAGGCCGGTAGGCATGTCATGGCCAATACCCACTGGGTGCCGCAGGAGGCACGGTGCTGCATGGAAGCCCAGTGTGTTCCTGGAATTTGTGATGAAAGGCTGGCAGGGCGCGCGTCTTGCTGCTGCCATATGTGCAGCGGCCGCTGCCTTCGCACCCGCGCCCGGGCCGCCGCCGTGCGCAGGCGGCAAGCGCGGCGGCGCGGGCGCACCGCGCCACGGCGGCGCGCATGATCTCACCGCCCTCGCCAGGGTGCCTACCCTACCCTATCAAACACAGCGCCGCGGGCGCACCGCGCCACAGCGGCGCGCATGAGCTCGCCGCCCTTGCCGCGGAACAGCCCCGCGGCCGCCGCGGCGGGCACCAGCGCGGTCACCGCCGCCCGCCTGTCGGCGCCCAGCGCGTGCCCCGCGGCCGCCAGCGCCGCCACCAGCTCCGCCACGCCCAGCATGGCGCCGTGGCGCACCTGCCGCGCGCGCCCGCTGAGCTGGCTGTGGCAGCAGCGCGGCTGTGTGTCGCGGCCCAGCACCGAGGTGGCAGCCGCCTGGCTCTCGCGGGCATGCCAGGCGCTCGCCACCACGCACACACCTCCTGGGTTGGGGGTGCTCGGGCGGCGCGCAAAGGTGCCTAGGTGCCGCGGCCGCCAGGCATGCGAGCGCTCTGAGCGGATGCATGAGACAGCGCGCGCGCGCGCGCCTCGAGTGTCGGGTCCAGGCACAGCGGCAGCAGCTCGCCGAGCACGCGCCCCGCGAACAGCGGCGGCTCGCCAGCCGCCAGCGCACCCAGCGCGCGCGCCGCCAGCGCGCGCAGGCCCGCCTCCCAGTGCCGCAGCTGCCGCACGACGGTACATAGTTGCTCAGCGCTGCCGCAGTCCCTCCGCCTCTCAGCTGTCAAGCCCTCTACCAAGGCCCTTGGCCTGAACCCCACCCCTGCGGTCTTGGCGCGCCACCAAGCGCACGCGCGCCCAGCGCCGCGCCTCACCGCGCGGGCCGCGCAGCCCGCTCTGCTAGGCACGTCCGCTCCCGGCGCAAGCGTTAACAGCAGACCCACCCTAACCCTACCCGTCTCCCTAACAGTAACCCAGGCCGCGCGGCGCGTGCCTGGCGGCGCGCCAGGTGCTCCGCCAGCGCGCCGCGGTACTCCGGGAAGGCCGCCACGGCCGGCCCGACCGCCAGGAACGCCTGCGGCCGGCCGGCCAGCGCGAAGAAATCGGCCGCGGCCACGACGTCGATGCCGTGCGGCAGCCCGCCCAGGCGGCCCACGGCCTCCTGGAACGCCGCGGCCGCCGCGCGCCGGCAGTTGACCTGCGCGCGGCGCCGCCCCGCTCGCGCGCTGGCTGCGCGCGCTGCGGCCGCGACTCGCTCGGCGGCGCCGCGTCGGGCGCGGCTCTGGACATGGCGCAGGGGCGCCACGAGGTGCACAGCAAGGGTAGGGGGTAGGGTAGGGCTGCGCTGTACGTCGGCCCCGAGCGCCCTGCAGCCCCCGCGCCGCAGGAGCATGCCCGCTTTGGGACCGCCGGCGCCCCGCCCGTGCTGGAGGCAGAGCGGGGGGCATGCGAGCGCGGGCGCGCGCCTCGCGGTCGTAGCACGCGACCGCCAACAGCGCCGGCGCCAGCACGGCGATCGCAGGCGCGGCGTCGGTAGGGTCATACGCGCGCGCCAGTGACCAGCACACGTATGCGGCCGCATCGCGCACGTGGGCGCCCACACTGCGGGAGCCGCACAAACGGCGCCGCCTCAGCCGCGGCGCGCACTCAAACACCTAGGACTGCCTCTCTGCGGGCATGAAGGCCGAAGACGTGGATGCCGCACCTGGAAGCCGGCACACCGCCTCCAGCAAAAGTGTGAGCTTGGTGAGGAGCGCCCGAGGATGGTGCAGCACGTGCACCACACTCGGCTGCCGATCCCGCCTAGTGACTCTGCGCGGACCAATGCACGCCCGGCAGCGCTTGCACAAGTTGGTCCGCAGCGTGCCATGCACAGGCCGGACGAGCGCCCGCGGACGGACCCGCGCGGGCAGGGGGCCGGGCGGGCGGGCGGGCAGCGCGCGCGCGCCAGTGCGCGCCGCGCCGCGCGTCAAAACGCAGCGCGTCGGCGATCCGCGGCGCCGCGCCGAGCAGGCGGGCGGGCGGCAGCAGCCCGCGGCGCGCCAGCTCCGCCAGCGCCAAGCACGCGCCGTGCCAGGCGGCGTCGCCGCCGCCCGGCGCCAGCAGCTCCAGCACCGAGCCGGCCACCTCATCGCCCAGCGCCTGCGCGGGCGGGGTCGCGTGCCCTCAGCCCCTGACAGCACGATTAAGGTGGGGTACGCCGCCCCGCGTGCCCGCGCGCATGATTTGGCTTCCCGCAGCCAAGCAGGGCTTCCATTAGGCGCCGCAGCACCCTGCCAGAGCTGCTCGCTCACGTGCGCATCTCACTCACTCGCCTCCTCCGCGCCTGCAAGCACACGCAGAAACCGCCCGTGCGCAGCGCGCCCAGCAGCAGCCCCCGCCCGACAGCACGACCATCGCACGCCCTTCCCGCGGGCGTCACGCACCTGCGGCAGGCGCGCGGCGACGCGGCCGACGCCCTTGGCGGCCTGCCAGCGCACCACGGTGTCCCGGTCGCGCAGCGCGTCCAGCAGCAGCCCCAGCACGTCCTCCACCTCCGGCGCCACGTCCCCCTTGCCCTCGCCCCCGCCCTCGCCCCCGCCCTCGCCCTCGCCTGCGCCCTCGCCTGCGCCCAACTCACGCGCTGCCTGCCGCTGACAGGGCATGCGCGACGTGGGGTTCGCCGGCGTCGACGCGCGCACAGCGCTGCAGCGGGTCAAACTCGCGCGCGCCCGCGCTGCCAGCGGGCGCAGAGCCCGCGCTCAAGCATGCGCAGCTGCGAAGCACACCGTGCGTTTTGACGCACACTGGAAGCACAGATCGCATGGACGCCAGGGACACGCAACGGAACGCGAGCGTGCTGCACGCCGGCGCGTTGCAGGGATTTGCACAGCACAGTGCCGGCGCAGGCCCCACGCATGCCCCGCCAAGTGCAAGCGTGCAGCCGCCCCACTCGGCTGCCCCTGCAGCCGCTCGCGCGCGCACCGGGCTCCGCGCTATGCGCCGGCTCGCCGCCCACGACGGCCGCGCCGCGCCGATACCGCCACGCGGCCTCGCGCGGCGGCACGAAGGCGCGGGCCAGCCGCTGCGCCAGCTTCACTGCCAGCTTCCTGCGGCAACGCGGGCTGCGCCGCCTGATCAGGCCGGGAGGCGGCCGGCGCGGCGCCGACGCGCTGACATGGCATACTCGCCTGACGCGGCATGCGGCGGGCACCGGCGGCGCCAGGTCTCGATGCTGGCTGGTGGATTCAAGTGCAGGTTCCCACACATGTTCCGCGTGGTGTAAAGGGATGCGGCCGGCGTGCGTCTGTGTAAACAGCACGACAGCGCAGAGCGCGCCTGGCCAGCACGCCATGACCGGGACCGCCGCCGGCCAGCAGCGCCGCCAGCGGCGCCCACAGCGGCGGCGCCAGCGCGCGCACCGCCCCCCGTGGCGCCGCCTCGCACACGGCCGCGAGCGCGCGCGCCACGCCTGCACGCCGCCCGCCCTGAGCCTGCAGGAGCGGGAAGCGCGGGGTTCGGCCGCCCAGAGAACAATGCGCGGCCTTCCATGAGTCGCCGAGCGCGGCGGGCGAGGCTGTCACGCGGGCCGTCCGACATCTGCACTGCCAGGCCGAACATGGAACAAGCCGCCAGCATCAGCAGGTTCATTACACTGGAGCGAGCCGCAGCAATGTAAAGACCCTCACCACCGGGCTTCGGGCGGGCAACACCACCCTGTGGCGCCCTGCCCTGCGCCTGCGGGCGCGCCTGGCACCAGAAACACGGCCTCGGGGCCGCGCTGCGCCAGGGCGGCCGCCGCCCACGCGCCAAAGCCCGCCAGCGCGGCCGCCATGTCCGGCCGCGCGAGCAGGCGGCCCAGCAGGCGCGCGGCCGCGTCGCGCGCGCCGCCCGGCGCGCCCAGCAGCGCGCAGCAGCGCGCCACCAGGCCCGCCGCCAGCGGCGCGCACGCGCCCGGCCTGCAGCACCGCCACGCGCTCGGCACGGCACACGTTCATTGACGCGACACCCCAGTCAGCTGCTGCTCCTGGCTTCACGCATAGGTAGGGCCATGCGCTGGGTACGCTGGAGGCCTCAGTCGGGCCCCACGTGCTCCGATACATTGCGGACAGGGCGGGCGGCGGCGCCGCCGGCTGGCGAGCGGCGCACCCGTCGGTCTCCGCCTCGTCGGCGCCGAGCGAGCTGTCCAGCGCGGCCAGATCAAAGGGCAGCAGCACCAGCTGCTCGAGCCAGGCCAGCACCACGCACTGCGCCTCCCAGCCGCCGGCCTGCGCGCCGGCCTGCGCTCCGCCCTGCGCGCGCGGCATGTCCTCTGCCTCAAAGCCTGATCAGCATCAGCCGCTGTATGAATGAGCCTGAATAGAATACAGCCACGGCAGGCTCCCGCAAACTGCGAGCGCAGAGGTCGCAGCGGCGGTGGTCGCTGGCCAGAGGGGCGGCTGGCCCCGGGCGCTGTGAGAAAGGTGATATGTACGACTCATTTCAAACAGACGTGGCCACGGAAAGTGCAGCCGCGTCAGAAGTGTTAGCCTTTGCTGCCAAGGGCTGGCCGCGCAGGCGCCGGGCGCGCGCACCGGGCCGTCCAGGCGCGGCAGCAGCGCGAGGACGGGCTCCAGGTCGGCCGGCCGGTTGGGGAAGAACTTGGTGACCACCTTGCAGCCCCTGCGCCGGCCCCGCGCCCGGCTCAGCCCGGCTCCAGGGCCGGCTCTCAGGCCGGCCCGGCGCTCCAGCCTCCAGGAGCCTTCCAGTGCTGCACACGCTGGCTCCCGTGGGCATGCTGCCAGGCTGTGGTCCTCACGGTAGGCTCACTCTGGGGCGCCTGCGGCCCGGGACGGGGCCGGCAGGCAGGCAGGCGGCAGGGCAGGGCGGGGCGGCCGGCTGCACGCGCCGGACGGTGGCCACCGCCCACAGCAGGCGGCTGACTGCGATGAGGGCCGCCGTGTCGTCCGGCGCGCCCTCCGCGCCCGCCTTCTCGCGCAGCACGGCTGCGAGCGGCCCCACGATGCTGGCCAGGTGCGGATCCAGCAGCTGCGGCTGCTCCTGGTACCTGGTCAGCTGCCACGCGCCGGCGGCCGCGGCCGTCAGGCGGAGATCGCGCATGGTGGTTGATGCGCGGCTGACAGTTAGCGTATGGCCACGCTGCCTGACAGGGGTGGGGTACAGCGTGGAGGTAGAGGCGACGCACTATCTGGTGGAAGCGGCTGTACACAGCAGCGGCGTCCCCGCCGCGCGTGGCGCACACGCGGTCCACGACTGCGGCCAGCTCCCCGGCCTCCTCCACATACGTGCAGCTGCGTACGTAGTCAAAATCGTCCTCCGCAGGCGCCTGCATCGTGCCAGGGCAGCACTGCGCTGGGGCCAACCTCGCTGTTTATATTTCAAGATTGCATCAGTATGCTTGCCAGAGCGCTACGCCGCATCAGCAGGCACGTTGTGCAACCGCATGGTGAGCCTGCAAAGCTGACGCACGGAGATCTCGCTCTTGCCTGGTCTGCTGCCTCGTCCCGAGCATCCAGATGGCAGCCTAAAGTGGCACTTGTTACCAGGATGTGTGTGTGCATAGTATGCTGCATATAGCCTATTTGTCAGAGCAGCGGTCTTGTCCACAATGAGGGTGGCTTTGTGAAACCACTTCACCTGCAGTCTTAGGCACAGCTGAGTGCATGGCCATGGGCCTCAAGTCCCCGCAGGGCGTGCAGCATTGACGAGGCACTGGCACACCGCCAGCAGCTTGCGCACCCTGTGAGGTAGGTGCGGCTGCTGTGACCGGCAGTGCGTTGGCGCTGGAGTCATGAGCGCCACCCACTCCTCAGCCTGCGGGCTGCAAGGGCGCTGCAGCACCGCACCTGCCGCGCGCCAGCACACGCGCGACGTGCACAGGTGCCTTGCGAGCGGGCCACCTCGTTCACGGTGCGACAGCCTGCACCTACTCCAAATGTCACGTGCCGCCCGCTATAAAAGCGCGTATGTGATAGGCCTGTGTGCCGAGCGCAGGCAATGGTGCTGCGGGCCTGCCACGGCCAAACGGCAGGTGTCCGCGGGGCAGCGGGCCCGCGGCGTGGCCCGTCGAGCAGCGCGGGCGCAGCAGGGGGAGCCGCAGGACCACGCACCCGCCGAGCGGAGAGCAGGCCTCGGCCGCTTCTACTGTGCTGTCACCGGGCGCGCGCCGGCCCGCGCTCGCCTCCCAGCCCCCGCTGCGGTCCTACAGCTACAAGCGCACATTGCCGTGTTGGTCCTAGTCCCCTTTGAGGTCCCCGGCAGAGGACGCTTTGGGCTTGACACGCACGCGCCGTGTGCCCCGGAAGAGGGCACGCACTTTGAACTTCGTACTGACGCCGGCGGGACCCGCAGGACGAGCGCAGGCCGGGCTGCAGCGCACACTGAGTGCGCTGCGCGCGTGGCAGGTTTCCCTTTCCGCTGGGTCCCCTGCTGGTGCGGGAAACAATCCGCACCGAGGTCGAGCGCGGGACGCTGTGGATCTTTGAGCAGGAGCAGAGCCTTGCCAACAGCACGTCGACCAACGTGCGCATGACCGCCATCAGGCTGGCCAGCGGCGGCATCTGGATCCACGCCCCCATAGCGCCCACGAGGCGTGCCGCGCTGCTTCGCCCCCGCAGCCTTGTGGCCGTGTCAAGCGGTTTATTGCAGCATGCAGCCGGCCAGCCTTCCGAGCCTACCAGCATTGTGAAACAGGGGTGTGCAGGGTAGCTCTGCTGGACGCCCGTATTGTCACGGCACGTCTCGCAATTGCAGCCAGCGCGCGCGCGGCGCGGCCTTTCATATGCACGCACTCCCGCCTTATAGATAGATAGATAGAGGTAGATAGCAGCTTTACCGGTGCTGCATGCAGTGCGTGACGCGGGCGGGCGCCGCCCGCGCACAGGGAGTGCGTAGCGCTGGTGCGCGAGCTGCCGGGCCCCGTGGAGCACATCGTGCTCCCCACGTTTGCGGTGGAGCACAAGCAGTTTGTGGGGCCATTCTCGCGGGCATTTCCGAAGGCGGCTGTGCATGTTGCGCCCCGGTGAGCGCGCCCCTTTCTGACGTGGAGGCTGCTGGTCTGCATGCCGCATGGGTTCATGTCGGGCAATTCTGGAGCTGACCTGCACAGTGATGGAAAAC
>JAABUV010001375.1_pt1 | contig 35303 bp, 38 predicted proteins | sample 5559971 | NCBI WGS metagenome assembly JAABUV01 (sample SAMN10711881, study PRJNA513362) | rock metagenome | isolation source: Antarctica rocks | place: Antarctica: Victoria Land, Knobhead nord | collected 2015-12-19
GATGCAGACGACACATTTTCTTCTTCACAATAATTTCAACAAGCGATAGCATCGCAATAATGCAGTATCACAAAGATCAATGAAATCAACGATGGGAAAAGTACAGAGAACGCGTTGCAGATGTCAACGCAATCTCAGCACAAAGATTGCATCTGAGCAATAAGATGATAAAGATGCGTGATGATCTTCAGAAAGCAGAAAGCATTCTTGCAATGCACATCAGAATTGAATGCATAAATCTGAATGCTTATCTGCACTCTAGAAACGTTTCAGGCACGAATAGCTCGCGATGCAACTGCGAATGAAGTCATCAGATGACGAAGCATGTACTCATGCACTGCTCGAACTGATCGCATCTGCAATCAAGAATGCTACAAGATGCTGACTTCTCAAACTATTGAATAATCGTCGTCATCACGAAGAGTCTCAAAGCAGTAGCGAAGATGATGATGAAAACGAAGCTTTTGAAGCAATTTAAAGTGACTAGAACACTCGTTCTCTAACGTGCAATCAACGCGAACAAATTTGATACATAGTCTCAAAACTCACTGTTTCGACTGCGTGAAGCAGTCGTGTAGACTGCGAGTGATTTTCTATCTCAGAGAGTTTTGTTCACTCAATACAAATAGCATAAAGTTTCTCATGAGTTGATCTAATCGATGTCACAAGAGTGTATGAATTTATTATTATTATTATTATTATTATTATTATTATTATTATTATTATTATTACATATGCATTGAATAAACTCATCAGTACTGAAATCAGTTCTGTGAGACTCACTTAAAGCACTTTATTTGAAATATCTGAAATGCTTAATGCTTTGTCTGCTTTTACTCATTTGATTATCTGCTTCACTTCATTTTTTGTGATGTGTAAATTGAATGAGACTGTCAGAGATATGAATAACTTTGCGATGTCATTGACATTCGCTTGAGAAGATGAGAAAAAGAACTTTTTTTACAGTATCTCGATTTTTTTCTTGAACGTCGTTATTATATGATTGATGTTGCTTTGCTTCAGTGATAAAAATCAAGAAAGCTTTTTAGATAACTGACTTTTGATTCTAACTCATTTTGCAAAGCATCATATCAATTTGAGTGCTTTGCTTAACTCATACATTTGTGATCTGAAGTGTACACATTTCATTTGTTGAATAATCTTGTTTTTATGATCATTGTGCTTCAAATATTCATTTCATGCTTTTAATGTATTTTGTGTTTTTTATATAATTTACAGTTATCTTGATTTCATTACTACTTTGAAGCAGCTTTGATTTCAAAAGTCTTTTACTCAATTTGATGACTTTGTTAAAATGATAAATTTATTGATAAATTTCTGTAATACTCTGATAATCTTACACACTTTATCATTCATCATAATCTTGTCATTTAAAGAATGTTTCAAAGATAAATATAGTTGCAGATAAGTATTCAATGCTTCTGTATTCATTTTCTTTCAAAGTCATCAAGTCAAAAGTTGCACTGAGATTGTTTGTAAACATAGCTTTGTGATGATCAAAAGATGATTCAATTTTTGATGCAGATTGATTTGTATTTTGCACTTGCATGTCATAAACTGTATTTTCTCGCTGTTAAAGACTAAATCAATCATTGTAAATTGATTGTGAGTTTTGCAAGTAATAATGTCTGATTTCAGCAATAATTTCAGTCTTATGTTTGTAATGATGTTTAATAGAGTATTAATCATTATATAATAAGTGAAGCATCTTTACTCTTCTCAGTAAGAATAATGTAGATTGAAATCTTTTATGATCATTTTTTTTTCTTCATTAAGTGCATGCAGTCTATGACTATGACACTGTCTAAACGCTGTGCATATGTTAAATTACATGTATCTTGATCAAAGTCGCTGCTTTATATCTTTTCATTGATCAATCACATCGATAGTTTGCGTAAACAAGCACTTTCAATCAAACAACTTCTTTCTCTTGTGCTTTTGTTTTCTCATCTCTTCGTGCTTTTCTTACTTTATTCTTTCATTCTTAATAATCATTTTCTTGTCGTAATTTGAGTACTTTTCAAGTACTTCAGCATTGCAATTCTTTCAATCTTGATGATAAACAATATTAATATAGTGTTCATGTTTTTGAACTGTGCTTTTGCTTTAAGCTGTAACTGTTCTGCTTTATAATGTTTGCAGTTCAATAGTAAGTGCTTTGACGTTTGTCTCATCTTGTATATTTCATAGCATTTGTTCAAATTATTCTCTGATAATTGATGCAAATAGCTTTTGAAATAGTCATGTCTCATTTTTAGCTGTATAAACGTTGAAAATGTCAATCTGTTTATTTTTCAAAGCTCTTTTAATGATCTGTAACTCAGATTCACTCTCGCTGTGTGCTTCTGATACTGATTTTCTTTTTTGATGCTGTTGTTTCATGCAATTAGTCATTGCTCTTTTATCTCTTTGTTTATTTGCTTTTTGATGAAGCTCATGATTGTTCTTTTTCTGATGTTGATTATTGATCTTTTTCATGTTAAGTCTTTGATCAATTGATTCACTGCTTCGTTTTCAATGATGTCTTTGCAACTCAATACTCACTGTATGCAAATATGACATTGATTTTGTTGCAGATTGATCAGATTTTGTTGTATGTTATTGAATAACTTCAAGTTGACATTGCTTTTTGCTTTTAATCTTTGCAGCGTCATTTAACTGTCTGTGTATACTCAAATTTCGCTGTCTTCAGATGCTTCTTCACTGCATATTGCAATTGCATCGTTGATAGCTTGCAATTTCACTTTCGTTATGATTATTTCATTGATCACGCTTGTCACTTTGCTGCATTTAACAGACTTGTGCGTGAATATCATCATGATTTCGATTTCTGTTTTGAGTTCTGCTATCTTTTTTCAAGTTTGCAATGCATCAATGTACACTACTATGTTTTTCGTCTTTTTGACTATTGTTTTCAGTTCTTTATAGTATGTATTTATCGTTTTGCACATTTCATCTCTTGCGAATTCAATTTGCATCTTTGTCAGATATTTGATTTTCTGATCTCATGATTTCTTGAAGTGAGATATTTCAATCTTCTGTATTGAACTAAGCATTATATACACTTTGTTCAATATTTGATATATTTATGTAAGCTTCTCTTTGCAATTCTTGACTTTTTAAGACAACTTCATCGTTGACTTATTTTAATTCAGATAATTTGTTGCATTCAGATTCAGATTCAATTCAATGATGTATTAAGATGAGTATGATATGAGTGTTCACTTTCTTGTTGAATGCTTTTTCAATAGTTCAACTATTTTAATTGCATAGTTCTTGCATTTTTGATCTAGTTGTACTTTCACTGACGAAATTTCAGTCTCTATTTGCATGAATTTTATAAGTGATTTTTTTCTTCTTCATTAAGTGCATGCAATCTATGACTATGACATTGTCTAGACGCTGTGCATATGTTAGATTACATGTATCTTGATCAAAGTCGCTGCTTTATATCTTCTCATTAATCAATCACATCGATAGTTTGCGCAAACAAGCGTGTGAACTGTTTATATGATTAAGCAATCATCTAAACAACTCAAAATTGTGAAAGTTGATCACTTTAATGTAAGCTTTCAACTTGTCTGTATGATCATTAAGTCAAGCGAGCTAGATAAGCTTTGATTTATGTAGATGAAAGCTGATCACTTCGACGTGAGTTTTCAAGTTCGCTGTATGATCACTCAGCTGAATGAACTAAATGAGCTTTGATTTATGTATTTGCGACGCATGTAAATCAATCAGAAAATCGAGAAATTGATTGATTTACTGCATCACATGATCGTGTAGATGCGCAAAAGCTGAGTTGTGTCTTCGCAATGTGTATGTGTATGATGTATATGAGTTGCAACACATGCGCAAAAACGTTGCTGTTGTTCTGTGTATATGAGCAAAGACTGTATCATGTCTTTGCAGTGTATATATTTGCGACGCATGTAAATCGATCAGAAAATCGAAAAAATCGACCGATTTACTGCGTTGCATTGATGTGTATATGCGCAAAAGCTGAGTCGTGCCTTCGCAGTGACTGTGTGAATGTTGTATATTAGTTGCAGCACATGCGCAAAGACGTTGCTGTTGTTCTGTGTATGTGAGCAAAGACTGTGTCATGTCTTTGCAATGTATATGCTTGCAATGCATGTAAATTGATCTGATAATGCGAAAAATCGATCGATTTACTGCATCACATGAGCATGTAGATGTGCAAAAGCTGAGTCGTGCCTTTGCAATATGTGTATGTGTGATGTATCTGAGTTGCAACGTGTGCGCAAAGACATTGCTGTCATTCTGTGTATATGAGCAAAGACTGTGTTATGTCTTTGCAGTCTATGTGATTGCAATGCATGTAAATCGATCTGATAAAGCGAAAAATCGATTGATTTACTGCATCACGCAAACGTGTAAATATGCAAAAGCTGAGTCGTGTCTTTGCAATGATTATGTGAGTGTTGTATATGAGTTGCAGCACGTATGCAAAGACGTTACTGTCATTCTGTGTATATGAGCAAAGACTGTGTTATATCTTCGCAGTGTATGTGATTGCAATGCATGTAAATCAATCTGATAAAGCGAAAAATCAATCAATTTACTGCATCACATCTCTTTGTATATGTGCAAAAGTTGAGTCGTGTCTTTGCAATGTATGTGTGTATATTGTATATGAGTTTAACGTGTGAATAAAGTGCTGTTACTGCTCTGTATGTGATTGCGCTGCGTGTAAATCGATCTGAAAATGCGAAAAATCAATCGATTTACTGCATCATGTCTGTCTGTATATGTGCAAAAGCTGAGTCGTGCCTTCACAATATATATGTATATGTTGTATATGAGTCGTAGCATGTATGCAAAGACGTTGCTGTTTTTCTATTTATATGCAAGCTTCAACACGTCAATGATTGCATTGTTATTGTCTCACTTTTCAACTGTGTGTGAGCTCAACATGTAAGTAAAGCACTGTTACTGCTTTGTCAATGTTGATGAGATTGTTTAACTCTTCTGACAAGCATAGCTTGCAGAAGATTCATAGTCAGCATCTTGTACAGATAAATCTTGTTGTTGATTGCAATTGACAAGAGTGAGATATGTGTAAGCACATTTGATCTCAATGCTTCTTGCAAGAGTTCAACTCTTGCAAATGCAAAACATTCTTTCATTCTTTCTTTTCACTTATATATTTCTTTAATCTTTTATTCAGAGCATTTCACATAAACAGTAACTTTAGTATAAATGTTATGATTTTAGTCTTCATCTATTCTTTCTAGTTCTAATCTGAGTTTCATTCTAATCAAGTTTAGTGAGCATTCAAGCTAGTAGTAATGTCATTGAAACTTTGCATCATATGTGTAAAACGTCAATTCTTTCAAGTTTAGCACAGAGCTGAGAAGAATACATATAAAAACTCAAGTTCTTACCTGTACATACTTTTCTTTCTTAGCATTTATCTATTAGTTATATTACATCTTTATGACTCGCTTTAGATCGATTTCTAACAGTAGATAAATGCTAATCAACTACTCTGCTATCAACATGTAAATGATATGAAATAATCTACTTCGTTTATTCAGAAAATTCGCAAGAAATTCTTTGAATTACTTTTATCAAAACACACATTCAAATTTACTCAAATTTATCACTCAATCACTTAATCTTATCACAATCAAATCTATTTATCTATCTTTATCTTTCTCACAATGACGCGCGACTTCAAATCAGTCGAGTCACGAACAGCTTGTCTGCTTAGAAGCATTGCTAGTAAATGAGTTTCTCTTATTTCTTTTGATGCTTCAGTCGATGTCAAGAATGCTGATACTTCATGAAACATCAAGACAGAAGAACAGCTTCGTCAATGAGCTCATGATTCGTTAAACGAGATCATCAAGATGTTGAACAAGCTTAGATCTCAATGAGATATGACTTTGAAACTCAATAAGCAGTGAATCGTTGTTCAAGTTGAACATGACAAGAGATCGAATCAACTAGAGATCAAACAGATGATCATAGACACTCTAAAAGAGATAAACAAATGTTATTGAAAGAAGATGTTGAATCTCAAGAATAAACTTAAAGAAGTATTGCATTCAGTAAATTAATCTCAATCTCGTCAGTCTACTGAATCTCGATCTACTACGAATTCTCTATCTCAACAAGATATCAAGTCACATGCTTCTATTGAGAATCATACTCGACAAAAGACGTCTACTAAGTTCATTTTCTTCGAAAATAAACATCATTGATTCTACAAATTTTCGAATGTCTTTATATTCACTGATGAAGATGAATCAAGTTAAGAAGATTAAAGAAACAAGATAAATGACAAGCTGATTATCAATGTTGATCAATTTGATAATGAGATCATCTGTATTATTTACATGATGTCTAGGCTAGAAGATGACGTTGCAAAGCATATCTTCATTCAACGTTGTTTTGATTCTTCAAATTCATTCACTTTGATCTACAAGCTATTTGATCATTTGAAAGAAATATATGATGAACTGAATAAGAATCAAAAGTCTTGACGCGAATACAACGCTCTGAAATAAGCAGACAAGTCTTTCAATGTCTTCTACTTCAACTTTATGAAGCTATTCAGCTATCTTAATTATGATGATTGCACTTTGATGAACAATCTTTAGAATAAAATCAACAATCATCTGCAGAATATTCTATCAATCTGTTCAGAGAATTTTACTTCGCTCTCTCATCTCAAGAAATTTCTTCAAGATGTGAATAATAAACAGCGAGTCAACTATCAGCTACGCAGCGAACGTTACACTGTCATCATCAAATTCACTGTCGTATTTGACAAATACATTACTTCATTGTCAGTGATGACTTTGATAATCAATTATGTTAAGTCAACTATCTTTTCTACTTCTGAGTCAGTGAGATTGTCTATTATTTGCTACATCTGCAAGATCTCGAGTCACTTGTTCAAGAATTGTTCTCAGAACAAGATTAACATCTTGACTTCTTGAGCTTTCACTTCTCATCTACATGAGATCATCATTTCAAAGAATAAAGAGAATGAGAAAATGTCTTCTTTCAAGAATAGTGAGGCAAAAAACTAGTGACTTTCATCAAAGACGCAATGAAAAATGTGTTAATTTCTTCAACAATGAGCATGTCAAATGATCTCTTTACTTCTGAATCTTTGACTACTGAATGTGTATTACCTAGCAATGAAATTAGTTACTCATTGAAGTCATTGATAAACATTGAAGCAGCTGACTATTTGTTCATTGATGAAATGATTGCGTAAATTGTTTGTGATCAGTTACAAATTGAATCACTGACTTTGATCAAAGTGAAGTCAATACGAGAATTCAACAATCATTATGCAAAAAAGCTCATTACTCATGTCATCTATTTGAATCTGATCGTTCAAGATCATATGATTGAAACTGCTTTCATGTTAATCACTTGATTAAATCAACATCAAATGATTCTTGAAAAAACATGAATGAATAAAACTGATCTAGTAATAAATATGCAAATTGATTTTCTTTGATTTTCGAATTTCATCTCTAGTCAGAAATCAATTGTTCTACTCTCAAGTCATAAAACAATCACGAAACAAAAGAGCTTAACTTCTACTCATATACTGAGAAAATCATTCACTTTCGTTATCACTTAATTCAATCAGAAATCACTTTCTTTTAATCAGTCAAAAGAAAAGTTTGTTAAATCAATCAAACAGTCAAAATCGCTTAAAGCAGTTTCGTTTAACATCAACTCTAAATCAGTCTATTTTAGTCTGAAATCAGCTTTTAGTTCAATCAACATATCAATGATAAAGACAGTTGTTTATAAAATGTTAGTCAAATGATCAGATGTCAAGATCTTTGCTATTATTATCTTGAAAATTGATTGACTCATAACTACAGTTGAGAATAAGCTCGAAGAAGTGAATCTACATGAGCTTTCACACGTCAAGACTCTTAAGCAAGTCAAGATTAAGCTTCTCTCTGAATATCATGACTATCTAAATGTTTTCGATTGAGCAATGATTAATCAGCTATCATCTCATCATATCTATGATCACAAGATTGATTTGATCAACAAGAAAACATCTTCGCGAAGCAAACTATATCAGATGTTCAATCACAAGCTTCAGAAGATAAAGAAGTATCTGATTGAACATCTGAACAAAGAGTTCATTTTCTTCAACTTTGCATTATACGTCTCGCTTATTTTGTTCGCTGAAAAGAAAGATGAAAGTCTGCGTTTCTGCGTTGATTACAGAAAGCTCAATGCTTTGATCAAACGAGATTACTACTCTTTGCTCTTGATAGACGAGACTTTCACTTGTATACAAGAAAGCAAATACTTGACTTGATTAAATATCATTATCGCGTTCAATAAACTACGAATGCACTCAGATAGCAAAGATTTGACTATCTTTATCATCTTCTTCAACTTATACAAATATCATGTAATGTTTTTCAAATTAATCAACGAATTGACGTTTTATCAACACTATATGAACAACATGCTGTTCAAATATCTTTATTAGTTTTGTCAGATTTATCTAAATGATATTATCATTTACTGCAAGATCTTGAAAAAACACAAGCAACATGTATGATTAATCTTGAATAGACTACGAGAAGCTGATCTACAGATAGACATCAATAAATGCAAGTTTCATGTTTAGAAAATCATCTTTTTAGAACTTTTGATGTCAATCGAGAGACTTAAGATGAATTCACGAAAGATACAAGCAGTAGTGAATTGATCTATTCTCAATAATCTCACTCAGATTCAGTCATTCATTGACTTCTGCAACTTTTATTGATGCTTTATCAAGAACTTTTCGAAGATTATTTGTTCAATGATTCAACTCACTCAAAAGAAAATTATATTTGAATGAAACAAAGTCTGTCAAACTGCATTCAATCACATGAAGAGATGTATGACTGAGACTTTTATACTTCGTCACTTTGATCAGACTTGCGATTTCATTCTTGAAATTAACTCATTCAACTACGTCAACGATGAAGTTCTGTCTTAATATAATGATGAGAATGTTCTACATTTGATTATCTTCTATAGCAAGAACATGTTTTCTGCTGAATGCAACTACAAGATATACAATAAGAAACTGCTGATCATAATTTGAGCTTTTGAATATTGATGACTTGAACTGAAGCTGATTAACATTTCTATCAAAATATTTATCAATCATTAAGCGCTCATCTCATTGATGAAAGACAAGAAGCTGAGTCAATAATAAATGCATTGAGTTCAGAAGCTAGCTGACTTCAACTTCAAGATAATGTATCAATCTGACAAACAGAACATTAAGATCAATACATTAACTCATCAAGCTAACTTCATGCCTAAAGATTTCAATGATGAACGCATTTGATATCAAGAAACTACTATTCTGACATCAAATTGAATGAAGATCGTTGATTTAAAGAAGAATAATGATCAATCAATTTATAAATAAGTTCTTGACGTGAATGAAATCAATGAGAATTGTACACTACTTCGCGAAGCAATAGCAAGAAACGAAGCACAATATGAAGATATCAAATTGAAGAATTGTTGAACTCAGAATGAAATCTTGTTTCATGATAGTTAGCTATGAGTTTCGTTCAATAAACTTCTACAAATGAATCTGATTCGTGAAGTACATAATCAGTCGTTGATTGATCATTCTGAAATTCTTAGAACAGTGAAGATCATAAAGCGAAATTACTATTAATCTTCTATGCGAAAAACGATAGATCGATATATTCAAAACTGCTACGTATGTCAATGTTCAAAGACATCAAGAGATAAATAAAATGACTTGCTTCAATCTTTATTTATATCTGAACAGCGATGATAGAACATAGTCATGAACTTCATTATCAATCTATTTGATTCGTATGACTACAACGCTATTCTGACTATCATCTGCAGATTGTTAAAAGAAAGACATTATATTTCTTGCATCATTGATGATGAAGATATCACAGTCGAAAAAACAGCTGAAATGTTGCTTCAATAAATATATTGAACTCACGATTTATCAAGCTTCATTGTATTCAATCGAGATTCTCAGTTCATCTTCATTCTTTGAAAGTTTCTTTGCAAACGACTGAGCATTTCTCTTTGATTGTTCATCGTCTATCACTTTCAGATCAACGATCAAAGTGAACAAGTCAATCAGAATGTTGAGCGATATCTTTATTTCTTCTGTTCATACATGCAGAATGACTGATTCAAGTGACTATTCATGATTGAGTTTGTCAATAATAACATCTTGTCTTCAGTCATCTTCTTGATTCTCTTCTTTATGAACAAGAACTTTCACTCTCGTATAAGCTTTGACTCTGACATCATCAAATATGAAAGCACTCGCGAACATCTGCAGATTGCTCAAGTTGAAGATATATTCAATCACATGAATAAGACATTAATCTTCGCTCGCGAAGCTCTGATCAAAACACGAGAGCAAATGATGAATCAGACTAACAAGCATAGAAAGAAGATCAATTACAAAATTGAATCAAAGATGTTTTTAAACAAACAAAACATCATTACAGCGAGATTTTTCAAAAAATTGAATGACAAGATGCTCAACTTATTTCAGATCATTGACTCTGTTGACTCATTCTATAAGTTAAAACTATCAAAGACTATGCATATACATAATGTATTTCATTCAGAGCTTCTTCGTTCTGTCATCAATGATTCTTTGTCTGATCAAAAGAATGAATTTTCAAAATCAATAGTGATAAATGATGAAGACGAATGAAAAATCAATGATATACTGAACTCTTGATGCTATAGAAGATGACTTCAATATAGAGTTAAATGAAACAACTATGACAACGATCTCAACTGATATAATGCTGACGACGACGAGTTTATGAACGCTCAAGAGATGATTGATGAATTTTATATCAAATATTCAAGAAAAGCGCGCTAGAAAAAACATTCATGCAAACATGAATAGTCAAGAGAGAAAATAATGTTACGATTCTAGCCTTCGTCTATTCTTTCTAGCTTTAATTTGAGTTTCATTCTAATTGAGTTTAGTGAGCATTCAAGCTAGTAGTGATGTCATTGAAACTCTGCATCATATGTGTAAGACGTCAATTCTTTCAAGTTTAACATAAAGCTGAAAAGAACACATATAAGAACTTAAGTTCTTATCTGTACATACTTTTCTTTCTTAGCATTTATTTATTAGTTATATTATATCTTTATGACTCGCTCTAGATCGATCTCTAACAATAAAGATCTTTCAATATATATCTTGAAATCTGCAATAGTTCGCTTTTATACACAGTGTCAATTTTTTCTTGCATGTAGATTGTGAATTATCTTTCTAATTTATATTTAATACTTGTTTTTGATTTGAGCGAGAGTGCTTATATGCGCAAACTATTGATGTAATGCAAGCAAACTGTCTTTGCATGAAAATCATGATCATGCAATTGAAATCACTGCAGAATTATCATATAAATTGTTGTATAATTTGTCAAACACAGAGTTAGCAACTTTGAGACAATATTTAAATGATGTTTTAGTGAAAGAATGAATTAAGCACTTCATCAGCTCAACTGATGCATTTATTTTATTCATTTTCAAAAAGAACAATAGTATTTATTTATGCATAAACTATTGAGATCTGAATAAGATCATTGTAAAAAATCGTCATTTACTGTCTTTAATTAGTGAAACTTTAAATAGATTCAATAAAGTCAAGCAGTTCACTAAGTCAAATTTGAAGAATGTTTATCATCATCTCAGAATTCAGCATGAAAACGAGTGAAAACAACATTTTGTATTCATTGTAATCACTTTGAATATATGATCATGTTGTTTAATTTGATCAATGCATCTGTTATTTTTCAAACTTATATTAATAAGATCTTAACATAACTTTTAAATAACTTTTATGTTGTTTATCTGAATGACATTCTAATCTTCTTTATAAAGAAGACTGATCACGTAAATCACATGAAGCAAATTCTTAAAAGATTAAGAAAGTTCAAGTTATATGCTAGCTTGAAGAAGTGTGAATTCTTCATCACTAAGTGAACTTTCTAGAATTTATCATATTCATTAAGAGTGTTTCAATGAACTCAAGTAGAATAAACATCATCAAAACATGATTCAGATCAAAGATGTATTGAAACATTTGCAATTTGTAAAGAGTGACAGAGACAGATTTTAGCGCTTTTAGCAATCAATATCTCAAATATTCATTTAATTTCATGTCTCAGATTTGCGTCACTTTTAGCTGATGCATATTCATAAAAGCATCAATATTTTTAACATTTCTAACATTTCTAGCATTTTCATGTGCGCAGTATGCGTCTTTATCATTTAATTCAATAAACATAACTATTTTAACATTTGTAACATTAATATGTGTTACGAAGCATGTCAACATTGAATAGAGCCTAGTCAATAGACTCTAGAAATTTCAATATGTGAACAAGAAACAGCGATGTTTCGAATCAAAATATGCTGAAACATTTCATTTATTTGAGCTTTAGCAAATCGGCTACTTCGCTTCTTTGTTCGACCTACTATAGATACAGCTCGAAACTGTCTTCTTTCTTCTGTATTCTTAGTTTTCTAGTTAGAGCTACCTCTATTGATCAAACATTCTATTCAGCTACGTACTATCTCGCTGCAGTGTGATTAGATTCTAGACATGATCTCAACAATATGTAGTTGCAACGTTGAATAATTAATGATTGATTTGACTATCTAAATAATAGCTATTTAATATATGCGTCAAGAAAGTCAATGAATGAGAAAGTTAATGAGAAAGTTAATGAGAAAGTTAATGAGAAAGTTAATGAGAAAGTTAATGAGAAAGTTAATGAGTAAACTAAAGAGATAGAGAGTCATGTAGAATGATTGATAAAGTCATGTTTGAAGCTTGATAAAGAACAAATTTAATTCTTGATTGCGAAGTAATTTGAAGCTTAATGAAAAGTCATGTAAAGAGTCATGAAGAGAGTTATGTAGAAAGTCATGTAAAGAGTCATGTAGTAAAAAGATCAGTAGATGACTCAATCAAAAGATTAGTAGAAAGCTTACTAGTAGAAAGATCAATAGAAAGATTGATTAAAAGATCAGTAGAAAGCTCACTAAATAACTTGATCAAAAGATTAGTAGAAAGATCAACGAGAATGCTTGATAGAGAAACATGAAGAGTGCTTGATAGAGAGTCATGTAGAAAGTCATGTTGTTGAGAAATAAAGTACAGATGTGATATAAAAAGCTTTCAAATTAACAGAGCAAGCATGAACACATGTAATAATCAATCTAATAGATAGATAAATCTAGAAAATAGACTAGATACAGATGATTAAATGAATAGATAAATAGATAGATAAATAAATATGTCTCTATGTTGATGTCTTCGTCTCGAAATGAGGTGAAAAGATGAGTAAAAAAGATTTCAAAGAAAACTTCGCTCGAAAAATCTCTATAAATGATAGTCAATATTCTCATGAATTCTGAAGATGCAACTGAGTCATGCTCGAGAAATCTCTATTAATAGTAGTCAATGTCTTCATGAATTTTGAAGATGCAACTTAATAGCTTTGCTTAAAAAATCTCTATGAATGATAATCAATGTTCTTATGAATTCTGAAGATGCAACTCAATAGCTCTGCTTGAGAAATCTCTATAAATGATAGTCTATATTCTTATGAATTTTGAAGATGCAATTGAATCAATGCTGTTTCATGAATCATCAAGAAATGAGACTTCGTCTTACAACAATGTAGAAAGCATTGTTTGATTCGTGTTATGCGCTTGATTGACGCGTATTTTGAAGCATGTAGAATGTTTGATAGATTGTTTGATAGAAAGCTCAGTCGATAGCTCAATAAATAGCTCAGTAGAAAGATTGATAGAAAGATTGATAGAAAGATTGATAGAAAGCTCACTAAATGACTCAATCAAAAGATCAGTAAAAAGCTCACTAGATGACTCGATCAAAAGATCAGTAGAAAGCTCACTAGATGACTCGATCAAAAGATCAGTAGAAAGCTCACTGATAGAAAGATCAATAGAAAGATTGATTGAAAAATCAGTAGAAAGATCAGTGAAAAGCTTAGTAGAAAGCATTGTTTGAAGCACTGTTTAATCTGTATTATGCGCTTAATCAACGCGTCTTTTGAAGCATGTTTTAAAGTGATAGACTGACTACTAGATGAACGAGTAAATAGCTGAGTTGATAGCTGAGTTGATAGCTGAGTTGATAGTTAAGTTGATAGCTGAACATGTTGATATTTTGATTGTTGTTGTTCTAGAAAGTAGAAACTATGAAGGGAAAAAGAAGGTGAAAACTTCGAACTCTCTAGCGTCAGCGTAGGTAGAAAGTTATATAGAAAGCATTGTTTGAAGCACTGTTTAACGTGTTTTGTGCGCTTGATCGACGCATTTGATAGAGCGTTTGATAAAGCATTTAATAAAGAGTTTGATAGAAAGTAAAATGATGAGTAGATGAGCGAGTAAATAAATGAGTAGAATGAAAAGTAAATGAGTGAGTAGAGTGAAGAGTAAATGAGCGAGTAGATGAGTAAATAGAATGAAGAGTAAATGAGCGAGTAGAGTGATGAGTAGATGAGCGAGTAGCTAGATGAGTAGAATGAAGAGTAGATGAGCGAGTAAAGTGATGAGTAAATGAGCGAGTAGCTAGGCGAGTAGAATGAAGAGTAGGTGAGCGAGTAGAATAATGAGTAGATGAGCGAGTAGCTAGGCGAGTAAAGTGAAAAGTAGATGAGCGAGTAGATAAATGAGTAGATGAGTGAGTAGATGAGCGAGTAAATAAGCGAGTAAATAAACAAGTAGTAGGCTGAATGCAATGAAAGAAACGAAAGCGATGAAAGCGATGAAAGCGATGAAAGTGACGAAAGTGCAATTCAGTTCAATGACATATGAAATGATTGCAGATTTTATTCATAAAATCTGATTACATTCAGATGAGTTCAGCTAAAATCTTGACTTTATTTCGCTTTAAGCGATAAATGTTTCTTTAGCTAAACTCAATAATTCAGTTCACTTCTCAAACTGCAAATGAAAATACAAGTTTTTCTGAGATTCATCAATTTCTATCGACGTTTTATACATCATTACTCTCAGATAGCAGAGTCTTTAACAGAATTGCTGAGAGATAGTGTAAAAAATGTAAAAATAAACTCATTCATATGATCAAACGAAGCGAAACAAGCTTTTAATCAGCTTTGCGACGTCTTTATGAAGATGTTTATACTAAGACACTTTGACTCAGAGTGACATATACACATTGAGATCAACGCGTTCAATTATGCAGTCGCGAGTATTTTGTCTCAGTCAGATGATGAAAATCAGTGACATTCAATTGCATTCTGATTCAGAATAATGATAAACATTGAAAGAAACTATGAAACATATGATCAGAAGCTTCTAATCATAGTAGCGATGTTTAAACATTGATGACACTATGTGAAAGACAATTATCATACTGTTGAAGTTCTGACTGATCATAATAATCTGAAGAATTTTATGAATGTTTGAAAGCTAAATGAAAGACAAGTCAGATGAGTCATGAGATTGTCAATCTGCAACTTTGAAATAGCACATAAATCAGAAAAGACAAACTTAATTGATGTGTCATCAAGATGATTTGATTATAAAAATGAAAACATTTCTGCAAATTATTTGCTGCTCACTTTGCAGCGAAAGCTGACTAGAATAGAAAGCTTAAATAGCTTTATATTCGTAGCAATCAGAGAACTATACTGTATATGAGTGATTAACGATATTGAGAAGACGTTCGTTCACAGTATAAGTATGAACAGATATTCAGCAGAACATGTCGAGAGCAGACTGCAAGATGAAACTCATTGATGAACATGAATGATTAATGATGTCAAGAAAACATTCATTCACAATGTCAGTGAACAAAAATATTCAGCGAAACATGTTGAAAGCAGATCGCAAGATAAAATCTACTGTACATGAATGATTAACAAAGTCAAGAAGATGTCTGTTCACAATGTTAGTGAAAACATGAATACATGTTCAGCAATGTATGTCAGAAGTATGCTGCTGAGAATTATAATTCTAGCAGTGTGAGAAATGCATTTAGATGAAGTACATTTCTTGAGAAATAGAATTTCTCAACTTGAATCAACAACTTCAAAAAGCACAGATGTTGAAACATCAACTTATAAAGATTGCAATGTAACTGAGAAACAGCTTAATTTTGTTGCTGAAACTGTTGATTGCAAACAACTCATTTCATGTACAATTGTCAAAGTATTGACAATTCATGAAATAATATACAACTTTAGTAGTAAATTTATAATTGAGCTCATCAAGATCTTACAGCAAGAAGATGAATTTGCTGTGAGATTAAAAGCAGATGAAATGACGAGTATACAAAAGAGTGACGTTGAAGCTTGAACATTGAATAGTCAAGAAATAATAAAGTACAATGAATCAATGTATGTTTCAGAAGATCTTTCTATCAGAAAAAAGTTATTGAAACGTCATTATGATGATTTGTTAGCAAAGTATTTTAATGCTGACAAGATCAGCAAGCTATTAAATTGCAAATATTACTGAAAAAGTATGATCAAGAATGTCAAAGAGTATATAAATACTTGTGACATTTGTCAGAGAGTAAAGATGAAATGTCATTTATCATATGATGAGTTGAGATCGTTATCTCAATTCACAGATTCATAAAAAGAAATCACTATGAATTTCATAACAGATTTATCATCTAGTAAATGAAAAAAAGTTGTGTATGACTTGATTCTCATGATAGTCAATCATTACATGAAGATGACGCGTTATCTGTTTATAAAGAAGACTCTGACTATTGTAAAGTTAACAAAGTTGTTCTTTAAGCAGATTGCTTTAAAATATGAGATATCAAATGATATAGTTATTGATAGAAATAATCTATTTATTAATGCGTTCTAATCAGAGATCTGCTATCATGCAAAGATGAAACGATGACTAAGCATTGTTTTTCATTCGTAAACAGATGATTAAACAGAACAACAGAATTAAACATTGAAATATTATCTATGAGTATATTATTCAAAAAAGCAAGATAACTAAACTACGCTTTTACTCGTAGCTGAGTTCATATATTATTAAATGAAGCACTCTTTATTGAGCTGTAATCTCTTTAAAGTCATGTATGATTACAAGTCAATCTTTAACATATATATTAAGAATGATGCTATGAAAGAAGAAGTATCAGCAGCAAAAAAACACATTGAAATGCTGCAAGACATGCAAAACATGTTGATGCAATGATGATAAAACGCAATTGATGCTCAGACAAAGTACTATAATCAAAAACATAAGTTTAAGTTCTTTAATGTTGATGATTTAGTCATACTATTAGCAAAAAATCTGAAGCAGAAGAAGTTAAGCAAGAAGTTATCAAATAAAATGATAAAGTTCTTTCATATACAAGAATTCATAAATAAGCAGATGTATCATCTTGATCTTTTAATCATTTATAAAGTTCATTCTGTCTTTCATGTATTTCTTTTAAAGTTGTATAATCATAGAATAAATGATGATTCTATACTTGATTATTTCGTACTTAAGTTTAAGTTTATTGATAATAAGTAAGAATGAAAGATAGAAAAGATTTTATAAAATTGAAAAAGAAAGAAAATCTTATATTATAAAATACAATGAAAAGAATATTTTATTGAATATAATCAATGCATCGCAAACATTAATGCATTTCTCGCTCAAAGATCTCACCTATTCAAGAAGTCAATAAAGATGCGTGATGATTTTCAGAAGGTTGAAAGCACTCTTGCAACTCACATCAGAATTGAATGCATAGAACTGAATGTCTATCTGCACTTGAGAAACATGTTGAGCGTGAATAGCTTTTGATGCAACTGTGAATGAAGTCATTAGACTGTTACGAGCGTATCAAGACTGAAAAAGGCTGAAGCTTTAATTAATTTGCAGAGTATGCTAGCAAGTACTTTGCGTATTGATTAAAGCTAGTCAGTGTCTCTAGCTCAGATCTGACTTAGTCTCTATTTTCTTTTCTCAACATCTCTTTGTTCAACATCATCTTTCTTTCTACATCACATTCTACTCATGTCATAAACACATTTTCTTTGAGCTTAGTGCAGTCTCTGAATATTACTTATATAAAAGCTTTTGTACTCATCTTCTTCTGTATTCTTAATATTCAGTTATAGTTATTTCTAAAGATCAAGCATTATTCAACTCTGACTTTCGCTGATTGACTCATCTAGACACGATTCTGACATTATATTAAGAATTCATTAATCACATGATATTAATCTCATTACTCATTCAACATACTTGTACAGACAGAACGAGTTTAAAGAAATTTGTTTATCTGATGATCAACGCAATCAAAAGACTGAACAACACTAGAGAGTTTGATAGAATCAACGACAAGACTGTTTGAATCGCTAAACAACTTATTGCTCACTAAGTACACAAAGTTCACTCGATTAAGAGAATCAATTCATTCTTGTAAAACAGACGAGTGAAAATAAGCTGTTCAACTCAATTAAGAGAATCAACGATAAAGAATCTTCGTGAATTGCTTGAGAATCACTCAAAAACTCACAAATCAAAAATATCTTTCTAATTAATAACATTCTTTTCTGAAGATTAAACACTTGATCATACATCTTCATTAATACTGTTGAGCATCATCATTCGCTCAATCTCGTTCTTTCTTCAAATTTCATCATGTCAAAACGTTCATTTATTGAAGAATGTTTTGAAGAATTTCAAAGTCACTTTTCTCAAATCTCTGAGACTGATTCATCAAAACTCTCTAGTGCTGAATCATTCATTAATGAAGATGATGAATCATTTGCTGAAACAGTAATATCTTCTGTTTCTATCGAAAACTGAAAGACTTGATGCATGATTCTCAACAGAGAAACAGATTGACTCAACGAGCTGAGTATTCAACGAGACAACGAAATCAAAGAGTTGAAGACTAAACTTCAAACTAAAGAAATCACTTCTTCTGATTTCATCTACTCTGAGCGTTCTAGATCTCAGAAAATACCTGATTCTTTCTGATTTACTGACAAAAAGAATTTTACTTGGGAAAATTGATACGACAAAATTCAGAATAAACTAGAGATCAACGTTGATCTCTTTTCAAATGAACAAGTCAAACTGAGCTATGTACATTTCAGATTATTTGATGACGCAGCTGATGTCGCTCAATCTAGACGCGAACATGACTGTGTCAATCTTTATAAGATTGTCGATGATCTTTTGAAAGAACTAGCTGAGTTGTTCAATTATTTAAATAAGAAAGTCAACTTTCGTAAAGAATATTACAACTTAATTCAAGAATCAAAGAAGTTCAGTGAGTTTTACACTCAGTTTCAACGATTATCTTTCTATCTGAAGTATCACGAAAAGCAACTGATCATTGATTTGAAAGATAAAATAAACTTTCATCTTTGATTCATTTGAATAAATCAATTAGTTCAATCTGATTCTCTTAAAGAGATTCGTTTCTATCTGATTCATTTGAATAATGATCAGTGAGTCATTTGAAAGATCAAGAACAAAGTCAATCTCATCAAATGCATTGATGATTTGTCAAAAATCATCTTTCATAAAGTTGTTGTTACTCAGTCAGTTGATCATTCAAAACCTGATCATCTAAAGTTGCATGACGCGATTTTAACTAGCGTCAAAGAAGCAGACGTTCTAGTTGAAACCTGTTTCATATGTCATAAATCAGATCATAGCTTTAGAGAGTGCTCTGATCGACCTACTAGAATCAATGCAGTGAACAATGAATATGATCGTTTTGAGTTCAATTTCGATTCGAATTTCGATTTAAAAAAACTAGTCATCTCTTCAAAAGTCATTGAAGAAATAGAGATTATATCTTTGTGCAAACTAGATGAAATTCTATCAGAAGAGAATTACTTTGAAAAGTTGTTTCTAATTGACGTCTTTCTTAACTCTCAGAATCGATCTTTTAGTCTTTGTTCTCTGATAGACAGTGATTCAGTCGCTCATATGCTCATACATGCTAATTTAGTCAATAGAGTATGCGAGAAACTAGAAATTCAATCTATATCATTGATAAAAGAGAAGTTAATAAGAGACTATGATGAAAAAATATCTAAGAAGATCATCACTCATAAAATTCTACTCAATCTCATCATTGAAAGTCATAAGAAATTGACTGTATCAATGCTGATAGTTGATATCAATCATCATGAAGTCATATTGAGTAAGCTTTGAATAAACAAAAACGAAATATTATTGAATATGCAAAATGACATCATTGTTTTTTCAAATCAATTAAATACTTTTATTTCGATTTTTTCAATTTCTCTCAATTCAAAGCACTCAAATTAATCGCGATCAACTTTGCTCTCTTTTATCATTCAGACTAAGACTTCTATTATACTCAAACGATCTGTTTCAACTACAACTAAGAAAGAATCATTCTCGATTCAAAGCATAGATGCAGCTTCATTTAAATCTTTACTGAATTGATTAAAGAAGAATCAGACTGAAGTTTTTGTTTTATTTATGACTGATATTGATAGAGAAATCACGTACAATACTCAGTGTGATTTAAACGTTTTAAACATCTCTTCAATTAATGAAATGACTCAGAATTTGAAAGATATTAAAGTCAAGCTATCATCAGAATATCATGAGTTTCTAAATGTTTTTGATCAAGCTCAATTGAATAAACTATCTTCTCATCACTTTTATGATCATAAAATTGAACTCATCAGTGATTCAACGCTTTCTTGCTGTCAAGTTTATCAAATGTTCTCTGTCAAACTTCTGAAAGTAAAGAAGTACTTAAACGAGAATCTGTCAAAGAAATTTATCACTTCTAGTCAGACTCTCTATTTCTTCTTCGTTCTATTCATTCTTAAAGCAAATGAAGATCTTTGATTCTGCATGAACTATCAAAAGCTAAATGTCATTTTCAAAAGAAATAGATATTCTTTATCGCTGATAGACGAAATCATTGATAAAATAGTGAATTGCAAGCATCTAACTAAACTGAACATTATATCAGCGTTCAACAAACTTCAAATGCATCTCAATAACAAGAATTACATCACTTTTATCACTGCTTTAGAAGCATATAAATACAAGATGCTATCATTCAAACTGACTAATGAATCAACCTTCTTTCAGCAATATATGAATAATGTTCTATGAGACTTTCTGAACGACTTTTGCCAAGTCTATTTAGATGACATTCTTATCTATAGCAAAATGAGAAAGAAACATAGAAATCACGTCAAACTAGTATTGAGTCGACTACGCGAAGCTGAACTGCAGATGAATATTCAAAAGTGCAAATTCAATGTAAAAGAGACTGTCTTTCTAGAAGTCATTGTATCAGAACTAAATCTTCGTATGAATTTCAGCAAAGTGACAGTTATAGTCAGCTGAATTACTTCGATCAATCTAAAAGAAATTCAGAACTTCGTGAGATTTGTTAACTTCTATCATCATTTCATTAAGAACTTCTCGAAGCTAGTCAAATTATTCACTCAGCTGACTAGAAAGAACATGTCTTTTGTTTGAAACAAGATCTGTGTTCAAGTCTTTGACAATCTAAAGAAACAAGTCAGCTCAATCTCAGTACTTCGTCACTTTAATCTCAAATGACAAGCTATTTTGAAGATTGATGCTTTGAACTATGTAAAAGATGAAATACTATCTTAGTATGATGATGAGAAAGTTCTTCATTCGATGATCTTCTACAGTAAAAGCATAATTCTTGCTGAAATCAATTATCACATCTATGACAAGAAATTGCTAGTCATTATTCAATGCTTTGAACATTGACGACTCAAGCTGAAGTGCATTAAACTATTCATTCAGATATTCATTGATCATCAAGCTTTAAAGATTTTCATGAAAAATAAACAGTTGAGTTGATAACAAGTCAACTATCTGAACATTCTGTCAAAGTTCAACTTTCAAATCATCTTTAGATCAGGCAAAATGAATACTAAAGTCAATGCTTTAACTTAAATGTCTTTAGCAAACGTCTTTGAATCAGCTCAACGACTTAAAGATTGTTTTCAGACTATTTTGATTCTCGATACAGTTAATGTTTTACTTGTTGAATTGAAAGCAAATCTTTATCAGTGAATGCATATAACTAATCAAACAAATGAGTTCTGCAATGAATATAGACAAGCTATGAATGAGAACAAGCTCAAATTTCATATCACTAAATTGAAGAATTGCGAAATCATTGACAGCGTTCTCTTTAAAAAAGACTTACTGTGAGTCTTTGAGAATATGCATACGAAACTGCTACAGAAAATTCATGATCAGCTTTCAATCTCTCACTTCAACAATAAATGAACTATTGATTTAATTCAACGATTCTACTATTGATCAGATCATTAAGTCACAGTCAGACAGTACATTCAAAACTGTCATGTCTGTCAGCAAAGCAAAGCTTCTAGAAATAGCATCAATGAACTTCATCATTCTTTACTCATTTCACAAGAACGCTGAAAAGATATAGTTATGAACTTCATTACTGAGCTATTTCTATCAGAAGACTATAACATCATTTGCACAATCATATGTTGTCTTATCAAAGAATGTCACTATGTTTTCTGTCATTGAGAAAACAATGACATCTCAGTTGAAGAAACGGTTTGAATCATGATATGAAACGTTTATCAACTGCATGATTTACTCAGTTCTATTGTTTCAAACAGAGACTCTCAATTCATATCAACTATGTAAAAGAGTCTTTGCAAGCGACTGAGAATCACAGCTAGTTTATTCACAGTCTATCATTTGAAGATCAATGATCAGACGAAACAAGTCAATCAAGATGTTGAATGTGAACTTAGAATTTACTGCAGTTACATGCAGAACAACTGAGTCAAATAAATATCTATGATGAAATTCAGCGACAATTTCAATATCTTCTCAATCATCTCAATGATCTCTTTCTACTTCAATAAAGATTTTCACTCTTGAATGAATTTCAATTCAGATATGATTAACTATGAAATCATTCATGAACGATTGAAAGCTAGAAAAGCAGATGATATTGTCATTCAAATGAAAGAGTTACTGAGCTTTGATCATCAACAATTGAAAAAGACGAAGCTGATCATTGAAGCACAGATCAATAAACATAAACGAGACATTATTTATGAAGTAAAAAACTGAGTTTGACTATTCTTCAGAAATGTCAAAATCATGAGATCATGCAAAGATTTGAAAGATAAACAACTAAAATCATATCAAATCACTGTCAAAGCGAGAGTCTTCTATCATCTTCATTTATCAGTCAGCATGAAGCATCTGCATTTGATGTTCAACTCAAAGCTACTGCAACTGTATTCAGAAAACTTTTTATCAGAACAGCATGCAAAATCTCTCAGACTCATCATTATTGATGAAGATGATGATGAACATTGAAAAATAAATGACATTCTGAACTTCAGACGTTATCAAGATCGAATACAGTACAAGATTAAATGAAAAGATCTAGATAAAGATGATGAATGATACTATGTCAATAAAGATGAATTCAATGACTTCAAGAAAGTTTTGAATGAATTTCATGTGCTATACTCAAGAAAGTCACGCTAGTATTGAAATAACTCAATAAGAAAGCAAGCAAATGAGCTACATTCATGCAAACATGAATTTTCAAAGAAGAGAGTAATGTTATGAGCATATCAAGGCTGAAAAAGGCTGAAGCTCTAATCAATTTGCAGAGTACGCTAGCGAGTACTCTGCGTATTGATTAGAACTAGTCAGTGTCTCTAGCTCAGATCTGACTCAGTCTCTATTTTCTTTTCTTAACATTTCTTTGTTCAACATCATTTTTCTTTCTACATCACATTCTACTCATGTCACAAACACATTCTCTTCAAGCTTAGCGCAGTCTTTGAATATTACTTAAATAGAAGCTTTTGTACTCATCTTCTTCTGTATTCTTAATACTCAGTTATAGTTATCTCTAAAGATCAAGCATTATTCAACCCTAACTTTCGCTGATTAACTTATCTAGACATGATTCTGACATAGACAGTCAAGCATATTCTGATGCATTCTTCGAATTGAATGCATCTTCAATCAAATATGCTACAAGATATTGACTTCACAAACTATTAAATCATCATCTCAATCACGAAGAGTCTCAAGGTAACAGCGAGAATAATAATGAAAATGAAGCTGCTGAAGCAGTTTAGAATGACAAGAACATTCATTCTTTAACATGCAATCATTGTGAACAAATTTGATACATAGTTTCAGTTTTATCGTCTCAACTGCATGTAGCAGTCGTATAAACAGCGAGCGATTTTCTATCTCAAAGAGTTTTGTTCACTTGATACACATAGCATAAAGTTTCTTATGAGTCGATTTAATCAATGTCACAAAAGTGTATGAATTTATTATTATTATTATTGAATATAATCAATGAATATTGAGCGAAGATATGAAAGATGTTTTAAAGTTTATAGAAGTTTTTGAAATGAGACTGAAACATAAGTGAAAATCATAATCACTTACTTTCAAGCATAAACTCATTATTAGAAAAGAAGAATCACTGTATTATAATAGTTTCGTTCTTTAATGAAGTGATCATATATGTAAATTAACAGACAGAAGAAAAAAGCGTAAAAGTGCTTAAACGCGCTCAACAAGAAAGCGCAATCATCATGACATAATAAACATCATGCAATCATCACTTCATTAAACATCTTTCACATGAAACAAGATTGCAAACTTCTTTTTCTTCTTTATTGTCAGATTTACATTGAGACGTGAAGACAGAAATTTGAAAGATGACAGATTATGTTAAAATATATCAGAACAATTAGAAATGTTGATAAAACAATATATAATTGAAATTGAATATATTGTAAAGTACTTTAAATTCAGAATTTCTCTGACAATGTCATTGATAATCATCATTTCTTTGAGAATGAGCTTTTGAATTTTTAGAAACTCAAGTTTATGAGTTTCTTTGAAATGATTCTTTACATGAGTTGTTGTCATCAACTTCTTGTAAAGAATTTTCTGATGAACAATGAATGTTTTCAGAATGATGTTTTCTTCTTTATTCTCAATTGCACTATCATGAATATTTTGCAAATGAAAGAATTCATTGATAGTTAAAATGCAGATGTCAAAAATCTAGATATTAAATCATGAGTATTTAGCAAATGTATTAAATAAGTATACTCATTGCAATATAAAAATCTTCATTACTTACATAGTGAACACACTTCTTGTACATTGTCTTTTTCTGAAAGATGACATTACATAGCAATGTTTTATTCTTAATGTGTAGAACTTAAGCACACTTTATACAAATCATTTTATTTAAAGTTTTAAGATCAGCAGCACTTCTTTTGCTTATTTTCACAATTGACAGCTGAAAAGCATCAGTAACAATATCGAGAAGTGAAATAAGTGAATCTCATCATCATTCTTTGATTTCGCGAAGTTTATGAATTCAACAAGATCATTAACAAAGCATCAGTAATTATTTCTTCTTTCATCATCTTTTGAATTTTCTCTTTAATAGCTGAGATGTACTTGAAAGTTTGAATAGTAAAAGTGATGAGCTTTCAATCAGAATTTGATGATATCTACATCATCATGAGTGATTCAGCATCAGCAGCATTAACAGCATCATGATCATCACGTTTGATCAATGTCTTTTGAGCAAACTTATGATACTGTTAGTCGTGATAATAGTCATGAAATCTCAAGTTGTGACATCACTTACTTTCATAATGATCTTGACTTAAGCATCAGTTAACTTCATCATCTTACAACTTTCTTTAAGCATCACTATGCATTCATAACTCATGATTTAAATCTTTTATTCTTACTATACAAATATACTTAAAGTTTGTTAAAAGTAATCATACAATGATAAAAATACAATCATGATTAAAAAAAATGAAGTTGAAGAAAATGAGAAGTTGAAAGAAACTGAAAAAGCGATAAACAAATCAACAATTATTATTCACTCTTGTTTATGCTTTATCATCTTAACAACATCATTTACTTGAAAGATAAACAATGTTTATGTGCTATTTACACGTCATTATTGCTGTCATTTACATCAATTATACATCACATATACTATTTATAATGTCATCTATACGCATTATAATTGAAGATGAATCATCATTTAATCAAAAGTTTTTCTTTTTCTTATTTTCTTACAAAGATTTAAAGATTTTTATTGAGAGCTTCTAATAAAGTGAATCAATGAATGCACGTCATCATTTATCAGAGTAAACAAAAACATTAATTATTGAAATTGAGAATGAACTCACTTAGAAAAGAAGACAATTGTCATGATGAATTAACACATAAAAGTTAAATCAGAAACTAAAGTCAGAGATTAAATTGAAGATCAAATCTGAGTTAACTCTGAAACTTTATGACTTTGTCAAGATATCATTTAAACTACATCATATTTTCGACTTAATATATCATGAATTATGTCGTGCTCAACTTAACAATGCTTGACAAACTTTCTATAGTCAATCAATTCTCTTGAGTTATTGAGAGCTTCTTAATAATTAGCTTTATCATAATATATATTCATTCTGTGTCTGCTTAAAAGATCACATTGTCATATCATTTTTATAGATCTTGTTTATTCATTTAATAGACTCAATCATCACATTTTATTACTTTCTTCAACATTTACAAATATAGAATAATGCTCTTTAAATTAATTAATGAATTTGCTTTCTTTCAGCACTATATTAACAATGTATTATTCAACTGTCTGCATAAATTCTGTCAAACATAATAATAATAATAATAATAAATTCATTCACTTTTGTGACATCAATTAAGTCAACTCATGAAGAACTTTATGCTATCTATATTGAGTGAACAAAACTTTCTGAGGTAGAAAATCACTCGCTGTCTATACAACTGCTTCATGCAGTCGAAACTATCATTATGAAACTATGTATCAAATTAGTTCACGTTGATTGCATGTTAGAAAATGAGTGACTCAGTCACTTTAAATTGCTTTAAAAGCTTCATTTTCATCATCATTCTTGCAGCTGCTTTAAGATTCTTCGTGATAGTGATGATTATTCAATAGTTCAAGAAGTTAACATTTCATAGCATTCTTGATCGCAAATGCAATCAGTTTAAGCAATGCATTAGTACATGTTTCATTATTTGATGATTTCAGTTGCAGTCACATCACATGCTATTTATGTCTGAAACATTTCTGAAGTGCAGATAAACATTCAGATTTATGCGTTCAATTCTGATGTAAATGATGAAAGTGCTTTCAACTTTCTAAAAATCATTTCACATCTTTATCATCTTGTTGAACAGATGCAATCTTTGTGTCGAGATGATGTAAACATCTGCAATGCATTTTCTATATTTTTTTCATTGTTGCTTTCACTGACTTCTGTGATACTGCACTATTGCAATGCTGTCACTAGTTGAATTTGTCACAGCAAAAGCTAATCACTCATATCTTGACTATATTTTTGCATCTTCTTGAATTAAGTTGTTCAGAAGTGTCACTTTCTTGATGATGAAAAAGCGAGAGATGATGCAATTGACATTCATCAGATGAGTGCATATCAGTTTGCATGCTTATTTGATTTTCTGCATACAATCATTGACTTGACTGCGTAACATGATCTTGTCTTGCAGCATGTTCAAATGAACATGCAGCGAACTTATGTACATTTCTGCTTTCAGAGTCTTGATGCTTACTCTTTTAAATGTTTCTGTGATGTGACACAGAATTTGATTCTGTAATGTTTCAAGTCTACATTTTTTATCTGACAGTTCTTTCTCTTTTTCTTGCTGATGTTAAATTAATGCTTCAAATGCAATTTCTGATCTTACTACTGCTAAGTATATCTGTCTTGCTTTTGTGAAGATTGCTTCTCATGTGAAGACTTCAAGTCAACTAAGTACTAGCATTTATGTGATGTGATTCACTTCAATTTGATGAAGATGCACACTTCATCATAATTTCATGTTCAGTTGTACTTTCAGAACTTGCACGTCTGATTTTGACTTAATAATTGAGCTTTTTATTTATATGCTAGTTAACATGTTAAATCTCTTTGATTTTCTGATGAAGTGTGTAAATTCATACTTTTCTGATGCAAATGTTGCATCATGAGTGTGAACTCATTTCGCGTAAACATCATGCACTCTGCTCAGTATTCTGCAAATTTCTTCAATGAATCTATTGTATGTTAAAATGTTAATATCATTTATGAAGTCAAGCACTTCAATCTTAATTCTTAATGCTTTGCACTTCTCAATCAGACTTGCGTTGAAGAATAGAAAGAGAATCAATAAAATGAAAAATCTCTGTGATATGTTTGCATTTATCTCGTGCATATCACTTGTTTGCTCATTGAATCTCAGTGATGTTTCTTGATTTTCAAGAAAGCTGCATGCTCATTTGATTATGTAGTCTGAAGTTTTTTTCATTTTAAGAGTATGCAGAAGTCTGACATGCAAGACTCAATTAAATGCTTCAATGATGTTTAAACTTAGCATGAATACTACGTATTTAATTTTGCAGTCTCATATCATGTGAATCTGATCTACTAGTAGATTCAATGTTAAAATCATGAATCACTTATGTTTCGCTTTTATTTGAGCATCAGATAGCATATGATGAATCTCAACTATATTGCTCAGTCTTTTAATCATGATTGACTTCAGAGCTTTGCTCATGATGTCAAGCAGAGCAATAAGTCGATATGTTTTCAAGTCAGTATAATCACTCTTCTTCAATTTGCATAGTACTATCTTTTAAGTCTTTTTGAACTGCTTAGAATGATATCTGTGTGTTATATATGCATTAAATAAACTCGTCAGTATCAAAGTCAGTTTTGCAAGACTCATCTGCAGTATTTTGTTCAAAATGTTTAAGATATCTGATGCTTTGTCTGCTTTTATTCTTTTAATTATTTGTCTCACTTCATCTTTTAAGATGTGTAAGTCAGATGATATTGTCAAGAGTATAAATGAGTTTATGATGTCATTGACATCTGTTTGAAAGAGTAAGAGAAAGAATTTTTCTTGCAATATTTCGATTTTTTTCTCAAACGTTGTTATCATTTGTTCAATGTCACTTCACTTTAATGATGAAAACTGAGAAAGTTTTTTAAATAGCTGACTTTTGATTCTGACTCATTTTGCGAAGCATCATATTGACTTAAGTGCATCGCTCAGCTTATGCATTTATGATCTGAAATGTGCGCGCTTCGCTTGTTGAATGATTTTATTTTTATGATCATTGTGTTTCAGATATTCATTTCACGCATCTAGTGTGCTTTGTATTTTTCATACAATTCGCAGTTATCTTGATTTCGTTACTATTTCTGAGCAGTTTAAATTTCAGAAGTTCTTTGCTCAACTTGATGACTTTGTCAAGAAGATAAATTTCTCAATGATTTTTTGTAGCATTTTGATTATTTTACACATTCTTTCATTCATCATCATCTTGCTGTTCAAAGAACGATTCAACGAAAGATGCATACGCAGATACACACTCAATGCTTCTGTGTTCATTTTCTTTCATAATCATCAAGTTGAAGACTGTACTGAAGTTGTTTGTAGACAAAGTTCTGTGACAATCAAAAAATGATTTGATTCTTAATGCAGATCAATACATATCTTGCACTTGCATGTCATGAACTGTATTTTCTCGCTGCTAAAGACTAGATTAATAGTTGTAAATTGATTGTAAGTCTTACAAGTAATAATGTCTAATTTCAGCAATAATTTCAGCTTAGTATTAGTAATGATGTCAAGTAAACTGTTAATTGTTGCATGTCAAGTGAAGCATCTTCATTCTCTTCAGTGAGAATGATGTAGATTGAAATATTTCATGATTAGTTGTTTGCAGTTGTCTTTGAATAGCTCACTTAAGCAAGAAATGATTGAAAATCTCTTTGTAAATGTAAAGAATAATGAACACAAATTGTAAATGTTTATAAGTTGCAACGTCTGTGTTTTGTTATCTGTGTTGCAAGTTAATATTCTGATCAAGCAAATGTCTGACTCAGTTGTTTCTATCATTCATTGATTGAATCTTAAGCATTTGTTCACATATATGCAAGTTTTTAACTGTAATGATGTGTTTTTCACTAGATAAAAGAAGTTGTGAGCTGAGTTAAATGATTATATGTTGTTAATGTTTCAATTCTGCTTCTGTATGATTTATTGAAAATATGTTGCATACGTTATATGCAATATATATAAAACATGACTTTTATGCTGATTTCTCTCTTAGTGAGAGATAGTTTTTCTCGTCGCAGATTCACAGTTCAAGATGAGCAAAATCTTTCATTGCTTAAATTTTAACAGTTTACTTCTTAAGCATAAGTTGCAGATGTTTCATCAGTGATACATATATGTATTGCAGTTGATTTCTTCTTTAATCACATTAACATGTGTTACTGTTCTTTCAAGCTATACAAATGATGTTTTCAACTAGAAATTGATTTTATCATTAAGATATTCAAGAGTCAGAGTTCAGTGAAGAAATGAGATTCTTGAGATCAACAGTTGTCATCATTGTATATCACATCTTGCAAACACTCACTTTACTTGTAAAATATGCAACTCATTTGTTTTGTATTATTTATAAAGATCTTTCTTGTGCAGATTGATTATGTCTTGCAAAGATGTTCATATGCTACACTTTTAATCAGATAGTGTAATTCAATCATTCTTTATTAACTTGTTTATGTTTCTCTTCTTTTAACAAAGTTTTCTCATCAGCATATCATTCACATATAAAATGTCTATGTTTGAACATCTGTTAAATGATATTAATGAGATTCTCAAGTTTATTCATGTCAAACTTAATGAATCTCATGAGTTGCTTATGTTGTAGTAGCAAACACACAGTCTTAACAAGATTTATACGTAGTTAGCATGTAAATTTAAAGAATGTTCATGATTTAAGTTCTTTTTACTAATCATTCTCAACAAATCAAACACAAGAGTGTTCTGTCTCAATTCTTATCATCATGACAACAAAATACTGAATTGAATAATTTTTATAAATAATTTTTCTTGTAGTTCTGCATTTTATTTGACTTTCTCATCTGTATGCAAATTGCTTATAATATGCACATTAAGATTATCAAAGTCTGTGTGATTGCAAAAACTCTGCACATGATCAATGCACAGCGCTTCATCATCATGTAATGCTTTAATGTTATTCAAACTTTTGATAATTTCTAGACTTTACTGTAGCTAGATAGTAAATTCGTAGTCAGCATTGTATACAAATGAGTTTCATTGCTGATCTGTCAAACATACTTGAATAATATTCTCATTTACAGTAAAACATTGAAAGAACATAAAACTCATGTGAAAAAAGTGTTAAACAAACTTCATAAAGTCAATTTACAAGTAAACAATGACAAGTATGAATTCAAGATTTAGAAAATCTTGTTTCTTAAATTATTAATATTTATCAATAATTTGTAAATGAATTCTTGAAAAGTAAATATGATTTAAAGCTGAAAAGTGTCTTGATCATTAATTTATATGCAAATTTTCATTAACTTCTGCAATTTCTATCAATGATTCATAAAGAACTTTTTAAAGATTGCTTAATTCATGATAAAGCTGACTTGAAAAAATTATTTCTTTAAATGAACAAAAATCTGTCAGATGATCTTTGAAGAACTAAAGTGACAAGTGATGATAGTTTTTATTCTGAAACATTTCAACTCAATTAAAAAAGTTATTCTGAAAACTAACTTCTTGAACTATGTCAATGACGAAGTATTATTTCAATATGATGATGAAAACATTCTACATTTAATGATCTTTTATAGCAAGAACATGATTTTCGCAAAATGCAACTATGAAATCTATGACAAAGAACTACTGATCATTATTTGTTACTTAAAGCATTGATACTCTGAATTAAAATTTATAAATATTTTAATTAAAATCTTCATTGATTATTTAAATTTAAAGTACTTTATAATCATTAAAAAACTGACTTAATAATAAATTAAATGAGTTGAGAAGTTATTTGAATATAACTTTAAGATCATATATCAGTCAGAAAAACAAAATCTGAAAGTCAACATACTGATCAAAATGTTAAATGTTAAGTTGATTGAAACAAATAATGATTGAAAGCTATATCAGCATTAAATGCTATTGTCAGAAAGTAAGTTTAAATTGCAATTAATAAAAGCTGATTAAAAAGATGATCAGAAATTTGATTTAAATTTAACTCAGATCGAAAAAAAAAAATCACAACGCACGCATCACAAATTTTGAAAAAGAGCACTAAAAACAAGGCAGAGTGAATCTAGAAGACGATTGAATGATGATGAATTGCATGAATTGCAGCAATGCTGATTCAAAGACGATTGCAAGCGATGTCGATTCATTGCAAGAAAACAAAGATGCAAGATCAAAACACTCACATGATGATGAAAAGAACGTTGCTAACATTATTGATTTACTAATAAAGATATCAACGTTAGAGAAAGAGAAGAGCAAAGATCATTCGTGAAAAGAGGTAGCATTGAAGCTGATTCAACATCTTTGACTCGACTCAGAAGAAAAACATCACGCGAATCAGAACGCATTCATTGCGAAGAATGTACAGAAACGAAAGACATCAGTTCAACTGCTTAACAAGCAGTTGCATACACAGAAAAACACACGTCTTTCAACGAAAATCACGTCATGAACGAACGTGACAAGAGAAGAAATAGCGACGAGAAAGCAACGTTTCAGAGATGACTCGTCATCGCTTTGCAAGAAACGAGAAGTCATGATTAAGATAATGAACAGAAGAGAAATAAAAGAGATACAGAAGAAGTCGATTGAACAGATTCTACAGAGAATTGCAGACGTGTTAACAGATCAAAGAAATCTAATCGTGTCACTTTGCAAGCTGAGCAGCGATGACATTTTCCTTCACGCAGTTAGCTCAGATGCTTGAGCAAATCTGAAAAAGACTCAAACATAAGCAAAAGAAATCGCGAGTTCGACACGTGTAGCACGTTGAATCTTCACAGTGCTGACACATGAAGTACGCACTACAATAGACATGAGCAATCAAGAAAAGATCATTGAAAGACTGATAAAAGATAACGCGAGACTTCATGAAGATCTGAAAGTTCTAAGAATAGTCTGGCTCAAGAAGATAGCAGATAGCGAAAAGACTCATTCGTCGCTCATCGTAAAGATCGCGATCGAAGCAATGATGAATCGACTAATGAACGTGAGCATGCTGAACTCATATCAAGAATGTGCATGCAAGCTATTTGAAAAGAACTGTTGCATCACACAGTGCTTCAGATGTCACGAATTTGATCATATGACTAAGATCTGCAGAAAGAATCAGCGCTGCGAAAAATGCGCAGACAAGCATCACATAGAGAAGTGTGTGATGCCTTCGAATAGAAGACGTTGCGTCAACTGCAATGAAAATCACGAATTCTGAAGACGCATCTGTCTCAAGTGATGACAGCAGATGAAACAAGCGTTCGAAATCTATAGAAATAGATCATTCAGATACTCTGAGACGTCTAAATACAATTGCACATTCTTCTCGCTGTCTTTAAACTTTTTAAATTCAACGAACTCTTCAGATTCAACGAATTCTTTCGATTCAACAAATCTCTCGAGCTCAGCAACAGTCATGCTGAAAACACGCAGTTGAATCGCTGACAAATCAGCTTAACAGATAGTAAAGATCAAGAAAAGATGAGTTGATCTTTTTTCTTGCGTGAGTAGTGACTCAGACGAGACAACATCTGAGCAGATTCAGAAACGTTCAATCAGAAAGTGAGAAAGATCGTCGATAATCAAAAGCATACAAAGAGTCTTCTTATTGCAGAGTCAACAACAGCTATGAATAACTCTATGATGAAACAGTCTTTTCTACGAATTTTACAGTACAACATCAGAAAATCATTAAGAATTCAAGAATCGTTTCTAATTAACAGAGAAGTTCGCGAATTCAACATAGTAGCTATACAGAAGCAAGATTGCAACAACAACAACTTGCAGTCATTTAGCTCAGCACACAACTTCTTTCATCTAGTGAAAAACTCGTCATCTCAATCAAGAACATGCATATACATTAACAAACATCTAAGACTCAATTAATGAATAGTAGAAACAGCTGAGTCAGACATTTGCTCAATCAGAATATTAACTCGCAACACAGATGACAAAACGCAGACGCTAAGACTTTTAAACGTCTACAACTCATGCTCACTGTTTACTACATTCACAGAGAGATCTTCAATCATTTCTCGTTTGAATGAACTACTCAAGAATGATTGCAAACAACTGATTGTAAAAGATTTCAATCTACATCATTCTCATTGAGAAGAGCGAAGATGCTTCACTCGTCATACGACGACTGATACTCTACTAAACGTCATTACAAACGCAAGGCTGAAATTATTACTGAAATCAGGCACTATTACTCGCGAAGCTCACAATTAATTTACGACGATTGATTTAGTCTTTAGCAGCGAGAAAATACAGTTCATGACATGCAAGTGCAAGATACGAATTGATCTGCATCAGAGATCGAATCATCTTTTGATCGTCACAGAGCTATATCTACAAACAATCTCAGTGCAACTCTTGACTTGATGACTTTGAAAGAAAATGAATACAGAAGCATTAAGTGCTTATCTGCGAATACATCTATCTTTGAAACGCTCTCTAGACGACAAGACTATGATGAATGACAGAGTGTGTGAGATTATCAGAGTGCTACAGAAGATCATCGAGAAATCTATTTTCTTGACAAAGTCATCAAATTGAGCAAAAGACTTTTGAAATCAAAGCTGCTTCGAAGTAGTAATGAAATCAAGACGACTGCGAATCATATGAAAAACGCAAGACACATTAGAAGCGTGAAATGAATATCTGAAGCACAACGATCATAAAAACAAGATCATTCAACAAACGAAATGCACACACTTCAGAACACAAATGCATGAGCTGAGCGAAGCACTCAAATCGATATGACGCTTTGCAAAATGAGCTAGAATCGAAAGTCAGCTATCTAAAAAGCGTTCTCAGTTTTCGTCACTGAAGCGAAGCGACATCGATCATATGATAACAACGTTCGAGGAAAAAATCAAGATACTGCGAGAAAAGTTCTTTCTCTCATCTTCTCAAGCGAATGTCAGCGACATCGCAGAATCATTCATATCTCTGACAGTCTCATTCAATTCACGCATCACAGAAGATGAAGTGAAGCAGACAAT
>JAABUV010001376.1_pt1 | contig 35293 bp, 38 predicted proteins | sample 5559971 | NCBI WGS metagenome assembly JAABUV01 (sample SAMN10711881, study PRJNA513362) | rock metagenome | isolation source: Antarctica rocks | place: Antarctica: Victoria Land, Knobhead nord | collected 2015-12-19
AAATTTCATGCATGCATGCATAATTTGCGTTGATCTTGCACAATTGTGCTGTAGAATTCGAATATTCAACGTGTTTGCAAAGCTTTCATCATTTGCGTTATTTTGTGACATTTTGACTGCACTACTCATTACAATTTCGTGACTAGATGATCTTTTTGTGAGCTAATAAACTGAGCTGTCTGATATGATTTGCACATTGCGTTGTTTGCGAAGTGCGCATTTTGACAGTTGCAGCATCTAGAAATCATGTGATTGCATGATTGCTTGTCTTTGCACGTAGGTAATTGACATTTATGCTCTCATGTTAAATGATTTCGTTCACAAAACAAGCATCTTGATGATTTATTGCACTTGTTCTGCAAATGTTTGAATGTTTGACATCTTCAACACTGATCGCTTGATCGATAATCTTGATATTCGATCGTTTGATATGTTGATCTCGCTGCTATAACTTCTTTTTTCAGATGTTTTTGTGCTTTGACTTCGATTTTGAATGTCAATATCATTGAAGCATAATTCTTTCTTGCTCTATTTTCATCTTTTGATAATCATATCAAGTTGATTATCAGCTTTAATTCAGAGTTGTACTTCTTTAGCTTGATTCTCAAATATTTCATTTCAATCTTCATGTTGAAGATATTAATTTTCAGACTGTGTATCACTATCTTGTATCATTTTTCATTCTTCTTGATACTTTTGACTTCGAATATATGCTTTCATATATCTCTTTGCTTCAGTAGAGCTTTCGTGATGTATTTCTCTGAAATCGTTAAAGCAATATTGTTATCTCTTTGTGTTTTAATCACTGTAGCGACTATTATGTCAGACTTTGTCTTCTTCAGTGCGTTGTTCACTGCATTGCGCATTTTCATCGCTTGTAAGATTCAGTTCTCATTTTTCAAAGTGACTATTAATCTTCTTTCGCGATATGATATTTCTTGTAACTTTGACGAGGGTTTTTTGATAATCAGATTTCATTTGTCTGCATTTGCATTCACATTTGCATTTGTGTTTGCATTTGCATTTGCGCTTGTGACTTGAGCTGCTTTTTGCGCATATGTGAGCTTCTGCGTTGGTTTTTGCGAATTTTGCATGACTTGCAATGTTTGTGAAACCTGCGTCTTCTGCGAGATTTGCGAATTCTCTGTCATTTGCTTTGCATTAATTCCCTTTTTGATGTTTTCAGCATTTTGTTGAATCAATTGTAGAATGATCTTCAGTTTGTTGTTTGTTTGACTTTAAAGTCGATCAATTTGCTTCTGAATCGAGTTTTCTATGCTTTCGTCATATGCTCTTTGAATGTAGATTAAGCTATGACTTATAGTTTCTTTCTGTTCTGATATTGCTTGTCTTAGCTGATTGACTGTGAATTTAATTCTTTCGCGCAGTTTCTTTATCTGCATTTCTTTAGAGATGACATTGTAGCACTTGCTAGTATCAACTTCGATGCTGACTTCTTTTTGCAAACTTTTCATTGCTTTTCGCTTTTTCATTTCTTTGAATTTCACAATCGCTCATGTTTGCTCTTTTTGCTCTTTTTGCTGCGAATTTGCATTTTGCAGATTGATTGTATTCTTGTCATTATGCGCATTTGCATGTGAATTTAACATTAATGCATTGAGTGAACTAAACATGTATTGCGTTTTTCTATTTGCTGATGTGAGCGATTTTTGTTGACTGCAAAATAAATCAACAATGTCGTTCTGCAGTTGTTTGCTTGTTGATGAACTCATACTAAGTTCATCTTATAAATCTGTTTCAATCTTTAATGTTGACTTTTTGATTTTTATCATCAACATTTTGAATTCTGACGCTGAGCTATTGCTTCTGCTCAGTTTCGCGTTACTATTCGCGAAACTGAGCGAGAAAGAACGTATAAAGCGACTCTTTATATTTCTTTTCATAGAGAGTTTTTCCGAGTTTTGAGCTTTGAACTTCTAGACAATTCACTTGACATCACTTAAACATTTCTTTAATCTCTTACTCAGAGCGTTTCACATAGACAGTAACTTTAGTATAAAGATCTTTCAATTTTTATCTTAAAATCTGCAATAAATCATCTTCTATTATCAACTTATGTCAGATGAAAATGATATAAATCTAGTTTACAAGAATCTAGATTACTTTTTTTGATAGAAAATGCTTGATGCAATTGCTTTATATTTCATGTATTGAAGTAGTTGCATTATCTCGCTCAGAATAGTAATGACTGATCTCGATTTATTGTCTTGCACATCAAGAAAAGATAAAACAGATAGTGATTTAATAAGAAACGCTGTACTTCTCTGCAACAATGTTGTTCTTTGTGCAATCTTCAAGTGCAAAAGAGTTCGATTTCGATTTTTGCATCAGTACGCAGTCTTCTGTGCTGTTCTGAAGTCGATTGATGACTTGTTCTTTTCGTGTGAGTTTGCTCTTTGATTTATTAATCAAATTACTGTCTGAATTGATGATTCTTTCTTCTGCGTTGATGAACTCTCGTTTCGCCGTCGATTTTGATCTGCGTGAGCGCGAAAAATTTCGATTTTCGACTTTTGACTTGCAACGCAGTCATCTGTGAAGTTATTGAGTCGAATGAGAGCTTGTTTTGATCGTACGATTGTGCTCTATAACTTGGTAATCGATTTGATATATCATATGCTTCGATAGATCTCTAGTCATCATACGCATGTCTTTGAGATATTTCTATCTTTTGTATTGAACTAAGCATTTTATGCACTTTGTTCAATATTTGATATATTTATGTGAGCTTCTCTTTGCAATTCTTAACTTTTTGAGACAACTTTATCATTGACTCAATCAGCGATGAAACTCATCTGTACATGATACTGACTATGAATTTACTGTTTAGCTACAGTAAAGTTTAAAGATTATCAAAAGTTTAAATGATATCAAAGCGCTGCATAATGATGAAGTGCTGTGCATTGATCATGTGCAGAGTTTTCTTGATCGCGCAAACTTTGATAATCTTAATGCACATGTTACAAGCAATTTGCATGCAGATGAGAAAGTCAAATAGAACGTAGAACTATGAGAGAAATCGCTTATGAAAATCATTCAATTCAATATCTTGTCATCGTGATAACAAGAACTGAGACAGAACACTCTTGTGTTTGATTTGTTGAGAATGATTAGCAAAAAGAACTCAAATCATGAACATTTTTTAAATTTATGTGCTAACTATGTATAAATCTTGTTAAGACTGCGTGTCTGTTACTATGATATAAACAACTCACAAGACTCATTAAGTTTGACATGAATAAACTTGAGAATCTCATTAATATTGTTTAACAGACGTTCAGATATAAACATTCTATACATGAGTGATACATTGATGAGAAAACTTCATTAAGAAAAGAGAAACATAAGTGAGTTAATAAAGAATGATTAAACTACATTGTTTGATTAAAAGTGTAGCATATGAACATCTTTGCAAAACATAATTGATTTGCACAAGAAAAATCTTTACAAATAACATGAAACAAATGAATTGCACATCTTACAAGCAAAGTGAGCATCTGTGAAGCATGATATACAATGATGATGACTGTTGATCTCAAGAATCTCATTTCTTTATTAAACTTTGACTCTTGAATGTCTTAATAATAAAGTCAATCTCTAGTTGAAAACATCATCTGTATAGCTTGAGAAAACAGTAGCATATATCAATGTAATTAAAGAAGAAATCAACTATGATATACATACATATCACAGATGAAACATCTGCAACTCATACTTAAAAAGTAAACTGTTGAAATTTGAGCAGTGAGAGATTTCATTTGTCTTGAACTGTGAATCTGTCACAAGAAAACTCTTTGAGTAATCTTTCAAGTTTAAAAGAAAAATCAGCATAGAAGTTATGCTTTATATATGTTGCATGCAACATATACAACATATTTTCGATAGACTAAAAATGAAACATGACTACTTCAAGAGCTATTTGCATCGATTATCAGAGAATAATTTGAACAAATGCTATGAAATATGCAATGCAAGACAAACATTGAAGCATTTACTGTTGAACTGCAAACATTATAAAGCAGAGCAGAGAAAGCTTAAGGAAAAAGTTCAGCTCAAAAACACAAACATCATATTGACATTATTCATCATCAAGATTGAAAGAATCATAACGCTAGAGTATTTGAAAAATACTCAAATTATGACGAGAAAATGATTATTAGAAATGAAAGAGTAGAACGCGAAGAGAGCGAAGAGATGAAGAAAAACGAAAGTATGATGATGAAAGTTTGAGAGAAAGCGCTTGTATGCACAAACTATCAACGTGATTGATCAACAAGAAGATATAAAGCAGTGACTTTAGTCAGATTATATGTAACTTAGCATACATACAGCGTCTAGACAGTGTCATAGTCATAGACTGCATGCACTTAATGAAGAAATCAAAAAAATCAAAAAAATCATCATTGACTCATTTCAATTCAAATAATTTGTCACGTTCAGATTCAAATTCAATTCAATGATGTATTAAAATGAGTATGATATAAATATTTATTTTCTTGTTGAATGCTTTTTTGATAATTCAACTATTTTAATTGCATAATTCTTGCATTTTTTATCTAGTTGTACTTCTACTGACGAAATTTCAGTCTCTATTTACATAACTTCTATGAATGATGTTTGAAATGCTTTCAATATCTTTCATAATGCTGCGTTCTGCAGCTTGCAAAATTTGATTACGTAACTTTTTTAATTGTTTCATCAGATTTCGACGTCATAGTTGCTAATGATTATGATGCATGCTAGATACAACTGTCTTTCTGACTTTATATTTAATCTTCACTCACTATTTATTAGTTTAAAGAGTGAGTGTAGCATTCTTGTGACTGCAACGATTTTTGTTTGCATATGCATCTTGAAGTTGAGCTTTTGATTCAGTCATACTTTTAATTATTGTATGCAGATCTTCAATTTTACAACTGTGTCATTGAGTAACATAATTGTTTGATGCACATACACATCTGTGTAACGCAGTAAATCAATTGATTTCGATTGAAACTATTATTGCGTTGATTAAGAATCTTTTATTGAATTTGATTACTTAAACTATTTAAAGACATAACACATCATCAACATGATGCTTATGCTTTACTTTAATTATCAAGAACAGATGAGAAACGTTGTTGATGTGATGTTGACAAGTGAACGAGAGATGAATATCATCATCTTGCAGAAGAATTTAATTAAGACGAAAGATATACAAGAGAAATTAAACAAGCTGCGAGTTCTTTATGAGCTCAATGAATGCAAAAACAACGAGCTGATGCTCTGAAAAAAGATAAAAGAACTGATGAATATGACAGAAAAGCTGATGCATCAACGCGTCGATGTATTAATGATCAATCGATGAATGAAGAATCAGTTGAAGAGATTGAAAAAGATAATGTGCAGACTTGAAAAGAAGTTCATGAAAGAAAAGAGACGAGTTGACAGTTGAGCGAAGAGAATGAGCGAGAAGTTAACAACATCATTTTAAAGTCATCTTGCTCTCAGCATTAATATGTCATCATCAGTGCAAAATCATTGCAAGAAACTTGAAGTGAAGATCTTCATTAAAGAAAAAAAGAAGATAAAGAGAATCATGATGATTACAATGAAAAACATAGTAGAATGAGCAAGAAAAAGCAACGTCGATAAGATGTTATTGATGCATAAAGACATAAAGATGATGAAAAGATGATCAGATCTACTCATATTTTGAGTCAAGATGAAAGACAGCAAGAAAATACTAAAAGAAAATGACTTTTGAATCAGAGAAATGTCGTTGAACACAAGTCTGCATGAAGTCAGCTTTGAAGTGATAATACACAAGATTAAAGTTGAAGAAATGTTTAAAGACATTGAAAAGAAGAAAGCAAAGACGCTGATCAAGATTAACAAAGACATATATTCAGAGATTATGATTGAAAAGATCGAGTGACTCACAAAGAAGAGTGAACATAAGAGATATGTCTTGCTGATGATATGCATAGTTAACGCTGAACTAATAAACAAGCTCATTAATGAGAAAGTATGTCACAAGATCAACATAAAAATCACGCAGTTTTATGACTTGAGTTGCAGAGTACATCAATGTTTAAAGTGTCAAGAATATGATCATAAAACATATGAATGCAAAAACAAGTAAAGATGCATTTACTGTGTGATGAATCATCACTTGAAACATTGCTTTCATAAACAGACTTGAGACATGTAAAAATGTGAAGTATATAAAGATATACACAGAGTCTTTGACTCTCAATGTCATAAACAACAGATGAAAAAAGAGAGAATAAAGAAAGCTACAAGAAACAGACTTTTATATCACGTCATAAAAGAACAAGAAAAGCTCAAAGAAAAAATGTTGAAAACATTCACAAAAACATTTATCAATTTAAAATCTCTGATAAGCAATAGCTTGAAGAGAAAGTTGAAACATTCAATGAATGAAAGTCATCTGCTCAGTGCAACAGTCACGTCAGAAAACACTATAATAAATCACTTGATTAAGAAGACAAGATTAAATGAGTTGAAATTAATGTCAGTCACATCATTGTCAGAATCATTCTCTGTTGAGAATTTTACAGATGAGACAGATGCTTCACAAACATTCAAGAAATCATCAAGCAGCTTCAAATGTAAACTTTGATATCTCAACAAAAAGAACTTTGAATATTACAATACAATGTTCACAAGTTCAGAAACAAAGTGATGATAACACTACTACATGAGAAAAAGATAAAAAATTATGACATTTTGATTCTTCAAAAACTCTGATGATTCAACGAAAATTTCAAAGCATACTATTCATCAATGATCAACTTCATACTGAAGAATAACAAAGATAGAATTTGTTTCTATATAAACAAGAAGATTGACAGTAACATTTGATACTCAACATGATACTTCAAGAATGTAAACACAATTATGCTATGAACATTAACAAATGATACACAGACGACACAGAAAATCATACATGTTCACAAGATATACAATTCATCATTCAGAAATCACAAGATTACTCATGAAAAAGAAAATCTTTCAAACATTGAAAAAGTGCTGCACATGTTGAAAGAATGCATTCTTGTAGAAGACTTCAATCTGCATCACTTCACATGAGAAAAATCATTTTATTCAAGATAATATTCATTGTTGAATGATTTAATTGAAATGATCACAAGCATTGAAGTGTTATTGATGCTATCTCAAGACATAATTACAAGAAACTATCAAGAATCTCAAACAACGATAGATTTAATCTTTACAACAGATGACATCATAAACAGATTGATAAGATGCAAAATCAATGAGAAAATGAAAAACTTCTTGAATCATTTATTGATACAGATAATTATAGATCTCAGAGTCTGCAAAGAGTCAGCGTGAAGATCATGTTGCAACTGAAAAACAATAAATGAAGAGAAATTTATTAATACTTTGAAAGAACAGATGTTGAAATCACTGTCAGATCAGAAAGTGAGATGTCAATGCATTAATAAATATACAAAGCAATTGCTGAATGCACTAAAGAATATTGTTGAGACTTTCACTTTCTGAGCGAAATTACATGAAATGATCAAAGCGAAGTGAACGAGAGAATGCATGAAGATCATCAAGAATGTATGATGAATGAGAAGAAACTGTTAAATCATCAGAAACTGAGTAAAGTACATTCAAGCATGCAACAAGAAGAGCAAGATCATCAGAAAACAGAAATGCAGTGAATATCAAGAAATCATGCAGAATGTTAAGCAATTTTCAAGAAAACTGTTTTGAACTGCAAAATGAGCGAGAAATGCAGTTTTAAACACATTGACTTAAGCGACGATTTTCTTTCTGACGAAATCAGAGTGCTTTGACATTATCATGATAGCAAAGAATAAGACAAAGATGATGTTTCATGCTCACTTTTTATCATCTTCAGAGATTTTCATGCTGAACATAAAAGACTTTGAATATTTACTTTCAATTAAAGATGATGCTTCACTGATGCATCGCAAGATTAAAAGAATCATTTACAAGATAACATCTGACAAGACTTCAAGACACACAAGATACATAAATAAAGTAATATGCAAACTCGTTGATGACACGTCAGAATAAATATGCTTTCTCTTTGAAAAATGTTTACAGAAAGAAATACAGCTCACTCAGTTCAAGAATGCAATCATAATAATGATGTATAAGTCAGACAAGAAAGATTACTCTAATGCAAAAATATATAAATCAATTGTGCTATTCAACACACTGAGCAAAATATTAAAGTTCATCATATTTAAACATCTGTGAAACATCATGAAAGCTTGCAATTCAATATCAAACATTCAGATGAAAGTTTGTAAACACAGATCAACAGATACAACTTTGCAACTCATTACAGAAAAAATACACATTGTATGAAGTAACATAAGAAGAAGAGTAATCTCACTGTTGAGTCTGAATGAGAAGAGTGCGTTTAACAATGTGATACATGAAAAAGAGAAAAGTTCTCAGACTGCTTCTCAAATTTGTGAAGAATTTTCTGAAAAATCAACGCATCATCATCACAATTGATGATTACATGATGATGAAATGTAACGTGAACGTTGACATATCACAAGACTCTTCACTGTCGTTGATATTATACTTATTCTACAATGCAAACTTGTTAGAAGCATGTGATGACATTAAGCTGAGAATTAACTTCATGAGCTTCGTAAACAACATCAACATTCTAACATACAAGAAGTTTATGAAGCGTAACTGCAAAGTTCTTGATGAAATTTATGATAGATGTGAACAGTGATCAAAAATGCATGACATCAAATTTTTAAAGACAAAGCATGAGCTGATTTATTTTACAAGAACTTTTAAGTGATTTAATATGAATGAGAGCTTAAAGCTGACAGAACATCAGATTGATTTAAAATCAGACATCAGAATTTTGAAAGTTTAACTCAACTTTAAGCTAAAATGAATGATTCACATGCATCATGTCAAAGCAAAGTTGATGATTAGACAGAAAATCATGCAGATAATCATTGAATTTACTTGAGATTTGTCAGTGATGATGAGAAAGCAGATATACTTCATGATGACATGTTCATTGCTTAGTCACGAAGTCATTGTATGATACACATCATAAGAAGTGAAGAATCATTGAAAAGATCTGAATGTTAAGCTAAGATCAGTACAAGAAAGAGCATTGCAACAAATCATTGACGTTTATCATGCAACATCAACGAAAGCTTTACAAGTAGAAACAAACACAGCGTTGATAAATATTCACTTACAAAAGCTGATACAAAAATCAATAATGAACATGAATTCTTAAAAATCAGACAAAGTTATTAAAGCAACAATACATCGAATTTGCAACGACTTGATATCAAAAAGAGATTGAAAATCAAAACTGCGCAAAACATCTTTGCAGCTGAAGCAAAAGTGAATGAAAGAAACTCTTGAATGAATGAAGATGAAGCGAAGTCATCTTTACACATTGTTTCTTTGAACAAAGTCATCAAAGATGATTATAGTTGCAAACAAGAAGATGTCAATAAAGAAACACAGTCTTGACACATTCATGTCAAAATAAAGAGTTTACTTGAATGATAGTGACAGTGAAGATGACATCACAGCAATCACAGTGAGAATCAACTGAAAGCTAAATAAGAGATTGAAAGAATTGATCTTAATCATCACTCATCACAAAGAACTGAAGAAATTGATTGCAAGAGTGAAACATCTTGCAGACGTAGCAACAGCAAATCAAGAGAGTTACAAAAAGATATACAAAGTATACAGTGACAATCAGATCTTTCTGAAAACAGTGAAAGTCATGACATCAACAAGAAATTAGACACGTCTGCAATGAATTCAGACTGCGCATGAGAACATTCACTTTCAGAAGATCACGCTGAAGTTGTATTGAGTGACAAGACATGCAAAAGTGCTCAAAAATGAAGCGATAGACAAGATGACTGACGATGCACATAAACTGTCGCTATCATTGATTAAGCATCAGCATACGAAGATAGCAATATGACTGACGTTTATACAGAAACAGATCAAACAGACATAAAGAATAGTTTGAAGAGAGAAATCTAACGCAGCTCATTTTTGATATCTGACGTCAGAAGTAACTCATCAACATCTGTGTTTACACAAAGATTGAGCGAAGTTTCACAGCGCATTATTGACGCAGTTATGAATTGAAAAGATTGACTTCAATAAATTTCTACATGAGAGACGTGTACTCGATGTCACAATGATGACATGCAAGTGCAATAATGATTAAATGTTGATCAAACATGTTCTGTTAACATGTTTCAAATGAAAAACAGAAAGAAGATTAATGCAATGAGAGAAAAACATCACGAACTTGAAAATGCTCTTAAAAATAGCGAGCATGATGACAGCGATGATTCAAATGATGCTCTCAACAATTATACTGAATCAGTTTCAAGCTGTGACATCATTGAAGAGTCAGATGAAAGAAGAAGAAGATGAAGAAGAAATAAGCTCATAAAGTTCTTGCATTGAAAACACTTACAGTATAGAGTGCAGAAAAAAGTGATTTCATAGACGAAAAGAACGCTGCGCTAAAGCGACGCTCGCTACATTATATAGAATCTTGCATAGATTCACAATGAGTGTTGAATCGAGTAAGAAATAAAAAAAATGATGATGAATGTTAATTTTAAGAATTTCATTTCTTTATTAAACTTTGATTCTTGAATTTCTTGATGATAAAATCAATTTCTAGTTCAAAACATTATCTGTATAACTTGAAAGAACAGTAGCATATGTTAATGTGATTAAAGAAGAAATTGATTGTGATATGCATGCATATCACAGATGAAACATTTGCAATTTATGCTTAAAAAGTAAACTATCAAAATTTGAGCAATGAAAAATCTTATTTCTTTTGAACTGTTTTTTTTATTTCTTCATTAAGTGCATGCAGTCTATGATTATGACACTGTTTATTATTTTTTATTTCTTCATTAAGTGCATGCAGTCTATGACTATGACATTGTTTAAACGCTGTGCATATGTTAAATTACATGTATCTTGATCAAAGTCGTTGCTTTATATCTTTTCATTAATCAATCACATTGATAGTTTGCATAAACAAGTGCTTTCAATCAAACAACTTCTTTCTTTCGTGCTTTTATTTTCTCATCTCTTTATGTTCTTCTCACTTTACTTCTTTGTTCTCAATAGTCATTTTCTTGTCATAATTCAAGTACTTTTCAAGTACTTTAGCATTGCGATTCTTTCAATCTTGATGATAAACAACATTAATATAATGTTTATGTTTTTGAACTGTGCTTTTGCTTTAAGCTGTAACTGTTCTGTTCTATAATGTTTGCAGTAAAAAAACAATCACAACGCGCGCAAAACAAACTTTTGAAAAGAGCATTATAAACAAGAGAGAAAAGATCAAGTAGATGAATAAACGAGGACAAATTGCATGAGCAGCAGTAATGCTGATTCAATGATGATTGCAAGCAGCATTGACTTGTTGCAAGAAAACAGCGACGCGAAATTGCAACGCTCACGCAATGATGAAGAGAAGATAGCTGACATTATAGATCTACTAATAAAGACATCAACGTTAAAGAAAAAGATGAGCAAAGATCATTCATGAAAAGAAATAGCATTGAAGCTGATGCATCATCTTCGACTTGAATCAGAAGAAAAACATCACATGACTCAGAACGCATTCATCATGAAGAACATATAGAAACTGAAGACATCAATTCAACTGCTAAGCAAGCAGTTACAAATGCAGAGAAATATGCGTTCTTCATTGAAAATCATGTCATGAGCAAATGTGACAAGAGAAGAATTATCAATGAGAAAGCAACGTCTCAGAGAGAAATCATCGTCGCTTCGCAAGAAATGCAAAGTCATGATAAAGATAGCAGACAGAGAAGAAATAAAGAAGATGCAGAAGAAAATCATTGAGCAGATTCTTCAGAGAATAGCAGATGTGTTAACAAGTCAATGAAATCTGATCATGTCTCTTCGCAAGCTGAGTAGCAAAGACATCTCTCTTCACGCAGTCAGCTCAGATGCATGAACAAATCTGAAAAAGACTCAAGAATAAGTAAAAGAAATTGCAAACTCAATGCGCATATTGCGATAAATCTTTGCAGTGCTGACACATGAGATACACACTACAATTGACATGAATAATCAGAAGAAAGTCATTAGCAAGCTGATAAAAAATAACGTAAGACTTCATGAAAATCTGAAGATTCTAAGAATAGTCTGACTCAAGAAAGTAGCAGAGAGCAAAAAGACTCATTCATCACTCATTGTGAAGATAACAACTGAAGCGATGACAAATCAATTGATGAACGTGAGTATGCTAAATGCGTATCATAAATGCATATGCAAGCTGTTTAAGAAGAACTGTTGCATCACACAGTGCTTCAGATGTCAAGAATTTGATTACATGATCAGATTCTGCAGAAAGAATCAACGCTGCATCAAGTGCACAGACAAATATCACATCAAAAGATGCATGATATCTTTGAATAAAAGACGTTGCACTAACTGCAATGAAAATCACAAACTCTGAAGATACATCTGTTTCAAATGATGACAGCAGATGAAACAAGCATTCGAAATCTATAGAAACAAATCATTCAGATATTCAGAAGCATTTAAATACAATTGCACATTCTTGCAATTCTTAAGTTCTTTGCTGTCTTCAAGCTTTGCAGATTCAATGAACTCTTTGAATTCAATGAACTTTTTGAGTTCAACAAACTCTTTGAAGTTTACGAATTCTCTCAGTTCAGCGAACTCGTCAAGCTCAACGACAGCTGTGCTGAAAACACACAGTCTAGTCGCTCATGAATCAACATGACAGATGATAAAAGTCAAGAAAAGATGCATTGATCATTTCTCTTGTGTGAGTAGCGACTCAGATGAAACGTCGCTTGAGCAGAGTCAGAAACGATAAATCAGAAGATGAGACAGATTCTTGATGATTGAGAGCATTCAAAGAGTCTTCTCTTCGCAGAATCAATAACAGCTACAAATAACTTTATGATAAATTAATCTTTTCTACAAATACTGCAGTATAACATCAGAAAATCATTGAAAATTCAGAAATTATTTTTAATCAACAGAGAAGTTCATGATTTTGACATTGTAATCATACAGAAGCAGAGTTGCAACATTAACAACATGCAATCATTTAACTCAGTTCACAACTTCTTTTATCTAGTGAAAAACACGTCATCACAATCAAGAACTTGCATATATGTGAATAAATACTTAAGACTCAATCAATGAGTGATAGAAACAGCTGAGTCAAACATCTGCTTAATCAGAATATTAACTTGCAACATAGATAACAAAATGCAGACGTTGCAACTTATAAACATCTACAATTCATGTTTACTGTTCTTTATTTCTACAGAGAAATCTTTAATCATTTCTCGCTTGAGCGAGCTACTTAAAGACAACTGCGAACAACTGATCATGAGAGATTTCAATCTACATCACTCTCACTGAGAGAAATGAAGATGCTTCACTTGACATGCAGCAATCAACAGTTTACTAAACATCATTATTAATGCTAAGCTGAAATTACTGCTGAAATCAGACATTATTACTCGCAAGACTCACAATCAATTTACAACTATTAATTTAGTCTTTAGCTGCGAGAAAATACAGTTCATGACATGCAAGTGCAAGATACATATTGATCTGCATCAAGAATCAAATCATCTTTCAATTGTCACAGAACTTTGTTTATAAACAACTTCAGTACAATTTTCAACTCAATGACTATGAAAAAAATGAACACAGAAGCATTGAGCGCGTATCTGCATATGCATCTTTCGTCGAATTGTTCTTTGAACAGCAAGATGATGATGAATGAAAGAATGTGCAAAGTAATCAAGATGCTACAAGAGATCATTGAGAAATTTACTTTCTTGACAAAGTCATCAAGTCAAGCAAAGAACTTCTGAAATTTGAACTGCTCAGAGATAGTAATGAAATCAAGACGACTGCAAATCATATGAAAAACACAAAGCACATTAGATGTGTGAAATGAATATCTGAAACATAATGATCATAAAAACAAGATCATTTGACAAGTGAAGCGCGCACATTTCAGGTCACAAATGCATGAACTGAGCAACGCATTCAAGTTGATATGATGCTTCGCAAAATGAGTCAGAATCAAAAGTCAGCTATCTAAAAAACTTTCTCAGTTTTCATCATTGAAGTGAAGAAATATTGAACAAATAACAATGATGTTCAAGAAAAAAATCAAGATATTGCAAGAAAAATTCTTTCTTTCACTCTTTCAGACAGACGTCAACGACATTGCGAACTCATTTATACTCTTGACAATGTCATCTAATTCACGCATTTCAGAAGATGAAGTGAGACAGACAATTAAAAGAGTAAAAGCAGACAAAGTATTAAACATCTCAGACATTTCAAACAAAGTGCTGCAGATAAATCTTGCAGAATTGACTTTGATATTGATGAGTTTATTCAACGTATGTGTAATACACAGATATCATTCTAAGCAGTTCAAAAAGACTCAAATGATAGTACTATGCAAATCAAAGAAGAGTGATTATACTGATTCAAAAACATATCGACTCATTGCTTTGCTTGATATCATGAGCAAAGCTCTGAAGTTGATCATGACTAAAAGACTGAGCAATATAGTTGAGACTCATCACATGCTATCTGATAATCTGATGCTCAAATGAAAGCGAGACGCAAGCGATTCATGATCTCAACATTAAATCTACTAGTAAATCAGATTCACATGATATGAGACTGCAAAATCAAATACATAGCGTTCATGCTAAGTTTAGATATCGTCGAAGCATTTAATTGAGTCTTGCATGTCAGACTTCTGCATACTCTGAAAATGAAAAGAACTTCAGACTACATAGTCAAATGAGCATGCAGCTTTCTTAAGAATCGAGAAACATCACTGAGATTCAATGAGCAAACGAGTGACATGCACAAGATAAACGCAGACATATTGCAGAAATTTCTCATTTCATCAATTCTCTTTCTATTCTTCAACGTAAGTCTGATTAAGAAGTGCAAAGCATTGAGAATTAAGATTGAAGTGCTCGACTTCGTAAATGACATTAACATTCTAGCATATGATAGATTCATCAAAGAAATCTGCAGAACACTGAGCAGAATGCACAATGTTTATGCAAAATGAGTTTGCACTCATGACGCAACATTCGCATCAGAAAAGTATGAGTTTATGCACTTCATCAGAAAATCAAAGAGATTTGACATGATGATTAGCATATAAATAGAAAGCTCAGTTATTAAGTTGAAATCAGACATGCAAGTTCTGAGAGTACAATTGAACATGAAATTGCAATGAGATGCACATCTTCATCAAATCAAAGTGAATCACATCACATGAATGCTAGCACTTAATTGACTTGAAGTCTTTACATGAGAAACAATCTTCACAAAAGCAAAACAAATATACTCAGCAGTAATAAGATCAGAAATTGCATTCAAAGCATTAGTCTGACATCAGCGAGAAAAAGAGAAAAAGCTGTCAGACAAAGAATGCAGACTTGAAACATTACAGAATCAGACTCTGCATCATGTTGCAAAGATATTCAAAAGAGTAAGCATTGAGACTCTGAAAGCAGAAATGTACACAAGCTCGCTGCATGTTCATCTGAACATGCTGCAAAACAAGATCACGTTACGCAGTTAAATCAATGATTGTATGCAGAAAATCAGACAAGCATGCAAACTGATATGCGCTCATCTGATGAATATCAATTGCATCATTTCTCGCTCTTTTGTCATCAAGAAAGTGACGCTTCTGAACAATTTAATTCAAGAAGACGCGAAAATACAGTTGAGATGCAAGCAATTAACTCTCGCTGCAACGATTTTGACTAGTGACAGCATTGCAATAACGCAGTATCACAGAAATCAATGAAAGCAATGATGAGAAAAATATAGAAAATGCATCGCAGATGTTCACGTCATCTCGACACAAAGATTGCATCTGTTCAACAAGATGATAAAGATGCAAAATGATTTTCAGAAAGTTAAGAGCACTCTCATCACTTACATCAAAATCAAACACATAGATCTGAATGTTTATCTGCACTTCAGAAATGTTTCAGACGCAGATAGCATGCAATGTAACTGCGACTGAAATCATCAGATGACAAAACATGTATTCATGCATTGCTCAAACTGATTGCATCTGCAATCAAGAATGCTACAAGACATCAACTTCTTGAACTATCAAATAATCATTGCTATCACAAAGAGTTTCAGAGCAGCTGCAAGAATGATGATGAAAATGAAGCTTCTGAAACAATTTAAAGTGACTGAATCACTCATTCTTTAACATGCAATCAACGTGAACTAATTTGATACATAGTCTTATAATGATAGTTTCAACTGCGCAAAGCAGTTGTATAAACAGCGAGTGATTTTCTATCTCAGAAAGTTTTGTTCACTCAATATAAATAGCATAAAGTCTTTCATGAATCGACTTAATTGATGTCATAAGAATGTATGAATTTATTATAATGTTTACAGTTCAGTAGTACATGTTTCAACGTTTATCTCATCTTGCATATTTCATAGCATTTGTTTGAATTATTCTCTGATAATCGATGCAAATAGCTTTTGAAATAGTCATGTCTCATTTTTAGCTGTATAAACGTTGAAAACGTCAGTCTGTTTATTTTTCGAAACTTCTTTAATGATCTGTAACTCAGATTCATTCTCGCTGTGTACTTCTGATACTGATTTTCTTTTTTGATGCAATCATTTCATGCAATTAGTCATTGCTCTTTTATCTCTTTGTCTATTTGCTTTTTGATGAAGTTCATGATTATTCTTTTTCTGATGTTGATTGTTGATCTTTTTCGTGCTGCATCTTTGATCAATTGATTCACTGTTTCGTTTTCAATAATGTTTTCGCAACTCAATACTCACTGTATGCAAATATGACATTGATTTTGTTGCAAATTAATCAGATTTTGTTGTATGTTATTGAATAACTTTAAGTTGACATTGCTCTTTGTCTTTAGTCTTTGCAGCGTCATTTGACTGTCTATGTACACTCAAATTTCGCTGTCTTATGACACTGTCTAGACGCTGTGTATATGCTAAGTTACATGTAATCTGATCAAAGTCGCTGCTTTATATCTTTTTGTTGATCAATCACATCAATAGTTTGCATATATAAGCGCTTTCGTTTCTAATAGTCATTTTCTCGTTGCAATTCAAGTGTTTTTCAAATACTTTAATGTTGCAATTCTTTCGATTTTGATGATGAACAGTGTCAATATGATGTCTGTGTTTTTGAGCTGAGCTTTTTTCTTAAGCTTTCTCTGCTCTGCTCTATTTTTTTTATTTCTTCATTAAGTGTATGCAGTCTATGACTATGACACTGTCTAGACGCTATGTGTATGCTAAGTTACACGTAATCTGATCAAAGTCGCTGCTTTATATCTTCTCATTGATCAATCACATCGATAGTTTGCGCATATGAGCGTGTGAACTGTCTATATAATCAAGTGATCACATAGACAACTCAAAATTGTGAAAGCTGATCACTTCAACGTGAACTTTCAACTTGTCTGTATGATCATCAAGTCAAGCGAGCTAGATAAGCTTTGATTTATGTAGATGAAAGCTGATCACTTCAACATGAGTTTTCAAGTTCGCTGTATGATCACTCAGCTGAACAAACTAAATGAACTTTGATTTATGTATTTGCGACGCATGTAAATCGATCAGAAAATCGAAAAAATCGATTGATTTACTGCATCATGCAAGCGTGTAGATACACAAAAGCTGAGTCGTGCCTTCGCAATGTGTGTGTGTATGACATATATAAGTTGCAGCATATGCGCAAAGATGTTGCTGTTGTTCTGTGTATATGAGCAAAGACTGTGTTGTGTCTTTGCAGTGTATGTGATTGCAATGCATGTAAATCGATCTGATAAAGCAAAAAATCGATCGATTTACTGCATCACATAGACGTGTAGATGTGCAAAAGCTGAGTTGTGTCTTTGCAATGTATGTGTGTGTGTGATGTATATGAATTGCAGCATGTGCGCAAAGACGTTGCTGTCATTCTGTGTATATGAGCAAAGACTGTGTCATGTTTTTGCAGTGTATGTATTTGCAACGCATGTAAATCAATCAGAAAATCGAAAAATCAATCGATTTACTGCGTCACATCAATGTGTATATGCGCAAAAGCTGAATTGTGCCTTCGCAGTATATGTATGTATGTTGTATATGAGTTCAACGTATGAATAAAGCGCTGTTACTGCTTCATGTGTGATTGCGCTGCGTGTAAATCGATCTGAAAAAGCGAAAAATCGATTGATTTACTGTATCACGTCTGTCTGTATGCACGCAAAAGCTGAGTCGTGCCTTCGCAGTATATGTGTGTATATTGTATATGAGCTCAATGTGTGAATAAAGCGCTGTTACTGCTCTGTGTGTGATTGCGCTGCGTGTAAATCGGTCTGAAAATGCGAAAAATTAATCGATTTACTGCATTACATCTGTCTATATATGCGCAAAAGCTGAGTCGTGCCTTCGCAGTATATATATATATATGTTGTATATGAATTGCAGCATATATGCAAAGACGTTGCTGTTTTTCTGTGTATATGCAAGCTTTAATGCGTCGATAATCGCGTTGTTATTGTCTCGCTTTTCAACTGTGTGTGAACTCAACATGTGAGTAAAGTGCTGTTACTGCTCTGTCAATGTTGATGAAATTATTCAGCTCTTCTGACAAGCATAGCTTGCAGAAGATTCATAGTCAGCATCTTGTACAGATAAATCTCATTATTGATTGCAGATTGATTGTATTCTTGTCATTATGCACATTTGCATGTGAATTTAACATCAATGCATCAAGTGAACTAAACATGTATTGCATTTTTCTATTTACTGATGTGAGCGATTTTTGTTGACTGCAAAATAAATCAACAATGTTGTTCTGCAGTTGTTTGCTTGTTGATGAACTTATGCTAAGTTCATTTGATAAATTTATTTCAATCTCTAACGTTAACTTTTTGATTTCTATCATTGATGTTTTGAATTCTGACGCTGAGCTATTGCTTCTGCTGAGTTTCATGTTACTATTCGCGAAACGAAACGAGAAAAAGCGCATAAAGCGACTCTTTATATTTCTTTTCATAGAGAGTTTTTTCAAGTTTTGAACTTTAAGCTTCTAGAAAATTTACTTGACATCACTTAAATATCTCTTTAATCTCTTACTCAGAGTGTTTCATGTAAACAGTAACTTTAGTATAAAGATTTCTCAATTTCTATTTTGAAATCTGTAATAAATCGTCTTCTATTATCAACTTATGTCAGATGAAAATGATATAAATTTAGTCTGCAAGAATCTAGATTACTCTTTTTGATAGAAAATGCTTGACGCAATTGCTTTATATTTCAGATATTGAAGTAGTTGCATTATCTCACTCAGAATAGTAACGACTGATCTCGACTTATTTCTTTTGAACTGTGAATTTGTTACAAGAAAACTCTTTAAGTAATTTCTTGAACTTAAGAGAAAAATCAGCATAGAAATCATGCTTTATGTATGTTGCATGCAATGTATACAACATATTTTCAATAGATTTGAATGACATCAAGACATTGCATGATGATGAAGCGTTGTGTATTAATTACATGCAAAGTTTTCGCGATTGTACAAACTTCAATAATCTCAATGCACATGCTATAAAGCAATCTGCATGCAAATGAGAAAGTCAAATAAAATGCAGAACTATAAGAGAAATCGCTTATGAAAATCATTTGATTCAGCATTTTATCATCATGATGACAAGAACTGAAACAAAACACTTTTATATTTAATCTGTTGATAATGATTAACAGAAAGAACTTAAATCATGAACATTCTTTAAATTTACATGCTAACTATGTATAAATCTTATTAAGACTGCATGTCTGTTATTATGATATAAGCAACTCTAGATCTGTCGTTGAGTTCAAATTGCTCAACTCAACTCAGATTGAGTTACAGTGTTGAGTTGAATTGAAAGAAATCAACTCAACTCGATCAAGTTGAGTTCGATTCTCAACTCAACTCGATCAAGTTGAGTTCGATTCTCAACTCAACTTGATCAACTCGATGAATTGACTCAAACTTGATGACATGTTTAAACATTTTACTTATTTGAAATAAGTACTAGTAGAATGAAATTATGAAACTTTAAAATGTATGTGTATGAATGATCTTTATTCACATGTCAAAAAGAAATTTATATGTATGTAAAGAAATATCTTCAACTCTTTTATTGTTGACTCAGATCTCAGTCACTGTCTCTAACTAAACTGCTTGAGATATGCATAAGTAATTTCAGGAAAACAGTAAATTGCAAAATGAATTGCAAAATGAATTGCAAAACTATCTACATGAGCTTTCTATTAATGTCTTCTTGTCTTCTTTGCTCAGACAATGCATTCAATTTAGCTTTACTCTTAAATGATGATTTTTTCTTGAAATTAGTCATTTCAAAGCTACGTTTACGTGTTACAGCAGAACTCAACTTCAAAGAAGAAGTCATCTTGCGCTGTTCTTTTTTCAATGCTAAAGATGATGATCTAGACTCTTCATTTGATTTAGAGACTGTGACGAATTTCATCAAATTTCTTTGATTCATCATGTTTCATAATGATTGATTGTTTTTCTTCAATCTGTTTCTCTCAGTCAAGTGTGATGTAACTCAATCAAAATGAGCAGACGCTGAAAATCAAGCATTCAAAAGTGAAGTTGTTGTAGATCTTGCTGTTGTAGATCTTACTGTATTAAATAATGTAAATAACGAGAGTTCTTCGAAGTTTGAGAATTTAGATTGCAAAGATGATATAAAAAGATCAACATCAATTGTATCATCATTTTTCAGCTCTGATATTGTTAATTAAATGTTTGATGATGAACAATATAACATTACTTATCACGCTCATTATCATCAACATTATCATTTAATGATGCATCGCTGATATACTCTAAATCTTCATTAACGTCAATGATGAAGACTAAATCTTTGTTCTTTTCTTGTTTCTGTGCATTGAAAGCTCTTTTCTCTTCAATAAGCTTGTAAGACTTAAATTCTGCTTTCAACTTCACAGTATCTGCATGCTTAATCATCATGATATTCAATATAATGTTAACAACAAGAGAGCTGCAACGATAAGATAATACGTCTCGTTTCAAATTAAAAACTCATTCAACATCTGTCAAGATAGCTGAAATTGCTAAAATATCTTGAGTCATTCTGCTTAAATGAACAAAGTCTTTAAGATGATTTCTTCAAAACTTAATGAGATCAATGTCTTGAACAGTGTTTAAAGCTTATTAGAATTTGATATTTCAAACTATGTGACTGCGAAATCGATTGCAAAATTGATTGCAAAGAAATTATGAGACAACATTAATTGTGCAATGAACGAAACAAAGAGAAGAAAAACTAATTCTGATTCAAATATCGTTTCGCTTCGTTAATCAAAACAAGTGATGACAAATTGTGACATTTGAAATTTCGTCTAGTAATTATATCTGCAATGAAAGATGATTGTTACAAGACTTTTTCTTGAAGTTGATCTTGCAATGTAGTTAAGTCAAAAGCGTAGTGTTTAGCATAATAATTTATAAATTCTCGTTTGTATCTTTGTTTATAGTTGCTGTCTTGTCATGTAGATCGCTCATATAGATTTAGTTTCTGATGAGAATCTATAATATTTTTGAGATTGTACATTAGCTTTCAATCATGACTGACATCTGCGTAATATTTGAATAATTTGATTCAAGCTTGCGTTAAGACTTTCAAAAGCGAACGCTTTCAAGAACGCTGCTTTCTCTTCAGAGCTGTCATGTGATCTTTGATATGAAAGAACAAAACATTATAAATGATGTAAATTGCATTAATGCTGAGTTCATAATTACGTTTAAGTAAATCAATGAATATCGCGAATGATTTGAGTAGTTCTACAAGATATTAAACATGTGTTCATTCTTCATTATTAAAAGATAGCTTTTGAAGAGTAGTATTTTCATTTTCGTGAGTAGAAATATAACTCTTGATGAAGACTTGAAGACGAAATGCTTTCAAAAGCATGAAACAAATGAAATTTCAGCGAGTTTTAATGTCTTGTATCATCTTGAGACGAAGTTTGAAATTACGTTGAGACTTGTGAAAGTTCTTTATTCTCTGAGAACTTTCGTTTATATAAACAGAAAGCTTTCGAATCTAATTAAAGATTACTATAATGTCATGAATAAAAGTGTACTCTGTATTTTCGATCGCGATTGCAAAATCAATTGCGAAAATAATAGCAGAGCAAACTAACATGATAAATAAAAATTATTAATTATCTTAAACAGTGTTCGAAATAAACTCTCTTGTATAAACATGCTTTGAAGACTAATCTTGAGTATTTAATACTCTTTCTCATTTTCATTCTTGAAACTTAACATCAACGATTTGAGTAACTGTTTAACAGCTAACTGAATTACATGTGCTAAACATGATAAATGTGAAATAGCTGAGAACATTTGCAAAGTCTTGTTTAATGCAATCATCATGACATCATTATTGCTGACATTATTTGTGATTACAGTCATAATTCGATCTTGAATATCAAGTTCTTGCAATATTCATTCAGTAATACTGCTTAGATTGCTCTCAATATGCTTGTCTTCGATTTGTTTAAAGCTCAACAAGACTTTTCGATACTTTCAGAACTCAATGTAGTAAAATTTCATGATGACTAGAAAAGATAATCTATTAGAACTACTTCATTTATCTAAACTAATGAAGATTTTAGAATTCATTGATAAACTCTTGAGTATGTTGACTCAAACAACAGTCGCTCGATTCTTGAAAAAGATTGTAAGTTTGATTCTGTGTGACAGAGTAATGCTCAATTGTGTCATTTCAAATGCTCGTTGAAATTGAACATTGTTAATAGCAACATGAAAAATATTCAAAGTGACGAAAGTCTTTTGAAGTTGTAATGCAAAGACTTCTGAAGTATATTCTTGATGAAAAGTGTAATGCTGTGATTTGTTAATCTTTTGCAATCTCTTTTGCAATCTCTTTTGCAATTTATTTTGCAATTTGCAGCTAAGAAGTAACTTATCAAAGCTTTAACTCTAACAAAGTTACAAATGTCTTGAATGTTCATGATTTTAGTTGCTAAGTTTGTGTTTCTATCACAATCTTTGCTATTCAGATGATGTTTTATGATGCTGTTATCAATGCTTCTATTGTTAAAATGCTTGTAGACATGCAAACACAAATGACAAATGAGTTTGAGTCTTTTGCTTTCGACTAAAGCTGCCTGATAGAAGTTATTTCATATCTCATCTGTTTATGACTGTAAAATTCACTTTGAATAACGATAGTCTGATACTTTTCGTTCTACTTGCATCTCATATTGAGTTTGCTTTCATCAATTCAGAAATATATGTTGATATTCTTGCTCATAATTGTATAGCACATATCATTCATCGTGTAATGACTGCAGTTCAATGAGCACGACAGAAGCAACGTTAGAAGAAGAAGATCAAGCATTATCATGCTCGCTGTTATCAAGATTCTTTGAAGATATATTTATAAAACTGAATAAACTGTTCATACTTGCTTGCAATCTCAATGTTCTGTTTCAAGAAAATGACATGATAAGTAAGTTAAACGAAAAAGAGACTGCAAAAAGAATTACAAAAAGAATTAAAAACAAGTTTGATCTTTCAAGCATCATTAAGCTTAAAGTTTGAAGATCAATGCAAATTGTGCATCACTGTTGACTTGTAACTGATTAATTCTTATCTTTTAAATTAACTGTTAATTATTCTAAAAACTAGCACATTTTAATAGATTTCAAACATCATAATTGACTAAGAAGCTTATTACAAATACAATGAAATAATTATACAGAGATGAACTGAAATACAAAATAATTGTTGATCGTTGCACAAAATTATGCGAAAAGAATGTTTAATTCTTCTGTTCACTTCTGCTATTTATTCATTACATGAGAGTATGCTGTGATGCTGCATGCAATAAATGATTCTATCTATCAGCTTGTGACTGCGAAACTAGCTAGATCATTGATTTAGAAACACTCAATTTCTAAGATATGAGTATTAAAAGAATCAAAAAGATTACTGAGCTTCTTAATTTTGAATATTACTTTTCAGATTTCACATGTCAATTTATGTGAAATATTTGATGTTTATTCATACTTGTTGTAGTTAAAATTTGTCAATCAATTCTCAGTCTGATCTGATAGCATAATTTACTTGCATGACTTGTTCTTAATCATCTTTCTTTTCAATCATACTACACGTTATAGAGTTTTCTCAGATGTGATGAATGATTCTTGAAAGTGCTTTGATGTCAATTTGCAATCTCAAGAGATATGATAATTTCTGAAGAAGACTCAATGATACTAATCGCTCTCTGCTTTTCTATATATCACAATGTTAGTATAAATATTGAAATACAAGTCGCGAAATTAATTGCAAAATTGATTGCAAAATTGATTGCAACATCAAGAGTAAAATCAAGAGCAAAGTTTAAATAGTAAAAGAAATAATAATCATGTTGTAAACAAAATTACAAAAAGAACTGTCAAAAACTTACACAATAAGACGACACGCTACGTCTTTTCAGAAATTCTGAAACTGTTGAAGAATCTTCACTGTCAATGCTTCTCTGATGACATTCGAGTCATTCATCATTTTTTCGTTCATCATCATCTTGAGCTTTTCGCTCAGAAGCAAGTCATTCATCTGATATTGTTCTTTCGTCTGAACATCATTGATGTCAGAGAGCTTCTTTCATTGAGAACTCTTCACACTCATATTGAAACAAGTGCTTAGTATTGAAGAATCTTGATTGAGACTTGCGACATCAAGACGTGTTTTTACATGATTCACTGTATTTTCTTTCGCAATTCTATGAATTTATTAATATTTGATTGCAAAAAAGATTGCAAAAAAGATTGTTGATTTCATTTGCTATTCACATGCGCAGTCAACAAGAACTCATGATCATCATTCAATGCTTGTAGATAGACATTCGATTTTTTGAATTGCTTGATTCAGTAGAAACAAATATTTCTGTCTCTGTTTTTCGCATCTTCAATTTTCTTCTCATCATTTATCATATTTTGCACATGAGTTCTAGTTTTTTCTAAATGTGTGTTGTTGAAATAATCTTCAATAGTCTTGCGCTTGTGAGTAGACGTCATTGCAAATGCAGAACAGTAGTTAACTTGTAAAAGTAATGATGTAGTGATTTAAATAATGAGATGAAATAATGAAGATCAATTGCAATGATAAAATATGAAATTTAAACTTTGATATCTTGATTTAAGATTTTAAGATTTAAATCATCATTATTTCAACACTAATTAAGTCATGTAATCATCAACTTTTTTCTTCTTTTACCTTCAAACAACAACAACATACTGCAATAATGATCACAATAGCTCAGTAAGTTATATATCAGTCTTACGAGTTTATAGAAGATTGCAAAACTGATTGCAATACAGAAACAATGAGCTTAATTCTAACAACAAAACGCTACTCAGCATCTTTGATTTTGCAACTGACGGGATTTTGAAATTGATTTTGAATTCAAATGAATTCTTCAACTTGCATGAATCTATGTACATATTTCATTTCTTATTACTCTTGAATTGATCGCAAAACTGATTGCAAAGTAGAAATAATATTGCAGCGAATTCTAAATTCAAGCTTACAAGATCAAATTTCAATCACGAGTCAAACAATAAATCGCGATTGTCAAGCAGCTTAGAATCGTCATTGTTAAGCTCATCATCATCATTCTCATCATCATTGTTCTCATCATCACTCAGTAAAAAACCTCATAACAAGCAATTTGTCAAAAAGATGTTTGAAAAACAGTCAACAGTGAAGTCGAGAACTGATGACAGAAAGTTGAAGCTCATCAGAGTAAGTTTTGAGTCTTACTAGATTGCAAAAATGATTGCAAAAGTAATTTCAAAGACGCTGATCATATGTTAGAATGTTTGATTCATTGAGTCAGCTCATGTTATCAATGTCATCATAAAAAGTGATCTTATCAAGCTCAAGAAAATGCGAAAATATTGCAAAGAAACTGTGATACTTCGTGAAATTCATCGATATCAAAGAACAATCAACTTACTTATTTCAAAGCTGTCGTTTCAGCGTGTGATTCGCGAAGTATGTCATGAATTGATTGAAGTCAATCTTCGCTTTCAATCAAAAGTTATAGAGACATTGCAGAAGACAACAAAAGCATGACTTGTTGCAATGTACAAAGATTAGTTTCATGATCAATTTTGCAATCAAGTTTGTAATTGATTTTGCAATCGATTTTGCGATTCAAATACTGATTACTTAACAAACATCAATCTTTGCGTAATTCACGCAAAGCGTGTAATCATTCAAGCGAAGAATATGAGATTGATTTTCCGTCTTACGAGCGAAAAGTTTACATTTGAAGCTTGTTCAAATTACATGACGAAGTAAATAGTCATGTTACTATGCAATCAGAATGCAACAAACATATCAAACGTGAATCTAAGTCAGAAATCAAGCAGAGCTCAAAACAGAAATCTACTCTTTCATTTTCAAAGACACAGATCTCAGAATATATATTGAGAAATCTCTATACTAGAGTTACTGCCTACGTGAAACGCTCTGAATAAGAGGTTAAAGAAATATATAAGTGAAAAAGAAGAATGAAAGAACGTCTTGCATCTGCGAGAATTGAACTCTCGCAAGAAGCATTGAGATCAAATGTGCTTACGCACATCTCACTCTCGTCAATCGCATCTTTACAGAGAGCAGAGATTGACTCGAACATCAGCATGAGTGACAGCTCAAGAAAAGAACTCAAAACGTTGATGATAAAACGTGTAAAGTTGATTGAGAGTAGCTGAACTCTGTCAACAGAACAGCAGTTACAAAAGAATATGAATAACTTGTTTTGCAGTCAACAAAAATCATCTACATCATTGAAAAGAAGAACACAGATTGTGTTCAATTCATTGAATGCATTGACAACTGACACATCGACAAACTGGCGAAATGCAAATGAGAATATGCAATCAACGCAAGTGATTGTGAGATTGAAAGAAATAAAAAAGCGAAAAGCGATGAAAAGCTCACATAAAGAAGTCAGCGATAAAGATAACAATGATGAAAATCAAGATGTCAGCTACAAGAAGACTTTAGTCAAAAGATTGCGAGAAAAAGCTAAATTCGCAATCAATCAGCTAGAAACAGCAATGTCAGAGCAGAAAGAGATCATTGAACATAGCTTAAGCTACATAAGAAAAGCATGCAATGAAAGCATAGAGAATTCGATTCAACAGCAGATGAATGCGTTGCAGAGTTAAATGAACAAAAAGCTAGAGACTATTCTGCAAATAGTGCAGCAAAATGCATGAAATATTGAAAAAGAAATCAACTTAAAGCAAATGACGAGAAAGAAGCAAATCTCGCAGACGAAGCAGAGTTCACAAACGACGCGAGACAAGCAAATGACACAAAGATCTGCATTGAAGTTAACATATGCACAAAAGACAGCTCAATTAGCAGATGCAAACATTAAGACAAATGCAAATGCAAAAGCGAGCGAATAAAATCTAGTTGTCAAAAAACTCTCGTCGAAGTCACAAGAGATATCATATCGCGAAAGAAGATTGATAGTCACTTCAAAAAATGAGAACTGAATCTTACAAGCGATGAAAATGTGCAATGCAGTGAACAACGCACTGAAGAAGGCAAAGTCTGACATAATAGTCACTACAGTGACTAAAACACAAAGAGATAGCAATATTACTCTGATGATTTCAAAGAAATACATCGCGAAAGCTCTATTAGAGCAAAGAGATATATGAAAGCATATATTCAAAGTCAAAAGTATCAAGAAGAATGAAAAATGATACAAGATAATGATACACAGTCTGCAAATCAATATCTTCAACATGAAGATCAAAATGAAATATCAGAGAATCAAGCTAGAGAAGTACAATTCTGAATTGAAGCTAATAATCAACTTGATATGATTATCAAAAGATGAAAATAAAGTAAGAAAGAATCATGCTTTGATGATACTGATGTTCAAAATCGAAGTCGAAGCACAAAAACATTTGAAAAAATGAGTTTTAGCAGCGAGATCAACATATTGAATGATCGAATATCGAGAGTATCGATCAAGCGATCAGTGTCAGAGATGTCAAACATTCAAACATTTGCAGAACAAGTGCAATAAATCATCAAGATGCTTCTTTTGTAAACGAAATCATCTGACATGAAAGCATAAATGCTCGCTGCTCACATGCAGAGAACAGCAATCATGCAATCACATGATATCAAAGTGCTGTAATTGTCAAAATGCACACTTTGCAAATAGCGTAATGTGTGAAACATATCAGGCAGCTCAGTCTATTAACGTTCAAAGAGATCATCTGATCGAGAAATTGTAATAAGTATCACATCAGAAAACTCTCAAAATATTGCAAATGACGAAAGCTTTGCAAACGAATCAAATATTCAAGTTTTACAGCACAATTGCGCAAGGTCAACGCAAATCATGCATGCGTGCATGAAGTTTGCGAAAATCAGAGCGAATATTGTTATTTTGCAAGAATCATGAATGAGAGATGAGAATATAACAATCTTGCATTTATCGTTTATATGCATCAAATCAAATATTCAGAAGACTCAAGTCAGAGTATTGATATTTGTTATGAAAAACGCAAGAAAGTTTATCTGCACATCAAGATCAGACATAGTCAACAGCAAAGATATACAAGCGATAATGATAGTGAATGATAAATTTTCGAATGAGATTTTGTTGCTCAACATATATAATGAAAAAGCACAAAACGCAGAGAAGAAGCAATCATACATGATTGAGCGAAAGTTAGCAAAGATTAGACTAAACAATGATCAAAAAGTTATTATTGCAGAAGACTTTAATGTGCATCATAGCTGATGAAACGCAAAGATTGCAAATCTCATTAGAACGAAAGCATTAGTAAACTGAGTAAGAATGCATGATTGCAATCTGATTAATACATTGAATATAAACACTTATCACAGTTATTTTGAAAGATCAAGCTCAGTAATTGATTTAGCTTTTGCATCAAGAAGTGTGCAAAACTACATCAAGAACTGACATGTGAATGAAGATGCAGACACAGAATTCGATCATGAAGTAATTCTGTTTACAATAGTCACAGAAAAGATGAAATTGGTCGAAAACTCATTAAATGTGTCATACAACTTGCAAAAAGTCAACTGAAAGAAATTCAACATGCATTTACAAAAGACGAAGAAGAAAATGATTATCAAAATGCAAAGAACTATCAATTTAAAGACAAAAGTCATTTACTTGATTGAATACATCAAAAGTGCAGTGAAGTTATTTGTATTTAAACAGCGAATATGCGTAAAATTGAAACTCTGGTGAAACGATGAGCTCATCGAAATGCAAAAAGCACTGTCATCAAGAAAGCGAATTTGAAAAAGATGCAAAACTGATGATGCATGAACAGAGATAATGCGAATGTAAAATTCGTATCATGATGCAATAAAGTTGATCAAAAATCAATTCTGAATCAACTTTCTGAACAAAGTCGAAGAAAAGAAAGTGTTTCAGACATACAAGTTCATCAAATCACGACTAATTGAAAAGCTATTCTCAATACAGAATGCGCAAAAGAAGTTGAAAACTGAATTCAATGAAAAGTGCGAGACATTCTTGAAAGCAATGTATTCATCATCTTCAAAAGTTCAAATCAATGAGAATTTACTATCAAACGAAAGTATACAGTGATCAAGAATTATCAAGAAGAAAATTAAGCATGCTGTTAATTTCTCAACATTCAGAAAAGCACTTAAATTAGATGATATGTCATTCGTAATCGTGCAACGAGCATACAAAAGCGTATCAAAAATTTTCAACCTGATGTATTTGAATCTGATCGAAAGTGACTATCATTCAAAGATATGACGCGAAGGCACAGAAATCATTCTGAAAAAATTAAATAAATTGAATTATTCAATTTCAAAGATATACAGAATTATCACACTGCTAAACTGCTTAGACAAGATAGCGAAAAAGCTAATAGTGATGCAACTGTCATACACAGCGAAAATGAATGACAAGCTGCTAAACTTTGATCAAATGAAGAGCAGAAAACAAAGATCAGTTATAGACGCAGTACTAAATCTAGTACACGACGCGCAAATGACGAAAAGTCGCGAAAACACGCTTACATGTTTATTGCTAGACGTCAAAGATGTCTTTGATCATGTAACGTTGAAACAGATGATCAAGATCTTGATCAAACAGAAGATATCAATTAATTTGATCAACTGAGTAAAATGCTTCTTACAAAATTAAGTCATTGACTTAGCATTTGATGAAGAACATCAGAAGTTAAAGGAAATTTTCACAGAAATATCGCAAGAATCATCTATTTCGCTCATTCTGTTTCTAATTTACATTCGACACTTATTCTTGACAATTCGCGCAAGAATTGAAAATCTACAGTCACTCAGTTACATTGATGACATTGCACTGTACATCGAAGAAAAAAGCATTGACAAGAATGTGAAAAAGCTGAAAAAGACAGCGAAAATCGCATTTACATGAGCGAATAAAAACGCAGTGCAATTTAATGACTTAAAATTTGAATTGATTTATTTTGAAAGTCACAAAGCGACACTTAATCAAACAATTATGCTACTTAATGACACAGTCGTAAGATCGAAGATCTGCATACAATGACTAGAAGTCTGACTGAATCGAAAGCTCAACTTCAAGATGCATGTGCAAATGAAAATCATCGCAGTCATAAAAATGCTACACTCACTCTTTAGATTAATGAATAGTGAGTGAGAATTAAATGCAAAGTCAGAAAGACAGTTGTATTTAGCATGCGTCACAATCATTAGCGACTACGATGTTAAAATCTGGTGAAACAATTAAAAAAGTCACGCAATCAAATTTCGCAAACTGCAGAATGCAGCGTTACGAAAGATACTGAGAGCATTTCGAACATCACTCATAGAAGTCATGCAAATAGAGGCTGAAATTTCGTCAGTGAAAGTACGACTAGATCAAAAATGCAAGAACTATGCAATTAGAATAATTGAATTATCGAAAAAGTATTCAACAAGAAAGCAAACACTCATATCATACTCATCTTAATACAACATTGAATTGAATCTGAATTTGAACACAACAAATTATTTGAATTGAAACAAGTTGACAACGAAGTTGTTGCAAAAAGTCAAGAATTGCAAAGAGAAGCTCACATAAATATATTGAATATTAAACAAAGTGCATAAAACGCTTAGTTTAATACAGAAGATCAAAATATCTCACTTCAAGAAATCATGAGATCAGAAAATTGAATATTTAACAAAGATGCAAATCAAATTCGCAAAAGATGAAACATGCAAAACGATAAATACACACTATAGAGAACTGAAAACAATAGTCAAAAAGACGAAAAACATAGTGATGTACATTGACATGTTACAAACTTGAAAAAAGATAGCAGAGCTCAAAACAGAAATCGAAATCATGATGATATTCACGCACGAGTCTGTTAGATGCAGCAAAGCGACAAGCGTAATCAACAAAATAATCATAACGAAAGCGAAATTGCAAGCTATCAACGATGCAATCGCGATATGCAGCGAAGAAGTATCTGAAGACAGCGAAATTTGAGTGTACACAGACAGTCAAATGACGCTGCAAAGACTAAAAGCAAAATGTTATGATTTTAGCCTTCGTCTATTCTTTCTAGCCTTCATCTTGATTTCATTCTAATCGAGTCTAGTAAGCATTCAAGCTAGAAATGATGTCATTGAAACTCTGCATCATATGTGTAAGACGTCAACTCAATCGAGTTTAGCACAGAGCTGAGAGACACATATATAAGAATTGAGTTCTTTTCTGTAGATACTTTTCTTTCTTAGCATTTATTTATTAATTATATTACATTCATATGACTCGCTTTATGTCGACTTCTAACAGTAAATAAATGCTAATTAACTATTCTGCTATTGACGTGTAGACGATACGAAATAACCTACTTCTATTCAGAAAATTCGCAAGAAATTCTTTGAATTACTTTCATCAAAACACACATTCAAATTTACTTAAATTTATTAAATCATTCATCTTTACAACAAATTTATTTATCTATCTATCTTTCTTACAATGACACGCGACTTCGAATCAGTTGAGTCACAAACAGCTCGTCTGCTTAGAAGCATTGCTAGCAGACGCGTTTTCATTATTTCTTTTGATGTCTCAGCTGAATCTCAGAATGTCACTATCTCATGAAACATCAACACGAGCGAACAGCTTCGTCAATGAGCTCATGATCAGTCAAACGAGATCATTAAGATGTTGAACGAGCTTAGATCTCAACGAGACATGACTTTGAAACTCAACGAGCAGTGAATCATTGTTCAAGTCAAACATGACAAGAGATTGAATCAACTAGAGATCAAACAGATGATCATAGAAACTCTAAAAGAGACAAACAAACATTATCAAGAGAAGATGTTGAATCTCAAGAATAAACTCAAAGAAGTATCATATTCAGTGAATCAATCTCAATCTCGTCAGTCTACGAAATCTCTATCTCGTCAATCTATCAAGAATCATACTCGATGTGAATCATTCACTTTATTCAATAATGATCATCACAAGTCTTTCAAGTTTTTGAACTCATCTGTATTTATCAATAAAGATGAATCAACATGAAATAGCTGAAGAATCAAGATAAATGACAAGCTTCAGACAAATGTTGATCACTTTGTTGATGAGACTATCTGCATTGTCTATGTGATATCTAGACTAGAAGATGACGCTGCTGAGCATATTTTCGCTTAACGTCGTCATGATGCTTCACATTTTTACATCTTGATCTACAAGCTACTTGAGCATCTTGAAGAAATATATGATGAACTGAATAAGAATTGAAAGTGTCGTCGCGAATACAACGCTCTGAGACAAGCAGACAAGTCTTTCAATGTCTTCTACTTCAACTTTATGAAGTTATTCAACTATCTCAAATACGATGATTACATTCTGATGAATGATCTTCAGAATAAAATCAATAATCGCTTGCAGAATGCTTTATTAATCTGTTCAGAAAACTTTACTTTGCTCACTCGCTTAAGAATCTTTCTTTAAGATGTGAATAGTAAACAACGAGTCAATTATCAGCTTTGCAGCGAACGTTACACTATCATCATCAAAGTCACTGTCGTATCTGATAAATGTGCTACTTCTCTGTCAGTAACAACTTCAATAATTGATTATGTTAAGTTGACTATCTTTTTTATCTCTGAGTCAGCAAGATCGTTAATTATTTGCTACATCTGCAAGATCTTTGATTATTTGTTCAAGAATCGTTCTCAGCTGAACAAGATTGATACTTCTGCATCTTATGCATTAATTTCTTGCTTACATGAGATCATCATTTCGAAGAATAAAGAGAATGAGAAAATGTCTTTCAAGAATAGCTAGACAAAAAACTAGAGACTTTCATCAAAGACGCGATGAAAGATGTGTTAATTTCTTCAACGATGAGCATGTTAGATGATTCTTTTGCTTCTGAATCTTTGACTACTGAATGTGTACTTTCTAGCAATGAAATTAGTTACTCATTGAAGTCATTGATTGACATCAAAGCTGCTGACTATTCGTTTATTGATGAAGTGACTGCGCAGATTATTTGTAATCAGTTGCAAATCAAGTCTCTGACTTTGATCAAAGCGAAGTCAATTCGAGAATTCAACGATCATTATGCTAAGAAACTCATTACTCATGTCATTTATTCAAACCTGACTGTTTAAGATCATACAATTGACATAACTTCTATGTTGATTACTCAATTAGATCAACATCAAATGATTCTTAAAAAAACATAAATGAATAAAACCGGTCTAGTAATTGATATGCAAGTCGATTTTCTTCGATTTTCGAATTTCAATTCTACTAGTCAGAAATTGATTGTTTTATTCTCAAGTTATAGAACAATCATGAAACAGAAGAGCTTGACTTCTACTCATATACTGAGAAGATTATTCACTTTCATTACTCTTCAACTCAGTCAGAAATCACTCTCTTTTAATCAGTCAAAAGAGAAGTTCGTTAAATTGATTAAATAGTCAAAATCGCTCAAAGCAGTTTCGTCTAGCGTTAACTTTAAATCAACGTTCAGTCTGAAATCAGCTTTCAGTTCAATCAACATAGTAATGATAGAAGCAGCGATATATAGAATGTTAGTCAAATAATCAAATATCAAGATCTTTGCTGTTATCATCTTGAAAATCGATTGACTCATAACTATAGTTGAAAACAAGTCTGAAAAAGTGAATCTGCATAAGCTTTCTCATGCTGAAGCTCTTAAGCAAGTCAAGATCAAGCTTTTCTCTGAATATCATGACTATCTAGACATCTTCGATCGAGCAATGATCAATCAGCTATCATCTCATTGTATTTATGATCACAAGATTGAGTTGATTGACGAGAAAACATTCTCGCGAAGCAGACTATATCAGATGTTTAATCACAAGCTTCAGAAGATAAAGAAGTATCTGATCAAACATCTGAATAAAGAATTCATTTTCTTCAGCTTCGCATCGTACATCTCACTCATTTTGTTCACTGAAAAGAAAGACGAAAGTTTGCGTTTCTGCATCAACTACAGAAAGCTCAATGCTTTGATCAAATGAGATTGTTACTCTTTGCTCTTGATAGACAAGACTCTTACTTGTATACAAGAAAGCAAATATCTGATTCAATTGAACATCATTGTCACGTTCAATAAACTGTGAATGCATTCAGATAACGAAAATTTGACTATCTTTAGCATCTTCTTCGACTCATACAAATATTATGTAATGCTCTTTGAATTAATCAACGAATCGACATTCTATCAACACTATATGAACGACGTGCTGTTCAAATATCTTCATCAGTTTTGTCAGATTTATTTAAATGACATTATCATCTACAGCAAGATCTTGAAGAAACACAAGTGACATGTACGATTGATCTTGAATAAACTACAAGAAGCTGATTTACAGATAGACATCAATAAATGTAAGTTTCATGTTCAGAAAATCATCTTTTTAGAACTTTTGATGTTAATCAAGAGACTTAAGATGAATTCACGAAAGGTATAAGCAGTAGTGAAT
>JAABUV010001377.1_pt1 | contig 35293 bp, 34 predicted proteins | sample 5559971 | NCBI WGS metagenome assembly JAABUV01 (sample SAMN10711881, study PRJNA513362) | rock metagenome | isolation source: Antarctica rocks | place: Antarctica: Victoria Land, Knobhead nord | collected 2015-12-19
CATTTGACCCAAGTCCGCCGTCAGACCTTCAGTCATGTGAGCCGAAACCCCATGCCTGCAAGCGGAAGCGGTGCACGGTCGCCACTGGCACACACCCGCGCAAGGGGTCAGCTACTCGGCGCGAAAATCGGCGCTAAGGGAATGAGTAACCGAGGCCTGATGACCCACGGCCGGTTCCTTGCGGAACAGGCTTCGCCTGGATAGGCGCACCTGTCGCCGAGCCTCCTTGACGTCAAGCACCGCGTGTCACCCAATGGTGCAGTAACGGCGTCAGAGGTGGACGATGCTCACTGCGGTGAAGGCTGGTCGGTCGACCACGTCGATGCCTAGGCGTTCGACGACTTCACGAACTGACGTCGGTGAGGGGTCCCCGGGCGGGACAGGTGTGGGCGGGCCGGCGTCACCGAACAGCGCCAGCCCCCGAGTGGTCCCGGGAGTGAACCGCAGTACTGCGTACACGCCTGCGAACCCGGCATCGTGGAGCACCTGTGCCCAGGCATGGGTGATGTCATAGCGCTCTGTGGCAGGCAGCTCGTTCGTCAGCCGGAATGCCGAAGCCCGTTCGGCCGTCGTGTCCGCTGCCTTGACGTCGGCGGGCAGAGCCACTTTGGAGAGCGCCCGCCCGTCGAGCAGGTCGGCATCGACCCAGCCGCGTTCGGTGTGGTCGGGCCCGATGAGCTCGTTGACTGCCCCGACCTCGGAGGTGGCGAGGTAGCAGGTTCCGTTCGGCGCGGCCAGGTCGAACCGCCCGTCGCTCTCCACGCCGTCGGGGTGGGACGCGAAGTACCAGATGCCGCGGTCCGGCGACGTCCGCCGGTCCTGATGTTGGCGGTACCAGTGCGTGCCAGCTCTCAGGGTCTTGCGGGGGAACCTGGTGAAGTCGTGTGCGGTCTCGTCAGGCGCCTGCAGCGCTTGGTCCTTGCGGGCCACTCAGGCTGCCCACCGGGCCGCCGTGTGTCGAGACAGGCTGAGCAGGTGAGTCCGGTCGGCGCCAGCCTCGAGCCACTGCACCGCAGTCATCCCGTCCAGCTCGGTGCTGGGCGTCGTCAACCAGGTGCCCACCGACCAGGTCGAGTGCTCGGCGAACACGGCGAGGACCTCAGCGAGTCCGGGTAGTACCTCGTGGTTGTGGAACTGCCAGGTCGGATAGATCCACCTGCCGTCAGAGGTCTGCAGAGCTAGCAGGGTGCGCCGGTTCCGGCGTTGCTCGACGGCCTGCTTGGAGACAGGGTCGGCGCCTGGTCCTCCAAGGACGACGGCGACGCCGGCGGTGTCGTAGAAGGTCGGACCCACCTGCTCGGCCATCTTGCTCACCGGTGCCGGGGCGGGGGCGACGGCGAGCATGCGCCGGGCGAGTTCGGTCGGGGAGACGCTCGAGGCGCCGTCCAAGAGCCGCCCGATGACACCGGGTACGACGATCTTCTCCAACTCGGCCACCAAAGCCGTGCGGTACTCCTTGAGTCGCTGAGGCAGGTCTTCGACACCACCGGGACGGCCGATCGTCCCAGGCGCTGCTGACGGTCCGGGCTTCTCAGTCTGCTCGCGGGGCTTGGCACTGCCGGTACCGCGAACCGTGGGCAAGGCGCGGGTCTTGACGGTCGCGCCCTTGCGCGGCGGCGAGGAAGAGGTAGGTGCTTTGCCTTGCGTGTCCACGAGCTTGAACCGGCCGGTGACCCCATTCTTGGAGACGGCCTTGCCTGCCTTGGCGCCCTTGCCTGCCTGATGGCTGCTGCTTGCGGCCTTCCTGGACACTGCGGTCTCACCCCTCACGTGATCGACTTTGGTGGTCAAGCCGGTCAAGGGCAATCATACCGTGTGACGGTTGCTCACTGAGGCACATGATCTGATCCGCTCGAGTAGGGGCTACCGGGATCAGCCACCCATCATGCGCGCTGGCTGCCGACTAGTGACCCAGGCGGCCGCGGCCCAGGCTGAGCAGCAGCATCGCCAGCTGCCTGCCCTCGGGGCCGAGCACCCCGAAGCGTTCCAATACGGCCATCTCCCTCGTGTGCACGACCTTGGTGCCGCCGGAGGCGATCCGGGCGGCTCCGATGGCGCGCGACACCTCGCTGCGGCGCTGGACGGCGGCCAAGATCTCACGGTCGAGCCGATCGATCTCCAGCCGCAGCGCGTCGATGTCATCGGCGGGGTTTGGTGCCGGCGCCGGGTGGGGCGCTGGTGTGGGGGTGGTCATCTGGTCTGCTCCTCGTGGGGGTGTGCCCGGTTGGTGCATGGTCCGGGGCCCGCTCACGGAAAGAGCCCCTGGTCCGGATGCGGACCGCGGGGCTCGTGGGGGGTCGTGCTCAGGCCACGGGCACCGTAGTCCGGTACCCGTAGAAAAATCGAGCGACGCTGTGCACCCGAGCAGTCTGTCACGCCCGGTCGTCGAGCGGAACCGCCACGCTCACCGGCCAGCAGCGTCGGGGCGCCGCGGTAGCGTTGCCAGACGATGAACTCGCCGCTCACCGCACCACCCGCCGCACCCGGGCGCCACTCCGAGCAGAGTCTGCTCGACGGGCTCAACCCCCAGCAGCGGGAGGCTGTGCTGCACGCGGGCTCGCCGTTGCTCATCGTGGCCGGCGCCGGCTCCGGTAAGACGGCGGTGCTCACCCGCCGGATCGCTCACCTGCTCGGCCACCGCGGGGTGCCGCCGGGCCAGGTGCTCGCCATCACCTTCACCAACAAGGCAGCCGCGGAGATGCGCGAGCGGGTGGCGTCCCTCATCGGCCCCCGGGCGAAACTCATGTGGGTGTCGACGTTTCACTCCACCTGCGTGCGCATCCTGCGGCGCGAGGCGGCGCACCTGCCGGGGCCCACGTCGTCGTTCTCGATCTACGACGCCGACGACACCCGCCGCCTGCTCACCCTGGTGGCCGCCGACCTCGACCTCGACGCGAAGCGTTATCCCGCTCGCGCCCTGGCCCGCCACATCTCCGATCTGAAGAACGAGCTGGTGGGTGCGCAGGACGCCGCGGCGGCTGCGGCCGACGACATGGCGCGTCGCGTCGCGGAGGTGTACCCGGAGTATCAGCGTCGGCTGCGGTCGGCGAACGCATTCGACTTCGACGACCTGATCGGCGAGACGGTGGCGCTGCTGCAAGCCTTTCCCGACGTGGCCGAGTACTACCACCGCCGCTTTCGGCACGTGCTGGTCGACGAATATCAGGACACCAACCACGCGCAGTACGTGCTGGTGCGGGAGCTGACCGGGGCGAGCGCAGCGACGGGGAATGTGACCGGGGCGAGCGCAGCGACGGGGAATGTGACCGGGGCGAGCGCAGCGACGGGGAATGTGACCGGGGCGAGCGCAGCGACGGGGAATGTGACCGGGGCGAGCGCAGCGACGCAGCTGCCCCCCGCCGAGCTGTGCGTGGTGGGCGATGCCGACCAGTCGATCTACGCGTTCCGCGGCGCCACCATTCGCAACATCATCGAGTTCGAGCGTGACTACCCCGACGCGCGGACCATCCTGCTGGAACAGAACTACCGCTCCACGCAGACGATCCTCACCGCGGCCAACGCCGTCATCGCCCGCAACCCCGAGCGACGCGACAAGCGGTTGTGGACCGACTCCGGGGACGGTGCGAAGATCGTCGGCTACGTCGCCGACAACGAGCACGACGAGGCCGCGTTCGTCGCCGCGGAGATCGACCGGCTGGTCGAGCAGGGCGCGGCCGTGTTCGGCGACGTCGCTGTGTTCTACCGGACCAACAACTCCTCGCGGTCGCTGGAGGAGGTCTTCATCCGGCTCGGCCTGCCCTACCGGGTGGTGGGGGGCGTGCGCTTCTACGAGCGCAAGGAGGTGCGCGACGCGGTGGCCTACCTGCGGGTACTGGTGAACCCCGACGACGAGGCGAGCCTGCGCCGTATCATCAACACCCCGCGCCGGGGCATCGGTGACCGGGCGCAGGCGTGTGTGGCTGCCCACGCGGACCGCCAGCGGATCGGCTTCGCCGAGGCCCTGCGGGACGGCGCCGAGGGCCGGGTACCGCTGCTCAACCCGCGCTCCGAGCGCGCGATCGCCGCGTTCGTCGAGCTGCTCGACGGGCTGCGGGCCATGCTCGACGGCGGCCGGGACGAGGGTGGGTTCGGCACGCCGGGAGCGGACATCGCCGACGTCGCCGAGGCCGTGCTCGAGCGCACCGGCTACCGCGCAGAGCTCGAGGCCAGCGACGATCCACAGGATGCCCCTCGGCTGGACAACCTGACCGAGCTGGTCAGCGTGGCCAGGGAGTTCACCGCGGCGGACGCGACCGCAGCCCCACTGCTCGGTTTGGACGGTGCGGTCGTCGAGGCCGCCCCGGGCGCCGATGGCCTGCCCTCACCCGGTTCACTCGCGGCGTTCCTCGAGCGGGTGTCGTTGGTGGCTGACGCCGACCAGGTGCCCGACTCCGGTGACGGCGTGGTCACCCTGATGACCCTGCACACCGCGAAGGGGCTCGAGTTTCCCGTCGTCTTCGTCACCGGCTGGGAGGAGCGGCAGTTTCCCCACCTGCGCGCGCTTGGCGACCCGCGGGAACTGGCCGAGGAGCGGCGGCTTGCCTACGTGGGCATCACTCGGGCTCGGCAGCGGCTGTACGTCTCCCGGGCACTGGTTCGCTCCGCGTGGGGGCAACCGATCAGAAACCCCGAGTCACGCTTCCTGCAGGAGATCCCTGCACACCTCATCGAGTGGCGTCGGGTGGAGCCGCCGCGCAGTGCCGGTTCGGTTGGCGGGTGGTCCGACCGCACGGGGGGCGACTCAGCTCAGGCCGGGTTGGCCGCCCGGGGGATGCGCTCCACCGGCTTCCGGGGTTGGCAGGGCACGGCGCGGCGCGCCGGCTCAGCCGGGCTGGTCCTCGCGGTCGGCGACCGGGTGAGCCACGACCGGTATGGGCTCGGCTCAGTGGTGGCCGCAGACGGGGCGGGACCGAGGGCTAGTGCCACCATCGACTTCGGCAGTGCGGGGACGGTGCGGTTGATGCTCTTCGGAACGGTGCCCATGGTGAAGCTCTGACCCGGTGAAGCTGCGCTGGTCCGGCCGAGGGAGATTCAGCCGACGATGACGCCGCGCGCGGCGAGCCACGCCTGCGGGTCGACCTTCTGGCTTCCGTTGAGCCACACCTCGAGGTGGACGTGCGGCCCGGCGGTTGCCGATCGTGGCGATTTCCTGGCCCGCCTTCACCCGGTCCCCGGTCCGCGACAGGAGCTCGTTGACGTGGCCGTAGACGGTGATGGTGCCGTCGGCGTGCCTGACCTGTACCCACAAGCCGAACCCGCTGGCGGGACCGGCCTCGATCACGGTGCCGTCGGCGACGGACACGATGGGGGTCCCGATGGAGTTGGCGATGTCGATGCCGAGGTGCTGGGTTCCCCAGCGCGCTCCGAAGCCCGAGGTGAAGGTGCCCTTCGCCGGCGCGACGAACAAGGGTTGGCGTGCCTGGGCCGCGCGAGCCGCGCGCTCGGCCCCGAGCCGCTGCCCCTTGGCGAGCTGTTCGGTGACCACCGGGTCGGGGGCCTTGGCGATGGTCAGCACCTGGGGGACGGGCGCCGGACCGCCGATTCCGGTGGCGGCGCCCGGACTTCCGGCGCCCGGACTTCCGGCGGCCAGCGCGAGGTCGGCGGAGGCGATGTCGGCGGAGGCAGGAGCCGCTGTCGAGGGTGGACCCATGCTCTGGCCGGCCGCGACGAACGCACCGGCGGCGGCTGCGGCGACGACAATCCGTCCGCGCAGGGCGGCTGCCGGAGCGGGAACGCGGTGTGCGCCCCTGATCGCCACCACGACGGGCGGGTGACCGGGCCGCTCCGGCGTCGAGTCCGGGATGGCGCAGCGGACAGTGGCGGTGCGGAGCGCGAGCTGGACAGCAGGTGAGGAGCCTGTACTGCCCGAGGGGCGGTGACGCGCCAAGTTCCGGCCTTCCGTGCTCCCTGAGCGACCAGTCACGAGGAACGCAGCGTGCGCGCCCACGGACGCTGCAGCCGGGCCTGCCTGGGGGCGGTCCGGAGGTGCCGCTGCGCGTCCTGCTCGTGACCTGGCCGAGATGTCGAGGTCGGTGGACGGTAACGAAACGGGACTTCGACACGCAAGCCTGCGCGTGGGACGCGCCGTCCTGGCGGGCTCAGCCGATACCGTCCGGTGCGTGGCTGGAGTTCAGGTGGCGCAAGAGCAGGTGGAGCAGGTGGTCGGTGCCCCGCCCGATTTCGCAGCAGCGGTGCGCGGTACCGGAGGGGCTGTCGTCACCGGCCTGGTCGGTGCGGCCGCAGTGTCGCTCGCCCCACTGCTCGGTGCGGCGAGCGCCGGGGACGGATCCGAGCGGGGCGCGCAGCCACTCGCCGCCACCCTCGCCGCTGCGCTCGCGTTGGCCCTGCCGCTGCTCGCGGCGTTGCTGCTGCGCGCCGGACGGCTCGCCGCCGCGGTGGGGGTGCTCAGCGGGGGCGGCGCGGTCGCCCTCGCGCTGGCGGTACTCGACGGGCAGCTGTTCACCCGCGCGCTCGACGCCAACCGCCTGGAGCTGGTGCGACCGGTGACCGCGGCCGAGCTGCACGCCGGGCCCGGTGCCGTCGCCGTGCTGGCTGGTCACCTGCTGCTGGCCGCGTCCGCGCTCGTCGGCGTCTGGGCGGTGCGCCGTTCAGGCGTGCTGGACGACCCGGACGCGCTCGGTGACGGCACGGCTGCGGGCGACGGCCCGGTGCTGCTCCGGTCGGGCACCGCCGTGCTCGCCTGCGCCGCAGCGGCATCGGTGGTGCTCGCGGCCGCGCTCTTCGCCGCTCCGCTGACCAGTGCCGACCCCGTGCTCCTGGCGCCGGCCGTGATCGACTCGCCGCCCGCCGTGGTGCTGGGCACGGTCGCGCTGGCCGGGGTGGTTCTCGTCGCCCTCGCGCTCGGACTGGTGTCGATGTCGGTGGCCACCACGGCCGGGGTGCTGGGCGGGGTGGCGCTGGGCACCCTGGGACTGCTGCTGCCGCGGGTGACGGCGGCTGCACTCAGCGACGGCGTCGGGGTGAGTGCCGGTTCAGTGGTCGCCACGGTGGCCGCCGTGGCGCTGGCGGGTTCCGCGGTGGCACTGGTGACGTCGGCTCGGCGCCGAGTCGCGCGCACCATCCCGGCGCCCGGGCGCGGGTGGGCGGGGTCGTCGGAGGGGTCGGGGCTGCCCGGAGCGCGGATGCTGCACCTCGTCACCGCGGGCAGCGGGCTGCTCGCGGGTGCCGGTGCCGTGGCCGCCGCCCTGCTGCCGCTGGTGACCACGACGGGCGACGTCGCCGTGCCCGACGTCGACCAGGCGCGGGTGCTGCTGCTCGCCGGGGTGGTGCTGGCCGCTGTCTGCGCCGGGATGGTCGGGGTCGTGGCGCCGGTCCTGCGGCCGGTGGTGGGCGTGGTGTGGGTGGGGCTGGTGCTCGGCAGCGGCGGTGTGTTGCAGGCCGTGCTCGTGGCCACCAGCCTCGCCGGCGTCGGCTGGGGGCCGGGCGCGGTGCTCACGGTGCTCGCCGTCCTCGCCGCCGGGGTGTGCGGCTCGGCGGCCGGCCTGGCTGGGGCCGCGGAGCGCGACGACGTGGACACCTCCGTCGACGTGCACCCACCGCGGGCGCTCGCGGTCCTCGGCGCGGGGGCCGGATTCGCCGTGTTCCTCGGTCTGGGGCTGCCGCTGTACAACGCACCCGGGTTCAGGGCGGCGTCGCTGTTCGGCCGGGCGTGGGGTTGGGACTCGTGGGCGCTGGCCGTGGTGGCCGCGGTGCTGCTGTCCGCTGTGGCCGTGGCTTTGCGCTCCCGTCCCACCCGGGGAGCGGGCGTCCTGGGTGGTGCCGCGCTGGTCATGGCGGTGCACCTGGCCGGCTGGCCGCTCACGTCGGGCCGGGTAGCGGGGGCGTCCGTCGGTCCCGGCGTGCCGCCCACCGTGCTCGCGCTGGTGCTGCTCGGCGGCGGTGCGCTGTTCCTGGCGCGGCGGGCGGTGAGCGCCCCCCCGGCGCGACGGAAGCGCTAACGCGGATTTCCACCGCTACGCTCGCCGTGGCCGGCCGCGCGCCGCGCGAATGGAGGTGACGGTGAACGCTCCGATCCGGGTGGTGGTGGCCAAGCCGGGGCTCGACGGCCACGACCGGGGAGCGAAGGTCGTCGCCAGGGCACTGCGCGACGCCGGCATGGAGGTCGTCTACACCGGGCTGCACCAGACGCCCGAGCAGATCGTGGACACCGCGCTGCAGGAGGACGCCGACCTGATCGGGTTGTCGGTGCTCTCCGGCGCGCACATGACGCTGTTCGCCCAGGTCTGCGAACTGCTCGCGGCAAAGGACGCGCGCGACGTCGTGGTCTTCGGCGGAGGGATCATTCCCGCGGAGGACATCCCCGCGCTCAGGGCGCTGGGGGTGGCCACGGTGTTCACCCCCGGCGCCACCACCAGCTCGATCGTCGACTGGGTGCGGTCCAACGTCACCCCTGCTTGAGCACACCAGGGACGCGCCTGCGCCGCGGAGTCGCGCCCAGCAGGACGCTCCCGAGGAGCACCAGGGCCGCGCCGGTGGCCGTCAGCGGCACCGCGGCGTACGTCCCCGAGGTCGCCGCCAGCGGCACGGTGCTCGCCTGCCCCGAAGGGCCCGCAGTGTTGCGGACGTCGGGGGAGTCGACGCCGGAGTTGCCACCACCGCCCGCCGCGCCAGGGCTCGGGCTCGGGCTCGGGCTTGGGCTCGGGCTTGGGCTTGGGCTTGGGCTTGGGCTTGGGCTCGGGCTGAGGGCCAGCGGGGTGGTCGTGGGCAGGGTCAACGTCTGCCCCGCCCCGGCCAGCACGTCAACCGGCTGGGCCAGGTCGGAGTTGCGGTAGGCGAAGTCGGTGGCCGAGAGCGTCAGCGCGATGCGGTGCCCAGCCAGCACCCGGTGCACGAGCGCGGGCAGCTCGATGCGCACCGGCTGGGTCACGTCGGCCACCCGCACCGGGGCGATGACGCGGTTCGGCAGGTCCACGGTGCCGTCCGGTGCGACGTCGTAGAGCTTCGCGAACAGCTCCAGCTGCCCGCCGGGACCGCCACCCTGGGTGGCCTCCGTCGACGCCGCGTCCAGCTTCACCGTCAGCACGGGTGAGCCCACCAGGTCCACGTCCTGAGCCAACGGCGTGGTCGACCAGCGTGCCGCCGTCCCTGGGGCGTCGGTGACCGGCTGCTTCTGGTCCACCGCCGAGGTCTCGGTGTAGCTGGTGGGCGCCCCACCCCCGGGGCCGGTGAACCTCGCCGTGCCGGGCTGCACTTGGCCGGGGTCGCGCACCAGGGCGTCGGAGCCCGACAGGTGCACCGTCGTCGGCGCCGCCACCGGATAGGACGGGGCGCTGGCGTAGGCGTCGCCGGTGGTGTCGGCCCACGGCCGGTAGTAGCTGAAGTCGAGCTTCGGAGCGGCGGCACCCCGCAGGTAGTGGTCGAACCATTGCGCGAACACCCGCCCCTGGTAGCTCGACATCGGGTCGGCCAGGTCGAGCTCACCGGGCCGCGGCTGGGAGGTGCTGTGCCCCCAGCTCTGCCACAGCAGCTTCACCGGCGTTCCGTTCGCCCGCAGCGCCGCGTAGGTCGCCACCGACTCCTGCAGGGTGAACAGGGTGTCGGCCTGCCCCTGGGCCAGCAGCACCGGGACCTTCACCTTGTCGAGGTAGGAGGCCACCGACTTCGAGCGGGCGTAATCCACCGTCGCCGCGTCCGGGTAGCCCTGCGCGTCGAGCTGGGCCTTGGCGCGGCAGGCGGCCACCTCGAAGTTCCCGCACTTGGTCAGCGGTTGGGTCACGTCGATCTGCGGGTTCTGCGCACCTACCACGAAGCCGACGGAGAAGAACAGCGTCGACCACTGGTACTTCGACACGCCGGGGTTGGTGGCCGGGTAGCTGACCGAGTTCGCCGGCAGGTCGGCGCCGTTGGGCGCCAGGGAGAACGCCAAATCGTTCCAGGTGATCAGCGGGATGATGGTGTCCACCCGGGGGTCGACCGCTGCCGCGGCGAACTGCACTTCGCCGCCGTAGGACCCACCGATCATGCCCACCGCGGGGTCGTTGGTCAGCCCAGATGTGGTGTCCTGCCGCTTCACGGTGTCGATCACCACGGGGGTCTTGGCGGCGTCGTCGGTGAAGGCAGCAACCGTACGGGAGCCGCCCAGCAGCTGCACCAGTTGGCTCGCCGCCTCTCCGTCGTGGTCGCGATCGTCGAGGGTGATGGGGCACGACGACCCCCCGAAGCCCAGCCCGGAGTACGACAGCACCACGTAGCCGAGCTTGCCGAAGCCCATGCCGGTCTTCGCCTGATCGGCCTTGCTGCCGCCGAAGCCGTTCGTGGTGAGGATGGCCGCGGCCCGGGTGTCCGGGGTGTCCGGGGTGGCCGTGGAGGGGGTGTAGAGGTCAGCCTTGATGATGCAGTTGACCGGAGTGTTCTTCTTGTTCACCACCACGTTCACCGTGATGGCCTGCACCGACACGGTGACCGCGGCGGACTGCGCCGGCGCCGGTGCAGCCGCGCTCGCCATGGCCGGTGCGGCGACCAGCGCGACCGCCGTTACCGAGCTCAGCAGGGCGAACGCGCTCCTGCTCCGGTGCATCCGCGGCCGGCGGTGGTCGATGAGACGTCGGTTCACGGGCCCTCCTCGTGGCGCCCCGGGTGGCGACCATCCTGCTCAACGCCGGCGGGGCGTTCAGGTGACGGTGACCACACTGCGCCGGTGAGCCTGGCCACTCGTCACAACCTGGGCTGCGGTGGACGCTGCGCTGCTCGCTAGAGTCCGCGGCGACCCGCACCTCGTGGTGCTCGGGCGTCGACGTTGACGAGACGGTGGCCATGGATCTGTTCGAATACCAGGCGAAGGAGCTGTTCGCCAAGCACGGAGTACCGACGACGCCGGGCCGGGTCGCCGCGACCGCCGACGAGGCGCAGGCGATCGCCGCCGAGATCGGTAAGCCGGTGATGATCAAGGCCCAGGTGAAGGTCGGGGGGCGGGGCAAGGCCGGGGGCGTGAAGTTCGCCGCCACCCCCGCCGAGGCGCGGTCACGGGCCACCGACATCATCGGGATGGACATCAAGGGCCATGTCGTGCCGAACGTGCTCGTGGCCGAGGCGAGCGACATCGCCACCGAGTACTACGTCTCCTTCCTGCTCGACCGCACCAACCGCACCTTCCTGGCGATGTGCTCCGTCGAGGGCGGGGTGGAGATCGAGGTGACGGCCGTGGAGAACCCCGACGCGCTGGCCCGGGTTCCGGTCGACGCCATCGCGGGCGTCGACCGCGCGCTCGCACGCAGCATCGCCGAGCAGGGGGGTCTGCCCGCCGAGGTGCTCGACGCCGCGGCCGAGACCATCCAGACGCTGTGGGAGGTGTTCACCACCGAAGACGCGACGCTGGTCGAGGTCAACCCGTTGGTGCGCACCCCCGACGACCGCATCCTCGCCCTCGACGGGAAGGTGACGCTGGACGAGAACGCCGCCTTCCGCCACCCCGACCACGCGGTGCTGCAGGATGCGGCGTCGGCCGACCCGCTGGAGGCGAAGGCCAAGGCCAACGACCTCAACTACGTCAAGCTCGACGGCGAGGTCGGCATCATCGGCAACGGCGCCGGACTGGTCATGTCCACATTGGACGTCGTCGCCTACGCCGGGGAGCGCCACGGCGGTGTCAAGCCGGCGAACTTCCTCGACATCGGTGGCGGCGCCTCGGCAGCGGTGATGGCCGCCGGACTCGACGTCGTCCTGGGTGACACCCAGGTCAAGAGCGTGTTCGTCAACGTGTTCGGGGGCATCACCGCCTGCGACGCCGTGGCCAACGGCATCGTCGGCGCCCTCGCGGTGCTCGGCGCCACCGCCAGCAAGCCGCTCGTCGTCCGCCTCGACGGCAACAACGTCGAGCAGGGCCGCAAGATCCTCGCCGACGCCGCCCACCCCCTGGTCACGGTGGTGGCCACCATGGACGAGGCCGCCGACAAGGCCGCCGAGCTCGCCGCAGCGGCGAAGTAAGGGACCGAACCATGTCGATCTTCCTGACGCAGGATTCGAAGGTCATCGTGCAAGGCATCACCGGTGGCGAGGGCAGCAAGCACACTGCGCTGATGCTCGCCGCGGGCACCCAGGTCGTCGGCGGCGTCAACGCGCGCAAGGCGGGTACCTCCGTCACCCACGGCGATGTCGAGCTGCCCGTGTTCGGCACCGTGACGGAGGCGATGGAGCAGACCGGTGCCGACGTCTCGATCGTGTTCGTGCCACCGGCGTTCGCGAAGGACGCCGTCGTTGAGGCCATCGACGCCGGGGTCGGGCTGCTCGTGGTCATCACCGAGGGCATCCCGGTGCAGGACTCGGCCGCGTTCTGGGCCCACAACCAGAGCCGGGGGGTGGTGACCAGGATCATCGGTCCGAACTGCCCGGGCATCATCACCCCGGGGGAGTCGCTGGTGGGCATCACGCCCAACAACATCACCGGCTCCGGTCCCATCGGCCTGGTGTCCAAGTCGGGCACCCTGACCTACCAGATGATGTTCGAGCTGCGGGACCTCGGCTTCTCCACCGCGATCGGCATCGGCGGCGACCCGGTGATCGGCACCACGCACATCGACGCGCTCGAAGCGTTCGAGGCCGACCCGCAGACCAAGGTCATCGTGATGATCGGCGAGATCGGTGGTGATGCCGAGGAGCGGGCGGCGGACTACGTCAAGGCCAACGTCACCAAGCCGGTAGTTGGCTACGTCGCCGGTTTCACCGCGCCCGAGGGCAAGACCATGGGACACGCCGGGGCCATCGTCTCCGGCTCCTCCGGCACCGCGCAGGCCAAACAGGACGCGCTCGAGGCCGCTGGGGTGAGGGTCGGTAAGACGCCGTCGGCAACCGCGGCCCTGGCGCGGGAGGTCCTGGCCTCACTGTAAGGAGAACCTGCCCCGAGTAAGGGTGTTTGGGCCAGCGGTGCGGGGGGCCTACCGTAGATCGGCACCTGACGACCACCGAGGAGGTCCCGTGTCCAAGGACAAGCAGCGTCGTGAGACGAAGAAGCCGAAGAAGTCGAAGTCGGCGGCGCCCGCACCGAGTGGTGTGCGACCCAACCCCGTGCCCGTACCCGGGACCGCGCCGGTACCGCGCGACTGACACCCGCGCCGCGCGACGGCCACGCCGGACACCACCACGCCGGACAGGGCCACGCCATCGCAGCCGCCACCGCGCCCCTTCGCGGCCGCTCGGCGCGCCTGAGCCCTTGTCGCACCGGGGGATGTCACCCTCGACGACGTGACTGCCGTCCTCGACCGTCCACGCCGAGATGAGGTAGACCGAGCCGGGCGGATCCGGCTGCTGCTCGGTGTCGCCGCCGGGCCCGCACTCACCGGGGTCGCCGTAGTCGCCGCCGGAGTCCTGGTGCTGCTGGTGGTGAACGGGATCGACCTGAGTGCCACGGCGGGTGTGGTCGCGGCCGCGTGGTTGGCCGCTCACCAGGTGCCAGTGACCATCGGGGGCAGCACGCTCGGAGTGTTGCCGCTGCTGCCGACGCTCGTCCTCGGGTGGGCCACCGAGCGCAGCGTGGCGGGTACCGGGGTCTCCGGGCGTGGTTGCGCCGCTGTGCTGCTGGCCGCCGTGGTCGGCCCCGTGCTCGTGGCGGTGGCGGCGATCGGGGTGATCAGTACGTCGGCAGGCGGGCTGCCGTTGACCAGCCCGGCCCCCGCTCAGGCGCTCGCCTGGGTCGTGGTGGTGCACCTGTTGGGCGCGGTCGTGGGGCTGGCCGGTCCGTCGGGCTGGCTGGCCGTGCTGCGCCGTGCACTCCCGGGATGGGCGTGGCTCGGTGTCGTGCAGGTGCCCAAGGTAGTGGCGACGCTGGTGGCTGCCGGGAGCGTGCTCACCACGCTGGCACTGGCCTGGTCGTACTCGACCGCCGCTGGGTTGATCGGAGCGGGTGGCGGCGCCGGGGGAGCGCTCGGCCTGGTGCTGCTGTCCACCGCGTACCTGCCCAACGTGGCCGTGGGTGCGGCGTCGATGACCATCGGACCTGGTGCGGTCCTCGGGCAGAGCACCCTCACCCCGTTCGGTGCGGTGAACGGCCCCGTGCCTCCGCTGCCCGTCCTCGCCGTCCTGCCGGAGGGCTCCGGGTCGTGGTGGTGGCCGGTGGTGCTGGTGGTGCCCGCCACGGTGGCGGCGCTGTTGGGCTGGCAGTTGACGCGCACCGGGGCCGGAGGGCGTGAGGCGGTGTGGTCGGTGCTCACTGCTGCGGTGCTCAGCGGCGTTGCCATGGGCGGGATCGGCGCAGCCTCCGGGGGCAGCCTGGGATCGGGGGTCTTCACGCCGGTCGGTGTGCCCGTGCTGGCCTTGGCGGCTGCGACCGTCGGATGGTTGTCCATCGTGGGTTCGGTGACGGTGCTCGTCCTGAAGTGGCGTACGGACACGGCGGGCGCGGTCGATGGTGCCGAGCCCGAGCCCGAGCCCGATCCCGTCGCCGAGCCGGGTGGTGCCGAGCCCGAGCCGGGTGGTGCCGAGCCCGAGGGTGCCGCCGAGCCCGAGGGTGAGGGTGCCGCCGAGCCCGAGCCCGAGCCCGAGCCCGAGCCCGAGACCGTCGCCGAGCCCGACACCGTCGCCCGGGGCAGCACCGTCGCCCGGGGCAGCACCGCCGACCTGGCCGACACCGGCGATCACCCGCACGGCTAGGCTCGGCGCGCCCCTGATCAGCCCGACCAGGCGTGAGGAGTGCAGCGCTGGACGCCGAGCATGGCCCCGCCCGGTTGGCGCCCCGGGTTCCGGCCAGGGTCGTCGTCCTCGCGTCGGGCACCGGCTCCCTGCTCGCGTCGCTCATCCGGGCCACCGCGGCGCCGGAGCATCCGGTGCAGATCGTAGCGGTGGGCACTGATCGCCCGTGCGCGGCGCTGCAGCGTGCGGCTGAGGCCGGCATCGCATCGTTCACGGTAGCGCTGGGTGGCTTCACCGACCGGGCGGAGTGGGACCGGGCGCTCACCGACGCCGTCGCCGAGCACGACCCCCACCTGGTGGTCTCGGCCGGGTTCAGGAAGGTGCTGGGATCGAAGTTCCTGGCGCACTACGGCGGTCGTACCCTCAACACCCACCCGGCGCTGCTGCCGTCGTTCCCCGGTGCGCACGCGGTGCCCGACGCCCTGGCCTACGGCGTGAAGATCAGCGGGACCACCGTGCACCTGGTCGATGTGGGCGTGGACACCGGTCCGATCCTGGCCCAGCGCGCGGTGCCGGTGCTGCCCGGCGACGACGTGACGAGCCTGCACGAGCGGATCAAGGTCGTGGAACGACATCTGCTGGTGGACGTCCTGTCTGCCGTGGCCACCTCAGGCGTGATCTCCGACGGACGGAAGGCCCACCTCCTATGACCGAGCAGGGCCCCGCCGACCGGAAGCCAGTGCGCCGTGCGCTCGTCAGCGTCTACGACAAGGCGGGGCTGGTGGAGCTGGCCGCCGGGCTGCACGCGGCCGGAGTCGAGCTGGTATCCACCGGGTCGACCGCGGCGCAGATCGCCGACGCCGGGATACCTGTGACGCCGGTGGAGAAGCTCACCGGCTTCCCGGAGTGCCTGGACGGGCGGGTGAAGACACTGCACCCACGGGTGCACGCCGGGCTGCTGGCCGATACCCGCCGCCCCGAGCACCTGGCGCAGCTGGTCGAGCTGGGGGTGGCAGCCTTCGAGCTGGTGGTGGTGAACCTGTACCCGTTCACATCGACCGTGGCCTCCGGCGCGAGCCAGGACGAGTGCGTGGAGCAGATCGACATCGGCGGACCGGCGATGGTGCGCGCCGCCGCCAAGAATCACCCCTCGGTGGCCGTGGTGGTGGACCCCGCGCGGTACCACGACGTGCTCGCTGCCGTGTCCACCGGCGGCTTCACCTTGGCCCAGCGCACGGCTCTGGCCGCAGCGGCGTTCCGACACACCGCGTCCTACGACGTGGCGGTCGCGTCGTGGATGACGTCGGTGCTGGCGCCGGAACCCGGGCAGGTGCTTCCGCCATGGGTGGGTGCCACCTGGGAGCGCTCGGCGGTGTTGCGCTACGGGGAGAACCCCCACCAGGCCGCTGCGCTGTACGTCGACCCCGCGGCCCCCCCGGGGCTCGCCCGGGCGGAGCAGCTGCACGGCAAGGAGATGAGCTACAACAACTACATCGACTCCGACGCCGCGTGGCGCGCCGCCTTCGACCACGCTGCACCGTGCGTGGCGATCATCAAGCACGCCAACCCCTGCGGCATCGCTGTGTCCACAATAGACAAAGCGAGAGCGGACGGTGGCGGGGCGATCGCCGACGCGCACCGCAAGGCGCACGCGTGCGACCCGGTGAGCGCGTTCGGCGGGGTGATCGCCGCCAACCGTGAGATCACCCTCGAGCTCGCCCGGCAGGTTGCGGAGATCTTCACCGAGGTGGTCATCGCCCCCTCCTACGCCGACGGTGCGGTAGACGTCCTCTCGCGCAAGAAGAACGTGCGCGTGTTGCTCGCCGTACCCCCGGTCGGAGCGGGTGCCGAGCTGCGGGCCGTCTCCGGTGGGCTGCTCCTGCAGCAACGCGACGTGCTCGATGCCGCCGGGGACGACGCCGCGACGTGGACCCTGGCCGCGGGGCAGCCCGCCGACGCACAGACCCTGTTCGATCTGGAGTTCGCGTGGCGCAGCTGCCGCGCGGTGAAGTCCAACGCGATCCTGCTGGCCGCTGACGGTGCGAGCGTGGGGGTGGGCATGGGCCAGGTGAACCGGGTGGACGCCGCGCACCTGGCCGTGCAGCGCGCCGGGCAGCGGGCAGCGGGCTCGGTGGCCGCCTCCGACGCGTTCTTCCCGTTCCCCGACGGCTTGGAGGTGCTGCTGGCCGCCGGGGTGCGTGCGGTGGTGCAGCCCGGCGGCTCGGTGCGCGACGCCGAGGTGGTCGAGGCCGCCAAGCAAGCCGGCGCCACCCTCTACCTCACCGGGACCCGGCACTTTGCGCACTGAGCATTGCCGCTGGCGCACCGGATTCGGCCTTAGGCGCGGGTTCCCGCGTCACAGGGGGTATCTGGTGCACGAGAGACAACCTGGGCCCGGTGGGTCCAGCGCTTGACGCCGGCACCCGTAGGGGTTGTACTAGGCCAGCAAATCGAACATGTGTTCGAACGTGCCCGCGCCTTCCCCACGGTGCCGGTTACGGGGCATAGGGGTGAGAGGTGGTGGCGCGATGACGGCTGCCCTGTTGCGGCCACCGAAGCTGCTGAGCCCGGAGCCGGGTATCCGGGACGAGCGGATCGCGGCGTTACGGCGTCGGCTGGCCGCGGTGCCCGGCAAGGGGGCTGGCGCGCGGATACCCGAGGTGGCCCGCCCGGTATCGGTGCTGGCTGTGCCGCAGGCGCTGGCTGAGCTGTTACCCCGGGGTGGGCTGGCGCGGGGCACGGTGATCTCGGTGTCGGGGGCAAGTTCGCTGCTGCTGGGACTACTGGCGTCGGTGACGGGCGAGGGCGGCTGGGCTGCGGTGGTGGGGTGCCCGCGGCTCGGGCTGCTGGCCGCGGCGGAGATGGGCGCCGACCTGGGACGCGTCGCGCTGGTGCCGCACCCGGGGTCGGACCCGGTGGATGTGGCCGCGGTGCTGCTCGACGGGCTCGACCTGGTGGTGCTGCACCTGGCTGGGGCCGTGGTGGGCCCCGCCCGCGCCAGGGGAGTCGGGGCCAGGGCCCGCCACCGCGGCGGGGTGCTGGTGGTGACGGGCGGGTCGTGGCCCGGGGCGGAGCTGGAGTTGCGGGCCGAGGTCAGCGGGTGCACGGGGCTCGGCCCCGGCCACGGGAGGGTGCGTTCCCGGGAGCTCACGGTGGCGGTGCGCGGCCGCGGGCAGGCGGTGCGGGGCCGTAGCGCGCGGGTGCTGTTGTGCCCCGAGGGATCGGCCGTGCACTGGAGCCCAGGCCGCACCGAAGCGCAGCCGGTGGCGCGGTGAGTCCGGCGGACGTCGGCACCCGCACCCTCGCGCTGTGGTGCCCCGACTGGCCCGCCGTGACGGCAGCCGTCCTCGCCGGGCTGCCCGCGCACCACCCGGTGGCCGTGGTGTCCGCCAACCGGGTGGTGGCCTGCACGGCCGGGGCCCGCCGCGACGGGGTACGCCGGGGGCTGCGTCGGCGCGAGGCGCAGGGTCGCTGCCCCGACCTGCACGTGGCCCAGGCCGACGTCGACCGTGACGGAAGGCTGTTCGAGCCGGTGGTGGCCGCGGTGGACGCGCTCGCACCGGGGGTGGAGGTGCTGCGTCCTGGTCTGCTGGTGCTCGCTGCCCGGGGCCCGTCGGGGTACTTCGGTTCCGAGCAGGCCGTGGCGGAGCGGCTGGTCGACGAGGTGTCCATCACCGGGGTGGAGTGCCAGGTGGGGGTGGCCGACACGCTGTCGGTCGCGGTGGTCGCCGCGCGTCAGGGATTGCTGGTGGCGCCGGGGGGCAGCGCGGAGTTCCTGGCCCCGCTGCCGGTGGCGCAGCTGGCCCAGGAGTCGAGCACCGCGGCACCCGAGCGCGTGGAGCTGGTCGACCTGCTGCGCCGCCTGGGGTTGCGCACCATCGGGGACTTCGCCGCGCTGAGCCCCACCGACGTGGGTTCCCGCTTCGGAGCTGATGCTGTGCTGGCTCACCGCAGTGCCCGTGGCCTGCCCGAACGGCCACCGTCGGCGCGTCGCGCCCTCCCGGAACTGGAAGTGCAGCTGCGGTGCGATCCTCCGCTGGAGCGGGTGGATGCTGCGGCCTTCGCCGCCCGCGCGCTGGCCCAGCAGCTGCACAGCCGGTTGGCCGCGGCCGGGATGGCGTGCACCCGGCTGGTGGTGCACGCCCGCACCGAGAACGGCGAGGAACATGCCCGCACCTGGCGTTGCGCCGAGCCGCTCACCCCCGAGGGCACCGCGGACCGGATGCGTTGGCAGCTCGACGGTTGGCTCACCGGCCGCAGCGGCACCAGACCCACCGCGGGGGTGGTGCTGCTCCGGCTGGAGCCGGTGGAGGTAGTGACCGCTGGGGCGCTGCAACTGGGGCTGTGGGGCGGGGTGGGCGACGGTGACGACCGGGCTCGCCGCGTGCTGGTGCGGGTCCAGGGGTTGCTGGGTGGTGACGCGGTGCAGGTGGGGGTACGCAGCGGGGGGCGGGGTCCGGCCGAGCAGGTCACCGTGCTGCCGTGGGGTGACGAGCGGGTGCCCGAGCTCGACCCGGGCGCGCCGTGGCCGGGTCGAGCCCCGGCCCCGGCCCCGGCCACCGTGCCCGTGGACCAGGTGGACGTGCAGCTGCTGGACGCCACGGGGATTGCGGTGGCGGTGACCGGTCGGGGGGAGGTCAGCGGTGCACCCACCACGCTGGTGCACGCCGGGCAGCGCAGGAGTGTGCAGGCGTGGACGGGGCCGTGGCCGGTGGACGAGCGCTGGTGGGATCCGGCCGCCGCTCACCGGGGGGTCCGGGTGCAGGTGTTCCTGAGCTCGGTGGCGGGACCAGGTGGGGTCACCGAGCTCGGCGGGCAGGCGCTGTTGCTGCAGGGTGCTGGGGGGCGCTGGCACGTGGAGGGGGTGTACGACTGAACCCTGCAGGGTGCCACCACGAAGGAGTGTGCGTGGGCGACCGGGTGTACCGGCTGGTGGTGCGCGCATTCTGCGCCGTATTCGTCCTGCTCGGCCCACGGATCGAGATCCGTGGGGCGGAGCACGTCCCGGAGGCTGGTCCGGCTGTGCTGGCGTGCAACCACACCAGCTACCTCGACTTCGCCCTCGTGGGTTTCGCCGCGTCCCGGCGCGGGCGGCTGGTGCGGTTCCTGGCCAAGGCGTCGACCTTCGACAACCCCCTCACTGGGCCGCTGATGCGGGCGATGGGCCACGTCCCCGTCGACCGGGCGCGCGGTGCGGCCGCCTACCGTCGGGCCGGCCGGGAGCTGGCTCGCGGCGAGGTGTCGGGATCTTCCCCGAGGCCACCATCAGCCGGTCGTGGACCCTCAAGCCGTTCAAGCTCGGCGCGGCCACCCTTGCCGCGGCGGAGGGGGTGCCGTTGGTCCCGGTCGTTGTGTGGGGCGGGCATCGGGTGCTCACCGTCGACCGCCGCTGGAGCCTGCGCCGCCATCACCCGGTCACCGTGCTGTTGGGCGAGCCGGTCGACGCGCCCGCGGGGGCGTCGGTGCAGGAGGTCGACCAACAGCTGCGGCGGCGTCTGGACGTGCTGTTGGACTCCGCTCAGCGTGGGTACCCGGACGCTCCGCGCGACGACGCCGACCGGTGGTGGTTGCCCCGCCGTCTCGGTGGCACCGCACCGACGCCGCACGACGCCGCAGTGTTGGACGCGGCGAGCGTCGCCGCCGCCGACGCCACAGCCCAGCGCCGCCGTGAGCGTCGTCGTGGTCGGTCGAGACGACAGGCACGCCAGGCCGCAGCGCGAAGGTCCGTCGGACGCCTGGTCCGGCGCCGGCCCGCGGTCGCGGCGTCCCCACCTCGACGTGGGTGAGGTGAGGCACCAGCCCGACGGTGGGCACCAGCCCGACGGTGGCACCTGCCCGACGGTGGGCACCAGCCGTATGCCGGGATCTACCGTGCTTGCGGGTCGGCGCCGCGTGCTCCGCGGGCGCCCCGGGCCGGCCGGTCCAGTCTCATCACCTGCCCGGGTTGGGGGAGTACCAGCGGCACATCCGTGCGGGGGAACAGCTCGGGGTGCGCGCTGTGCACGGCCACCACCGCGGTGGGCCGGACGGCGCAGACGAGCCAGGCCAGGTTGTCGGCGCTGGCGTGGCCGTGGGAGTCCAACCACACGAAGTCCAGGCCCAGCTGCCTCACCCACGCCGTCAACGAGGCCCATTCACCGGATGCCCACGGGCCGAGCGGTTCCCCGTTGCAGTGCACCAGCAGGTCCCCGGGCCCCGCTCCCATGGCGAGCGCTATCCAGCGGTCGGGAACCTGGAGCTCGACGAGGAACCCATCGCGGTGCCGACGCAGGTCCGCGATCCCCACCGCCGCGTGTCGTCCTTCGTAGGTGCCGTCGTCGAGCACCGCCACCGGCTTCGTCGCATCGTCGGGGTCGGGGGTGGTGAGGCCGTGGTGCGCGGCGGACCGCCACCCGGCGATGGTGTCCGGCCGCAGAACCAGGGTGCGGCCGTGCGTCGCGGCGACGTCGCGCAGCGCAGCCAGCCGCGCCAGGTTGCGGGGATAGGGAGTGATGAGGGCGAGCCCGTCGGTGCCGGTGAGCAGGTGGTCTACCCGGTCGATCAGCTCGGCCTCGGATAGCGGCCTGGTGGGGCTGGCGTCGGGCCGCAGCGTGGTGCCCTCGGTGACCAGCACGTCCACGTCCACAGCTCGTTCGGCGAACGCCGTCATCCGTTCGGGGGCGTGGCCGTGTGCGCGCCAATCGCCGGTCCACGCGACGCGGCGGTCTCCGGCCGTCAGCACGAACCCCGCGGCACCAGGAACGTCGTGGTCGACGTGGACGAGTTCCAGCTCCAGCTCACCGAGCTGAACGCGCGCCCCCTGGTCGAGACCGCGCACCTGGGCGGGCGTGGGGGCCAGCTCACCGATCTCCACCAGCCCGGCGTGCAGTGCAGCACCGTCAGCACTCATCAGCACCGGTACTTCGGGGGAGGTGAACGGCAACAGACCGCAGTGGTCGTTGTGGACGTGGCTGACGAACACGCCGAGCTGGTCGATGTCGGCTGTGAACGGCACCCCGTCGAGCAGGCGACCGACCTGCCGCATCGGTTCGCAGGCGGAGGCCACACTGCCCCCTGCCGCGGCCAGCTGGTCCGGGTCGTACAGACCCTCGACGAGCGGCGCCATCCCCGCGCGCAGGTGGGCCACCAGCGTTGCCACCGGCGGAGCTGGGCAGTACCTGGAGAACAACGCGCCAGCCGGGTTCGGCGTGGCCCCGAAATCGAAGCACAGCGCGGAGGTTCCGGCCCGAGCGAGGATCTGCACTCCACCAACCGTGGTGAGTCCCTTCAGGAAGGTCAGCGACGGTTCGGATTCACGGGGCATGAGCGAAGCCTTCCAGTGCGGCGGCGAAAGTGGCGAGGTCGGGATCATCGAGCATTGGACCAGCAGCGCACCGCACCCTCCCCGTGCGGTGGGTACGCCGGCAGCGCCGACCTCACTGCTGCGCGAGCAGGCTGGTGCCCTGGGTGTCCATCCGCTTGGCGGCCTCCTGGGGGGAGATCCGACCGAGCACGACCTCTTCCACCGTCTTGGACACCATGTCGTCGATTCCGTTGCCGGCGGGGGTCGGCGGGAGAATCGAGGCGGCCGGGAAGACGTTGTTGAACACGTCCGCCTTCTGGGGGTTCTTCTGGTAGTCCGCGGTGAGCAGCGGCGTGTCCAACGAGCTCTTCACCGCGGGCGAATAACCGGTGCGCGCGGCGTAGATCGACTGCGCCTCGGTGCTCGCGAACCAGCGCATGAACAGCCATGCGGCCAGGTTCTGCTGCGGGTCACGGGAATCCAGGATCACGTTGTTGCCGCCGTAGAGCTGGGTCACCGGCTTCGCCGTGTCCTGCGGGGTCAGCGCCAGGGTCCACCGGAAGCGGTCACCGATCTGGTTCAGCTTCGTCACCGAGCGGGCGGTGGTGCCGATCTCGGTGGCGGCCCGCTGGTTGGTGAACTCCTGCTCGGTGTCCTTCGCGGTGTATGCCAGCCCTTCGGAGTACAGCTGGGCGAGCAGCTGCAGGGCCTGCGCCGACGCGGTGGAGCCGAACTGGGTGGTCTTGGCCACGGGGTCGTAGGGCGTGATTCCCTTGGACCGCAGGATGTTGTAGTAGTAGGAGTTCTTGGCGGTGCCCATCGCGGTGTAGGCGACGCCGGTCGCGCTCTTCACCTTCCTCGCCTGGGCCAGGAACTCCTCCCAGGTGGTAGGCGGGGCAGTGATGCCCGCCTTGGTGAGCAGGTCCGCGTCGTAGTACAGGCCCTGCGCCGAGTTGCCGTGCGGCCAGGAGAGGGTCTTTCCGTTGTAGGCCTCGACGCGCTGGCGGGCGAGCACCCCGGGGAACATGTCCTGCAGTTGCGCATCGGTGACGCCGTACTTCTTGCTGGCGAGGTAGGGGTCCAGCGTCACGATCTCCCCGGCGTTGACGTACTGCAGGGTGTCGTTCTCGTACGCCATGGTGACGTTGGGTGCCCCACCGCCGGTCAACGCCGCCCGCACTGCCTGGTTGAGCTCCTGGTAGGAGCCCTTGTAGGACTGGTTGACGACGATTCCCCACTCGTTCGTCTCGTTGAACTGCTTCACCATCTCGGCGATCGCGTCACCGTAGATCGTTGCCTGGATGTGCCAGAAGTTGACCTGTGCGCCACGGGGAACCTGCACGGAGTCGACGGTGGCCGCGTCGGTGGAGGTGGCCGCCGAGCCGCCCGTGGTGCCGCAGGCCGAGACGACCAACGCCAGGACGAGCGCGAACGCAGAGAGGGTGGTCTTCACGGTTCGGGTCATGGGAATCGCTGCTCCGGTGTGGTCGAGTGGCTGGTTGGTTGGTAGGGCATGGCGCGGATCGGGTGCGGTTCAGCCCTTCACACCGAAGGACACGAGCCCCTCGATGAACCGGCGCTGGACGAAGAGGAAGACGACGATTCCGGGCAGCGCGACGAACGTCGTGGCTGCCATCAGCAGGTGCGGTAGCGAGCCCTCGTCACCGGAGAACGCGATGAGGCCGACCTGGACGGGGCGGATGGACTCGGTCTGGGTGACGATCAACGGCCACAGCAGCTCGTTCCAGCGCCCGAGGAGGCCGAACAGCACCACGGTGAGCACCACTGGTCGGGTCATCGGGAGCAGAATCCGCCAGAGGAACGTCCAGTGGGAGGCACCGTCAACCCGGGCGGCATCCCAGTACTCGCTGGGCACAGCCATGAACGCCTGTCGCAACAAGAACACCGCGAAGGCACTGGCGACACCGGGTAGGACCATTCCCGGGTAGCTGTCGTACAGCCCGGTCCCGCCGAGACCGGCGAGGTCGTTGCCACCCAGCAGCGGAAGGTGCCGGATCAGGACGTAGTTGGGCACGACCTTGGCTTCGAAGGGAATCATCATGGTCGCCAGGACCAGCACGAACAGGGCGTGGTTGAAGCGGAACTGCATGCGGGCGAAGGCGTAGGCCGCGGTGATGCCGGTGAGCAGCTGCAACGCCGTACCGGTGGTGGCCACGATGAGGCTGTTGAGGAAGTAGCGCCCGAAGCCCGACGGCGGCCGGGTCCAGGCGTCGACATAGTTGGACCACTGCGGCCGGTCCGGCAACACCGTGGGCGGCGACAGGTTGACCTCCTGGAAGGTCTTGAGGGAACTCAGGATCATCCAGGCGAACGGGAACATCATCACTGCCGCACCGAGTATCAGCGTGAGGTACAGCGCCCAGCGCCCGGTGCTCCGGCGGGGGTGCCGGCGAGCTGCGGTGCTGGGCCGGCCGGCCGGGCCAGGCGTCATCACGTCGCGTGTCATGGTGGGTACCGCCATGGCGAACCGCCTTCCGATCTTCGTGGGAGAACACGCCAGGGCCGGTTCAGTCGTAGTGGACGCGTCGCCCCGCGGTGCGGAACTGCAGCAGGGTCAGGGCCAGCAGCAGAGCGAAGAGCAGCATGGACAGCGCAGCGGAGTAACCCACGGAGCCGGGACGCTCGTACAGGTAGCGGAATACCAACACCGGCAACGTGAGTGTGGTATCCAGCGGTGCACCGGCTTTGGCGCCATATCCGCCGCCGCCGGTCAGCACGTAGACCTCGTTGAAGGTCTGGAACGCGCGGATGGTGGAGACGACGAGCAGGAAGAACAACGTCGGCGAGACCAACGGGAGCGTGACGCGGGTGGCCATCTGCCAGGGGTTGGCACCGTCGATCCGGGCGGCCTCCCGGAGCTCCGGGTTGATGGCGACCAGGCCGGCGAGGATGATCACGACGGCAAATCCCAGGGTGTTCCACACACTGAAGACGATGACGCAGCTCAGCGCGACACTGGGGCCCGCGAGCACTCCCGGAAGGCTGTCCGCCCATCCAAGGTTAAGCGCGCCAAGGAGTTTCGGCACGATCGGCGTCGGGTCGAGAAGCCACTGCTGGGCGGGAAGGCCGAACACGTTGAGCAGCGCGTTCAACACCCCGACCTGGGGGTTGAACAGCCAGACGAATGCCAGCCCAGCGGCCACGGTGGAGGTGATGTAGGGGACGAAGTATGCAGTGCGCAGCGCGGTCAGGAAGCGGACCCTGGCGTAGAGCATGTTGGCGACGGCGAACGCGATGACGATGGTGAGCGGGACCGTCCCGACGACGAAGAACCCGGTGACGAGCAGGCTGTTCCCGACCTCACCCGGTCCACCAGCTGCTCCGCCGGTCAGCTCGGCGCCGATGCGACGGTAGTTGTCCAGGCCGATGAACCGCTCCGCGCGAATACCCCACCGCCACAAGCTGATCCAGGCGGCAAGAAAGATCGGGTAGACGTCGAACACGCCGAGCAGGATCAGGGTGGGTGCCAGGTAAGCGGCCGGTCGCCAGATGTGGTCCCGCCGCCACCGCCGCCGATTCCGACGCAGGCGCAGGGCTGCTGCGTCGCGGGTGTCGACCGCGTCGACAGCGCCGACCGCGCCGACGCGGTCGCCTACCGGATGCACAACGGGCACGTGAGGGAAGCTAATGACCCAGCGCAGACCGGCAGCCAACGAGGCGTGGCCACGCGGTGAAGCCTGAGTGACTTCCGGGAGCGTGGGCTCGCCGGCCCGCATTCGACGACGAACCGGGATCCTGCTGATCTGGCGCGCGTCCAGCCGGGATCAGCTCGCTGGGGGTTGCCGGTGCTGACGATGTCGGCAGAGGAGAGCGTGCTCAGCCGGTCAACTGGTACAGGCTCATCCACAGTCCAGCCGCTGGATGACGGACGTCGTCGCGGTGGTCGAAGCCGCGGCGCCGATCGGCGCAGCTCTCCGCCGACCACGGCGCAGTGTGAGCACTGCTGATCTTGTCGGAGCAGTCACCCGGTGAAAGGTGCTCGCAGACCTTCGACCATGGGGAAGTGCTTCGTGTTCAGCGTCGCCAGGTCCAGACCGTGGACCTCGACAGTCGCGGCGATCAGGTAGTCCACGACGCTGATCGAGGCGTGGGAGCGGCGGTAGGCTCGACGCAGCTCTCCGGCTCGGCGGGCAATGGCGTCCGTCAGCGGCATCGGCCGAAGCGAGTCGAGCAGTTCGTAGACCTCCCGCCGCTCGGCGGAACGCATGCCGCCGATGATCTCAGTGTTCGTCACAACACTCACCGCCAGCCGGCCGGTGCGGCTTCGAGCCTCGCGCAGCCACGCTCGCGCATTCTCGCGTCCGCGCAGGTTGGCAATGAGGACGTCGGTGTCGACGAGGATCACAGCCGGCTGACCCGGTCGAGATGCGCGCCTCGCTCCCCGTCGGACCGATCGAAGTCGAACTCCCCGTCGCAGAGGGCACCGAACGAGGCGTCAATCGCGGCAAGGTCATTGGTGAGGTCCTCGCCGCCCCCGAGGAGCGCCCGGTCGATCAGACGCCTCACCAGGTCGGCAGCCGACGTACCCTCTGCCCGCGCGCGATCGGCCAACGCCGTCCGTTGCTCGTCGGTGAGGTAAATGTTCGTTCGGTGCATACACCACAACGTACACACCGGGTGGGTGCGCCTGCGATCACCGGTGGCCGTAGCTTCTGGTCTGTCGCCATGGCCGACCGGCGCCGCGCAAGCCGCCGACGAGAGGTGCGGAACGTGTGGGCGAGACCAACACCTGCGCCACGGCCAGCGTCAGCAGCTCAGCGTCGGAGAGCTCCGGCGGCGGCCCCGGCCCGTGCGGGGCGGGGCTACCTGGGTACTACCGGAGTAGTATCAAGGGCCATGAAGCTCAGCGTGAGCGTGTCTGATGACGACGTCGTCATCCTCGATGGGTATGCCCGCACCGCCGGGCTTGGGTCCCGCTCCGCCGCGGTCCAGCATGCGATCCGCCTACTCCGTCAGGTGGATCTTGAGCAGGACTACGCGGCCGCATGGCAGGACTGGGAGTCGTCCGGGGAGCGCGCGGCGTGGGAGGGCACGGTCGGCGATGGGCTGACCGATGCGGCGCGGTGAGGTCGCTTGGCCAACCTGGATCCGACGCGCGGTCAGGAAGTCGACAAGCGTCGGCCGGCGATCATCGTCAGCAACGATCGGGCCAACGCGACCGCCGCTCGGCTCGGACGAGGTGTGGTGACCGTGGTGCCCATCACGAGCAACACCCGCAGGGTCTACCCGTTCCACGTGTTCCTCGACGCTGAGGCCACTGGTCTGCGGGTCGATTCCAAGGCCCAAGCCGAGCAGGTCCGGTCAATCGCCGTCAAGCGGCTCGGACCAGTCATGGGTCGCCTGACGACACCACTGATGAACGACGCGGACGAAGCGCTGCGCCTTCACCTGGGGTTATAGCGGGAGCGGGCCAGGCGTTGACGTAGGCGATCACACCTCGGGGACGCGTATCCCGCTCGCACAATTGGCGCAACCGGTCCGGTCGGTCTGCACCCCTGAGGGCGCTGAACTCCGAGGAGGTCACTCGGTCGGTCAGGCACCAGCACGCCGGAGCGTCCGCGCGTCTCGGCGCCGAGCAGCTGGGCGACGTCGGCGAACCGGTCGCCGGATGTATCTCCACGGTCACGGTCATCAGTCTGCGTTACCAGTACATCGGGCGGCCGATCGCCGATCGCCGTAAGCGAAAGGGGGTTCCTGCGTCGTGGTGGTCGGGCAGATTGGCGGTATGAACTCCGCGATGCAACGCGGTGACGTCCCACCCTCGATCCACCGCGTCGGCGATGACCGCTCGTCCCACGAAACGCGTTCCGCCCACCTGCCCTGCTGGGTGCCCGAAGTTGGCGAGTTCGCGGGGTTCCTGGAGACCGACACCACGCTGGCCGCGATTACCGGACTGGTCTGCCGGCCCGTCAACGACACCGTCGCCGACACCTGGCGCTGGTTGCAACTCGACGGCACGCCGAAGCAACGCCAGGACCGCGACGTACACGGGTTACCCGCCGAGGTGGAACTACGCATCCTCGCGGGTGGGTAGGCGAACGTCGCAAGGGGATCCCTCTGCGGGAGGCCACGGCCGTGGACGGCTCGTATGATGTGGCCATCGACGTTCAGGTGCGCATGCCGCGCGGTACGGGAGGTGCGTCGGTGATCACTGTCGGCGGCGGTTGAGGCGTGCAGCCGGTGAGTGGGTGTTCGGTACGGAAGACGACAAGGTTGCGATGCCGAGGACGGGCAGCCGAGGCAACGAGCAGCGCGTCATAGCCCTCGTCATGGAGGGCGTCGCCGACCTCTTGGCAGGCCGGCCACTGTTCCAGCATGGGCAACGGCGGCGAAATACCGACTCGCTCGAGGCGCCGGTCATCGTCCAGCAGCGCCACTCGATCCAGGTCGATCCGCCAGCGCCACAGATCCCGAGGTAGAGCCTGGGCCGGCGGAAGTCCGGTACCAGCCAAGGCGCGGTACCACTCCGCCCACGCAGTGTCGGCCTCGTCGGCGAGGTACCAGGCCGCGACGGTGGCGCCGTGCTGCCAACGGCCGTCGGCTGGCTCCGGCGGCTCGTAGAGCGGGTCACCGCCATGCGGGATGTGACGCACGAAGACGTCCTGGACGCTGCCTGTGTCAACGTCGAGGGAGGCCACCTATGAGACGGGCATGCCCTCGAGGGTCGCGACGAGCCGCGACACACTGCGGTAGTCGCCGGATCGGATGACGTCGACGGGGCGCCGGTCGTCGAGGCGCTCGATCGGTTTGATGAGCCAGATCGGGATATAGGCAGGCTGCATGACCTGCGCGAGCCGCTCGACCAGGGACGTCAGTTCCAGCGCACGCACGGCATGCACACCGGAGGGCGCTCGTGTTCCGCGCAGCCAGCGCCGCGCGCTGCTCGGGTCACCACCCGTCGCCTCGGCGAGGTGTGTGGCAGTGAGATTGCCGAGCTTCGCGACGCGCGCGATCTCGGCAGCCAAGGGGGTGTGAACTACGGCCGTCATGGTGGCGAGTTTACCGTGCCGCCCGGAAACCGCGCGTAAAAGGCCCAGCGCTTGGGTAGCTGACACAGGGGGCAGACTTCGGCGCGAAGTAGAGCCTTGGCCGCACTGGAAGAACTCAGCTGCGCATCTACTGAGCGGCTGAGATGCACCGCGGTTTCCGCGGGCTGTGTTCCGTGAACTGCGGACCGCCGGCATTGTGTCGCCTTCGCAATGGCGTCGCGGCAAGCTATCGGGTCGCGCTGTCCTGACGCGCCTCGGTCGCGTAGTAGTGGGTGAGCATCTCGGTGGTCCACTGCGCTTGCCGGACCTGTCCACGGGGGCCGAATTCGCTGAACCATGGCTTGATGTCGATCACTGGTGTTCCGTCGACGGCGCCGAGGTCTTCGACGTGAAGATCGAGGCCGTCGACCTTCAGCAGGCGACAGCGTGAGACGCCGAGCCAGTTGGGTCGGCGCATGTTGCGGTGTCCGAATATGCCGACTTCGGGCAAGTCTGGGTTGTCTCTGGGGCGGCGGGCGCCGAGGTTGGGCAGAACCTTGAGCAGGCACATTCGCGCACCTGGACACCGTGTCGCCTACAAGATCAATCTCAGCGAAAGCCCGAGATCAGCCCGTAGTGGCGCCTCGATCCGGTCACGGCGGCGGGCGGTGGGGGGCGTACTGCCCCACGATCCATCGGCAGATCGCTTCCACGACGTAGCCTTGCTCGGCGTCGTCGAGCGCACGCCCGGCGGGGATGTCGTGCCAGCGCTCCAGGCAGGTGCGGCAGCACGTCGCGGTGGCGTGCTGCGCGACGAATACGGGATGCCCGCGATAGGGCGTCTGACGGCCGTCGTTGCGCGGTTCGGCCGGGGCCAGCCTGCGCTCGACCAGCTCCTCGGCGTGTCTGCGGACGGTTGTGATGCCGCGCAGGTCGACCACCGCACGGTCCCGGCCACGTAGCCGGAACTTTGCGCGGAACTGGTGCTGCCCGATCCGGTGCAGCCTGGCATCCAACTCGTCCATCACAACGGGCGCAGGTGTTCGATCGTGACGCGGTGCTGCTCGGTCAGCCGCTGGGCGATCAACGAGCGGTGGCAGGCCTCTGGGTCGCGCTCGACACAGAACAGCGCTGCGATCCCACTACTCGGCAGCGCCGACACGACCGGCGTGAGGTCGGCGCGGTCGAGGATCTCGGTGGTGTAGCGGCGGGCGTACTCGACCGCCAGCTCGCGGCGCGAGCGCTTGCCGACCCCGCGGCGATCATCCTCGGCGTACTGGAGCTGGCGTAGCTCGGTGGTTGGGGCGAGCTCGGGGTGGTGCTCGTAGGCGATCCGGGCCTGGGCGAGGGCCGCCTGTAGCCGGGGTGAGTTCGCCCAGGCGTACTTGGGTCCGCGGACACCGCGGCGCTGGCGTACGTCGAGTAGCAGGCGGACGTCCGCGTGCCGCAGTGGTTGCAGGAAGGACTCGCAGTCGAAGCCATAGACGCCGATTGTCACCATTCTGAGCATCGGAAATCACCCACCTGCCTGCTACTCGTGCCGGTTCAACCGGATGCCCTGCCGGAGGCGGCGAGGTCGCATCACGCGACGGCGGTCCCCTCGAGCTCGACCATCAGGGTGGGGATCGCCAGCCGTGTCACTCCGAGCATCGTGGTGGTCGGTGCCACCCCGGCGGCGCCCAACCGCGACGCCAGCACGGCGTAGTGCTGGAAAAGCAGATCGACGTCGGTGGTGCAGACGTTGAGCCGGACGAGGTTCGCGAGGGACATGCCGGCCTCGCCGAGAATGGCCTCCAGGTTGTCGAGGCTCAGCGCCAACTGCGCCGCCATGTCACCGGAATGCTGGGGCTCGCCGTCGCCGCTCATCGCGGTCTGCCCGGCGCAGTACAGGGTCCGGGTGTGCCCGGAGACGATCTCCCCCTGGTTGTACCCCATCTCGACCGACCACGTCCACGGGTTGACCGCCGTTCGCTCCATAGCCACATCAGCTCCATTCGATTCATCGACAGTACGTACGTCCACCGGCTCGGTAGCCGCCCACCTTTGACGTCGTGTTGGAAGCCTCCCAATGAATCACGACATCCTGTGTCGTGTATTCCTGTAAAGTTTTCGTATGCGCGCCGACCGGTTGGTCTCGCTGGTGCTGCTGCTGCGCCAGCGCGGGCAGCTGTCCGCGGCCACGCTGGCTCGCGAGCTGGAGGTATCCACCCGCACCGTGCTGCGACATCGAGGCATTGTCCGCGGCCGGCGTCCCGGTCTACGCCGAACGCGGCCGGCACGGCGGTTTCGCGTTGCTGCCCGGTTTCCGGACCGAGCTCACCGGACTGAACCACGACGAGGCCATTGCCTTGCTGGCCGCCGGATCGGGGCGCGGCGACCAGGTATTCGGCCTCGGCTCGGCGCTCGCTTCGGCCATGCTCAAGGTGGTTGACGCGCTGCCCGAAAGCCATCGGGATACCGCGGCCGGCTTGGCCGAGCGATTGCTCATCGACCCGGAGACCGACCTGCTCTCACACCGGCTGGTCACTGAGGAGGTGCCAGTCACTACTATTATCGAGGTCCGGCGCGCGGTGCTCGCCGGACACAAGCTGCGCATCCACTACGCGGCCACGGACCAGACACCACAGTGGCGCACGGTGGACCCGATCGGCCTGGTCACCGTACGCGACCGGGGCTACTTGCTGGCCACGAGATCTGGCGCGGACCGCACCTACCGGCTGTCGCGGGTGTTAGCCGCCGCGGAACTCCCCGAACCGGCACAGCGACCAAACCGGGTCGATCTGGACCGGGTCTGGCGGGAACGCTGCGAGCAGTTTCTGTCCGGCGGTGACCAAATCACCGTGCTGGTACGGGTGAACCCGGCGCGGCGGGAGGACCTGCTGAGCACCGCGCTGGCCGTCCGCGCCGAGGAACCCGACGCAGACGGCTGGCTGCGGCTGGAGGTGATCTTCCAAGATTCACGACACGCCGAATGGGCGCTGTGGCAGCTCAGCACGGACGCGGAAGCCCTGGCCCCGCGGTCGTTGCGCACCTCCCTGCGCAACCGCGCCGCCGCGATTGCCACCTGCTACGGAGTCTCATCCTGAGAGTTGTCAGCCGGTCGGTGGCCGGTGGGTCGGCCACCCCAGGGACAGGTCGGCGCGGGTTGAGCGCCTGGTGGTGCTGACCGGTGTCGCGATGGCGGTAGGGGTGGGTGAGGCCGGTGCCGTCATCGTCGCATTCGGTCAGGCAGTGGTGCGGGTGGCGGACGGCGTCGGCGTCCAGGAACTGGCGGGCGACCACGCTCCACCGCTCGCCGTAGTTGGCTTTGGCCTCTTGCACGGTGATGAAGTGGCGGCCCATCGCATGCGTCGCTCCGCACCAGGTCAGTAACCTCCGCCCAGAACGCGGCGTGCGCTTGCCGCCAGTCGGCAGCGTCAGCGAAGCCCTCGCCCTCGTCTCGCGCAACCTGGTCGTCGACAAGGTGCAGCGGCGTAATGGTCACGCGCGTGGTCTCCACCACGCCGCGGACTTGGCCGGCGTGGTCCATGAGGTGCAGCCGCTCACCCACTCGCGGCAGCCGCTCACCCGAGAGATACTCGACGGCAAGGGACGACGTTGCGGTCTTCTCGCCGCGCAGCACTGCCGCCAGCAGCCGGTCGCCCAAACCGCCGTCGCCGTCGTAACCGAAGCTCAAGCCCTGAACCATGTCTCAAGCGTCGCAGAGGCTCGCCGGACAGGCGCTTCCGACGCCCAACCGTTAGCTGATCGCCTACCGGGAACCCCCGTCGCGGAGGTCGTCTACTCGGTGCTCCCGGCCGAGACGACCCAGTGAGTGCGTTGACCGGTCACCGTGGCGATGCGGTCGAAGTCGGCGTCGTAGTGCAAGACGATCAGGTCGCGTTCCTCAGCGGCGGCCGCGATCAGGAGATCAGGGATTTTGCGCCCACGTTGACTGGTCTGTGCGAGCAGCCGCTGGACCTGCAACGCACGGCGCACGTGCGTTACTGACGTCTCGACCAGGTCCATGGCGCCGAGGGCGCCCACGAGGGCATCCCACTCTTGGGCGTTGCGCGCTGAGTACCCGACCTCCAGGTCCGAGATCGTGGCCCGCGCCAGCTGCCCCGCCACCGCGAGGGGTTCGATCACGTTGCGAACCGTGGGGCGCCCCAGACGCTTGAGGACGCTGGTGTCCACCAGGAAGGTCAGCGCCAAGCGTCATCCCGGTCCGAGAGCTCCGCCGTGGCGAGGCGATCTAGCGCAACGGCGACGAGTCGGGCGCGCTGCGAGGTGCTCCGTCGAAGAGCCTCGTTCACGGTGTCCCTGATCGTCGTGGTGCCCAGCTCCGCGCGAGCAGCGCCGAGCGCTTCCTCGTCAAGGTCCACCAGATGCTTCGCCACGTCTGCAGCATATACTGCAGCTCGGCTGTATAGACGGGGATCGAGCAGCGAGGAGTACGGCCTCAGCCGTGCAACGCGCCGGCCGACGACCGCAAGCCGATCCTCTTGCGGGGACGGCTGATCTTCCGTGCGGACCGACAGACGTCATCTACCTCGTTACGACGACTCGCGGCCGCGTCAGCGCGGCGGCCAAGGTCCTTCGGGTCTGCCGATCTCCCACTCGTGACCGAACGGGTCGACGATGCGCCCCATGCGCCAGCCGTGCTCCTCAACGACGGCAGCGGTCTTCGTCGCACCGCTCTTGACCGCTTGCTCGACCACCGCGTCCGGGTCGTCGACGACGAGCAGCGTCCGGCTCGTCGCGCCGTCAATCGCGAGCGGGCTCAGCCGCTTCAAGGCCGGGCTCGCCGCCGCCACCCAGAACGCCGCCTCCTCCACCGCGAGCTGGGCGACGATGTCGTCGCCCTCGCCGACGCGGTGGACCACCGTCGCGTTGAACGCCGCCTCGTAAAATGAGACGGCCGCAGCAGCCTGGTCGACCCACAGCTCGGGCTGAAAGCTTGTCTTTAGGACTCCTGGCCGACCGTGGCAACGTTTCGCATCGGCCGAGTATCCCCAACGAAGCGACCGGTTGGCGACGTGTCGCGGATGGCGATCCGCTTGCGGAGCAGATCTTGGTCACGAGCTCCGCGACTGCTTCCTGAGGGGTCGTAGGCGGCGGTGCCCAGTTTATTTGACATGGTGTCGGGTAGACTTTACCCTTCGGCGATGGGACGAACGTCTGCCCGTGGCCGGCGCAACCGTGTCCGGCAGGCGCGGCTGATCGCGGAGCTGACGCAGGCCCAGCTGGCCGACGCCGTAGGGGTCACCCGGCAGACGATCGTGGTAGTGGAGGCCGGGGACTATGCCCCCTCGGTGTATCTCGCGCTCGCGATCGCCGGACACGTGGATTCGACAGTCGAGCAACTGTTCGGCCCAGGGCCCACAGCAACCGTGCACGGGCAGCGACGAGAGGCGGGAGATGAGGATGCGGCAAGACTCGAGCAACAGCCGGGCCGACGGTGACTGGTTCGTGCGGGTCGCGGGAGTCGTCGGCGACTTCGGGAACCCCTTCTACGGCGAGGAACGCCAGCGCGACGTGTGGAACGAAGCCTCGGCGCTGGGGCTTCAGGTCATCGTGTGGGGCGGGCTGCTCGCCTCGACGGTCCTGGTGTGGGTGGTCGGATCGGCCGCCGTGCCATACGCCCTCGGGTTCCTCGCACTCGTCGCGTTCTCCACGCTCACGCCCAGGCGGCCAGCGTCTACGCCCGCCGCCTGGGCGTGAGCGTGGAGAACCCCGAGCATCTTCTGCGCCTGCGGCTGATCCCCTACCTCGCGGTGATCACCGTGCTGGGCATCGGGGTAGCACGCTCGGGCGCCTTCCCCGCCTCGGTCTCCTTCGGGGTCGGGCTCGCCGTCGGGAGCATCGCCGCCGTGATCGTCCCGGCGCTCCGCGTGACCCGCGCCCGCCGCCGTGACCGATCCTAGAATTGTCTGACTGCGATGACGTGGATGGACGCGAACCCAGGCCCGATCGCGATCGTGATCTCGGGTTTCCTACTGGCCTACTACGTGGCCGTCGAGCCGCGGTGGGGCAAGACAGCGTTCGCCCGGCTGACCCGAAAGCGCCTCCACGATCCCGGCGCGCTGCTCGCCTTCGATTGGCTCACCGTCGCCGTGCAGTGCGCGGCGGTGGCGGCCGTCGTCCTCGCCGTGCTGCTCGATCCCGGCGTCGGCGCTGCGACGATCGGCTTGGTGTTGCCCGCGGCGCCCGATGACGCGCAACTACCGGTGATCATTGGCGGCGCGGTCGGGATAGCGGCGGTCGTCGTCGTGGCCCTCGTGCTCGCCATCAGGGCGACCCGGAGAGGGACGGGCCTGCCCATGGCGCCCGCGGCGATATCCGCGATGATCCCGGTGACCTGCACCGAGAGATGGTGGGCCGCCGCCGTCGCGGTCGGAGCGGGGATCTCGGAGGAGCTGGTGTTTCGGGGGCTGTTGCTGGCCGTCGCCGTGGGGGTCGG
>JAABUV010001378.1_pt1 | contig 35267 bp, 38 predicted proteins | sample 5559971 | NCBI WGS metagenome assembly JAABUV01 (sample SAMN10711881, study PRJNA513362) | rock metagenome | isolation source: Antarctica rocks | place: Antarctica: Victoria Land, Knobhead nord | collected 2015-12-19
TAACTGAATATTAAGAATACAGAAGAAGATTGATACAAAAGCTTCTATTTATGTAATGTTCAGAGACTGCGCTAGACTCGAAAGAAATGTGTTTGTGACATGAAAAGAATGTGATGTAGATGAACAAAATGTTGGTGAAAGAAAAGAGTGTTGAGTCATATCTGAGTCATATCTGAGCTATATCTGGCTAGCTCGCTGATTAGTTCTAATCATTACGCAGAAAACTCGCTAGCGTTCACTGCGAATTGATTAAAGCTTCAGCCTTGTTCAGCCTTGATACGCTCGTAACATTAATCTTCTCTTTGAAAATTCATGTTTGCATGAATGTAGTTTCTCTGCTCGCTTTTGTTGATAGTTATTTCGATATTTAGCGCGGTTTGTTTGAATATGACTTATGAAATTCGTTCAAAACTTTCTCTGAGTCATCGAATTTCTCTTTATCGACATAGTATCATTCGTCATCTCTATCTAGATCTGTTCATTTGACTTTGTACTGTATTTGACCTCGATAGCGTCTGAAGTTCAATATATCGTCTATCTCTCAGTGTTCATCGTCTTTGATAGTGATTGATCTGAGTGATTCTGAATGCTGTTCTGATAGAGAGTCTTCTGAATACGATCGCAGTAGCTTCGAGCTGAACATCAAATGCAGATGCTTCATGCTGACTGATAGACGAAGATGATAGAAGATACTCACTTTCGCAGTGATTTGATAGAAACTCAGCTATTTGTCTTTCAAATCTTTGCAAAGCCTTGTTGTCTTGACGTTTCTGAAAGATAGTCAAATTCAGTCATCTACTTCATAGATGATGTTTCGTCTATGTTTATTGATCTGAACTTCGATGATCAGCTTCGTCTTTTTCAATTGTTGATGATCAAAGCTCAGTAGCTCTTTCATTTGAATGACAATATCATCTGCTTTTCTAGCTTCAAGTTGTTCATGAGTTGTTTCGTAGTCAGTCGTATCTGAATCGAAACTCATTCGAAAGTGAAATTCTTTATTGAAGTAGAAGAGAGTCATTGAAGTGATTGAGAAAGTATTGAAATTGTCGCTGAATTTCATCATAGATATTCATTTGACTCAGTCGTTCTGCATGTAATTGCAGTAGATTCTAAGTTTGCGTTCAACGTCTTGATTGACTCGTTTTAATTGATCGTTGATCTCAGAATGATAGACTGTGAATAGACTAGCTGTGATTCTCAGTCATCTGCAAAGACTCTTTCACATAGTTGATATGAATTGAGAGTCTCTGTTCGAAACAATAGAACTGAGTAGATCATGCAGTTGATAGACGTTTCATAGCATGATTCAAATCGTTTCTTCGACTGAGATGTCATCGTCTTTTCAATGACAGAAAACATAGTGACGTTCTTTGATGAGACGACATATGATTGTGCAAATGACGTTATAGTCTTCTGATAGAGATAGCTCAGTAATAAAGTTCATAGCTATATCTTTTCAGCGTTCTTGTGAAATGAGTAGAGAATGATGAAGTTTATTGATATTATTTCTAGAGACTTTGCTTCGCTGACAGGCATGACAGTTTCAAATGTACTGTCTGACTGTGACTTGATGATCTGATCAATAGTAAAATCGTTGAATTAGATCAATAGTTCGTTTATTGTCGAGATGAAAGATTGAGAGCTGATCATGAATTTCCTGCAGCAGTTTCGTATGCATATTCTCAAGAACTCACAGTAAGTCTTTTCTAAATAGAACGTCGTCAATGATTTCGCAGTCTTTCAATTTAGTGATATGAAATTTGAGCTTGTTTTCGTTCATAGCTTGCCTATATTCATTGCAGAGCTCATCAGTTTGATTGATCATACGTACTCGTTGATAGAGATTTGCTTTCGATTCAACAGGTAAAACATTGACTCTATCAAGAGTCAGAATAGTTTGAAAACGATCTTCAAGACGCTGAGCTGATTCAGAGACGTTCGCTAGAGACATTCTGATTAAAGCATTGACTTTAGTGTTCATTTTGTCTGATCTAAAGATGATCTGAAAGTTGAACTTCGATAAAACGTTTAGGTAGTTGACTTGTCATCGACTCAACTGTTTGTTTTTCATGAAAATCTTCAAAGTCTGATGATTGATGAACATCTAAATGAGTAGTTCAGTGCATTTCAGCTTGAGTCGTCAGTGTTCGAAGCATTGAATAATGACTAGCAATTTCTTGTCATAGATGTAATAATTGATTTCAGCGAGAATCATGCTTTTGCTGTAGAAGATCATCGAATGAAGAACTCTCTCATCATTGTACTGAGATAGTATTTCATCTTTTACATAGTTCAAAGCATCGATCTTCAGAATAGCTTGTTGTTTAAGATCAAAGTGACAAAGTACTGAGATTGAGCTGACTTGTTTCTTTAGATTGTCAAAGACTTGAACACAGACATTGTTTCAAACAAAAGACGTGTTCTTTCTAGTCAGCTGAGTGAACGATTTAACTAGCTTCGAGAAGTTCTTAATGAAACGGCGGTAGAAGTTAACAAATCTCACGAAGCTCTGAATTTCTTTTAGATTGGTCAAAGTGATTCAGCTGACTATGACTGTCACTTTGCTGAGATTCATACGAAGATCTAGTTCTGATACGATGACTTCTAGAAAGACAGTCTCTTCTACATCAAATTCGCACTTTCGAATATTCATCTGCAGTTCAGCTTCGCGTAGTCGATTCAATACTAGTTTGACGTGATTTCTATGTTTCTTTTTCGTTTTGCTATAGATGAGAATGTCATCTAAATAGACTTGACAAAAGTCGTTCAGAAAGTTTCATAGAACATCATTCATATATTGCTGAAATGAGATCGATTTGTTAGTCAGTTTGAAGAGTAGCATCTTATATTTATATGCTTCTAAAGCAGTAATAAAAGTGATGTAATTCTCGCTATCAAGATGCATTCAAAGTTTGTTGAACGTTGATATGATATTCAATCTCGTCAGATGCTTGCAACTCACTATCTTTTCAATGATCTCGTTTATTAGCGATAGAGAATATCTATTTCTTTTGAAAATGACATTTAGCTTTTGATAGTTCACGCAGAATCGAAGATCTTCATTTGCTTTGAGAACGAATAAAACGGGGAAGAAATAGAAAGTCTGACTAGAAGTGATGAATCTCTTCGACAGATTCTCGTTTAAGTACTTCTTTATCTTCAGAAGTTTGACAGAGAACATTCAATAAACTCGACAGCGAGAGAGCGTTGAATCACTGATGAGCTAGATTTTATGATCGTAGAAGCGATGAGAGAGCAGTTTATTTGATTGAGCTCGATCAAAAACATCTAGAAACTCATGATATTTCGATGACAGCTTTGCTTTAATATCTTTCAAATTCTGAGTCGTTTCATTGATTGAAGAGATTTTTAGAGCGTTCAAATCGCACTGAGTATTGTACGCGATTTCTCTATCAATATCAGTCATGAATAGAGCAAAGACTTCAGTCTGATTTTTCTTTAATTGATTCAGTAGAGTTTTGAACGAAGCTGCATCTATGCTTTGAATCAAGAATGATTCTTTCTTAGTCGTAGTTGAAACAGGTCGTTTGAGCATAATAGAGGTCTTAGTCTGAATGATAGAAGAGAACGAAGTTGACTGCGATCAACTTGAGTGCTTTGAATTGAGAGAAATCGAAAAAATCGAAATAGAAGTATTTAATTGATTTGAAAAAACAATGACGTCATTTCGCATATTCAATAATATTTCGTTTTTGTTCATTCAGAGCTTACTCAATATGACTTCATGATGATTAATATCAGCTATCAGCATTGATACAGTCAATTTCTTATGACTTTTGATGATGAGATTGAGTAGAATTTTATGAGTGATGATCTTCTTAAATATCTTTCCATCATAATCTCTTATTAGCTTCTCTTTTGTCAGAGATATAGATTGAATTTCTAGTTTCTCGCATACTCTATTGACTAGGTTAGCGTGTATGAGCGTATGAGCGACTGAATCACTGTTTATTAGCGAACGAAGGCTGAAGAATTGATTTTGCGAAATGAGATGAGCATCAATTAGAAACGACTTTTCAAAGTAATTTTCTTTCGATAGAATTTCATCTAGTTTGCACAAAGATATAATCTCTATCTCTTTGATGACTTTTGAAGAGATGACTAGTTTTTTGAATCGAAATTCGAATTGAAATCAAATTCAAAACAATTGTATTCATTGTTCACTGCATTGATTCTGATAGGTTGGTCAGAGCACTCTCTAAAGCTATGATCTGATTTATAATATATGAAACAGATTTCGACTAGAACGTCTGCTTCTTTGACGCTAGTTAAAATCGCGTCACGCGACTTTAGATGATCAGGTTTTGAATGATCGACTGACTGAGTAACAACAGCTTTATGAAAGATGATTTTTGACAGATCATCGACGTGTTTGATGAGATTGACTTTGTTCTTGATTTTTCGAATGACTTGCTGATCATTATTCAAATGAATCAGGTAGAAATGAATCTCTTTGAGAAAATCAGGTTGAACTAATTGATCTATTCAAACGAATCGAAGACGAGGGTTTATTTTATCTTTCAGATCAACGATCAGTTGCTTTTCGTGATACTTCAGATAGAAAGATAATCGTTGAAACTGAGTGTAGAACTCGCTGAACTTCTTTGATTCTTGAATCAAGTTGTAGTATTTTCTACGAAAGTTGACTTTCTTATCTGAATCATTGAACAACTCAGCTAGTTCTTTCAAAAGATCATTGACGATCTTATAAAGATTGACACAGTCATGTTCGCGTCTAGATTGAGCGACATTAGCTGCGTCATTGAATAATCTGAAATTTACATAACTAAGTTTGACTCGTTTATTTGAAAAGAGATTGACGTTGATCTCTAGTTTATTCTGAATTTTGTCGTATCAGTTTTCTCAAGTAGAATTCTTTTCGTCAGTAAATCAGAAAGAATCAGGTATTTTCTGAGATCTAGAACACTCAGAGTAGATGAAATCAGAAGAAGTGATTTCTTTAGTTTGAAGTCTAGTCTTCAACTCTTTGATTTCGTCATCTTGTTGTTTACTCAGCTCGTTGAGTTTATCTGTTTCTCTGTCGAGAATCATGCATCAAGCCTTTCAGTTTTCGATAGAAGCAGAAAGTATTACTGTTTCAGCGAATGACTCGTCGTCTTCATTGATAAATGATTCAGCATTAAAGAGTTTTGATGAATCAGTCTCAGAGATTTGAGAAAAGCGACTTCAAAATTCTTCGAAACGTTCTTTGATAAATGAACGTTTTGACATGATGAAATTTGAAGAAAGAACGAGATTGAGCGAATGACGATGCTCGACAGTATTAATAAAGACGTATGATCAAGTGTTTAATCTTCAGAAGAGAATGTTGTTGATTAGAAGAGTATTTTTGGTTTGTGAGTTTTTGAGTGATTCTCAAGCAATTCACGAAGGTTCTTTATCGTCGATTCTCTTAATCGAGTTGAACAGCTTATTTTCACTCGTTTGTTTCATGAGAATGAATTGATTTTCTTGATTGAGTGAACTTTGCGTACTTAGTGAGTGATAAGTTGTCTAGCGATTCAAACAGTCTTGTCGTTGATTCTATCAAACTCTTTAGTGTTGTTCAGTCTTTCGATTGCATCAATCATCAGATAAACGAATTTCTTTAGACTCGTTCTGTCTGTACGAGTATGTTGAATGAGTAATGAGATCAGTATCGTGTGATTAACGAATTCTTAATATAATGTCAGAATCGTGCCTAGATGAGTCAATCAGCGAAAGTCAGGGTTGAATAGTGCTTGATCTTTAGAGATAGCTATAACTGAATATTAAGAATACAGAAGAAGATTGATACAAAAGCTTTTATTTATGTAATGTTCAGAGACTGCGCTAGACTTGAAAGAAATGTGTTTGTGACATGAGAAGAATGTGATGTAAATGAACAAGATGTTGGTGAAAGAAAAGAGTGTTGAGTCATATCTGAGTCATATCTGAGTCATATCTGACTAGCTCGCTGATTAGTTCTAATCATTACGCAGAGAACTCGCTAGCGTTCACTGCAAATTGATTAAAGCTTCAGCCTTGTTTAGTCTTGATATGCTCGTAACAAAAAGAAAGCAATTGAAGAGTATGAAATTCAATGAATTAACTTAATCAGTCAACTGTTTATTAAACTAAACACGTTGACAATGTTGAAAAACTTAAACTAAGTCATAACATCATTCATTCTTCTAGTCAAGATCAAGTCAGAATATCTTAATCTTTTTGAAACTTAAATCATGATGAATATTGAGTGTATATTAAACATGATTCATCACAATCTTATGAAACATTTAGATAAGATCAAGAATATTCATTCTTGAAAATTCATAAGAATTTTCTTCAATGATAAATTAATGCAACTACATGAAATAATATTGCTTGATCTGAACATTCAGAACTTTGATGAGAGCAATCTATGCATTTTGAAAATCTTTATCATTGTTGAATATGTTTCAAAGAATCTCATATTGAGTCTTTCATTCTTTGAAAAACATAATTTCATTCATGAATTTGTTCATTAATGCTTACGTTGAAGAATCTTGTGTGCTCAGAATGAAAGAAAGAGACTATCTCATCAAAGAACAGTTTCAAAATCATCTTATGTGATGTTTAATAAAGCAAGACTTGCGTTAAGTCTTTTTGCATGCAATATTCATCAATTTAATTTCATAAGAAAAGTTATTTTCAAGTTCTTTTATCAACATAATCATCAGATGAAACGAGAAGTTTCAAGCATTTAATCAACTCAAAATCTCAAGCAACAGAACATTATAATACACATTTAATCACTTTTAAATGCTTTGTATGATTCTTTGAATTTCTCAGTGACAGAAGAAAACTTTTGATTCACATAAATCAAGAATATGATAGTTGATCAATTCTTAAATGTTTCAAAAGAATTTGCAAATTTCATGAATTTTTTCACTCAAAAAGTCAAAGTTCTTTTGATTCATGAATCTCATGATCATGCTATTTGCATTGAGAAGAGTTATATTGCTTTCTGAGATTCTTTGTACAATCTTTTTGCAGTTGAATTCATTGCACAAAAGATGTATATCAAGAAACAGCTTCAAGCAAACATGATATAATATTTCATCTCTTCAACTGAGATGCTCATACTTTTTACATCTAAAAAGATGAAACGCTGCGATCATGCATTGATTATCAAGAGTTCAACGCAATCATTCTTAAGAATAAATGTTTTCTTTTGCTGATCAATGAAGCTCTTGATCATCTTGCAGATGTTAAGTGATTTATTAAGCTTGACATCAAGAATACGTTCAACAAACTTTGCATATAAGAAAGAAATGAATGAAAGATGATATTTCATACGAGATTTGACTTATACAAGTATTTCGTGATGCTCTTTGATCTCATCAATGCATTGATTTTCTTTCAGATCTATATGAATCAGACTCTGTTTGAATTTCTCAACATTATTTATCTCGTCTATCTGAATGACATTCTGATATTCAGCAAAACTTGCAAGAAACATGTTCATCACATATGATAAATTCTTGACAAACTGCAGATTCTAAAGCTCTTCAAATGTAAATTCTTCAAGAAAAAGTTATTCTTTCTAAAATATAAAGTAGAAAAAAGAGAAATTTCAATGAAAAAGAATTGAGTGCAAATCATTCAAGATTGATCACAATCAAGAATGATAAAAAAAATTCAAACATTTCTTGACTTTATCAACTTTTATCATTGATTTATAAAAAACTATTCAAGAATAGCATCATTCTTGATTAATCATCTCAAAATGAGTCTCTTTTTTAATGTAAAAAAAAGATAAATTCTTAAAGAATAAATAAAGTGAATTGAATTCATTGACAATGCTCAAAACACTTTTTAGAAGCTGAAAGTTATCTTTGCTTAAAATATTGTTTTTCAGCACTTCAATTTTGCGAAAGTCATAAGATTGAAGATGAACATTTTTGAATTCACAAAGAAAATGATGATGTTTCAACAAAAAAATATCAAACTTGAGAATTTACATTGATACTCAATAGTCATTTAATCGAGAAAGTAATAATTAATTGAAACAATGCTCTTTCTTGAGTTAATGTTTGCTTGATCAAAAATCATGAAAACAAATTACTTAAACTATTTAAAGTCAAAGCACATCATTAACATGATGCTCACGCTTCATTCTGATTGTCAAAGACAAATGAGAAGCATTGTTAACATGACATTGATGAATGAATGAGAAGCAATTATCATCATCTTGCAGAAGAATTCAGTTAAGATGAAAGATATACAGAAGAAATTACACAAGCTGCAAGTACTTTATGAGTTCAACGAATGTAGAAACAATGAGTTAATGCTCTGAAAAAAGATGAGAAGTTTGACAAAGATGATAGAAAAGCTGATGCATCAATGTATTACTGCGTTGACTGTCAATCAGCATATGAAGAATCAGCTGAAGAGATTGAAAAAAATAATGAGCAAACTTGAAAAAGAGTTTATGAAGAAGAGAGAACACATTGACAGCTGAGCGAAGAGAGTGAGCATGAAGTCAGCGACATCATTTGAAAGTCATTTTGTGTTCAACGTTGACATATCATTGTCAATGCAAAATCATTGTGAGAAATTTGAAGTAAAGATCTTCATCAAAAAGAAAGAAGAAATAAAGAGAATCATGATGATAACAATGAAGAACATAGTGAGATGAGTGAGAGAGATTGACGTTGACGAGACGCTGTTGACATGCAAGAACATAAAGATGATGAAAAGATGATTAAAATTACTGATATTTTGAATCAAGATGAAGAACAGTAAGAAAATACTGAAGAAAAATGATTTTTGAATCAAAAAGATATCATTAAATACATGTCTGCACAAGATCAGTTTTGAAGTAGTGATACATAAAATTAAAATCAAAGAAATGTTTAAGAACATAAAGAAGAAAGAGATGAGAGCGCTCATCAAAATCAACAAAAACACACATTCAAAAATGATGATCAAGAAGATTGAGTGACTCACAAAGAAAAGTGAGCAGAAGAGATACATTTCGCTAATGATATGTGTAGTCAGTGCTGAGATGATGAACAAGCTGATTAATGAGAAAGTATATCATAAGATCAACATAAAGATCACACAGTTTTATGACTTAAGCTGCAGAGTGCATCAGTGTTTAAAGTGTCAAGAATATGATCATAAAATGTATGAATGCAAAAACAAGCAGAAATGCATTTACTGTGCATTGAATTATTGCTTAAAGCACTGTTTTTACAAAAAGACTTAAGACATGTAAAAATGTAAAACATATTAAGATATACACAGAGTTTTTGATTCTCAATGTCATAAATGACAAGCTGAAAAAGAAAGAATAAAGAGAATCACAAAGCACAGATCTTTATATCATGTCGTATGAAGACAGAAAGAACTCAAGATAGCAACATCAAAAATATTTATAAAAACATTTATTAATCTGAAATCATTGATAAACAATGACTTGAAGAGAAAGCAAAGATGTTCAATGAATGAAAGTCATCTGCTCAATGCAATCATCACATCAGAAAACACTATACTGAATCACTTGATCAAGAAGTCAAGATCAAATGAATTGAAATCAACATTAATCATATTGTTGTCAATGTTATTTTTTGTTAAGAATCTTACAAGTGAAGCAAATGTTTTGCAGATACTTAAAAGAACATTAAACAGCTCAAAATGTGAATTTTAATGTTTCAGCGAAAGAAGCTTTGAATACTACAGTACAACGTTCACAAGTTCAGAAACAAGATAATGATAGTGTTACTACATGAGAAAAAGATAAAAAACTATGACATTCTGATTCTTCAAGAACTCTGATGATTTAATGATATTTTCAGAGCATACTGCTCAGCAATGATCAACTTCATACTGAAGAATAATGAAGATAGAATCTGTTTCTACATAAACAAGAAAATCGACAGCAACATCTAATACTCAACATGACACTTCAAAGATGTAAACACAATTACGTTATAAACATTAACAGATGATGCACAGATGACTCAGAAAGTTATACACATTCATGAAGCATACAATTCATCACTCAGAAATCATGAAATTATTCATGAAAAAGAAAATCTTTCAAACATTGAAAAGATGCTACATATGTTGAAAGAAAGCATTCTTGTAGAAGACTTTAATCTGCATCACTTTACATGAGAAGAATCATTTTATTTATGATAACATTTATTGTTGAATGAATTAATTAAAATGATCACAAACATTGATGCATTATTAACATTATCTTAAGATACAATTACAAGAAATTATCAAGAATCTCAAATAATAATAAATTTAATCTTCATGACAGATAACATTATGAATCAATTAATATAATGTAAAATCAATGAAGAAATGAAAAACTTCTCAAATCATTTATTGATACAGACAATTATAGATTTCAAAGTTTGCAAAAAGTCTGCGTGAAAATTACGTTGCAACTAAAAAACAATGAATGAAGAAAAGTTCATTAATATTTTAAAAGAATAAATGTTGAAATCATTGTTAAATTATAAAATGAAGTATTGATGCATAAATGAGTACATTAAGCAATTACTGAATGCACTGAAGAAAATCATCAAGATTTCCACTTTCTGAGCAAGATCACATGAAATAATCAAAGCAGAATGAACGAAGAAGTGTACAAAGATTGTCAAAAGTATACAATGAATGAAAAGAAGTTGTTGAATCATTGATGACTAAACAGAGTACATTTGAGCATGTGACAAGAAGAGCAAGATCATCAGAAAACAGAAATGCAATGAATATTAAAAGATCATGCAGAACATTGAACAATTCTCGAGAGAACTGTTTAAAACTGCAAAATGAGCGAGAAATGCAATTGCAGACACATTGACTTAAGTGATAATTTTTTCTCTGATCAAGTCAGAGTGCTTTGACATTATTACAACAGCACAGAATAAAGTGAAAATGATGTTTCAAACTCACTTTTTATCATCTTCAGAAATTCTCATGCTGAACATAATAAACTTCAAGTACTTGTTCTTGATTGAAGATAACATTTCATTGATACATCATAAAATTAAGAGAATCATCTACAAAGCGATATTTGACAAGATGTTGAAACACACAAGATACATAAATAGAATAATGTGCAAATTCATCAACGACGTGTCAGAATAAATATGCTCTTTCTTTGAAAGATGTTTACAGAAGAGAATACAGTCAACTCAGTTCAAGAACACAGTCACAATAATGATGCAAAAGTCAGACAAGAAAGACTATTTCAATGCAAAAATATATAAATCAATTGCATTATTCAACACATTGAACTTAATATTGAAGTTCATTGTATTTGAACATTTGTAAAATATCATAGAAGCTTGCAACTTAATATTGAACATTCAAATGAAAGTTTGTAAGCACAGATCAACAGATACAACTTTGCAACTAATTATAGAAAAGATACATATTATGTGAAGTGACACAAGAAGAAGAGTAATCTCATTACTGAGTCTGAATAAAGAAAACATGTTTAACAATGTGATATACAGCAAACTTGTACACAACATGAAGAAGAGAAAAGTTTTTAAACTGCTTCTTGAATTTGTGAAGAACTTTCTGAAAGATCAATGCATCATAATCACAATTGATGATTACATGATGATGAAATGCAGTGTAAACATTAACATATTACAAGATTCTTTGCTATCATTGATATTATATCTGTTCTACAATGTGAACTTGTTAAAAGCATGTAATGATATTAAGCTGAGAACTAGCTTTACAAACTTCGTAAATGACATCAATATTTTGATATATAAAGAGTTTATAAAATGCAATTGCAGAGTTCTTAACAAGATTTATGATAAATGCAAACAGTGATTAAAAACGCATGACATCAAATTCTTGATAACAAAGCACGAATTGATTCACTTCACAAGAACTTTTAAATGATTTAATATAAAAGTTGAAGTAAAGTTAATGAAATATCAGATTAACTTGAAATCAAATATCAGAGTCTTGAAAGTTTAACTGAACTTCAAGCTGAAATGAGTGATTCACATGCATCATGTCAAAGCAAAACTAGTGATTAAACAAAAGATCATGCAGATAATTATTGAGTTTACTTGAAGCTCATTAATGACAATAAGTAAGCAAATATACTTCATGATGATGTGTTCTCTGCTTAGTCACGAAGTCATCATATGATATATATCACAGAGAGTTAAAGATCATCAAAAGAGTTTGAATGTCAAGTTGAGATCAATGAAAGAAAGAGCATTGTAACAGATCATTAACATTTATCATGCAACATTAACAGAGATTCTACAGATGAAAATAAACATGATATCAATAGATATTCACTTATGAAAGCTGATACAAAGATTAATAACAAACATGAACTCTTGAAAATCAGATGAAGTTATTAAGATGATAATGCATTGAATTTGCAACAATTTGATACTCGAAAGAGATTGAAAATCAAAGCTGCGCAAAATATCTTTACAACTGAAGTGAAAGTGAATGAAAGAAACATTCAAGCAGACAAAGATGAATCAAAGTCATTTTACACAGCAACTTTTTGATTAAAGTCATTGAAGATAATTATAGTTGCAAACAAGAAATTGTCAATAAGACAACATAATTTCAACATGTTTGCATTAAAGCAAAGAGTTTACTCAAATGATAATGACAGCAAAGATGATGTTACAGCAATCATGATGAGAATGAACTGAGAGCTAAATAAAAGATTGAGAAGATCAACTTTAGTCATCACTCATCATAAGAAGCTGAAAGAATTAGTTGCAAGAGCAAAACATCTTGCAGACGTAGTGATAGTGAATCAAGAGTGTCATGAAAAAATATATAAAATATACAATGATAGTCAGACTTCTTTGAAAACAGTGAAAGTTATAATATTAATAAAAAATCAGACACGTCTGCAACAAGTTCAGATTATGCATGAAAGCATTTAATCTTAAGAAGTCACGCTGAAGTTACATTGAGTGATAAAACATGCAGAAGTACTTGAAAATGAAGCAATGAACAAGATGATTAATGATGCATATGATTTGTCTTTATTGCTGACTAAACATCAATGCATTGAAGTGATAACAAGATTGACACTCATACAGAAATAGATCAGACAAACATAAAGAATAGTCTGAAAAGAGAGATTCAACGCAGCTTATTTTTGATATTTGACATCAGAGATGACACATCAACATTTGTGACTGCACAAGAATTATGCAAAGTCTCACAGCGTATTATTGACACAGCTATGCACAAAGAAGATTGACTTCAATTAATTTCTACATGAGAGATGAATACTTAATATCACTATGATGACGTGCGAGTATGATAAAGATCAAATGTCAATCAAGCATATTTTATTAACATGTTCTAAATGAAAGATAGAATGAAAAATAATGCAATGCAAAGAGAACATTATAAACTTGAGAAAGCTTCTAGAAATCATGAGCGCGATGATAATAATCATTCAAATGATACTTTCAACAAGCATATTGAATCAATTTCAGATTGTGACATCATTGAAAAATCAGATGAAAGAGAAGAAAAGTAGAAAAGAAATAAGCTCATAGAGTTTTTGCATTGAGAACAGTTACAGTATAAAGTGCAGAGAAAAGCAATAATAGATGCGAAAAGAGCGTTATACTAGCACAGCGTTCGCTACAATATATAGAATCTTGCATAGATTTATAATAAGTGTTGAATCGAGTAAGAATAAAAAAATTTAATTAATTGAATGAAACTATGATGCACATGATCAGAAAATGCTGATGATCATCAAAAGCATGAATCATTAAAAACATTATTTAAAAGAAACTTGACATGAAATAAAAATAATCAATGATCATGCAAATCTTTGATACTTCATGACAACAATCAAGCTCTTTTGCAGATAAATGAAGTGAATTAACAAATTTACTGCATACAACTTCAAGATCTTTTATCAAAAGAAAGTGAGTAATTCTATCAATAATTCATTAAGAAAAATTAACTATGAGAAAGATATCAATGCAGATGAGAGAAAGTTCACTCATGATTTAACATACATGAGAGAACTTTTGAAGAATCTTTTGAATCAATCAACATCAACACTCATCATCTTCACTCAACAGTTCAAGACTTTGAGCATCAAGAATCATAAAAAGATAGTCATCAAATCATTTGAAAAGATTATTAACTTATTAATATTTGCAAAAAGAATCAGAGAAGTTTCTCAGACTTTGAAGAAACTCTCAACTGCTGACAAAAAGTCTCAATGATGATTTCAAAACATCATTATTTCTTATCAGAAAAACATTTGTCTTTGCAAGAACATTGAGTCAAGATCTACTATTGTTGCTGAAATTAAAAAAGATGTTGATCTTCATAAAAACATTAATTTAAGATTTATTACTGTTGCTGAAACTAAAAAAGACATTTGTCTTTGCAAAAACATTGAATCAACATTTACTATTATTGCTGAAACTAAAAAAGTTATTTGTCTTTGCAAGAACATTGAGTCAACATTTATCATTATTGCTGAGATTAAAAGAAACATCATTCAAATGAGATAAAAACGCAGAAGAGTAAATTCTTCTGCTGAAGAAAGCAAATGTTTAATCATGAATCAAAGCAAAGATTCAATCATGTGTCATTTTGTTAAAGAAAGTGAATGTTTAATCATGAATCAGAGCAAGAATTCAACTATGTGTTGTCTCGTTGACAAAAATGAATATTTGATCATGAATCAAAGCAGAGATTCAATCACATGTCATTCTGTTGAAGAGAGCGAATGTTTGATTATAAATTAAAGTGAAAGTTTAACTATGTATTATCTTGCTGACGAAAGTGAATGTTTGATCATGAATCAGAGCAAAGTTTCAACTATACATTATTCTGTTGAGAAGAACAAATGTTTAATCATGAGTCAAAGTAAAGTTTTGATCATGCATCATTCTGCTGAGAAAAGTGAATTTTTGATCATGAGTCAGAACAGAGATTTGACTATGCATCATTCTGCTGAAGAAATGAAGAAAGCTTTATTCACAAGAGAGAAAGTGAATGCATCAGAAAATTATTTCATTGCAATTCAGAATAATTTAAATGAGACAGATGATGCAGTCTTGAAATCTATGAAAATTCATAAATGCTTTAATTTATCGATATAAAATGATGTTCTGATCTCAAGCTTTGTCAACTTTGCAAGCTACTTTTTCAAAAGTTTGATTCAACTGATCTGCAAATAGCAGAAAATAAATTATCTCATCATCATAGTATGAAAATTAATGAAAAAGAAAAACTCAAGCACGCATGATACTGAAATTAACTTTAGCATCTTCATGATCAACTGATCAAAGAAAATCACAAATGATATCATGATATTTCAAGAATTCGTTTATGTTTTTGCATAAAACAAATTTAAAGCAGAGATTATGAAATGACATCATGACAGTTTTCTTGCAGAACATTTTGATTTTCAATGATGTTTAAAGCTTGTTTGATGAATCTTCAACTGATTATTCACAAATAAGAATATTAAGAAATATCGTAAAATTTGTAAATCATGTCAGCAACATAAGACACTACGTCACAGAATCTGAGAACTTCTGAATAGTTTGCTCATTTCTTAAAAAATATGAGAAAGCATTATTATGAACTTCATCATCAATCTTTCTGACAGCACAAGCATTTCAGATGTCTTTTATGACAGCATTATGATTGTAATCAATTGTCTTTTCAAGATGATGTGCTACATTTCTACTCAAAAAACAATGACTGCTTTCAATCTGATTAATCTTTTTCTTAACAGAGTAGTTTGATATCATGAAACTTCTGATGACATAGTTTCTGACAAAGATTTCGTATTTACATCATACTTTTGAACATCATTGTGCTATCATCTTCTGATCAAGTGAAAACTTAGCATTGTGTTTCATTCTTGCATTGATGATCAAATTAAAAGATAGAATCAAATTCTCAAGACTTATTTTCAAGCATACTGCAATGATGTTCAAAATGATTGAATTCATCTTCTTGTCATAATCGAATTCTTCTACAATAACAATGTTCACATCACAACATTGATAACATCATTCTTTGTAATCATAAAAAAACATTCAAGAATGAAGTTCAACATCAAGAATCATTTAAAGAAATTGAAGTCAGTCATGAACTACACAATGAGAATGAAAAGACTGCACGAGAATCTTCGCTACAGACTTGCAGAGATAAACGTTGACTACATGACTCAACATGACAAAAGACACTTTGCTAAAATGTATTTCATCAATCAGTTAATGTGATTGAATGTCAAGAACATTTGAATCAAGAAGTCTTTCAAGAAACTTGAAGTTAAAAGATACAAATCATACAGAATTCTGAAGTGATTAAGCAGACAAGTCTATCATCTGAAACTATTTTCAAAGACATGCATACATTCAATATTCAATGTCAATTTGCTGAAATCATTCTGCTCAAGAAAGAGAGAATTGAACAAGTTGTTGATGAAGAATCTTGAGTTAGAGAAAGAAGTACATGATAGCTGAAAGATTGATGATATACTGAATAGTTGCATACAGAATGATCAGTTGCAATATTTGCTTAGCTGAAAGAACTTTGAAGCTTCAGAAAATATTTGAGAATCATCAAATTATCTTGATAATTGCAAGACTTTATTGAGATTATTTCATTGCAGACATCTCATCAAGCTCGAAAGTAAGTCATTAATGTCATCACGAAAGATCACAAGTATGCATAAAATGAAGTAAAAAAATTGATAGTTATTTAATTATCATTAAAAAGAAAAAAAGAAAAGAAAAACAAGACTTTCTCGCTCAATCATTCTCATCAATACTTGACTCAACAGTTTAAAAAAGTCGTTAGCAAACATAGAAATTGATACATGAATAGCTCATGAGTTTCATATGATATGTGTATCATTCAACTTTCACTTTCTCAAAAATTCAAGAATTGATGAAAGTAAACTCTTGCAACTATTAGTCAGATAGCACAAAACATGCATAAGCTATCATATTGACAGAATAAATGAAATAAGAAGTTTATATCAAAGTTCACTGCATTCTTCATCTCTTTAATGATAGATTACGTAATCAACATCAAAGATAAAAGAAGAGAAAAAGTTATTGACAAAAATAAATCAAATAAAAGCAAGATGTTCTTCATTTCTTTGATGATAAATTGCATGATCAACATTAAAAATGAGAAAAGAGAAGAAGTTATCAACAGAAATGAATCAGATGAGAGTAAAAGCAGAAAAACTTGAAAGAGTAAAGAAAACAAGAACGAAGATAATATCACAGAAAAGCATGTTTCAATTATAACAGAGACATTCTGATCTTTCGAATGCATTGCAAGAAGAGTCAAAGCACTCTGAATTTAAGCAATCAAGACAAGTCAAAGATTGTCATAATTTTCAATCTGCTTTCACAAATCTTCAATGATTTTATTCTGTCTTGCAATTCAATACAGCAGATCATTGATTCAAGTTTTTTGTATTATTATTTGCTTTTGCATCTTTTTGCAATTAATAGTTGCATCTTTAACATTCTTCTTCATTTTGCTGATGTTATTTCCGTTTATCTTGATATTAAGAACGAGAAAACACAGCTTTTTCTTAATATATTCTTCAAATTCAAGAAACATCTGATTCTGAGTTGAGTTGAAAGAAAGATCACAAGAGACAATCATCATCTTTTCAATCACAAACTCAGAATCAAATACAATAAAGAAGAAAAAGAAACTTATATAAGATTGAGAAGAAAGAAAGCTTGAGCGAAGTGATGAAGAGACAGAACTGACGAAATCAAACTCAAAATCAGATGTAATCTCAATATGAGAAGAATTTGAGTGAGACAGAAAAGTGCTTGAATCAAATGAAGAGAGAGCAGAGTTGACAGAAATGAGCATTAAGTCATTCTTGAATACTTTAAAAAGCATTATTAATTATTAAATTTTCACATCTTGAAGCTACTGAAAATTGTACTTATGATTCATACTTGCAATTTGTTTCAATAATGATGCATAGTGCGCATTTCTTAAAATTCTTTTCAATAGAAAACTTTATTTTTACGCAGTTTACATTTCTTTTCATGCACTTTTTACATTTATTTAAGAGTTGTATTGCAATCTCTTTACTGTACACATTCAAAGCTGTTTTGTGATGCTGAGTTAATGATGTGAGATTTCTCATGTAAAAAGAAAGAAAGATAAACTTCTGATTAAAAGTGACGTGAAAGTGAAAGAATTGAATGCAAGCAGCAGATACAACGAGCGCGCTGACGCAAGACAAAGAATTAATAGCAAAGAAAGCAAGCAGATGTGATGTGAGCACATTTTGTATTCTAAGAAAGAGATACGACGAAAAACTGCATCACTCACTTCTTTTAGATTTCTTCATCTTCATTCAAGATATCATCAGCTCATCATCATTAAATCAAGAAGCTGATTCATACTTATTATGATTATGATATTCAAAGAAATTGTACAGAACTACTTTACAAAATGAATAAAAGATTAAGTAAAATAATGAGATGAAGATTGAATGCAAGAATGAAAGTTGAAGAAGAAAGAAAGTTGAAGATCACGTAAAAGATAAAAGAGATGAATTAACAAAAATTCACTACTTCACAATAAATAAACATGAACATCGATGATCATCATCATTGTGCTAGTCACAATAAACAACAGAAGCATCACTCTTCTGTTTATTGTTTACTTTTACTATCTGATACTATCTTTTGCTCATTGTCTGCTTCTATTATTGAGCATCATCTACAGAAGAAAACTTCAAATTAAGCAAATCTTGATTCTCATCATAATTGTCATTCTGAAAATTCAAGTTTAGTTAATGTACATGCATTAATAAAAGAAAGTGTTGAGATCATGATCATACTGTGCATGAAGCGACAGTTGAAATATAATGAAACAACAAGATAATAGTCAGAATTCAGATCTACAAGATTTAAAGAATAAACATAAATGATATTGCTGATCATTTAGAAACTTTACATAAGTTGCAAAGAATGCTCAGTCTACATCTACAAGAATTAGAAAATAAAGAATATGCTATCAAACTTAATGCTTGCGCTATTAAAAGAAAATCTCAAGAACACAATGATGCACAGTGAACTTTGATGTTATGCATTGCATGAAGAAATGAAACAATTCAACAATGAGAACATTATCATTAAGAAAGAAAATAATTGTCAAAACTCAGATTTATGAAAGTCAAAGTTCTTCAAAAAATAAAGAATAAACATGAGAATTATTCTTCAACACTATTATTGAGTTCTCAAATGAGAATTTGAATCTATGAGAATCAAGACATTGAGTTTACAAAAGATTTTATTGTTGATTCTCAGAAACATTGAATCTATGAGAATCTTTATCATTGATTCTCAGAAACTCTGAATCTACAAAAATTCAAGTCACATACAAATTTCAATGTTTCATCAATGATAAAAGTTCAAGTCACATATGATCTTTGAAAGATTTCATATAAGTCACATGTAATTTTGCTGATCTCATTGATGATGCTTAAACTTAGTCTTCTGAGTATATAAAGAAAAGTTCACTTCTGTATTTCATAGTCTAGTATTAACTTTCTATATGAATAGATATTACTAAGCTACTATCAAATTTAATTGTATTATCTACGCATATATTCTTTAGTGTGACTGCACGTTTCTCAAGCTACTTACACTCATTTGATTATTGAGATGAAGATTTTTAGTTTAACTGTGCAATCTTCTGACAAATTAAAGACTTTTTTGAGTGTGTTCTTTATATTTTGAAGAACTAATGAATCTTCATAATTCTCAAACAGAATCAACTGAGTATAAGTTGAGATCAATCTGAAAATAAATTTAAGAAGAATCATTCATTCATCTTGATATAAATTCTTAATCTTTGAATCATAAATGTTGTATATGAAAAACATGAATTCAAAATAAAAAGTATGTAACAAAGATATGTTTAAATAGTTTGTAATAATAACTTTGTGAATGTCAGAATTTGAATGTAAGCGAAAGACTTAATTATGTAAAATATTATGAATAGAAAGATAGTTCTTGAATAATGATGATGTGACTTGATGTAATTTAATGTCAAAGTGAATGTTGAATGTTTAATTCATTAAGATTTTTGTCACAATCTTGCAAGTAATGTAAAGATTCTCATTTAAAGAATTGAATGCATCAATTGCGAATTCAACTACTTCATTGATTTTGAAAATAATCTTAGCTTGAAAGATGACATATTTGATGCTTTAATGCTCAGCTAAATCTGCTTTTTGCATCATTTTCTCATCATTTAAAATGAAAGTAGTGAAATTGTCATTCTCAAGCTTTATCACTTGAGATGTATGATATATGACATCAGTCACTGCATCTTTATTTATTGATGTCGCTTTGAACTTTTCTTTGAATATCATAATGAAATGTTTGTTGAAAGATGTAAAGTAATAATGTGAGATGATGTTAAGCTGTTAAATATGAAGAAGCAATAAGAAGCAGTGAGATTGTAAAATGTATGATGATAAAATGAAATGAGATTGCAAAATGTTGAATTCTATACTGATGTAAGTTTAAACTGAATGATTAATCTTAACAGTTGCAACTTAAATTGAGATTGTTATCTGATTATGATGAAAGATAAAAAGTAAGATAAAGTTGCAGAATGTAAAATTCTAGACTGATGTAAGTTTAAATTGAATAATTGATTTTAACAGTTGCAGCTTGAATTGAGATTGTTATTTGATTGTGATGAAAGATAAAAAGTGAGATAAAATTGCAGAATGTAAAATTCTTAACTAATGTAAGTTGAAGCTGAAAGATTAATCTTAACAGTTGCAGCTTGAATTGAGATTGTTGTCTGATTGTGATGAAAGATAAAAAGTGAGATAAAGTTGCAAAATGTTGAATTTTATATTGATGTGAATCTAAATTGAATGATTAATCTTGATAATTGCAGCTTAAATTGAGATTATTATCTGATTATGATGAAAGATAAAAAGTCTTTAAGATGAGAATAATTCTGATTTAACTGTTATGATGTCTTGAAAGTTAAGTTTCTTAAAAAAGCATACACTTGAATAAAGTGAGTAAGATCTTGTTGATGAATTGTATTCTTCTATTAAATATAATTAAAATGATAAAAGTGTTGATTGATTTCAATTTTAATATGATGATTATCTTTCATTCATAAAATAATAAAGCTGTTATTCATCTTTTATTGAATCATGCTTATTTACACTGTATTCTTCACTATATTCAAGCTAATAATATAAAAGAAATGATACAATGAATATTGTTTGCATTTTTATTGCTTATCATGTTTTGCTTTGAGACATGAGTAAACAAGCTGCATCATAAACATCTCAGTCACATTTTCATTGATTTGCATATTCTTCATGTTGAATCTTTCTGCAATGATCATTTGTTGACTTTTATAACTATACTGAAAACGTTCTTCAAAATAAATAAATCAATTTATAGTGAAAATATGATATGTATCTTCATAATTTGATCAGAATCTGTCAAGATAATCAGTTATTTATATTGAATTGAGATTTTCTTTGCTTAAAAAGCGTAACTGATCATCTTTTAACATCATGACATCTGTTAACAAAATCAGTATCACACTGCAAGTCATAATGCTTTTGAGCAAATCTGTTTATCACTTTCACTGTTGCAATTTATGAGAATGTGATAGCAATTGCTTTTATAAGAGCATTACGAATCACAACGATTCATTTATTGTCAGTGAGCAGATCAATCATGTAGTTCAATCAAGATGTGTTGCATTTACTCAGTTGATGATTGCATAACTTTCATATTACTATTAATTGCTTTCTGAATACAGTTATGAAGATAAGCACTCTGTTCAAAGTCTTTCATGAGTAGCACAGCTTTAACATCTTGTTGTGAAAATTACATTCAAGCGCTTGATGATGCAAATCATAGTTCACATGATTAAAAGATGAGATGACAATCATCATAAAATCACTGAAATGTGATGTTATTATTGATTTGATAACAAAGAAAGTCAAGAAATTTTCTTTAAGTCAAGATGTTAAAGAACGACATTTTCAAATTAAAGCAGATTCAAAGAATCATTATTCAAGTTCATTGAATCTCATACACTTCAATTTTTCAAATGTATTGCATAATTTCACTTTCTTCTCAATCATTCTTTATGTTATTTGTGACTTAATAAACATTAAATAACACTATCATGAAGATAGTGTTGACTGAATGCATACAAAACATCATAATTAATGTCAGACAAGCTCTCATTACTCAACATGTTAAAAGACGAAAAAAATACTACTTTTGAACTTCATTCATTTTTTGAATCTGTCAAAAAAGCAGTCGTAAAGAGAATATTAAATGTTTTAAAGTAAACAAATAAAACAAAGTCGTGAAACAAATAGTTTAATTTAAAAAACATCAAGTATCTTTTTAAAGATACTGTTTTATTTACTGATTTGAACTCATAATTCAAACATAATACACAGCATTGATTTGAACAGATCTTGAGTATCAATGATAATAATCAAAAGAACAGAATTGATTCTGAAATATATAATGAAGAAATAAATGAGAACATGATTAAGAAGTCTGTAAACTTTTATGATGATGATTCAGATGTATATGATCTGTCTTATATTGTAAACTGAACAATTGTACTTAATGATAGAAAGATTTCACACAACTTAGATACAAGAGTATTTGATCATGCAAGCGAGTTTGACTTTGAGCTTTGACGTAGTGATCAATCTTGTTTGATTTTCAACTGATGTATCAACTGAAACTACATGCATTTTTCACTTTGCAATCAGACTATTGTTCATTACTTCAATTAATCAATTGAGATGACAAAAATGTTGAAGAAACATAATGATTGAAGAAATCTGAAGAATATACTGTTTCATTTGCAGAATAGTAACAAGAGAGAGTTCATCATTAAATTGATCAGTTCATGAATTCATAAAAATCTCAGCAATTATATTACAAATGATGAAACTTCTTTCAAGTTCAAAGTATCAAGAAAAGACAGAGAAATACAAATGTTAAAAGATGAAATCTTAATTATCATTTTGAGTTGCTTCTTCTATGTATCAGCTAACTGATTGCTTTCATTCAGATCAACAACATTACTCATGCAAAACATTTAAAGAACAAACATAAGAAGCATTTGCAGAGAAATGAGTCATACATACTCAATCTTCTTACTCGTTGATGATGTTATCATGAGCAGTGTAAAAACTTCACTTGCATCTGTTATCATTAAAATATAAATCATTCTCATAAAGTGATAAAATTGAAAATAATATGATATTGAACAACAACAATCTCAAGAGATGACAAAAAGATTGACTGCAATAATTCTTCATTCAATCTAGTTGTTGAATGACTTCATTTATTCTCAAGAAATAAAGATTCATTGATGAAATTAAAGTCTTCATCAAACAGTCAGTTCATTGCAAACATTGTTTATAGTGCAACATCATCAAGTATGCTTTCATTAAAGTTAATGTATGCAGCAACATTTAATTCGTTAATATGTGCATTGTAATTAAACTCATAATTTAACTATTGACAGTAGTAATAGACGAGTTCAATCAAAATGTGTCATCAGATGCGTCAAAATTCTTGTTGTTACTTAAACAAGCAGTCAACGTTATACAAAGAATCATCAGACGAGAAACTCTTTGAAACAAAACTACATTATCTTCAATGTCATCTCATCATCAACAATCATCTTCGCTCGTTACTGTCACTTATTTGACTAATGAGTTCATCTTTACATTTGTTGATCAGCTAATCTCTTCATTTAAGTTCAAGTCTTTAGTCTTTGATACTCAAATTCTCTCAGTCTTCATTGTACATCAGATAGTGACAACTATAAAATCTAAACAGTCTTGCATTTATAATAAGTTCAGAAGAAGCAATGATGAGTTTAAGTGCAATTGACATGCTATTAAAGAATTTCAAATAAAGATGAAGAAGATAAATGCATAGTCATATATTTCTTGAGTTGCTCATCAAGTCATGACAAGAGCGAGATAAATGATGATGACAAGATAAAGTTTGTAAACTTTGAAGATTACTTCAACTTGAAATATATAACACATTAGTAATCATTACTCTCATTTCATAAGAGATTTAAATGATTGCATCTTGAATGACAATAATTAAATCATGAGAATAGCGATGATATTTATTCAAGTGATTAATTTCATTATCTTTATGATTTAGTTAAATATAGTTTATATGATTTATATATCTTAACTATTGAATTCAAATTGAAGTCAATAACTTCTGAATAAACGTGATTCATTGACTTTACGATTGATATTTTTTGATTCATCTCATTACTGACATTTCATGCACAGATAAACAGTCAAGCATAAAGAATCATTACAATTCATCATTGCTTCATACAAGTTATATAAAAACACTAATCAATGATTTACAGATAATGCAACGCGTATGCTCTTCATATGAAATGAAAATAAACAACATCAGCGAACTTGAATGTCATCTTCATCACTGTCATGTTCGCTTGCATGATCAATCACGAAAGATTTTCTAATGAAAGTTATCATTATTATCAAAATCATCATCATGCAATTTGATGCAGCTCATTTGACGCAATCATAAGATTGCAGAATAAGATTCAAATTTGAATGATTCTCATGATAAAAGTGTTTAAATGAACATTAAAGACGAAAATCAAGAATATATGTTAATAAATGATTTTGCAAAAGATCACATAAACACTGAGATGAATAGCGCTGATTTGAATTAGAATATGAAACATATATCATCAAGAATCGAAATGATACAACTTCAGACTGAACTTCTCTTCACATCATCAGCATTGCAAGTTGAAATCTTCGTCAAAACAACTGATCATGATGTTGAAACAACAGTTGACGTGTCAAAGAAAGTATCAAAGTTGTTGAGCTTGAATTCTCAAATAATCATTTTTTTCTCTTCATTAAGTGCATGCAGTCTATGACTATGACACTATTTAAACGCTGTGTGTATTTTAAATTACATGTAATCTAGTCATAATCGCTGCTGTATATCTTCTCATTGATCAATCACATCAATAGTTTGCACATACGAGCGCGTGAACTGTTTATATGATCAAGTGATCACATAGATAATTCAAAATTATGAAAGCTGATCACTTCAATGTAAGCTTTCAACTTGTCTGTATGATCATCAAGTTAAGTCAACTAGATGAGCTTTGATTTATGTAGATGAAAGCTGATCACTTCGACGTAAGCTTTTGAGTTCACTGTATGATTACTCAGTTGAATGAACTAAATAAGCTTTGATCTATGTATTTGCAACGCATGTAAATCAATTAGAAAATTGAAAAATCAATTGATTTACTGCATCACGCAAGCATGTAGATGCGCAAAAGCTGAGTCGTGTCTTTGCAATGTATATGTGTGTGATGTATATGAGTTGCAGCACATGCGCAAAGACGTTGCTGTCATTCTGTATATATGAGCAAAGTCTGTGTTATGTCTTTGCAGTGTATGTATTTGCGACACATGTAAATCAATCAGAAAATCGAAAAATTAATTGATTTACTACATTGCATCAATGTGTATGTGTGCAAAAGCTGAGTCATGTCTTCGCAATATATGTGTGTATATTGTATATGAGCTCAATCTATGAATAAAGCGCTGTTACTGCTCTATGTGTGATTGCGCTGCATGTAAATCGATCTGAAAATGCGAAAAATCAATCGATTTACTGCATCACATCTGTCTGTATGTGTGCAAAAGCTGAGTCGTGCCTTCATAATATATGTGTGTATGTTGTATATGAGTTCAACATGTGAATAAAGCGCTGTTACTGCTTTGTGTTTGATTGCGCTGCGTGTAAATCGATCTGAAAATGCGAAAAATCAATCGATTTACTGCAACATGTCTATTTATATGTGTGTAAAAATTGAGTCATGCCTTTGCAATATATATGTATATGTTGTATATGAGTTGCAGCATGTATGCAAAGACGTTGTTGTTCTTCTGTGTATGTGCAAGCTTCAACACGTCAACGATCATGTTGTTATTATCTTGCTTTTCGACTGTGTGTGAACTCAATGCATGAGTAAAGCGCTGTTACTGCTCTGTTGATGTTGATGAGATTGTTCAGCTCTTCTGACAAGCATAGCTTGCAAAAGATTTGTAGTCAGCATCTTGTACAAATAAATCTTGTTGTTGATCTCTCAAATGATCAAGAATATAAATAACAATTAATACTATTCATTTTAATGTAAAGCAGATTATGCATTTACTCATTGACTTCATTAAACAAAGATTATCAAAGACAGTGTTAATCAAATTTTTCAAGACTTGCGCTTGCAAGTCTTACATTAACATGTTAGTTTTTATGATGTGAACAAGTGATTGATACTTCTACATCAGATTTCATATGATATTAAAAGCAATGAGTGACATTCTTGAATATTCACAGTTGAATTTAGTTACAAAGAAGTTCAAGAAGAGCAGCACTGCATTTTGTATTATAACATCATTGAGACATTTCAATTCTTGTTGAGTCACTTATCATTTCAAGACAAGCTGATTTATGCATTCATTCAACATTATAATGTTGACAACTTTTAAGTTTATGACAAAATGCATATTGCTGATTGATGATGAGAAACGCAGAAGAAGCTTTCTGATAATGCTATCGTGATATCACTGTTAATTTTCATTGATAAAACAGTCTTGATTAAGCATCAAAATGATCTATCTGCATGATTTATATATTCAATGATAGAAAATCTAAATTAATGCACAAGACATACTTAAAAACGATTGAGATTGATTCTTCTGAAATTTCTTCTCATAGTTGATGATGATATCAAGTCAAAGATTTGACATATGATGTTATTAATCATACTCAAGCGTATGTTAAATATGTATTATCATGCATTAATACATGATCTTACACGTAACAGTCGTTGAAGCTATGTTCAGAAACAACATTTTTATTCTTTGCATAAACAATAAAATAAGACAATGTTATTTGATAATCATCAAATTCATAATGAACTACGAGAAATAAGTATTAATCACAAACATCAAGATGAATCAACAATGTTTTATCTGTCAAATGTCATTTCATGAGCGCAAAAATTTAGACAAGACATGATCAATTTAAATGCATGTGTTCACTAGAAATTAACAGAAATAACAAAGAAAGAATGATATGATCAAGAATGATTTTGCTTAAATACATTCAATGAAAAACTTTGCATGATTACATATGTTTATCAATATTCATGAGACAATGATAATAAACATGCTACATCAACTACTTAAGAGAATCATCTTATATCTGATGTTATGATTTAATCAAATCATCAACGAAAGTATTTGTACAAGTCAAAGAAGAAAAGAAATCAGATTAGCTTTAAACAATGCATCAGAAACAGCTCAGCTGAATCAAAGATTTCACGTCATTTTGTCATTTAAAGACATGAAGAGATTTGTTAAGTATAGTACAATTAAGCAATAAACTGATGTAGATTGAAAGTTAATTATATGTCAGCTTATATCAGTCATTGCATCGCTTCTGATCACGAAAGCATCTGCAGCGATTTACTTCGCTTAAGCAGTGATAAACTTCGTGATACTTGCTCAGTATCATTTAAATAACAAAGAAATTCTTCAATATCTTGAACATGCGCTTTTTTGATTAAACAAGCTAAAGAATGTTTTTCATCATTTGCAATCTGAGCATTCAGATACAGACGTCAATCATTTCAACATTTCAAAACTACATGCAATGATACATTATGCAAGTTAAATTCAAAGATACAATAGTGCTGATAATTTCAATACAAAGCACAATGAGATCATACATAAGCATTTAATAAAGATCTTTTTCAATCACATCAATAAATGAGAAACGTTTCAAAGACAGTTATTGCATCATAATACTTAACATCTGAATCTTCTTGCAATGAAAAATATTCTTCTTTACAAAGATACAAGACAAAGCAAGATCAACAAGCATGCATTGACTGCTATGATAATATGATTCAGTCATATCTTTAGTCTTCATAAAATTCAAGATACATTCATTTACAAACAATGTGTCAAAGACTAGACTGAATCATAGATTCTATCAATATAAAGAATTGATTATTATATTACTTGAACTAGATACAGAATAATACATCAAATAATGTACAAGATAAAAGACAAAGAGTGAAAGAAAAGAATGAAAACTCGACTTTTATATACATGAATCGAGCAGAATCAAGACTAGACAGTAGTTTTATTAACTTAAGATTGCAGAACAACTAAGATGATTGAAACAGAATTGCTGAGACTAAATTAAGATGATGATGATTAGATTGATGACTTGATTCATTGAACTGCAAAACAGGTTCAATGAATCGAGATTATTTAAGATATCGACAATTTATGCTCTAAATTGAGTTAATGATCTGACATCATGACACAATGCAATCAAATACAAGAGATAAAACTCAATTCAAAGTTATGATGTCATGCATTGATCTTAGTTGAAATTCTGAACATAGAAAAGCTTCTTAACGCGTTAATAGTCTTCATGCGCAAGTGTTGCAACATAGTTGATGAGAAAGTCATATCAAATAAAGAGTTAAACAAAAAGAAAAAACACTTAATCTGAGTGAAATCATACTATGTAAGCGTTCATGAATCACTTCAATGCTGAAAATGAGATGAAAAAAACGTTGATGACTTAGAGAATCTTGTCAGTGATAAAGTATACTGCTTATTGAACTGACAGAAAAAGAAGAAAGTTTGAAGATGTGATTATGTTCTGATTCAGAAGAAATCAAAAGAAGCGACTGAAGTTTCAACTTTGTTAAACGATTGACTGTTTGATCAGCTATGATTTATTCTTTTCATTATAAATTCGTTGCATCGAGACAACAAAAATAATGAGCTACAACACAATGATGCTCTCGTCAAACTACTCAAATCTTGCAATGAAAGAACTTAACATGCTGTGCATAAAATGATTGAGATAAAGCACTGATTTAAAGATAACGTCAAAAATCTTTGTTCACTCAAAGCTAGTCAATTTTTTCATTTGCATACAATTTTGAAAAGTGTGCATGTTATATCAGCAAACAATATTTCTAGCGAGTCAAACAAAAACAAGTTCTTCTACATTAACAACTTCAGTGATAGAGATTTATACAATTCAATATATAAGAAGAATTTCTTGCATAAAGAAACAAGAATAACAGAATACTACTTCAAATGCAAAAGTTAAAGATATTTGAAACTGATTCAATCTCATTGCAGACAAAAATCAAACAATGTATATGTATTATGTTTATGTTTCAAAGCATATACAAAATCATTGAAGTCAATAATGCTACACGACTAAGTAACTAAGAAATATAATCATCTTTTGACTTTGCTCAATCAAATTCTTCTTGATGAACAGAAATCTCAATTATAAACTGATGAGAATTAAAGTCAAAGTTTAATCTCACAAAAGCTTTGTTCTTATGAAATATATGTAGCAAACAAAGCTTTGCTTATTACAAAAGTATTATCAACTACAAATTTAATATCATGAAATCAGTCAGTCAAAGTTAACTATATTAATGAATTGATTTGAAAGAAAATTGACTTGATGATCGCGAGCGATTGTATTATAAAAGAGTGTGAATGACTCAGTAGTAAACTTTAGATAATTGATATATATTTCATAGATTTAGTTGAGAGTTTAAGCAGTAAGTAAATCACTGAAAGTTGATATCAGTTACTTGTATAAATGAGATTCTCGCGCAAACGAGATTTCTGCGCACTTTAACCTAGAAAGATTAGCAACAGATAGTATCGAGTTTAGCGTGCTAAAAATGACACTAATATAAATAGTTTTAGTTAGCGTGCGCAGAAACCTCGTTTGCGCGAAAACCTCGTTTATACAAGTATCACATGAACAAGATACAGCGAGTGTAACATCAATCAAATTCTGAAGTTATAAATTGCTGATGCTAAAGTTTTTTGTAATAAGCGTGATCATTAATCATAGACATGAAAATATTCAACAAACATCAAGTCTTCTCTTTAGTATAATGAATGCATTGTTGAAAATGTCATGTAAAGAGTATATACATTACAAATGATTGATAAACAGAGTGAAAGAAGAATTCAACATTGATGAGTTTGAATACACGTAATTGAAGACGTGAATACGAAATTAGATGAAATCTCTTCAGCTTACAAAACGAAAGTTAAATATAAACAAGTCAAAAAAGATCATCAGATCAACGTTTGAAGTCATATATCATATGTTTCATATTATATTCAATGATGTCACAAGATCAAGAAGTGATTCTATGTTAATGTTCATGACACAATGATCAAATTACAATGTAAGAAGACAACTTAGAATCAGAGAAACATGATAAAATAATCTCAAGTACAATTCTTCATCATTTTTTCAACTGAAGACACATTTACATCTTTTGAGTTATGTTGTCTGCAATGAATGAGATCTCAAGAAATCTCAATCAGTATCAGTCAGATCAGTCAAAAATTTCATAATACAGATCAGTCATGATCTTAATTATAGCATATGCTGCAAATCATAAGATTTTCTTAAATGTAAATCAATGAAGAACTCAATTCACATCAATGACATGAAATACAACAGATTTATAAAGTTAATTGAGAATGAGCTGAATTATGATTGTATCATAGATACAATGATATACGATTGAACTGAATTTGCAAGAATATATATCAGCAATGAGCATGAATGAAAAACAGCATTGAAAGAAATGCATGCAGAAGAGTTTATTCGCTTTCTTTTTACAATTCAGTCTGCTGCAAACAATGATTGTAGATTTTAAATCTTTTGTGATACTTGATTCAAGCAGCTGATCATTGAAGAAATTATGTAGAATGTTTATAGAAAATATGTTCATGCTCAAGACTCTCAGTATAAAATGACATAGCAAGATCATGTCATAATTGAAGAATTTCAAGAATCAATGACAAGACTTATAATTCATTCAACATTGATAAAGATTCAATGAATTCTTATCAAGATTAAATGAACTATTCTTAATGCTCAAAATAAGATAAATCTCTCTCTTATCATGAGAAAAAATTATTTGTAATCTGACATTCTCTTTTATTCTTCTTCTCAATCATTTGTTGCATAAATTTTCTCAACGATCATACATTGTTGAATCACATCAAATGACTTTCATCTTGAATGCAACATGAAAATATGTTGATCTTTATGATAATGAGTTTATCAAGATACTAAGTAACATTACAGAAAAAATGTCATCATATGAGCAACTTCAAAACATTATCATCATCAAAGCGCAGCGTAATTGAACACACAGAGATTCACAATGACAACAAGATTGCAACAGACTCAAGTAACAGCGATTCTGTGAAAGAAGTTTTCAACAAAGACAGATGTATCACTCTTGAAGTAATAATTTGCTTAAAAATTCAAAAGAATAAATGATTAATTCAAAAAAGATAGAATTGAACATTATCAAAGCATTCAATGAAAGTACTTTTGCAAAGTTGTCACAACATTTCAAAGACTTGATATATACAACATCAATCAGTCTGATTCTTTTTAATCAATCAATAACAGATATACTAGAATTTATTTTGATGATGATGATGTTAATAATGCAGACTGAGAATCAATAACATCATATTTATGAGAAAAAATATCACGTTGAATTAAATGTTAATTCATCATTGATTATGAGTTGATTGTTGAGATTTGCACTCATTATTTACTTGCGTGAATATTGAGCAATCATATTAATAACAACAGCAGTTCATGATCAAACGTCAAAAAAGAATGACTTAGTAAGAAAATGAAAAAAGTATGAAAGAAGATTGCAAATCATTTAAGCAAGAAGTCAGATTACAAATGTTCTGAAGTAAAGAACATTTCAACAAAGACAGAGACTTGAAAAATAACATGCTCAGATCTTTCGTTGCAAATAAGATTCATACTAAGTAGATGTACGACTTTTTTGAGACGTGATGATCAAGTGTACTGAGTTAAGTACAAATCATAGTCGAGAGTGAATACAATTGATAAAAGCAATTCACAAGAAAAGTGCAAAAGAATTTGATACAGAGTTTGCTAAATAATGATGACTTTGCGTATGATCAGATATGTACTAATTGAACATTACAACATCAACTAACATGAAAAACTTCTTAAGACAGATTTTGCACAAGAATCATAGCAAATGTACTGACTCAGAAGTTTTACTGCAAAGTCAGAGATGAAATAGCATATTAAGAATATACGAAGATATTCTTTGATTCACTTTCTACTAATGTCGTTCTCATTGCAGTGACAATGATCAATCATTGTATATGAGAATATGAATCAGAAAAGCACAGATTAAACAAGTTTAAGAAATTGAACGTGAAGAATAAGTAAACATTTGCATATATCAGTGACTAAAGTGATTGAAGTGAAGCTGAACTTGATAACACGCAGTGACATAAATGTGCATTAATGTGACATAAAATCAACAAGTTTGCAAGCATTAACAATCAATATTGAAGATTCTGCTATGTTGTATCAAGCAACAGATTAATAATGATGATATCAAAGTGACTATAAACATTCAAGCTGTACTCAATGTATATGTTAATTGTCTTGATGATCTTTCATTATACAAGTTAGAAAATGATGTGCAACTCAATTCAAACGCAAGTCATAAGAAAACATTCTTGAGTTCAGAAAGCATTTTCATCTTTCAATCTTCAAGATTAATATTACTTGTCTTTGATGTAGTGTTATTGAATGAAGTTGTAAATATCACAACTCATAACTAAATCTTCAATCATTAATGTTGTATAGAAGAGATTGATCAAATTGAACACAGAGAATGAATCATCAATTGATGATGTTCAAGTCAGCAAGAAGCAAATTTTTAGCAAGAGATTTCACTCTACATTGTTATCAAATAAAGTTGTATGTATTGCAACTTGTTATTAAATCTTCAATCATTAATGCTATGTAGAAGAGATTGATTGAATCGAACACAAAGAATGAATCATCAACTGATGATGTTTAAGTCAGCAAGAAGTAAATTCTTAGCAAGAGATTTCACTCTACATCACAAACTAAAGATCAATCACGTATTATATTGCAAAGCGATGAATATGAGTTCATGATAGCACAACAGAATGATGTCAAGTCAACAACAATTAAGATCAGCTGAGAATGAAAGTTTAATGATTTGTGAAATGCTTTAAACATGAAGAAGAATGAACGTTTGTGATATAAAGCAGACAAGACAGACAAGATTCTAAGCAATGAGAAGAAATATGAAAGCTTTATGTGCAAGATGAGAAAGAAAAGCATTGTGAACATAACTTGTGAAAAGAAAGAAATTAAAGAAGAATAGAACTCAAGCACAGTAGTCATTATAATAATAATAATAATAAATTCATACATTCTTGTAACATCGATTAGATCGACTCATGAGAAACTTTATGCTATCTGTATCGAGTGAACAAAACTCTCTGAGGTAGAAAATCACTCGCAGTCTACACGACTGCTTCACGCAGTCGAAACAGTGAGTTTTGAGACTATGTATCAAATTTGTTTGCATTGATTGCATGTTAGAGAATGAGTGTTCTAGTCACTCTAAATTGCTTCAAGAGCTTCGTTTTCATCATCATCTTCGCTACTGCTCTGAGATTCTTCGTGATGACGACGATTATTCAATAGTTTGAGAAGTCAGCATCTTGTAGCATTCTTGATCGCAGATGCGATCAGTTCGAGCAGTGCATGAGTACATGCTTCGTCGTCTGATGACTTCATTCGCAGTTGCATCACAAGCTATTCATGCTTGAAACGTTTCTAGAGTGCAGATAAGCATTCAGATCTATGCGTTCAATTCTGATGTGCATTGCGAGAATGCTTTCTGCTTTCTGAAGATCATCACGCATCTTTATCATCTTATTGCTCAGGTGCAATCTTTGTGCTGAGATTGCGTTGATGTCTGCGACGCGTTCTCTGTACTTTTCTCATCGTTGATTTCATTGATCTTTGTGATACTGCGTTATTGCAATGCTATTGCTTGTTGAAATCATTGTGAAGAAGAAAGTGTGTCGTCTGCGTCTCAACTGTATCTTCGCATCTTCTTGAATGAAGACATTCACAAGTACTATTTTCTTGATGACGAGTGAGCGAGAAATGACGCGATTAACTTTCGTCAAACGAGCGCGTATTAGTTTGCATGCTTGTTTGATCTCTTGCGTTCGATCATCAACTCGACTGTGTAGCATGATCTTGTTCTGTAGCATGTTCAGATGAACATGTAGCGAACTCATGTATGTTTCTGTCTCTAGAGTTTTGATGTTTACTCTTTTGAACACTTCTGCTACGTGATGCAGAGTCTGATTCTGAAGTGTTTCTAGTCTGCATTCTTTGCTCAACAGTTCATCTTTCTTGTCGCGCTGATGTCAGACTGACGCTTCGAATGCAATTTCTGATCTCACTACTGCTGAGTATACTTGTCTCGCTTTTGTGAAGATAGCTTCTCATGTGAAGACTTCAAGATGACTAAGTGTCAGCATTCTTGTGACGTGATTCGTCTCTATTTGTCAAAGATGCGCGTCTCATCGCAGTTTCATGTTCAGTTGCATCTCTAGAACTCGTACGTCTGATTTCAATTTGATAACTGAGCTTTCTATTTGTATGCTAGTCATCATGTCGAATCTCTTCGATTTTCTAGTGAAATGCGTGAGCTCATACTTTTCTAATGCGAACGTTGCGTCATGAGTGCAAGCTCATTTCGCGCAGACGTTGTGTGCTTTGCTCAGTGTTCTGCAGATTTCTTCAGTGAATCTGTCATAGACTAGAATGTTAATATTGTTTACGAAGTCAAGCACTTCAATTTTAATTCTCAGTGCTTCGCATTTTTCAATTAGACTTGCGTTGAAGAATAGAAAGAGAATCGATGAAATGAGAAATCTCTGTGATATGTCTGCGTTTACCTCGCGCATGTCGCTCGTTTGTCCGTCGAATATTAGCAACGTCTCTCGATTCTCTAGAAAGCTGCGTGTTCATTTGATTATGTAGCTCGACGTTCTTTTCATTTTCAGCGTATGCAGAAGTCTGACGTGTGAGACTTGATTGAACGCTTCGACGACGTCTAAGCTTAGCATGAAGATCACATATTTGATTTCACAGTCTCACACTGTGTGAACT
>JAABUV010001380.1_pt1 | contig 35259 bp, 57 predicted proteins | sample 5559971 | NCBI WGS metagenome assembly JAABUV01 (sample SAMN10711881, study PRJNA513362) | rock metagenome | isolation source: Antarctica rocks | place: Antarctica: Victoria Land, Knobhead nord | collected 2015-12-19
CGCGCGCGCGCGGGGCGCCTGCAGCGGCTGCGCAGACGGCTACTGACAGCAGGGTCCGCGGGCGTGGAGGGCGCGCTGAGCGCCGGCGGCGCGCGCGCAGGCGCGCCAGGTCGGCGTGGCGGGCGGCGGCGAGCTGGCCAAGCTGACGCAGCTGCGCGAGGAGGCCGGCGAGCTGGCCGCCGCCGACGAGCGCCGCTTCCGCGCGCTCGCCCGCGCCACCGAGCGCGAGCTGCTGCAGGCGCGCGGCTGGCGTGGGCCGCCTGCCTGGGGGCTGCTGGCCGCAGTGCAGCACAGTGACCCTGCCCCTGCGCGTACTGCTGGAGGCACGAGCTTGTCCTCACGAGGTGGTCTGCAGAATTCACACCTAATACGGGAAGGACTCGCGGCCCGCCTGTTGCCTGTGCAAGCGCGAGCGGGCTGGGGCGCAGCCTGGCATGCCCCCACCCGCGCTCGGGCGCGGCTGCCGGGCGGGCGCCCAGCGGCGCGGCGCGCGCGCGCAGGCCGCGGACGTCGTGTGCGCGACCTGCGCGGGCGCGGGCGACCCGCGCCTGGCGCACTTCCGCTTCCGCAAGGCGCGGCCCCGCGCGCGGCGCCGGAGGACGCGCAGAGCACCCGGTGCCAGAAGCGGTGTCGCTGTCACAGGGCGGCCGCGGCAGCACTTGCACAGCTGATGCCTCCACGCTCGCCGACTCGCACTTGAATGGCCAGGAGTGCACGTGCGCCCCGCGTGCAGCGGGCGCGGCGGGAGCGTTGCGGGCCTTGACGGGCCGGCGCGCGCCGCAGGTGCTGCTGGATGAGAGCACGCAGGCGACGGAGGTGGAGAGCCTGACCGCGCTGGTCATGGGCGCCAAGCAGGTCTGCCTGGTCGGCGACCACTGCCAGCTGGGGCCCGTCATCATGTCCAAGCAGGCGCGCTCCCCGGGTCGGCCCCCGCATGCTGCCGGCTGCACGGTGGCTTCCATGCCGCCGGGTGTGCGGCCTGCTGGAGGCCTAGAGGCCTCTGGTCCTGCGCCGCGTCCATCGAGAAGGTTGTCGTTCCCAAGCGCTCAATGGCGACCGCTACACGCGCCGCGCCGGTGACCGGGGGCGCCGCGCGGGCCGCAGGCGGCCAAGGCGGGCCTGGGCCAGTCGCTGTTCGAGCGCCTGGTGCTGCTGGGCGTGCGGCCGCACCGGCTGACCGTGCAGTACCGCATGCACCCCTGCCTGTCCGCCTTCCCCTCGGACATGTTCTACGAGGGCAAGCTGCAGAACGGCGTGGCGGCCGCCGCGCGCACGCTGCCGGGCGCCGCCTTCCCCTGGCCCGTGCCCGACCGCCCCATGCTCTTCTACTGCCAGCTGGGCGCCGAGGAGATCGCGCCGTCCGGCACCTCCTACCTCAACCGCGCAGGCGCGCGCCGTGCCTTGCGTGCCTTTGTGCCTGCTCGGGATCGGGTGCCGGCGGCGACAAAACGACGAACGGCCTGCCGGCCGCCCGGCGGCCTGCTGACGCGCCCGCCGCGTGCCGCCGGTCAGGCCGCCGTTCGGGCCGCGGGGTGCGCCGGGCGCGGCCGCGGCAGCAACCAGGCCCGCGCGCGGCTGCTTCCCGGCGCCGCGCCCACACGCAGGGTGGGCAAAGCCAACCTTTGCCGCGCGCGCGCGCAGAGGCCGCCAGCGTGGAGAAGGTGGTCACGCACCTGCTGCGCGGCGGCGTGGCGCCGGAGCAGGTCGGCGTGATCACGCCCTACGAGGGCCAGCGCGCGCACGTGCTGGCCACGCTGGCGCGCTCCGGGCCGCTGGCCGCGGCGCAGTACGCCGAGGCGCGCGCCCGCCCGGCGCCGCGCGCCCGCGGGGCGCTGCGGCGCGCTGCGGGCCTGCGGCGCCGGCGTGTCACACTCTGCGCTGTGACGTACAGAGCTCCGGCAGGCCGCTGTGCAGCAGGAGCAGCAACGTTACACCCACCCTGCTCGTCAGGGGCCCCGCGCGCCTGGCTGCTGGTGCGCGCGGGCGCCACGCACAGGCGGCGGCGCCCCGACGCACACGCGCCTGTTGCGCCTGGGCGGGCAATCAAGCGCGCCCTCTTCTGCCACGCTGCAAGCGTCGGCCTGGGCGCGCGCGGGCGCGCAGGTGGAGGTGAGCAGCGTGGACGCGTTCCAGGGGCGCGAGAAGGACATCATCCTGCTCTCCTGCGTGCGCTCCAACGAGCACCAGGCGCGCCGCCCGCCCTACCCTGAATTGACCCTAACCGTAAGATCTGCCAGGGGCACGAGAAAGACCTCATCCTGCTCTCCCGCGTGCGGTGCATTGGGCACCAGGCGCGCCAAACGTGCGGCCTCGCCGCCCGCCGCGCGCCACAGCCGCGGCCAGCCTAGCCGCCAGCGCCCCGCGCGCACCCAGTGTGTCCGGTCAGTGTGTGTGGGATGAGGGCCGTTTTGAGCGACGCGCGCCGCGGCGCCAGCCCTGGTGCATGCGCGTCTCCCATGAAGTGGCAAACAGGGCGTGCCGGCGTGCGGGCGCGCCGTGGCGCTCCGGTCTCGGGCGGCGTGCTTGGAGTGACCAGCCTGGCGCGCGCGCGTAGGGCATCGGCTTCCTGAGCGACCCGCGGCGCCTGAATGTGGCGCTCACGCGCGCCAAGTTTGGCCTCATCATCCTGGGCAACCCCAAGGCGCGCCCCGCGCTGCTGTGCCGCCGCTGGTGGCTGCGCGCGGCAGCGCGCCTGCCCTGGCCGGCGCGCGTCCTCCGTGCTCTTGCAGCTGAGCATGCGTTAGGGGGCCTGTGTCGCTGCCCTGAGCCCCCTGCGACAAGGGCGTAGCGGCGGGAGGGCGGCGGCGAGCCGGCAACCGCGCGAGCGCGCGGCCGCGCGCGCGCAGGCGCTGGGCAGGCAGCCGCTGTGGAACGCGCTGCTGGGCCACTTCAGGGAGTGTTAGGGTATGTGTGTGCGCGCGCAGGCGCTGGGCAGGCAGCCGCTGTGGAACGCGCTGCTGGGCCACTTCAGGGAGCAGCGCTGCCTGGTGGAGGGCCCGCTGTCCGCGCTCAAGCCGTCGCTCGTGCAGCTCGCGCGGCCGTCCAAGGCGCGCGCGCGTGCTGCGCCCTGCAGCATGCTCGGGCATGCTGCGCATGCCCAAGCCATTGCAGGGTATGCGTTTCCTGCTTTGCAAGGGCAGCACAGGCGTGCCCTTGCTCGCAGCCTGGCGCCCACGAGCGTAGGCATGCCGCAGGCCCTCGGTGCCGCCGGCAGAGGCGCGGCCGCCTGAGCGCGCGCGCGCAGGTCTTTGACAGCCGCGCGTTTGCGCTGGGCGGCGCGCACTCGTCGCGCTTTGTGTCTGCGGGTGCGGCCGCGGGCAGCCGGCCAGCACTGCCGCGCGCGCCCGGCGGACGGCCGGTGCCCGCGCCCGACGGCATCCCGCTGCCGCCGGAGCTGTCCCTGCCAGCGCGGGGGCCCGCCACGCAGGCCAGCGGCCTGGCCACGCAGGTGCGCCGGAGCCGCGTCCTGGCGCCATGCAGGGAAAGCCAGTTGAAGACGGGTGTCTGCATGCAACGCGTATGCCCTTGGGCCGCTCAATGGGCTTGGGCCTGCGGACGGCTGCAGGCCCGTGCAGCGTGTCCGTGGCGAGTGCCAGCTGACGTGCTGGCTCCTGGCCTCAACCATGGGCCCCGGCGGCACGCAGCGGGGCTGCAGCGCGGCGCCGCCGCGCGCAGGCCAGCCAGCTGGGCGGCTCGCAGCTGGGCATGGCCGGCATGACGCAGGCCAGCGCCCTGGACGGCTACCGGCTGCCGCCCAGCCAGCTGCCGTACGCCATCCCGGGCCTCGGCGACCGCGACCGCGGCGACGGCGGCGCGCGCGGCGGCGCCGGCCAGGCGCCCGGCGACCTGGCGCTCGCGGGGTACGGCTATGGCTTTGGCGGCGGCGGCGGCGGCGCGTTCGGCGGGCCTGCCACGCAGCTCGGCGGCTGGCAGCAGGCGCGCTCGGCATGCAGCGCTTTTGCAGGAAAGCGGCACCTGCTTGTCTGCCAATTCCAGAGTGCGCGAGTTTACAAGAAGGTCGTAGCATGGCCGCCAGCCGCGGCCGCGCCCGGCGCTCAGCGCGAGAGCGTGGCGCGCGCGCAGACGCAGTCGCAGGCGGCGCCAGGCGGCGCCTCGCAGTTGCCCCTGGGCGACGGCTTCACGCAGCTGGCCGGCGGCTCGCAGCCCGGTGGGCCGCTGGCGCTGCCGCTGGGCGCGTTCACCCAGGACGTGCTCGGCGGCGCCAGCCAGGGCGCGGGCAGCTCGCGCTTCGGCGCGGGCAGCGCCGCGCTCTTCCAGGGCTTCACGCAGACGGCGCGCCCCCCGCTCCCGCAGCGCGGCGCCCGGCGTCTGCCCGCGTCGCCGCGGCGCGCGACGGCGCACCGTCGCCGCAGCGGCGCCGCCCGTGGCCACGCGCGCACGTCGCAGTCTGTGCCAGCGGCCACACATGTCATCGTCCAGGTGCTGACGCATGCAGCGCAGGCGACGCAGCCGGACTAGCGCGGGGCGGCGTTTGCTGGTGGCGCACTATCAATGAGGGCAGCTGCCGCGGACGACCGCCCGCCGGGCCTCCGCGCGCGCCGCGCGTCCGTGCCCGCATGCCCGCCACCCCTCCCTGCAGGCTGTGGCGCTGCGCCGGCGTGCCAGGCGCCGGCCCAGAGGGGCTGTGGCGCGCCGGCGCCCGGCGCGCAGCGCCTGCGGCGGCCGCTCCACACGCGCAGCCCGCGCGCGCGCCCTGCCATCCACGCTCCGCTGCATGCTCTCCGCCCGTGCGGCGGGCGGTGCACGGGGGCGGCCAGCAGCCGCGGTCAGCCTGCTGCTGCCGCCAACTCGGCGCGGCACCCTCCGCCGGCCACTGGCCCGCCGGAGTCGCCGCAGCCGCGTCCAGCACCAGCCGGCGGGCGTCGGCCGGCCCGGTGGAAGCGCCGCGGCCGAGGCCTGCTCGCCAGGCGCGGTGAGCGGGGCGGGGCGGTGTGCGGTGTGCGGGGCGTGGTGCAGGGCGGGCGCCAACCCGCCCGCCGGCGCCTGGCCCGCGCACCCGCCAAGCTTGTGCTCACAGCGCTGGCAGAAGCGCGGGCCTGCTGCCGCTGGCAGTGTCTTTGTAAGGACGGCCGGTGTGTGGGAGCATGCCAGACGGCTGCGGACGCATCGCCGCATCGCGCACGCCCGCGGTGCTCAATGCTGCGTGGACACGCTCCTGTGTTGAGATGGAATAGGCAACATAGCAAGTGCCTCAAATAGCCAAGTGGCTCAAAGTCACTTGCATTGGTGCTTGACAGGAATGCTTGAAGTCACTTACATCGGTGCTTGACAGGAATGCTCAAAGTCACTTACATCAGTGCTTGTCAGGAATGCACAGTCGGGACGACATCATTCATGCGGAGGTTACGGCATCCTTCAGCTCACAATGACTGGCAGCAGTTCTTCAAGACGCAACATCCAGCGACCTTGCTCTGTGCCGGCCTTGGGCGCAGCACCTAAATGAACACAACATGTGTTCTGATAGCCAGGCTTGCCACATGGAAGTGCAATCAACGCATACTAGTATGCAGAGCATAAATGGTATGCAGTGCATAGATGGTATGCAGTGCACACCGTGCTGAAAACACATCTAAAAACATGGCTCCTTCACAAGAACAGGCTCAACATGTTTTTATACACAACAAAGGCTTAGCATGGCGCCCCGACAGCATGCTCACAAACCCCTGCAACAGTAACAGGACCTGGCACAGAGCCTCAGTTACATGCAGTACCTCTTTGCCTCATCCAAAATGTTGTCGACCACGCGCGAGCTCGGGTGATTCCAGCTGACCTCCCTGAGATACTTTTTTATAAGCGTGCGCTTGCGCGCGAGGGTGTCCTTGGGTGTCGCCATCACCGCCATAAACTCTTCCTCGGTGAAGTTGTCTTCGAGCGAATACACCAGGTCCGGCCATGGCACCTGCAGGCGCAAAAGCTCGGCATCACTGTGCAAGACCTTTGAGGGGCTGGCTATTAACTGTCATGTTGCCATGTTGCCCCGTTATGTGAGTCGCTGCAGCACCCTAAGGGACAAGCGCTGACCGCAGTGCTAGCAGCAGTGTCGCTCAGAGGAGGAGGTGCAGGGGGGTGCCGTGTGCGGCTCACCTGAGCTGGGAAGGGCATAGCGACATGCCAGAGGCGGTTGCTGACGATGATGGGAACCGCTCCGTGCGCAAACGCGTCGAACAGGCGCCTGGAGCTGGGACTGTCTCCGGAGATCATGAGGCAGAACTCGGACTGCTGCAGCCGATGCGAGTACAGGGTTGTGTGGCTCGCGTTGTGGAGAGAGCAGTCGACGCACCTGCCCCACCATCGAGGTCAGCACCGTCGGCGCCATTGCTGCGCGCTGTCATCATGCGGCTGTCTTGCAGTGAGAGTGCACTCGCAACCCACTGACGCCCTGTTTGAGCATGCCAGTGGTACAGCCTGGCGCACCCTGACCACCACCGGCGCACGGACCAGCACCGGCGCCGGCGCCCGCAGGCGCCGGCGCCCGCATGAGCACGGGCACGGGCACCCCACCGGCGCCAGCGCGCGCAGGGCGACGCGCACGCGCGTCAGCAGGCTTCCTGGGCGCGCAGGCAGCGCACCGCGGCAGGTCGAAGCATGCCGGCATCGGGCAGCGCTCGGGGAAGTACAGGTTGACCTCTTCATCGTTGGTGCTCACAAACGTCATGTTGTACTGCGTCAGCGGGATGATCCTCTTGGCCACCTCTCGTCGGAGGTCGTAGGCTGGGCGACCGTCCATGTTGCCTGCGACGCCGGCCGGACGCTCAGGGCGCTGTCATGCATGCCAGCGGAGTGCAGCGGCCTTGCTCGGGTGCACCACAGGCCCGTACCCATGAAGAACACGCCTTTGTCGCGCGGGAGGAGGCTGCTCTCGTCGTGCCCAGCATGCCTGCCTGTCAGAGGTGCAACGGCCTTGTGCAGGTATGGGACTGCAATAGTGCAGCGCCAGGGGCGGAGGGCGCCTTGTTGTTCGGGCGTCTCAAAGTGTGCGATTGTCATATTGGCCAGCGCCTGCAGCCTCGTGCAGCACCACTCAGTGTCTGGCAGAGCAAACGTGCAGGGGTGTGCACAGGTCGGCCTGCTGCCGCGGCGAGGGCGCACCGTCTTGAAGTAGGTAGTGCTGTCAAAGTCCATGTAGTTCAAGCCGTGGTGGTCGGACACGATCAGGTGGTCGCGGCCGCCCTTGGCCCTGAAGTAGGGGCTTTCAAGCAAGGCCTTGCCCGTGATGTCTAGCTGCTCATTCAGCGATATGCCATTGCAGCCAGGGTCGGGACCCCAGTGCTCCCAGTAGGCAAGGACCATGAGGACTGGAACCACAAACAGCTCAGCGCGCTCCCAGTTGTCGTCAAACACGCCTGCACAGGGACATGGTCACTCAGCATGCCCCCATGCTCTGCCTTCCTCCTGACAACCAGAGCGCTCAAAACAGAACGGGGGCTCACGCTCTGGGTGGTGTTCCAACCGCTCCTGGAAGAGCACCTCGCCAGCGTACATGTTGTGCCGCAGCGCCTCCACCGACTTTGCATGGTTTACAGAGCAGTTTTTTATCCAGTCGAAATTCGGTCCAGAGTACATGTAGAAATACACCGCCTGCGTGGTCTTGAACAGGGAGGAAGCAGCACAGAGAAAGAGAGCAGCATTTGCTGCATGTCTCATCGGGCAATGTGCAGTCCGGTAAGAGCTTACGGTAAAACAATGTCGCTCTGCAGAGCGTATTGTTCCGCCTGTTGCGCTGAGCGGGGATGTTGTGCGCGGAGCCTGTCGCTTGTTGTATGTCATCGCTAGTCGAACCCTGATCACATGCATGCTGTTAGGGTCGGGTTTTACTACCATAGCTTCTCTCAAAGTGCAGCCAGGCCGCACGAGCATCCGGAGATCGCGCAGCACCCGAAGATCGCGCTTGCAGAGTCACATGCATGGAACGAACCTGCATGGATTACTTCCGAATTAAGACAGAAGTTCTGTGACCTGTCCTGTGCGGCAGCGATTTTCCAGCGCGCAAAGCCAGCGTGGAGCACCAAGCCCATTACAAACTCCATTCTAACGATGCAGTGAGCCATTAGGCCATACCATGCCGGCCCTTTTAGTCTAGCAAGCGTGCGGTGCGGCGCCCGGCAGCAGGGCTGAGTGCAGGCCAGTTAGGAAAGGCCCAAAGAGCGCGGGCTCAGCAGGCAGCCGTGCTTCACGCCACAGCCAGAGAGCAGACTGTCCCCGCGGCGCCCGCCAACGTGCCCAGCGTACTCTGCATCAGCGTACAGAATGAATGACTGAATAACAACCATGCATCAGCCAACTTTGGCTGATACGAGCGAAACTCTACGCAGGGCTATGCAGTGCCACAGATCAATACATAATCGCAGCTTCGCAGGCAAGCATGCAGCGGACCACTGCGAGGGCGTCTGGGTGCCTAACATAAGCAAGCAATAGTTCTGCTGTGCGGGAGCAAGTGCGCGGAAGGCGCACGGGCGGCCCGAGAAGCCGGGACTCAAACAGAACGTGGTACTCGTCCACAAGAGCGCCCTGGTCGCAACACGGACAGACCCGCTCGGCGCGGCAGGCCCCCTGATACCGCTGCGCCACGGAGGGGAGCATGGAGCACCCCAGCTGGAAGCGCACAAGCGCACTTCATTCATTCATTCAACCTTGAGCACCCGCGCCATTCCCAGGCGCAGGCGGGAAAACGCATTTCACCGAGCGTTAGCTGGCAGGCTAAGCCACCGTAGGTATTTGCATGAGCTGCCGCCCTGCGAAGGGCATGTGTGCGCAATTGTCATCGCATTCGACCGCACACATGCCCGGACAAATATCACAAGGCTCCCAGCAGTGCTGCTCGCGAGCGGCGTGCAAGCGCATAAATCAGCTATGGAAAGCAACGCCAGGCAGTGGCGATCGACATGCAAAGTTACCAGGTCAGTCAGGCACGTGTACAGGGACAAGGCCAAGTTTTTTCACATCATTCAGATCGATGGCATGATTCGAATCAGAAAGCGCAACCGCCCGCCACTGACATACATGGAGCCCTGCGCCAATGCATTCCAAAACCGGCACGCGCTGCGCAGCCAGATGTGCGACGGCGACAACACCCGCAACTCCCGCAGCACAGTGGCTTGGTAAACGCTGGGCGGCAGCTGAAGCAGGCGGCACCACAGCTGCAGGTGTGCGATCTGCCAGGCCGCGCAAAACAAGCCCGTGCTCTAATGCTCACGGGCTTGTTTTGCGCGGCCTGGCAGATGCGTACACCCCACACCTCGCAGGCATGCGACCCCGCGGGCGGGACGGCCTGGAGATCTAGCTGGCGCATGAGCTCCAAGGACAGCCCGTCACCCAACTCAGCAAACTGCCGCTGCCACAGCACCCCAGTGTCATGCAGGCGCCCGCGCAGGTGAAGGAACCCGGCGGCAAGGCCCTGCTCAGCCGGAAACATCACGCCCAAGCACTTGTACTCAGAGACGCACGCCAGGGACGTGCCGCCGCACGACCAGACGGGCTTGGGCGCGCGCGCCGCAGGCCCCATGGCAAATACCACGACGCGCGTAACCGCCGTGTCCATGGCGGTGAGGCGCGACGTCGAGCAGGCGTGGAGGCTCACAGCACATTAGCCCTGCCTGCTTTGGGCTTGCATGCGAAGGTCTTTTCTTTCCAGGAAGGTCTCAGGAAGGGATGCATGTGAAAGGTTTCGGCCCGCTGATGCAGGCCTGGCGTGTGTGATTGTTACTCTGCTTGCCATTCGTCCTACTGACCGTGCCAGTTGGGCGCTTGTGTGCACAGGCTGCTTAGCATCCTGCACCATGGTCTGTCACACATGTGTGTCCGGAGGCCACATATCGTGGCTGTGTGCAAACAGCTTTGAGGCTGAGTCCCGCCCTGCGGCGGATTTGCGCCGGCCATTTTACGATGTCCGGTCGTTGAGATGTGCAGGTTCCTGCAGCATGCATTTTGCCATATATGCGATAGCATTCTCAGCATGGCGAGCTGAAGTGCAGTCCATGGACGTGTAGAGAAGGTTGCTTCAGCGCCCCAGCCCACTTTAGCAATGCTTTAAACTGAAAGCACGCCTGGTACTTTACAGCCAACATAACACTGATGTCATTGCTGTGCGCACGGAGGTGGTGCTCTGGCGTCTGTGTGAGAGGGCCGTTATGCGCATTCTCACATATCTTACAAAGCTTTGTATGTGGCAAGCTTAAGCTCCATCATCCTGGCTAGGATGATGGGTCCTACTAGTTGCTCCGTGTCGTGCATGCATCCCGCCATCTAACCTAACCCTCAAGATGAGTAGCAAGGTGCTCCTCCGGCCTACCTGATCGGTCCTTTGAAAGACATTGACAAACAGCACCTGCAAAGCCAACTTCAGTCTGTACATCCTGCGCTGCGGCAATTTTCATATCGTTGATGAGCGAGAAGCACCAAGCTTGCTCCCGCTTTCGTTGTACAACGCAGTGAGTTCTGATGGGCCAGGCCGCGCGCGCCCTTATGAGCTGGGCAGGCGTGCGGTGCGGCGCTTGTTTGGCTGCACCACCGATCAGCATCGCCTTGGTAGTGTGCTGTAGCATCAGAGCAGGCCTGGAAAAGTTTCAGCACCTCGCTGAACAGCGGTGTCGTATACACATTTTCTTGAAACGCATGGAAGAGGATCACCACTGAATGACTGGTCCGCTGCCAGGCAACAGTGCGGAGGCCTTGCCGCTTTGCTGCTCCTGACCTTGGGAGCAGCTGCCAGAGTGCCACCTGCTTCACAAGCAAAAGCTGGTATTACACGGCCGCCCCTGCTCTAAAAAAGCCTGCGGTTGTTTATGCCGGATACTCCATTTCATGTTGCTCCGTGATGTGCAACTCCATATTGCACTGGTCCGCATGTGCTACAGCGCATGCTGTGCGGAGCTTCTGACACAGACCGCCTGCCCTGGCAAGCAAGTCAATACAAGCACAGGTTGTGCAGCAGCGTGACGTACATATCTTTCGTTGTTGCAGGTGTACGGCCAGTTTACCAGACCGGCGGCTTTGCTGCTGTGCTGCCGCGTTTTGTGGTGGCTGATGCTGAGAGACAAAGGCGCCGCACCTCTGAGGTGCGTCCCATGTTTCCAAGGCCTGCCAGCAGCCTGAGCCTGGGCTGCCCTTCACGTCACGTGTAGAAGGGTGCGGCAGCATGGCAGAGAATAACTTTGAGGTAGGGAAAATGCATGCAGGTTGCATGTTTTGAACCTCACTGTTCCTGTGCGCACACAGGCTGAGCGTGCGCGCCTGTCCGAGGCTGTGGGGAGAATCTCGCACGACGGCCACCAGCGGCAGGTATTGTACAGAGTCGAGTCTCCGGATGCCGCCGCGCCAAGCATGCTCTCCCTCGTCACCGCTTGGGTCGCGACTGCGTGGGAGCACCTCGTGCAGCACGTCGTGCACAACGCCGACATGGAGGAGGATGCGGTTGCGCTGGTGCAAGCCGCTGACGCGTACCAGGCGATCATGCACGGCATGCGCCTGGCGCGGGACGATGGCATCCTCCACGTCGGCGCTGGCTGGTCGGGGTGCGAGTGCTGGGATGGCACGTCCGAGTGGCTGGGCGGGTTTGAGGTGAGGAGGTGTACCAGCTGTCGCATACATGCCACCGGAATAACCAAGAGGTCGGCTGCCGCGCTGGTGGAAGCGCTCCAAGAGAACATTGAGGCGAGCATCCAAGCCGGTGACTCTCTGCGCGGGGACATCTACATCATTGGCAGCTTGCTTGACGAGCACACTGACAGCCGCAATGGCACGTGGACAGTCAATGCTGGTTCGTGGCCGCCTAGAAGCGATGCCTGATCACACTGCTGGTAAGGCTTGGCGTGAATTCATTGCCAGCTGCGCAGCAGCCACAGTAGAGGCTTGGGCGTAGTGCACATGGCGATGCATGGCACACAAAGGATGTTTATGCGTGGGTAGGGTGGTATGGTGAGGGGTTGAATGTTTTTAGGTGCACATTGCCGTCCAAATGCCATCACTTGTCAACTGCTTGGGATTTTGTAAAAAAAAATCAAGTATCATCAGCCCCCCCGCTTTTCTCTTTGCGATCTTGTGCGCTCTGCCTCCCACAGCACTGGTTTTGCATGTGTGCCACGCATGTGCTGCACAGTAACCTTCTAGCAGTCCTTTAGGAGCATGTGTGGACCGCGGCTGATGGCAAGTGTCTCGGACGTTGTGCGTACACACTTTGTTGCCTCTTCCTCTCAGGGGCCCAAGTTAATATCCCTGCGGAGCAGCAAGCTTGCCAGCTCCTTTGTGTTGCAGGCGGCCATTGTGGCCATTTGTCATATTACTGCATGAGCTTGTCGGCCTCGTGAGAGGGTTGGAGACGGTCATGGGGGGATAAGGACAGACTTGTAACACTGCTTGTGTCGGTCTATCAAACCTCTGGCTTACTGAGCATTCTATCTGCCACCTGTGCTGTTACAAGGCCATGCAGACATGGTGTGACAACGAGACGCACTGGTCACATGATAGTAAACGTCATGTGTGCAAAGAATCTAGACTACATGTCGCCTCTCTCCAAATGGAGACCCCAAGCAGAAGTGGTGCATCCAAAAAATGCATCGCTGCAAAGCTGTGCAATTTTGCACGTCGACCCTTACAACACAAAGCTGCCAGCCGCTACATAGCAGTCCATAGCAGTCCGAGGCATGCGCATGCGCACGGCATTCTTGCTGAGCTCATGAGCTGCCCAGTACACAAGACGCACTCTCCGCACTCCACCGCAGCAACTCGGCACAGAAGACTCTCTGCGACTGCATGACTGGGTCCAACAACCTGCAGGATGCCGGGGCGGTCACGACCTGCCAGATGATGAGCCACCACCTCCCCCTCGCCTACCTACAATCCCACATGGGCTGCGGCCAGCGCATGAACATGCCCATTGGCCCCTGAAGCAAGAGCCTCCTCCAGGTAACTCGCGCTCGCGCACGACCCAGCTGTGTGAGCCAGGAGTGGCCTGAGCCGCATGCCAGGGAGCCAGAGCCTGAAGCAGCTCCTCAGTGCCACACCAGCGCATGCATGCATGCATGTATCAATCACACCGCAATCTCCTTTCAGGTCCCCCGGCCTTTGAAGCTACCATGCTTGAGGCTGACGCGCTGTTCGTCGGTCCGAACGGCCATGTCCCCAAGCTGCGCGCCGTGGAGGGGCGCTGGCGGTGAGTTATTGGCTGGTGTGCCCGGAAGAAGGCGACTGAGGAAGTGGTGGAACTACCACGACAAGCACCTGGGACGGCGTGTTCAAGGCGTTCAAGGGGCCGTGGGACGGCGCGGACAAGGCCGTCCGCATAGCACCCATGCTGACGCTGCCGGCCGAGGCGTAGAAGCCCTTCAAGCGCTAGGCCGGCAGTGTCGGCTGGTGCTTGAAGGGCCTTCGAGCTCGGTCGGCAGCGTCAGCGACGGTGCGACACGGACGGCCTGGTCCGCGCCATGCTACGATTCCTTGAAGCTTTGAGGCCGTCCAGGGTCTTGTAGTGGTGGTCCAGCACTTCGTCCGACGCCTTCTTCCGGGCACAACAGCGCCCCTCCTTGGCGCGCACCTTACAAAGCTCGCCGTCTGAACCGACGAACAGCGCCTGCAGCCACTGTAACGTGTGTTAAGTGGGCCTGGATACAAACTAGCGCACCCACAGGCCTCAGGCCAGCCATCACAGTGCGCAGCCCGCCTGGGCTGCTGTTGCTGCGTCGGCCAGCAGCGTAAATTGTTTATCAGGGCGCGCCCAGGCGCCGAAGCAGAGGGTCTTTGCGCAGTTCAGCACGCGTTCATGGTGCTCGGCGAGCCACTGCAGCGGAGCTGCCTTGGCTTTTGCAAGCCGAGACGCGTGCCTTCAGGCGATCACGCCGTTACACACCAAAAGCAGCGCAACGGTTCCAAGAGCTTGCGTGACATGCAGGTCGTCAGCATTGAAAGCTTGAAAGGCTGGGACCTGAAAGGAGAGCACTTGGTGGGAGTCAAGAACACAACTTTGTAATGTCATAGCTTAAAGCGCGCCCCGAACAAGGACTTAGACCTGCTGCACGCCTCAGCAGCAGCAGCCAATAGAGCAGAAGCGGCAGTGTTGCTGGGTGGCCATTGTGCAAGCATGACTTCATGACTGGGACGTCCAATGTGGCATGTGGATAGGGTTGCAAGTCTGGTTCTGAATGCCTGTTATGTCCTGGTGCCTGCTTGCTGCCTAGCAATGCAGGCACTCATGCAAACGGAATACACGCACAGAGCACGCCACGTGCAGAGCCCATGACACCGTGTGAAGTGGCACTATACATAATGTATAATGTGAATGTATAATACATCCACACCAACACACAGGAACCCGCTGCATGTCTCTTCCGCACTTCTCATGACCGGGACAAGGGCAGTTACCAAGCCACATGCACATTTGCAAAAGAACCAGTTGGCTCAGGCTCGCATAGCTAGCACACCAAAAACAAACTGCAGCGCTGGGGTGACCTGCAGACAGCCCAAGCTCGTGTTCTGAGACCCGGCTGCACGCTCATGCCACAGGTGCCTGGCCAGCCAGCGCGGTGTCATGCTCCATGCACTGCAGCTCCCACTGCCTGCGCGCCACAGACAGCCTGTCCGGTGAAACGCACACCAGATGCCAATAACGTATGTATTTGCCTGTGGAAGACACGCCAAACAACAATTAGGAGAGCATCTGGCTCACAGCATCACCGCTTCCACTCCGCGGGCAGGCTGCGCGTTGCCCACCGCATCCACGGTACAGCCCTCCTTGCGCACCGACGCGGCACCGCAGCTCGGCGCGGTGCGACGCGTGCGCACAGACAGGCAGGGCCGGCGACAGTGACGGCGGGCCGTTCGCGGCGTGCACCAGCCCGCTGCGTCAGGGCCACAACCCTAGAGTGACCCACCCTCTGGTGCTACCGTTGACCTGGCGCACCAGCAGCGTGCCAGGTGCGTCACCTCCGCCTCCAGGCCCTCGGCTTCGGCGGCAGCCTCGGCGGCCGCGCGCTCCAGCGCGGCGCGCGCGCCGCCGTCGGCCGGCGGCCGCGCCGCGGCCGCCCAGGCGTGGAATGCGCGCGCTGCGGCCGCCGTCCTGCGCGCGCAGCGCGGCTCGCGCGGCAACCGCGGCAGGTTTGCAGGGGCCTGGGCCTGCCACATAGCGCAGGACACGCAGAGCAGCTCTGCACGCTTCCGCTTGACGGACACGGAGAGGATGCGCCAGTCCGGGGTGCTGAGCGTCTCTGGCAACCCCTGAAGGCTACACTGTGTGAAGATGTGTGCAACCACAGCCCTCCTGTGCAGCATACATGGAGCGCGCGTCCTGGCAGCGCACCTGGCCCGGCGCGCGCGCCGCGCCTGCAGGCCCGCCGCCGCCCGCCTCCACAACTGCAGCGCCGCCGCCGCGAGGCGCCGGTCATGCGCCGCGCGCAGGGCCGCCAGGCGCGCGCGCCCCTCTGCAGCCTGAGCGCTGGCGGCGACGCGCCACGCGAGGCACACACGCTGCAAACGGCGCCGCTCGGCCATGGCCGAGAACCCCGCCAGGCGCGCGCGCCCCTTCGCGGCACGAGCGATGGCAGCGGCGCGCCATGCGAGGTACGCGCGCCGCAGCTGGCGCCACTCGGCCGCTGCTGAGCACCCGGCCAGGCGCGTGCGCTCCTTTGCGGCCTGAGCGCTGGCGGCGGCGCGCCATGCGAGGCACGCGCGCCGCAGCCGGCGCCGCTCGGCCGTCGCCAGGAACCCGACCAGGCGCGCGTTTGTCTCTGCGGCCTGCTGCGTGGCGGCGGCGCGCCATGCGAGCGACGCGCGCCGCAGCTGGCGCTGCTCGGCCGTCGCCAGGAAGCCGACCAGGCGCGCGTGCGCCCTCACGCCGCCCTCGCCGGCCGCGGTGCGCCACGCGCGCAGCGCCAGCCGCAGCCGGCGCCGCTCGAGCGCCGCGGCGGCGCGCGCCAGGCGGGCGCCCCGCTCCGGCCCGCGCGCGCCGGCGGCCGCGCGCCACGTGCTGAACGCGCGCCACAGCAGGCGCGGCGCCGCAGCGGCAAAGAAGCGCGCCAGGCGCGCCATGCGCGCCGCGCGACTGCCAGCAGCGGCGCTCCGCCATGCGGCCAGCGCCGCTCGCAACTCAGTCTCGAGCTTCGCGGCGGCGAAGCCGGCGAGCCTGCGAGCGCGCGAGGCAGCGGCCCCGCACGCGGCGCCGCACCACGCGCCCACCGCCGCGCGCAAGCGCTCGTGCGCTTCGGCCGCCAGCGCCGCGCGGCCGGCTGCGCGTGCCTCGACGCCCCGAGCGGCGCCCGCGCGCCAGTCAGCACGCACGCGCACCGGGAACAGGTGGAAGACGCACTGTTACTTGGTGGGTGCAAAACAAGTCTGACGAGTCACCCATGCACGCTGTGCCAACTGCCTCACAGGGGGACCAGAGGCAAAGCAGCTTCTTCGTGCCTACACAAGCGGCTCCGCAGCCAGTGCAGTCCATGGCTTGAGCTGCGCGTGGGCCAGCTGAGCACCCCATCTTACAACCGATATTCGAACGCTGCGCTTGGTTGCGCTGGAGCGCGCCTGCCACCAGCGCCGACAGCCCCGACAGCAGCAGCGTGTGCCGGTCGCTGCTGCCCGCGCCCACGCCCAGCATGATGCTCGACACGCTCACCAGCCCGTCGTTGGCGCCCAGCACCGCGGCGCGCAGCCAGGGCGCCCGGTCCGAGTAGTGCTGCGGCTCGCCTGGGTCCTGCCTGCTCGCGTGGGCTAGCACTCAGGCGGGCGGCTGAGGCATCCGGATGCGCTGCAGCAGTATGAGGTGAGGGGCGCCTGGTTCCTAGGTTGTGCCCGCCCCCCTGCAGGCAGTGAGAAATGGGTGGCCGCATATATCGCAGCACCCAGCGCAAGGTGAGTGTGACCTGGCACACTGGAAGATAGTGCACCGGGGCAGCGTGCAAGAAGAGCGCACAAGTACCAACAGTGCACGCCACGCCACAGCTGCTATCAACCTCGACCACGCCGCTCAACATCCTGGCCACGCTGCTCAACGACAGGCACTCTAGGTGTCTCGCCTGCGGACAGGCACTCCCGCGCTCAACACGAGCCACGTGCTCTGAGCGCACCCTTGCTCGACGTCGTTTTCCTCTATCCCCGTAGGTGGATGGCTGATGACGTTCCTCTCCTCTTCAGACACGGGCTCGCTCAGAAGCGGGCGCCGGGCATCTGGCCCATTGCCGCTCATCCTGCCTCACACGCTTTGCTGCCAGTGGGCGGAGCTGGCTTGGGCTAGCCTGCTGTCTGTGGCTACCCCTTTTCTCTTAGGACTAGCACAAGTTGCTCAGAGTTCGGACTGTCTTCAGGCGTGGCAGAGAAACCTTGGCCCTCAGGGTCGGGGCCGAGGAAAATTTGGTAAGTTGCAGCCAGTTGCGCAGCCCTGCCTGCTTGTGCATTGCGGCCTCTGCTACATGAGGGACACTGGCAAAACAAAACAAAACGCGGCCTGAGCATATATAACAATGGAGAACGGCGGAGCGCCTGGCCACTGCTTGGATGGTGCGCCTGCAGCCCTGCTTGGTGCATACTGCTGGTCGTGCATACTGTTGGTTGTGCAAGGGGCTGCCTGCAGGCTTCAAAGTACCTCCTGACGCTTCCAAGTGGATTCCTGCTTTCTTGCAGGCTACTCGGCTGCCCAGCTCTTTGGGCAGGGCGTCACGTACACCTACGACGACGTCATCTTCCTCCCCGGCCACATCAACTTTGCTGCGCACGACGTGCGCCGCCTGCACACCCGCTGCTTCCAGCAGTCTGCTACTACAATCTGCGGCAGTTCCCTATGCAGCATTTCGAGTTCTACAGTAAGTTGCAAGTGCACAGTACACTTACGCAGAGCCTGCAGTCTGACTGGGCTCTGCTTGGCGGCTGTTACATACGCTAAACGGGCACTGTATGCCCCGCAACAGGTGGACCTGCACACCAACCTGACAAAGAGGATCAGGCTCGCGTCGCCAGTGGTCAGCTCGCCCATGGACACGGTGACGGAGGCGGAGATGGCTATCGCGATGGCGACTGTGCGCAGACCCCTCTCGCCGCTGCACACCCCGCTGTAAGTGACGAGCAGCACAACCTGAGGCATAATCACCTCATGCCTATTGTTTGTGTGCTGCTAGCCACCAAGTACGCCACCGTCTGCCGTACGCAAGCTGAGGCACAGAGCGGGGCGCCGCCACGAGGCCCAGCTGAGCTCGCGCGCGCTGCTGCGCGGCTCCGAAGCGCGGAGGCAGCCTGTCGGGCAGCGCACGCTCGCCGCTGACTGCCGGCGGCGGGCTCGAATGAATTACAACCGTGTATCAGCCAACTTCGGCTGCTTACGGGCGCAGCCCTGAGACAGGGCTACGCCTGCGCGCAGCTGGGCGGCCTGGGCTTCCTGCACTACAACATGACGACCGGCGAGCAGCTGGCACAGGCACTGCGCGTCAAGCGCCACGCGCCGGGCTTCGTGGTGTCGCCCGCCGTGCTCGGCCCGCAGGCCACCGTGGCCGAGTACGACGCGCTGAGGGTGCGCCGCGCCGCTGCTGCTGCCCTACCCGTAACCTGGATTAGGGTAGGGCTGCTGTCGAGGCGCGCGCCCATTTTTCAGGCAGCATGTGTTCGCACGCCGCTCTGGTCAAGCAAGGCGCGTCTCGTCCGGGCCAGCAAAAGTGGGGTGCAGTCCGAGGTCGTGCGGGTCAACAAGCAGTGGGTCTGCAGCGCACCCTGCAGAGCTGCGCCAGCAGGAGCGGGGTAGCTGTGTGACCGCGCGCGCGTGTGTGCAGGCTAGCACGCAGCAGGGGCCTCACCGCGCAACTCGAGGCTGCACAGCGTGGTGGCGGGTCTGGACCTGCTCAGGTTTTGCACAGGCAACTGCAGGCTTTGTGGCGCGTGCGTGCTACACAGGGAGGACGCGCGGCCGCTCAGCATTGTGACGCAGACCATGTGACGCGGACCATGCACACCCTCCTGAGACTTGCAGGCTGGCGCGGCCAGGCGCGGCGCAGCGACGGCGGCGGCGGCGTGTGCGTGACAGACACCGGCGAGGTGGGCGGGCGGCTGGTCGGCGTGGTGGCTGCGCGCGACGTTGACTTCATCGCGGACAGGGCCGGCACGCCGCTGCGCGAGGTCATGACCGCGTGCGCGCCCGCGCCCGCGTCTCCGCCCATATCTGGGAGCTGCCGTTTTGCGCTGTGTTGCCGAGCAGGCCTGCACACCATTGCGCAAGGTCGTACATGCACACAGTGCAGGCACCTGATCCGCCGCGCAGCGCAATGTTGGGGGCTTTGACATGGACACCCAGCCAGCGTTCCGTTTAACACTGCTTGCTGTTATGACGCGACACGTTTTACGGCCGGCCAAAGGCGCTCATTACTTGGACAGTGTTACCGTTGGTGGCCGGCCAGGAATTTGTTGCTTGTTTTTCCTTTCCTTTCTGTCAGCATCGGGGTAGCAAGGCCGGTAGGTGCGACACGCTTCTGACAGCGCGGCCGCGTGCGCGCAGGGATGTGGAGGCAGCCGCGGAGGCGAGCAGCAGCGAACAGGCGCTCCAGCAGCTGCGGTCAAGCAGGCGCAAGCTGCTGCCCGTCGTCAATGCAGCCGGCGAGCTGGTGCGCTCGGCGGACGGGGCAGAGGCGCACTGCGCATGGCCGCAGCCGGGGCGCACCAGGCCTGTTTTGCTGAAGAAGGAGAGCCTTCTGACAAAGTTTCCTAACCATAAACCTAACCATTACTCTCATTAGCCGGGGACGATCGCAGGTGCGCGTAGCGGCGCGCGAGCTGTTCCTGGAGGAGCGGCGGCGGCCGCGCGCGGGCGCGCCGAGCGCGGACGCGGCCGGGCGGCTGCTGGTGGGCGCGGCCGTGGGCACGCGCGATGACGACCGCGCGCGCGTCGACGCGCTGCGCGCCGCCGACGCGCTAGACGTGGTCATCCTGGACTCCAGCCAGGGCGCGCGCCCCAGCAGCGCTCCCCCGTCCAGCATACGTCATGGAAGTGCTGCGACGGGGGTTTTGTGTCTGTGTGCCAAAACTCGTCTGCGCTCGATACTGTGTGCGCCCGCTGGCATGAAGGAGCAGGCTCCTGGACCCGTCTTTCTGCGCACTCCGAGTGATAGTGGGATGGCATAAATGGTGAGCGCGCTGCGGCAAGCGACGCAGCGCATCCAGTGGGCATGCGAGCGCTTATTCAGGGGACATATTTCTGCTTGGCGCTGTGCCAGGTCGACAGAGCCAACAGGCGCCTAGCCTGGCGCTCCTGTGGCACAAAAAGCCCTGGCGACTTGCCCGTGCTTGCGTGGCAGGCGACTCGACTATATCAGCTAAAAGAGAGCGTGTGCATGCCCCGCCCAGCACCGCCAGTCTAGGGTACCACAAACCTTGGCACACCTGGCGCGCGCCGGCCGCGGCAGGCGACTCAGTGCTGACCAGCTGGAGATGCGCCAGCACCTGAAGCACGCGCATGCCCCGCACGGCTCCGCCCGTCTAGGGTGCCACAAAACCTAGCAACCCTAGGAAGTCCCGGCCGCGGCAGGCGACTCGGTGTACCAGCTCGAGATGCTGGCGCACCTGAAGCGCGCGCACCCAGGCCTGGACGTGGTCGCCGGCAACGTGGTCACCGGCGCACAGGCGCGCCGGCTGGCCGAGGCGGGCGCCGACGCGCTGCGCGTCGGCATGGGCTCCGGCTCCATCTGCACGACGCAGGAGGCGCGCCCGTGCAGCACCTTAAAACCCAACCCTAATTCATTTGGTCGCAGCAGGCCGCGGCGGGGTCCGGGGCGCGCGCCTGGCCGGAAATGTACCCTGCCCTGCACCCGCCGACCACTGGCAACCCTGCGCAGGTGTGCGCGGTGGGCCGCGGGCAGGCGGCGGCGGTGTTCCAGGTCTCGCGCGTGGCCAACGCGCTGGGCGTGCCGACCATCGCCGACGGCGGCGTCCAGAACAGCGGCCACGTCGTAAAGGCGCTCGCGCTCGGCGCGTCGACCGTCATGTGCGGCTCGCTGTTTGCTGGCACGGCCGAGGCGCCAGGCGCGCCGCGACCTGAGTGTATGCACCTCGCAACGAGTGCATGGTCCTCGCCGGGGCAAACCTTGTAGATGGCAACTTGAGACACACTGCTGGTGCTCGCGTCGAGCTTGTCCGCCGCTGTGTGTGGCCTGCTGCTTGCTAGCGCCGCCGCTGCGCCTGGCGCGGGCCTAAAGAGGCCTGGCCACTGGGCGCGATCACCGACGCACAGGCCAGCATCTGCGAAGTCCTGCGAGTTGCATGGGAGCGTGTTCTGGGCGCCTGGCTGTGTGTTGGAAAGCCTCCATGTATGCGCTGTCCGGGCGCCGGCCCGGCGCGGCAGGCGGCAAGTGCCCGGCGCGGCAGGCGGCAAGGGGCCCGGTGCGGCAGGCGGCAAGTGCCCGGCGCGGCAGGCGGCAAGTGCCCTGCGCGGCAGGCGGCAAGCGCCCGGCGCGCGCGCGCAGGCGAGTACTTCTCGCAGGACGGCGTGCGCGTGAAGGCGTACCGCGGCATGGGCAGCCTGGAGGCCATGGCCAAGGGCAACGAGGCGCGCTACCACAGCGACACGCAGGCGCTCAAGGTCGCGCAGGGCGTCGCGGGCACCGTGCGCGACAAGGGCTCCGTGCGGCGCGCGCCTTCGCGCGCGCGCCAGACCCTGGGGGTTGCTGAGCCGCTCTCGTGGTGGCAGGGTTTGACGTGACAGGACGGTAAATGTGCTGGCAGGGCGCGGCGGGCGCTGCATGCACCGGGCGCAGCTTGCACTGCGGGCCTGGCCCCGGTTGGCCCGGCGCAGGCGCGGCGCGGCCGCCCCAGGGCGTGTGCAGGCGCGCCTGACTATAACCCTACCCCTTACACTCACAGCGACCGCGCGCAGGCGCAGCGTGCCCTTCCTGCTGCAGGCGGTGCGGCAAGGCCTGCAAGACCTGGGCGCACGCGACCTGCCTGCCGCTCGCGCCGCGCTCGCTGCGGGCGCGCAGCGCGTGGAGGCGCGCTCCTCGTCCGCGCAGGTGCCGCCCGCCCATCGCCTGATCAGGCTCAATATACTGCATCTCAGCCTCGCGCGGTGCGCTGGGCCGGTGCGCGTGGCGGCGCGCCGCGCCTCGGTGTGGGCGCCTCATGGCGGCTGCTAGGGAGGCTGCCGGGCTGTGCGCTTGGACGCGGGCCTGGCCGTTGCGTTGAGCGGATGTGCAAGATGTGCAAGCCGAGCTGCATGTCTGCTGCGGCAGTGCTGCTGCCCTGTGGAGAAGGCTTGCCATGCTGAACTGAGGTAGCCGGTTTACTCGAGTTGCCAAGGCACTTCATGTGTGGTGTTCGTACTGGTTAGCGTCCAAGCATTGCGTCCAGTGCCAAAGTGGAACAAACACTGCTGACGAGTTCATGCAGAAGCATGACCTCCTGGCAAAGGATGACCGCAAGTGGCTGACGGTGGCGAGCGAGCCGCCGCAGCCGGCCGGGCTCATTGCGCTGGTGGTAGACTACATTCACATGGCCATGGCCATGGACGACAAGCAGAGCTACCATGTAGCTCATTTGAGCAGAGCTGCTTGTCGCCCATGGGGATGGCCATGCGAATGTAGGTTTCCACCAGCGCGATGCGCACGGCCGGCTGCGGCCGCTCGCTCGTCGCCGTCAGCCACTTACGCTTTTTGAATCACCGCGGGTGTTCTGCCAGAGCAGGGTGGCTATGAGCGGGACTGCGCCGGCTTTGTGAATCAGCTCTGCTTGTCGCCCTGGTACAAGCGCATCCACAGGACATGAATGCGCTTATTGGCAGCATCGATTCCTGGAGGACCGCGACTGAGCTGTGCTGACCGCCCCGCCTGCAGGCGGAGGGCGGAGTGCACGACATGCACTCGTTCAACAAGGTGAGGTGGTGAGCGCGGCGGGCGCGTCTGTCCAGCGCCCGCGCCCCATGTGCACTGCATGCGCGGGGCGGCGTTTTGGAGGAGGCTCGAATGTCATATGGTGTGCTTGTCCCGGGCGTGCGTCTGACAGGGTGTCTGGATCTGTTTCCTGTGAACAAAGATGGGTTGATGTCCAGGTCGGCTCGCTTAGCCTCTTGCCCAAGCTTTGCGGCATGCATGTCCAGATATTCCATGCGGTGACCGCACCAGAGGCGCCTGTGTGATGGACGGAGGACTGAGCAAGAAAAGCATGCGAGCTCACAAATCATGCTGGCATACAGAGGTCCCATTCGACTGATCAAGCGCGCTTGCCTGTCTCTTGGAGTGAGCGGTCTGGCCAAGCTTGCGCCGTGCATATCTACATGGCAGGCAAGTGAGGGGTGCGGACCAACCTCATATGATGCCTTGGGACAAGCAGGGGAGCCTAGACATGCATTTCTTTCCACAAGCCACACAGTCTGTCAGCCAACAGCTCTGCTGTGACCGGCGAATGTAGTGGATGGTATAGCAAATGCACACCGGCAACTGGAGAAGGCTACCTAAGGTCCTCACATTTTGCAAAGGCGCAGGCTGAGCCTAATCTGATGCCTGCCGCGCCCCGTAGCCAGGATGTGACAGGACTGGCCACACGGCAAAATCCCTGGTCGTCACATCCACGCCATGCACCACTGTCCCACTGTACAGCAGTGCTTCCTGAAGCGCCGAGATGTTGCATCACACGCACAGGCTAACATTGCAGCAACTGAGCATGTAAGCAGGGAACAATAAACACATGCCGCCCCCTCCACGCCCCCTTTCCCTCAGGGGCAGGGCCTGCAGTGCCATGCGCACAGCTGCGTTTTCCGCGCTCGTCGCTGGCAGCGCCGAGCGCACAACGGCCTCCACGCTAGCAGACACCATCCCCAGGCCCGTCAAGGCTGTTCCGTCCCATCAGGGCCAGACAGCTTTAGACCTCAGCCAACATATCCCGGATGCATGGATTTCGATGCACAGCGACGCGCCCGCCCCAGCACCCGCCATGCGATTTATGAAACCCTGGGCGGCAAGCCCAGTGCGGCAGGCACTGGCCGCCGCCTGCGCGAACACTGGAGAGGCTCCGCAGCCGCGCAGCCCGGCCGCAGCGGCTACATGCCCAGCGCGGCGGCGTTGTGGTGCCCGTTCGCCAGCCCGGTGATGAGCGAGGCTACATGCCCAGCGTGGCGGCATTGTGGTGGCCGATTGCCAGCCCCGTGGTCAGCAGGCCGAAGACGAGGAAGGGCTGCGCGCGCGCCTGGTACGCGACATCGTTCGCGATGGGGTCCGGGATGAAGTACTTGATTTGCGCAAACACCTGCGGGCGCGCGACGCAGGTTAGGGTTGGGGTCCGGGATGGGGTCTCAGATGAAGAAATTGACCTGCGCAAACACTTGCAACGCGCGCGGAGCCCGCCACATCGCCCAGCTGTCTTGCTCTACATCCTCTGTGCCTGCGCCGTGCATGCGCTGTACCTGACGCGGGGCGCCGCGGCGATGTGTGCTGCATGGCCACGGAGAGCGGGCAGCTCTCTGTCATGAATCATTCTGTCATGTGCGGAGCTGCACCTGCACTCCTGCGCACAGCACTCGCCGCCTGGCAGGCCTGCACAGGCGGAGAGGTGCAGGGCGCCGCCGCGCAGGCGTGTGACACCAGAGCCAGCGGGCCCTGCTCTGCTCTCGAGGAGGACGGGCACAGCAAGCACTGCCCAGCGCATGTCCAGTGCGGGCACAATGCTTTTCAGACGTCCCCTGCGGGGAGGGGCGCGCCTGCGGCAGGATGAGCGCGGTGAGCACGGCGGCGTAGACCGGCTCGTGCAGGCCGACGGCCAGGTAGGCGGCCACCGCGAACTGCGTCACGTCGATCGTGCCCACCGTGATCCACTTGGCGGTGTCGACGCCGAACGCGACCGGCAGCGACTGCAGGCCCATCTTCCTGCGCGGCGCGCGGGCAGGGTAGGGTAAGGGTTTACTGCCCCTCCCCGCGCCGGGCTCCTTCCCCTCTCGAGCCTGCACGGCCTTGCATGCGCGGGCATGCATCGCGCTCGCGCGCGCGCGCTACCAGGCCATGATCAGCAGCCCTTTCAGGCCTGGGCGGTTCTCGTGAGGACGGCAAACAAGCCCGGCCTCCGCCGCAGCCTGACTTTGCTCTCCACTCACACTCATTTACTGACTCGTCTCTGTAACAGACGCGTCACAGCCAACCAGTCCAGCAGAGCATGATGGACAGGGTATAAATTGCAACGCTTCGCCCTCATGCATAGTCTGCAGGTGCGCGGCACGGTTTGGCAGCGCCCCACCCAGCGAGGGGACACAGGCCACGGGCCGAGCGGGGCACGGCGGCCGCGGGGCGAGGCGCGGCGAGCCGGGCCGCGCCTGTCGCCCTCGATAGACTTGAAGTCGTTCACGATCGCGATGCCCAGGCCGGCCGTGGAGTAGAGCATGGTCAGCACCACCACGTCCCAGGTCAGCGTCCCGAACAGCGCCTGCGCGGCGCAGGCCCGCCTCGGCCGCTGGATGCGCCTGCCAGGGCGCAGGGCGGGGCAGCATGCTACTGCTGCAGGAAAAAGTGCCATGGCCTGGCGCGCGCCTGGCCTGCCTTTCGGGGCAGCAGCATGATGTCAAACAAGCCCACCCACATCATGCAACTATGTGCCCGAGGCCTGCGCGCCTGGCCCGCCCACCAGGGCAGCGCGATGTACGACGAGCCCACTCACACACTACACTTGATTGCCCAAGGCCAGGGGCGCCTGGCCCGCCCACCAGGGCAGCATGATTTCAACGCAGCCCACCCACACACTACACTTGATTGCCCGAGGCCCGGCGCGCCTGGCCTGCCCACCAGGGCAGCGCGATGTAGGACGAGCCCAGCGCGTAGTTGCCCGCCCAGCCGCTCTGCTTCAGCTTCAGCGGCGGCGCGGAGTAGATGTAGCTGATGAACGAGCCAAAGACGGCCAGCAGGAAGATCGTGGGCGTCTCGTGGCCCGCCCACACGTCCAGGCCGTAGCCCGTTGCCAGCCCGGCGACGAGCAGCACCAGGAACTGCGTGATCACCTGCGGCTCCGAGATCGCGCCTGCGCGGCGCGAGGGCCCGCGCGCGGGTCAGCCCCAATCGGCGGCGCCCGCGCTGCGCCGCGGCGCCGGGAACCATGCCGCGCACGACCAGCGGGCGCCCCTGCCCGCTTTCGAAAAGGTGCCAGAAACACGCACGCGTCACGCGCGGCCGCGCTCGCGACAGCGCGGGCCGCAGCACGAGGCGGCTCTTGCAGCTGCGCGCGGCTTGCGCGGCGCCGCGCCTGAGGGGATGGGCCGGTAGGGCTCGTTGATGGCGTCGATCTCGCGGTCGTAATAGTCATTGATCGTCTGCGTGTACCCCGTCAGGAAGGGCCCCGACATCAGCATGCACACCGCCGACTGCGCCACATGCTCTGGCGTCCACGTGAACTGCCCGCTCGCCGCCGCGCCGCAGAGCACGCCTGCGGCGGCCCCGCCGCGCGTCACGTGGCGGGCATGGCGGGCTGGCATGCACGCATGCATGCCTTGCTTCCCAAACCCTCGATGCAGGGCCCCGTGCCAGCTCGCGTACAGGCAGCTGCGCTGCTTGCTGCAGAGCACAGCACCTATGGGCTGCAGGACGCTCCCGAGCAGCAGGTCTAAGAGATGGCCGGCCAGCTGCGCCGGGTGTCGGCGTGCCCAGGTGTCTTACGGCTAGGGTGCGACGCAGGATAGGGCTAGGGTGCGACGCACCCCAGATGATCGGCACCCACGTGACCGGCTTGGTCAGCTGCAGGTGGACCTTCCAGATGTTGGGGTGTACCAGGAAAAGGGCACGGCGCACCCCAGATGAGCGGCACCCAGGTGACCGGCTTGGTGAGCTGCAGGCGGATCTTCCAGATGTTGGTCGCCGCGTCGGCGCCCTTCATGCCCAGCAGCTGCGCCACGCTGCCCTTGACAACCTCGCCCGCCTTGCCCGCGCTCGCCGCCGCCTCGCCGCCCGCGCGCCGCGCCGCCGCGGCCGCGTCCTTGGTCGCCGCCTCGACCTTCTCGCCCGCGGCGCCGCGCGGCGCCGCCGCTCGCCGCCGGCCTGCGCGGCCGCCCCTCCTGCTTGGCATCGGCGCCGCTGCTCAGCAGCGGCTGCTAGCTGTAGTTTTAGGGAGGTGCCTCTGGCTTCCTGCGCAGCGCCGCGCGCAGCGCCGCGCCTGCCATTGGACTGCGCGGGTCGCCCTCAGGGCACCCCGGAGGTAAGCAGAGTCGAGCGAACACTGGCAACGCCTGCCTGTCTTGTATTTACACTGTCGCCGCCTCAACCCTCGCGCTGGCGGCCTTCGCGCCGCACCAAGCGCTGCGCAGCTGCAGGCCTGTGCAAGGCGTCCGCCGCTGGGGTGCTCCCCAAGGCAACCCGCACCAGGCTGCAACAGAGTCTCACCCGCACGTAAGCACGGCAACAACAAGGTAACCACCCAGCCGTGTGTGTCTCACAGTGCGCCAGGCGCATATACATTCAAAACCATAGGGACTGCACCGGCTGTATATGCCCCGTCAAGACACCAGCAGAGCGGGCCCGTGCCATCTCACTTGCAGGCATACGACAAGTGTACTGACAGGCCAAGCACCTCCGTTCGCTGCGCTGCAAGCCGGGCACCATCACCGAACACCTAGCTCTGCCTAGCTGCGAAGGCCGTGTATGCATGGCGGCTGGGGAGAGCGTGCACGCTGACTTGCTGAAGCAGGTGGCAGCAATAAACACACAAGGAAGCAGGCATAATGCAAATTGCAAAGCTTCGGTACAGAAGGGGCTTGTGCACGTACCTTGCTGTACGGGCGTGGGGGCCTGCAGCCTCAACGCGTTACTGCCGCATACGCGCACCCCGGCAAGCTGCTGCATGCGCAGAACGGCTGCTGGCCGCATCCCGCACTCCAGGCACCCGAGCTGCATCTTTACCTGGTCCGACTAAAGCCAATGATCGGCCTCTTCCTAGCTCAAGAAACACTCCTACTAAAACAAACTAAAATAACACATCCTCAAAGGCCCTCAGCACGACCCTGCAGGGTGCAGGGAGGGCACACTGGCTGGAGGAGAGGTCGCTGGGCAGCCTGGCTCCAATGGCAGGGCAGGGCAGTTGCTGAAGTGTGCCAGACACGCCCAGTGCCAGTGCTGCTGTGCAGCAGGCCTGCACGCGCAATGAACAGCCATGCCGCAGCTGGCCGCGGTCAACTGGGGGCTGTGCGGCTGCCCAAGAGCTCTGCGGCGCAGCGGCTTGTGCTGGGCGCCGTGCCACGGCGGGCCAGGCGGGCCTGCCGCTTGGAACGTGCCCGGACGACACAGGCCGTTGCAGCACCTCCCCAGCAGCGCAGCTCGGGCAACGGAGTGGCGGTCGCTGAGCCGGGGACTGACCTGGAGGTCGACTCCGTGCTCGCCAAGGAGCTGGGCGAGAACGGTGCCGCCCTGCGGCCCAGTTGGTTGGACTCTGGTTGATTGCATGTTTGAGCGGTCCTGCATCACACCTGGGCCCTGCGCTGCAGGCTTCCGCAGCACCAGGAGGACGAAAATTATTTGCACAATTGGCCCCACCAGCTGCAGCGAGGAGATGCTGGAGACGCTGGCGGTAAACGGCATGAACGTGGCGCGCCTGAACATGTGCCACGGCAGCCGCGAGTGGCACCACGAGATCATCGAGCGCATCAGGCGGCTCAACAAGGACAAGGGGTGCGCTCGCCAGGCGCACGGCAGCGCACACTCCCTGGTCCGCTGTCATGCTCCTCTCTTGACACGTGCCTGCACTGGCATGTGCCACCATGAGCTTGCAAACAGTCTTCAGTTGCGCAGTGCCTGCACTGGCGTGTGTCACCGTGAGCCTGTGAACAGTCTCCAGTTGCGCAGTGCCTGCACTGGCGTGTGTCACCATGAGCCTGTGAACAGTCTCCAATTGTGCAGCGCTCACAAGGATGCACCTGTCAGGTTCTCTGTGGCCATCATGCTCGACACTGAGGGCAGCGAGGTGCACACGAGCGCACTGGAGCAGCCCATCAAGGCCGAGGCGCGCCGCGCTGCAGCACGTTACTGCGCGGCCTGCTTTGACGGGCATGCTGTGCAGCCTGCAGCCCGCAGCAAGCCTCGGTTACCTTTGCCTCCCTGGGCAGTTGGCTCACCTCAGAAGCTGGCCGCGCTGCGCTGCGCACGGTTCCCTGTCGTGACGACTCGGGCGTGCAGCCTGCAGCCTGCAGCCCGCCGTTGTGCCTTCCCTCCCCAGGCGGGCAGGCGGGTCTCGCTTCACGACACCCATGCTGCGCATGTAAGCAGCCAAAGTTGGCTGACACACGCCTGAATTTCACTTATTCATGCCCGCTGACCCTGCCGCCATGCGCAGGTGGGCGAGGAGTATGTGCTGACCATCCGCGACCCCAGCTCCGTCGGCGCCATGGCCATCGGCGTCAGCTACGACGCATTTGTGGACGACGTGGAGGTGCGCGGGTCATGAAAGTAACCAGCATGCTTCGGGAGCCGCGCGTGCGAGGGCCGCATGTGCGAGAGCCAGGCGCTTGTGTGGCAGTGGACCGCAGCACGGTGGTGCTGAGCACAGAAACCAAAACTGGCCGGGACGTGCACGACTAAGTTGCGCCTATTACGAATTAACTATCAGCTTACAGTCTTTCTTCTCGGCAAGCTGGGTCGCCCGGCCGCCACTGTGTGCTGCCGGCAGCCCGGCGACCTGGTGGTGGTGGACGGCGGGATGGTGAGCCTGGAGGTGGACACCAAGATGGGCCCGGACGTGCAAGCTGGGTTATCTGACCAACACCTAACCCTAAGCCGCGCGCGCCCGGCAGCCCGGCGACCTGGTGGTGGTGGACGGCGGGATGGTGAGCCTGGAGGTGGACACCAAGATGGGCCCGGACGTGCACTGCCGCGTGGTGGACCCGGGCATCATCCTGTCGCGCGCCAACCTGACATTCCGCCGCGACGGCGCCGTCATCCGCGCGCGCAACTCCATGCTGCCCGTGCTCTCGTCCAAGGCGCGCGCCCGGGGCCGCCGCGGCCGCTCGGCCGCGCGCGCCCGGGCGCCCGCGCGGGCCGCGCGCTGCGGGCGCGCGGCCCGCCTCGGGGCGCTGGCTGCGGAAGGCGTGACAAGCCATGCTCGGTGTGCATGGCCTCATTGCAGGCCAGTGAATGGGAGTGGGCGCGAGCGCGGGGCGTCAAGAGGGCAGGACCAGCCCTGACAGCCCTGGGCTCAGGCACCGGCTGCCTCCTGTGCGCCTGCTGGGGGTGCGTCGGGGGTGTTCTCAGGTGTGGTGGGCGCCCTAACCCTAATATTATGAGCCTGACAGCCTAACGCACTGATTTATGTGCCCTACTCCCAACGCCGCGCCGCAGGACTGGCTGGACATCGACTTTGCGATCCGCGAGCGCGTGGACTTCATTGCGGTGTCCTTCGTCAAGAGCGCGGACGTGATCAAGAACCTGAAGAGCTACCTGAACTCGCGCGCGGACAAGGCGCGCGGCCCCAGGCTGGGCGCGGGAGGCGCAGGGGCGCGCGCGCGGCTCGGCGCCTGCCTGTAATGGCGTGCGCGCGGATGCCTTGCGCCTGGAGTCGCTGAGACGCGGGCGGCTGTGTGCACGTCGGCGCGTGAGCTCCTGCAGGCCGGTGAGCGCAGCGCGCCTGCGGCAGGTGACCAACACCCTATCTAAACCTAAACCTACCCTATGCAGGTGATCGAGGTCATCGCCAAGGTGGAGTCGCACGACTCGGTGCCCAACCTGGCGGAGATCGTGGAGGCGTCCGACGCGGTCATGGTCGCGCGCGGCGATCTGGGTACGCCGCTCCCGCGCGCCCCCGAGCGCATGCATTCTTGTGTCTGTACGTTGCGCCTGTGTGAGCAGCGCCTGGACAGGCGCCACAGGGCGTTGCCGCCCTTCGCAACGTCGTCTCTGACGGGAGGACCACATACTGCTGCATCTGCACTGGATCCCCTGGTGATGCTGCCGAGAGACTCCGTTGCCCTCCGTGGCGGCGACTCACAGCACCCGATGTGAGCAGTCCAGCTGGCAGCGCCGGCGGGTCTGCGCCTTCTGCAGACAGCTTTTGAAGCCGCTCGGGCGCCCACGGCGCCTGCTGCGTGTCTAGCTGCAGGCGCGGTAGGGGTAGGGTTGGGGCCTGACGTGCGCGTACGCGCGGGGCGGCAGGCGCGCAGATCCCGCTCGAGGACGTGCCGTCGGTGCAGAGGGAGGTAATGGTTAGGGTTAGGGTCAGGGCCTGACACGCACGGCGCGGGGCGGCTGGCGCGCAGATCCCGCTGGAGGACGTGCCGTCGGTGCAGAAGGAGGTGGTGGTAAGAGTTAGGGTAAGGGCCTGACACGCACGGCGCGGGGCGGCAGGCGCGCAGATCCCGCTGGAGGACGTGCCGTCGGTGCAGAAGGAGGTGGTGGTGCGCTGCCGGCAGCTGGGCCGCCCGGTCATCGTCGCCTCGCACCTGCTGCAGTCCATGATCGAGTTCCCGACGCCCACGCGCGCCGAGGCACGCGGCCCTTGCCCTACAGGGCCTGCAGCATTCTGCGCCTGCTGCAGTCCATGATCGAGGTCACCACGCCCGCGCGCGCCGAGGCGCGCGGCCCTTGCCCTACAGGGCCTGCAGCATTCTGCGCCTGCCGCACGCCGTGATCGAGGTCACCACGCCCGCGCGCGCCGAGGGCGCAGCGCCCGCGCCCCGCAGGGCCTGCCGCCGCTCAGCGCCTGTCGCGGTCTGTGACTTGGCTGAGCGCTCAGCGCTCATGCGCGCCGAAGCAGGCGGCCTGTCGCTTTGGGGCGCTGAAAACTATAACAGATGTTGTCTCTGCACAGGCGCATGCCCAGGGTTCGCCGCTCACAGGCTTTGTGGCGCGCACGGCAGGTGGCGGACATCTCGGACGTGGTGCGCCAGCGCGCCGACGCGCTGATGCTCTCGGGCGAGTCCGCGGTCGGCGCATACCCGGACAAGGCCGTCATCGTGCTGCGCCAGGTCGCCACGCGCATCGAGGAGTGGGTCCGGTGCGCGCGTCCTGGCGCAGCTCCTTCAGTTTGTTTGAGCTTACCCAGCTCTCTGCGTCGTAGCGCCAGCCAGCTTTCGGTGTGGTTTGCCAGCATCTGCAATGCTTTTTGCCGCATGCCCCAGCTGTGCTGCAACTGTGCTGCCCTGCTTTTATGGCGAAATACAGCTTGCCCCCTGCGTCGAGATGGCGCGCTGCACCAGAAATCAGCTTTTTCTTGAATATTTCACCTGGCGTAGCGCGGGCTGGAATACGACCAGTTCTCAGGTCTTCAGCGCATTGCATGAGGGTAATAAGCGAGGAGAAGGGAAACATTTGCGATGGTTTGTTCGCTTGGCCGCGCGCAGGCAGGAGAAGCACGGGCAGATCGTGCTGCCGCAGCTGACCAACATCCCAGACGGGCGCGTGAGCGAGGAGCTGTGCGCCAGCGCGGCCACCATGGCGAACAACCTGGGCGCGCGCGCGATCTTCGTCTACACGCGCCGCGGCTACATGGCCAACTTCCTGTCGCGCTGCCGGCCTGACTGCCCCGTGTTTGCCTTCACTGGTGCCGCCTGGCCCGTTGCCCCGGCTTATAATCTCACGCCCACTTTGACACACTCTTGCCTTGCTGAGCCCGCCTGTCCCACCCATCATGCGTGCACAAGAAGGTGCATGCACACCTCATGCAAGAGCCCAAGTCTCGCTGCGCATGTAGGTGCTCCATGGCCTCAGCAGCAACCAAGCCGCTCTCCATGCCCGAAGCTTTGGGGAGGCCGACGAGGTTCTGATGTGTCCTGCCTGTACATTGGCACTCGCAGCATCTCTGCGCCTAGCCTGTACATGACATGGCGTAAAAACTGGATGAGTGACATGGCCTGCTTGACTGATAAGGCGTCATTCTCGGGGCGCGCAGACCAGCAGGACGTGCGGCAGCGCCTGAACCTGCGCTGGGGCGTGATGCCCTTCCGGCTGGACTTTGCGCCGGACCCGGAGGAGAACGTGGACCGCACGTTCCGCCTGCTCAAGCGCCGCGACCTGGTGCAGCCGGGCGACCTGGTGGTGGTCGTCTCCGACATCCGCCCGGACTCCTCCGACGCGAGCGTCGTGCGCTCCGTGCAGATCCGCCGCGTGCCCGCGTGAGGCCCGGGCCAGGTATACTCTACCCTGAGAGCGTGCGCGCCGGCTTCGGCGCCGCGGCCTGGTGCCGCTGGGCCGTCCGGTGGTCACGGTTTCGACATCCGCTGTGAACGTCATGCGTCGCATGCAGATCGGCCGTCGCGGCGTGAGCCTGGGGCCGCGCAGGGGCGCGCCTGGCGTGCGCTGGCCTTGCAGTGGTGCATCTGAGGGCTGCGCGCCCGCTGCTGCAACCTGGCGGACCGTGCGGTCGGGCGGTGTCTGTGCTCACGATCTGGCCAGTCTCCCCAAGCAAGCCTTGTGTGCTTTGCCAGAGGCGAAGGGTGCCTGTGTGACTACCTGGGGCGGGAGGATCTCATTGGTTTGTGTGGGGGCCAGTATGCGCTGCGACTGTGCGTAGAGGGGGCCACGCATGTGTGCTGAGAGTTTATTAGGGGATTGGTGGCTGTGGCTGCATACTGATTGTGCAGGAGGCATATCCAGGTCGCGAGCGTGCGGTGCCTGCATGGGTGTGCTGCGCGCTGTGCGGCTGTGGCTTGATTAGGGCGCGGACACGGGGTCCTGCCTGTGCAGATGTCTCAAGGTGGAGCGAGTCGAGAGAGTTGTGAGCCGGGTCGGTTGCTGTGCTGTGCGCCCGCTGTCGCGTCCCCGCTGCTGTCATTCAGTTGTTCTCTGTGTGTCGGTGCCCAGACTGTGTCAAAGGACTTACCTAGTATTGCCGGCAGCACTGCATGCAAGGCGTGCCGCCTGTTGCCGGGCGCAGATGAGAGCGCAGTTGGGCGCCGCTGTTTTGGGCGCTCTGCTCCCCTGTATATGGCCAGTGCGTTTTCACCCGGCCCACTGTGGATGCTCAGCGCGGCATGCGCATGGTAGGAGCAAGTGCTGGGCAAGTGCTGGGCCCGATGGTGTGCTGCTGCATACAGATATATAGCACGTGGCCGGTGGATGGCTTCATTGCAACAAGTCAAAAAGGTGTCCATGGGCCGACATTCTCGATGCATCTACCAACTACATCACTAGTATGCAGACTGGCTGGCACTGAAGGCTCCTCAATGAGAGGCTGCCACAATGGTCCACGCCCGTCTCATCTGAGACTCTTACTCCGAACAGCTGTGGTCCGCAGCTAGTCTAAGCAACCTACATAGCACTAAGCTGCATCAACGCGTGAACCAGCCAAACAAAATGGTGGCCTGCTCTTCCGTGTGCCCTGCCAGGATTCCTGCATGCACCCCAAGCAGACTGTGAATCAGTGAAAACCACCCTGAAAAGAGAGACACATCCCACCTCTCGCTTAACAAAAGCCATGTGGAGCTGCAGACCTGCAGGGCAACAGAGTCGCGCCGTGCCAGTAATCATGGATGAGCGCCATGCAGGCCCGTCCCGCAGCTCCTGCATGCGAGCGCCCACTCGCCGCCATGCCCCGGAGGGGTGGGACACCCCAGTGGGGTGACCCCACCCCTTGCCAGCCCCGCTTCCATGCAAGGCCTACCTCCTCACGGAGCCCGCCGCAGCATGCTAGCGAGCAGTGGTGGCGGCGCCGAGGCGCCTAAACGGCCCCGCGGGCGCCTGCGCGGGCTCCGCGACGGCGCTCGCTGCCGAGCAGCGGCTGGACGCGCCGTCGGAGTCGTCGCCGTCGTCGGCGTCGCTGCCGCTGCCCGAGCTGTCCTCGTCCTCGTCGTCCTGCGGCGGCGCCGGGCCCAGCTCCTGCGACGCCTGCGGCCGGCCCCGAGACGTCCGCTTTCACGCCACGACAGCAGTGGTCTTGTGCGGATGTACACCCCTTCCGAGCGCATGCAGACTGCAGGCACTGATAGTCACTACGTAGCAGTGCGCAGCATGATAGTCTTGCATGAGGCGAGTACACATACCAGCTGACAGGACAGCAGCCTAATCACACCCTCCAACCTGAACTCCTGGCGGCGCCCCCGTACATATACGGGCCGCGCGCCCGCGGCAAGCCGGCCACCAACAGGGCCAGCACTTTTGCACTCGTACCGGATGCGCCCAGTGCAAAGAGCACACAACCTAGCACGCAACCTAGCCACTTGGCCAGCAGCAACAAGCCCAGCGTGAGCGCCGCGCGCGCCCGCTGGAAAATCTCGGCCGCCAGCGCGGACGTCATCACGCTCGAGCCGGTCGCGCCCAGCGCGGCCGCGCGCGCCGCGTGCTCCGCCGCCACGTCGCTGGCGTGCCGGCCGGCCTCGGCGCCCGCGCCGCCGGCCAGGCCGCCGGCGGC
>JAABUV010001381.1_pt1 | contig 35256 bp, 28 predicted proteins | sample 5559971 | NCBI WGS metagenome assembly JAABUV01 (sample SAMN10711881, study PRJNA513362) | rock metagenome | isolation source: Antarctica rocks | place: Antarctica: Victoria Land, Knobhead nord | collected 2015-12-19
AGGCGTTGTGTCTGGAATTGCCGTCGTACGACTTCTGGGAATTGCTTCGGTCCGATCCTGAGAAGTTGACGCAAGAACTGTCAACCTCACGAAATCGGGAATGAGACAGTCCCCTCAAAATCATCCCGAGTCTCGGCGGATCTTCCCAAGGGGTAAGGCCGGGCGGTCGTTGGCGCAGGTCAGGCGGGGGGTTCGGAGGATGGGCCGGTTTCGCTTCTCGACCCGGGGCCTGATCCTCGGGGTCGCGATCCTGGGCTTCGACGCGGCGGCGATGACCCGGGCGATCCGGCAGGGCCACGCGGCCGGCTCCGTCGGGGCGTACGCGGCCGGGTTCGGGTTGGTCCTGCTCGTCCTGAACCTTCTGCTCCTCGGCCTCGGAGCTTATTTCGCGAGGACCGCCGGGGGTCGGTCCGGGAGGCGGTGGACGGCGACCCCTTCGCCGGTGGTCATCGTGGGCCTCTACCTGGCGGTCCTGGCCCTGGCGATCCTCTCGGTCCTGTTCCTGTCCTCGGGGCTGTTCTGATCGGGCCCCGGGCGAGGGGCGGGGTGGGGCGGATCGCGGGCCTTGGGGGCGGCTAATGCGGATCCGGCGGATCTCGACCCGGAACTTGATGATCCTCACCGCGGTGGTCGCCGTCGACGCGGCCGTGCTGATCCAGGCGGCCGGCCTGGGGTTCGGGATCGAGTTCCCGCTGTTCATCGCCGCGGTCCTGGTCACGCTCAACCTCTTCTTCGCCAGCTACCTCAAGGCCGCCGACCGGATCAACGCGGCCCCGCCGGAGAAGCAGACGGAGATGCTCCTGACGCTGGGCTGCCTGGTGATCGTCATCATGGTCCTGACGGTCCCCCTCGTCTTCGTCCTCTTGATGCGGGGGCGGATCTGAAATCGGATCGGCCGGCCGGGTCGTCGGGTCGACTCAACTGGCCGACCGCCCGCGCGACCGTTATAATGAGACCCGTCCGGCCGGTTCGGTCGGGCCTCGACGGATGATCGAACCCCGGCCCCGGACGGAGCGAGCCCGCCATGGCGAAGTTGCGACTCTTGAAGACCGGACACGGCGACCTCTGCCTGGCCGAGTGGGACCCGAACCAGCCCGAGACCGTCTCGGGGGCCGCCACCGCCTTCGCCGAGAACTTCACGGCCGGCCGGCTGGCCTTCCGGCTCGACGGGCCCGGGCAGACCCGGCCGATCCGCGCCTTCGACGCCACGGCCCCCGAGATCCTGCTGGTCCCCGCGATCCAGGGCGGCTGAGAGGCGATCCGGGATCGAAGATGGCTGATGGTTGATGGTTCACGACGGACAAGAGCCAATGGATCCGAAGCCACTTCGGCTGCTTTTCCGGGAATTCCATCAGCCATCGCCCATTGACCATAACCCATTACTACGACTCGGAAAGATTGCCGGATCGCTTCTGAGTCGAGCCATCGGGGCAGGACCGACGGGCCCAAGCCAATGATCCGCACCGGCTATCTCCGATGGGAGATCGACGTCGCCGACGACCGGAGCGCCGTCGACCCCAGGGCCCGCGAGGTCACCTTCCGGGCCCGGCCCAGCTACCGGGTCGTCCGCGTCAAGAATCGGGGGCACCAGGACGCCTCCGAGCGGTTTGTCCGCGGCGAGGACACGTATGACATCGTGCTCCGGAACCTCCAGAAGGAGGGGGCCGAGGCCGACGTGACGATCCCCGACGTCGGCCCCCGGGCCTTCCGCTACAGCGAGGACGACCGGGCCCGGACCCCCCGGTTCTGGATGTCCAAGCTCCAGCGCGAGGCCAACGCCTTCGCCCACGAGGTCGTCCGATCCGCCGCCTCGTTCCCCCGGATGGTCATCTCCAGCGCCGCGCTCCGGGCCGGGTATGCCCGGCTGGTCGAGTGGGAAATCTTCCGGGTCATTGAGGGGCGGAGCACCCCGCGGCCCACCAACGACGCCGAGCCGATGCGGATCGACGCCGCCGCCTACCAGACCGGCGTCCCCGAGCTGGTGGCCGCCGAGCTGGTCCGCGACGTGGTGGACCCGAAGGAATTCGACGAGTTCTGTCGGTTCGACCGCGTGACCGTCCTGAACGACGGCAAGTTCTACCGGATCCCCCGCCGGCCCCACGCCCTGATCGAGGTCTGGGACGCGAAGACCCACCGCGCCGAGGCCCGCCTCTGCGTCGTCTTCCAGGACCCCGGGATGCCCCCCTCCGACGAGGTGGTCATGAAGTACCTCCTGGCCAAGCACCAGCCCGAGCTGCTCTGGCAGGTCGGCGTCAAGTTCAGCCCCCCCGCCGGCCGGTTCGACGCGGCCCCGCCGAGACGCTGGCGGGGGGATTAAGCGGCTAGTCGGTGTGGCGCGGCGCCTCCGCTCGATCGTCGGTTCAAGCCAGTGCTGCGGGTGCCTCGATCGAGAATGATGACGGTGAATTCCAGATCGCCGTCGGGGCCTCGCTTGTCCAGTCTGTGGTTACCATTTCCTGGCCGGTTTTCCCGGTGACGACCTCTTCCACCGACATGAGTTCGACTCTGTCTGCCCGCACGATGAACAGGTCGTCGCCAGCGCGGTGGATGTCGACGGCTTCGACGGGTAGACAGAGCGATTCGATTGGCCTCACGAGGGCGTCGCCGGCTAAGAAGCGTCGAGCGAGTCCGGGGAAGGCGTACAGGAACTTGCTCGTGAGGACAAACAGGTGGTGCTGGTCCCCGAGGATCGTGTAAGCCGCCCCTTGCATGGGCTTGAGTCGCAATTCTTGCGGTGGTATGTCGCCGAAAATGTCCCTGCATAAGTGGATCGATCGATCCGCGCCCAATCCGGCCATGGCGTGTGGCCACGCCGCTGATCCCAGGGAACAGACGTCGATCACGTCGATCCCGGGAGCCTTGAAGCATTGCCCCGAACTGGTCGAGGGGGTGGCCCCGCCCGATTGAAGGATTAAGCCCGCTAGGCCACCTCGACGAGCCGCGACGGCGAGGTAATCCTTTTGGCCGTCGCCGACCAGATGATCGAGCTTGTAGAAGTTCAAGTCACGACCCGTCGCCTTGGTGATAGACCAGGTCGGGGTGATGTCCGATGTCGAATGAATCGAGAGCAGGCCATCCTCCCCGAGGGGGGCCAAGAATCCCCCGTTCGAAGTAGCCAAGACACCGCGTGCGCCGCCCTCATAAATTCGCGTGCTCGTCCCCCCTTCGCGCGGTGTGAGGTCCAGGTAAATCACCTCGCAACGCGTGCTCGCCGCCAGCCGAGTTCCATTGAAGGCGAGCCCGTTGATCGGTTCGCCCTGGGTATCGATTTGAACATTCCTCAATGTGACTTGGTCAGTGATGCGGACTGACCTGATCCGTCCGTCTTCAGAACCGAACCAGTAGTCATTCCCTAGGGGGTCCTTCCCGACCCAGGAGACGTCGAAATCCGGAAAGCTGAGGGCCCTGCCGCCGGTCACGATAATTCCCGGTTTATGTGATCTTGGCTTCATCCTCGATACCCCTTCTGCAACCGCTTCCGCTCAATTGCTTGGATCAGCCCAGCTTGCTCCATCTTGAGGAGGGCCGACCTGGGGGCAGGCGTGTTCCTTTGGTTCTGTTTGACGTCTGTGCCGAGTAGCGGAAAGAGAGGGAACCCGTGCCAGGGTTGGTCGAGGCCATTCTCCCAGAACTTGGCGATTTGCTCGCCTCGAGTCCCCAGGTCGAGCAGGTTCGATTCCTCGTCTCGACGCAGCCCGTAAAGATTCCCGGCGTCATCCGAAATTTCCCGGAAATCGGCCTCGTCGAAGATGGCGAACTCCTCTTCGTGACTGAGGTCATCGGCCCATTGGGCGTCCTTGCGAGATCCCCCGTGGTGCTTGAGGGAGAAGCAGTATCGGAGGTCCCGACGCCGCGTCTTCTCGCCGTGTTCGGGGCAGGCATCGACTCTCGACATTCCGAACACCTCATCCAATGGCCACCGGGCGGTTCTCGCCGGGCATGATCGATTCTACACTGGAGGTTACGGCCTGACATCGCCGGATCGGCGACGGCCCGTCGAAGTGTCGGTGGGACAGGAGCAGCGTCCGAGGAGAAGTCCCATGCGGTCTCGCGTCCTGTGGGCGATCGGCTCCGGGCTCCTGCTCGCCGCGGTGGCCGGCTGCGGCCGGGGACTGCCGGCCTCGGCCCGGGTGGCGGTCCCCGATCGGCTGACGCTCTACTCGATCGACGGTCGGGACCTCCCGGGCGACCGGCCCAGGCCGGCGGGGGAGGCGTTCCATGGTTACCCGGTCCTGGGCAAGGCCGTCGTCGAGGATCCGAGGCGGCGCAAGGCGTTGATCGACGCTTTCAACGCCGGGATCGCCCGGAGCAACGGAGAATTGGCCAAGTGCTTCTGGCCCCGCCACGGGATCCGGGCCGAGACGGGCGGGGCGACCGTGGATTACGTGATCTGCTTCGAGTGCCTCCAGTTCGTCACCCACCGGGGCGACCAGCAGGTGGAGGAAACTATCGACCGGGCGCCGCTCAAGGCGTTCAACGAGGAGCTGAAGCGGGCGGGCATCCCCCTGGCCCCTTCGAGCTTCGGGAAGCAGGAGTGATGGGCCCCGTCGGGCTCGCCACCAGGCCCCGAGCCCGGGTGAGGTGGGCCGGTCAGCGGTCCGAGGTCACCCCGACCTGCCGACAGATCGAGAGCAGCGGGCAGTCCGAGCATCTCGGCCCGACACCGGTGCAGACGAACTTGCCGAACGAGACGAGCCGCTCGTTGATCTCGATCCAGTACCGCTCGGGGAGCCTGGCGGCGAGCGCGGCCATGGTCCGCTCGGGGGTCGGGGCGGCGACGTAGCCCCATCGGTTGACGATCCGGTGGACGTGGACGTCCACGGCGATCGCCGCCCGGCCGAAGCCGACGGCCATCGTCAGCGCGGCGATCTTGGGGCCGACCCCCCGGAACGCCGTGAGCCCTTCGACCGAGTCGGGGACCTCGCCGCCGTGCTCCTCAACGATCCGCCGCGACAGCGCGATGAGGTCGCGGGCCTTGGGCTCGGGGAACGTGGCCCCCCGGAGCAGCCCGGCGAGCGTCGCCTCGTCCAGCCCGGCCATCGCCCGGGGCGTCCGGGCCCGCTCGAAGAGCCGGAGGCAGACCGCCATCGTCGTCTCGTCGCGGGTCCGGGCCGAGATCAAGCTGCCGACCAACTGCTCGAACGGCGAGCCGAACCCCCGGTCGCGGAGGTCGAACATCGCCGCCTTGGGCAGCCCCGCCACTGCCAGTCGGAGCCGGCGGAATGCCTCGTCGATGTCGAACGGTTCCTTCATGGGGACGGCCTCCTCCGCGGGCGGTTGAGTGGCGGCTTCCCGAGGTCGCCGGGTTGGGATCGATCCGGGGGCCGTCGCCAGGCAGTCGGCGAGGCGCCGGCGCCGGGCTCGTCGAGCCTGGTCTGAAACGGAACACTTAGTTAGGCGTAAAACCAGAGGGTCCGCGATCCTGAGAAGGCCGGGTCGCGGCCAGTTTTTCCATGGACGGCCGGCACGAGCGGATGGATTATCTGCTAAACTTATCCCATTCTCGCCGCTCCGTCTGCCGGTCGTCGTCCGGTCGCAACCGAGCGTGGCTCATCGTCCGTGGCGACCGACCTGGAGTCTGATCCGTGGCCAGGAAACAACCAACGAGCCCCGCGCCGGAGGCCACGCCCGAGGCTCAGCTCGTCGCCGGGGCGGGTCCGGTCGCTCTCATGCCGTCCGCGAATGGCCACTACGACGGGAGGCGGCTCCTGGAGGCCCTGAAGATCCTCAAGCGGGGAGACTTCAGCGTCCGCCTGTCCGTCGAGGAGTCCGTCCTCGGGGCGGCGATCGCCGAGGCGTTCAACGACGTCGCCGACCTCCTGGAGTACGGGACGCAGGAGACCGCGCGGATCGCGACGGTGGTCGGCAAGGAGGGCCGGATCACCCAGCGAGCCAACGTCGGGGCCGCCACCGGGGCGTGGTCGGACCGGATCGACTCGATGAACACGCTGATCGGCGACCTGGTCCGGCCCACCGAGGAGGTGGCCCGCGTCATCGGCGCCGTGGCCAAGGGGGACCTCGCCCAGCGGATTCCGCTGGAGCACGACGGGGCGCCGCTGAAGGGGGAATTCCTCCGGGTCGGCCAGACCGTCAACACGATGGTGGACCAGCTCGGCTCGTTCGCCTCGGAGGTCACCCGGGTGGCCCGCGAGGTGGGGACCGAGGGAAAGCTCGGCGGTCAGGCCGAGGTCCGAGGGGTGGCGGGGACCTGGAAGGATCTGACCGACAGCGTGAACTCGATGGCCGGCAACCTGACGGCCCAGGTCCGGAATATCGCCCAGGTGACGACGGCCGTGGCCAACGGCGACCTCTCCAAGAAGATCACGGTGGATGTCCGGGGCGAGATCCTGGAGCTGAAGGACACCATCAACACGATGGTCGACCAGCTCGGCTCGTTCGCCTCGGAGGTGACCCGGGTCGCTCGCGAGGTGGGCTCGGAAGGACGCCTCGGTGGGCAAGCCCAGGTCCGCGGGGTGGCGGGCGTCTGGAAGGATTTGACCGATAGCGTCAACGGGATGGCCGGCAACCTCACCGGCCAGGTCCGGAACATCGCCGAGGTGACCACCGCCGTGGCCAACGGCGACCTCTCCAAGAAGATCACGGTGGATGTCCGGGGCGAGATCCTCCAGTTGAAGGACACCATCAACACGATGGTGGATCAGCTCAACTCCTTCGCCTCCGAGGTGACCCGGGTCGCCCGCGAGGTGGGGACCGAGGGGAAGCTCGGCGGTCAGGCCGAGGTCCGGGGCGTGGGCGGGGTCTGGAAGGATTTGACGGACAGCGTGAACTCGATGGCCGGCAACCTCACCGGCCAGGTCCGGAACATCGCCGAGGTCACGACGTCGGTGGCCAACGGCGACCTCTCCAAGAAGATCACCGTCCCGGTCATGGGGGAGATCCTGGAGCTGAAGGACACCATCAACACGATGGTGGACCAGCTCAACAGCTTCGCCAGCGAGGTGACCCGGGTGGCACGCGAGGTGGGCTCCGAGGGGAGGCTGGGCGGCCAGGCGCAGGTCCGCGACGTGGCGGGCGTCTGGAAGGATTTGACGGACAGCGTGAACTCGATGGCCGGCAACCTCACCGGTCAGGTCCGGAACATCGCCGAAGTGACGACGGCCGTGGCCAACGGCGACCTCTCCAAGAAGATCACGGTGGATGTCCGGGGCGAGATCCTGGAGCTGAAGGACACCATCAACACGATGGTGGATCAGCTCAACAGCTTCGCCAGCGAGGTGACCCGGGTGGCCCGCGAGGTGGGCTCGGAGGGGCGGCTGGGCGGCCAGGCGCAGGTCCGCGACGTGGCGGGCGTCTGGAAGGATTTGACCGACAACGTCAACGGGATGGCCGGCAACCTCACCGGGCAGGTCCGGAACATCGCCGAGGTCGCCACGGCGATCGCCAGCGGCGACCTCTCCAAGAAGATCACCGTCCCGGTCCGGGGCGAGATCCTGGAGTTGAAGGACACCATCAACACGATGGTCGACCAGCTCAACAGTTTCGCCAGCGAAGTGACCCGGGTCGCGCGCGAGGTGGGGACCGAGGGCAAGCTCGGCGGCCAGGCGAAGGTCGAGGGCGTCGCCGGGACGTGGAAGGACCTGACCGACAGCGTCAACCTGATGGCCAACAACCTGACCGGCCAGGTCCGGAACATCGCCGAGGTCTCCACGGCGATCGCCACCGGCGACCTCTCCAAGAAGATCACCGTCGACGTGAAGGGGGAGATTTCCCAGCTCAAGGACACGATCAACACGACGGTCGACCAGCTCAACAGCTTCGCCTCCGAGGTGACCCGGGTGGCCCTCGAAGTGGGGACCGAGGGCAAGCTGGGCGGCCAGGCGGTCGTCCGGGGCGTGGCGGGGGTCTGGAAGAACCTGACGGACAGCGTGAACTCGATGGCCGGCAACCTCACCGGCCAGGTCCGGAACATCGCCGAGGTCACCACCGCCGTCGCCAACGGCGACCTCCGGAAGAAGGTGACCGTCGACGTCAAGGGGGAGATCCTCCAGCTCAAGAACACCATCAACGCCATGGTGGATCAGCTCAACTCCTTCGCCTCGGAGGTCACCCGGGTCGCCCGAGAGGTGGGGACCGAGGGGCAGCTCGGCGGCCAGGCCCAGGTCCAGGGAGTCGCGGGCGTCTGGAAGGACCTGACCGACAGCGTGAACTCGATGGCCGGCAACCTCACCGGCCAGGTCCGGAACATCGCCGAGGTCACCACCGCCGTGGCCAACGGCGACCTGACCAAGAAGGTGACCGTCGACGTCCGCGGCGAGATCCTGGAGCTGAAGAACACGATCAACGCGATGGTCGACCAGCTCAACAGCTTCGCCAGCGAGGTGACTCGGGTGGCCCGCGAGGTGGGCTCCGAGGGGAGGCTGGGCGGCCAGGCGCAGGTCCGAGGGGTGGCCGGGGTCTGGAAGGATTTGACGGATAACGTCAACTCGATGGCGGGCAACCTCACCGACCAGGTCCGGAACATCGCCGAGGTCACCACCGCCGTCGCCAACGGCGACCTGTCCAAGAAGATCACCGTCGACGTGAAAGGGGAGATCCTCCAGCTCAAGAACACCATCAACGCGATGGTGGACCAGCTCAACTCGTTCGCCAGCGAAGTGACCCGAGTCGCCCGCGAGGTGGGGACCGAGGGGCAGCTCGGCGGCCAGGCCCAGGTCCGCGGGGTCGCGGGCGTCTGGAAAGACCTGACCGACAGCGTGAACGGGATGGCGGGCAACCTGACTGGCCAGGTCCGGGGGATCGCCAAGGTCGTCACCGCCGTTGCCAACGGCGACCTCAAGCGCAAGCTGGTCGTCGAGGCCAAGGGGGAGATCGCGGCGCTCTCGGACACCATCAACGAGATGACCGACACCCTGGCCACCTTCGCCGAGCAGGTGACCACCGTGGCCCGCGAGGTGGGCGTCGAGGGGCAGCTCGGCGGCCAGGCCAAGGTTCCGGGAGCCGCCGGGACCTGGAAAGGGCTGACCGAGAACGTCAACCAGCTCGCCGCCAATTTGACCACCCAGGTCCGCGCCATCGCCGAGGTCGCCACCGCCGTCACCAAGGGCGACCTGACCCGCTCGATCGCCCTGGAGGCCCAGGGCGAGATGGCGTCCCTGAAGGACACCATCAACGAGATGATCCGCAACCTCCGGGACACCACCAAGAAGAACAACGAGCAGGACTGGCTCAAGACCAACCTGGCCAAGTTCACCCGGATGCTCCAGGGCCAGCGCGACCTGATGGCGGTCACCAAGCTGATCCTCTCGGAGCTGGCCCCGGTGGTCTCGGCGCAGCACGGCGTCTTTTACATGATGGACGAGCTGGCCCGCGAGCCGGTGCTGAAGCTGACCAGTACCTACGCCTACCGCGAGCGCAAGGGCCTCCGCAACGAGTTCCGGCTCGGCGAGGGGCTGGTCGGCCAGTGCGCCTTCGAGAAGGACCGGATCCTGATCGGCGACGTCCCGAGCGATTACGTCCGGATCAGCTCGGGCCTGGGCGAGGCCGCCCCGCTGAACATCGTCGTGCTGCCGGTGATCTTCGAGGGGCAGGTCAAGGGGGTGATCGAGCTGGCCTCCTTCCACCACTTCAAGGACATCCACCTCAGCCTGCTCGACCAGCTCACCGAGACCATCGCCATCGTGCTCAACACGATCGCCGCCAACATGCGGACCGAAACCCTCCTGACGAAGTCGCAGTCGCTGGCCGAGGAGCTGACCAGCCAGCAGGAGGAACTTCGCGAGACCAACACCCGCCTGGAGAAGCAGGCCGCCACCCTCCAGGAGTCCGAAGACCTCTTGAAGCGGCAGCAGGACGAGCTGAAGCGGGCCAACGAGGAGCTGGAGACCAAGGCCAGCCAGCTCACCACCCAGAAGTCGCAGGTCGAGGGCAAGAACCGCGAGATCGAGCTGGCCAAGCAGGAGCTGGAGGAGAAGGCCGAACAACTGGCGCTGACCTCGAAGTACAAGAGCGAGTTCCTGGCCAACATGAGCCACGAACTCCGGACGCCCCTGAACAGCCTGCTGATCCTGGCCGAGATGCTCTCGGACAATTCCGAGGGGAACCTGACGGGCAAGCAGCGGGAGTTCGCCCAGACCATCCACGCCTCGGGGTCCGACCTCCTCTCGCTGATCAACGACATCCTCGACATGGCCAAGATCGAGTCGGGGACGATGGCCATCGACGTCGGCGACGTGCCGTTCGCGGACCTCCGCGACTACGTCGAGCGGACCTTCCGCCCGGTGGCCCAGACCAAGGGGATCGGCCTGAAGCTCGAGCTGGCCGAGGGCCTCTCCCGGGCCGTCGCCACCGACGCCAAGCGGCTCCAGCAGGTCCTGCGCAACCTCCTCTCCAACGCCTTCAAGTTCACCGAGGGCGGCACGGTGGGCCTCCGCGTCGCCCCGGCCTCGGAGGGCTGGAGCGCCGACCATCCGGTGCTCAACCGCGCCAGGCGGGTCCTGGAGTTCGCGGTGACCGACTCCGGGATCGGCATCCCGCAGGACAAGCTGAAGGTGATCTTCGAGCCCTTCCAGCAGGCCGACACCGGGACCAGCCGGAAGTACGGCGGGACCGGCCTGGGCCTCTCCATCAGCCGCGAGATCGCCCGGCTGCTCGGCGGCGAGATCCGGGTCGCGAGCCGGCTGGGCGAGGGGAGCACCTTCACCCTGTACCTCCCGCTGGATTACACGCCCGTCGCCCCCCGCCCCCTGGGCTCCAGCGGCGAGATCGCCAGGTGGGGGCATCGCCACCCCGAGCCGGAGGACCCGCCCAGAGGCCGGCCCGCGCCGGACCGGATCAGGCCGGAGGACTCGGTCGACCACCGCGACGCCATCGAGCCCGGCGAGCGGGTCCTCCTGATCATCGAGCACGAGCCCCGGTTCGCCGCGATCCTGGTGGACAAGGCGCACGAGATGGGCTTCAAGGCCGTGACAACCTCGTTCGGCGGGGCGGCCCTGGAGCTGGCCCACGAGATCCAGCCGGCCGCCATCACCCTCGACCTCCGCCTGCCCGACATGGACGGCTGGGTGGTCCTGGACCGCCTCAAGCACGACCCCAGCACCCGCCACATCCCCGTCCACGTCATCTCGGCCGACGACAGTTGGCAGCGCGGGATGAAGCTCGGGGCCTTCGCCTTCCTCAAGAAGCCGGTCAGCCGGCAGTCGCTGGACGCCGCCTTCTCCGGGATCCGGGGATTCCTGGATCGAGGGGTCCGGAGGCTCCTGGTCGTCGAGGACAACGACCTGGAGCGGGACAACATCGTGGCCGCCATCGGCGACGGCGACGTCCGGACCACCGCCGTCGCCACGGCCGCCGAGGCCCTGGAGGCGCTCCGGGCCGAGGCGTTCGATTGCCTGGTGCTCGACCTCGGCCTGCCCGACATGGGCGGCCTGGAACTCCTGGAGCTGGTCAAGCGCGAGATCAACCCCCAGGGGCTCCGGGTCGTCGTCTACACCGGGAGGGACCTCACCCCCGGGGAGCAGGCCCAGCTCGAATTGCTGGCCGAGACGACGATCCTCAAGGACGTCCGGTCGATGGAGCACCTCGTCGACAAGACCGCCCTGTTCCTCCACCGGATCGAGTCCAAGCTCCGCCCGGCGACCCGCCAGTTGCTCCACCAGGGGCAGCAGGCCGACCCGGACCTGGCCGGCAAGAGGGTCCTGATCGTCGACGACGACCTCCGGAACATCTTCGCCCTGACCAGCAAGCTGGAACGCTGGGAGCTGGCGGTCCTTCGGGCCGAGAACGGCAAGCAGGCCCTGGACCTGCTCCTCCGGACCCCCGAGGTCGACCTGGTCCTGATGGACATCATGATGCCCGAGATGGACGGCTACCAAACCATCCGGGCCATCCGGGGGCATGCCCGGTTCCGGTCGCTGCCGATCATCGCCCTGACGGCCAAGGCCATGCGGGAGGACCGCCAGAAGTGCATCGAGGCCGGGGCGTCGGACTACCTGGCCAAGCCGGTCAGCAGCGATCAGCTCCTCTCCATGCTCCGGGTCTGGCTGTACCGCACCCAGGACCAGGGCGACGAGGGGACTCCGGGGCGGCCGGGGCTCGTCCCGGACTGAGCGGCCAGCCTGGATCGAAAATGGTTGATGGCCAATCAGTGATGGTCAATCAGCGGGGCGGCATGCGATGCCGATGCCGGGGAAATCCTCCTGGATGATTCTTCTATCAACCATCGCCCATTGGTCATAACTCATTGCCAGGGCAAGGAAATGTTCCCGGATAGCCTCTCAGCGGAGGCGTTTTCCCGCGACCTCGGCCACCGGGCCGGGCCGGAATCTCGTCGGATGGTTATACTGGGCCGGGTCCGAGTGTCGGTCCCCGACCCGGGGAGGAGGGGGGCATGGAGTCCGAGCGCAAGGCCGCCGTCCTGCTGGTGGACGACCAGCCGCACAACCTGCTCGCCCTGGAAGCCATCCTGGGCGGCATGGGCCTGGATCTGGTGCGCGCCCGATCCGGCGAGGAGGCGCTGATGCGGATCCTCGACGCCGACTTCGCCGTCATCCTGATGGACGTCCAGATGCCGGGCCTGGACGGGTTCGAGACGGCCACCCTGATCCGCGAGCGCGACCGCTCCCAGCACACCCCGATCATCTTCCTGACCGCCTACCAGAGCGACGAGAGCCAGGTCTTCCAGGGATACAAGCTCGGGGCGGTCGACTTCCTCTCCAAGCCGATCGTGCCGACGGTGCTCCGGTCCAAGGTCGGCGTCTTCGTCGACCTGTTCGGGAAGGCCGAGCAGGTGAGGATCCAGGCCGAGCAGCTCCACCAGGGCCAGCGACGCGAGCACGAGCGGGAACTGGTCGAGGAGAAACGCCGCTGGGAGATCGAGCGGTTCCGCGAGGAGGCGAGCCGGGAGAGGAAGGCCGCCGAGGCCATGGCCCAGAAGGCGGAGGAGCTGTCGCGGACCGTCGCCGAGCGGGCCCGGGCCGAGGAGCAGCTCCGCGAGCGGGCCGCCCAGCAGGCCATCGTGGCCGAACTCGGGCAGCAGGCCCTTTCGGGCCTCGACCTGCCCGCGCTGCTGGACCGGGCCCTGGCGCAGGCCACCGGGAACCTCAAGGTCGAGTGCGGGGTCGTGGAGGAGCTGGCCCCCGACGGCGCCTCGCTCGCGGTGAGGGCGAGCCTCGGCCTGGACCTCGCGGGCGGGGAATTCCCCCGGGTGGGCGTCGGGACCGCCTCGATGGCGGGCTTCACCCTGCTCTCGGGCGAGCCGGTGGTCGTCGAGAACCTCCGGACCGAGGCCCGGTTCGCCGTCTCGCCCCTGCTCCGCGACCGGGGGGTCCGGAGCGGCCTCTGTGTCGCCATCCAGGGCGGGGCCCGCCGCTTCGGCGCCCTGGCGGTCCTCGACGGCCGGACCAGGGGCTTCTCCCTCGACGACGTCCACTTCCTCCAGGCCGTGGCCAATGTCCTGGCGGCGGCGGTCCAGCGCAAGCGGGACGAGCAGGACCTCGCCGCGATCCGGGATGAGCTGGCGGTCCAGCTCGCCGACATGACCCGCCTCCACGCCCTGGGGGCCCGCCTCTCCAACAGCCTTGAACTTCCGAAGGTCCTGGAGGAAGTCCTCTCCGCCGTGACGGAGCTCCAGGGGACCAACCGGGGCGTCCTGATGCTCCAGGATCGGGGCCGGGACATCATGGCGAGGGCGGCCAGCGTGGGCTTCACCGCCGAGCAGCTCGGGGCCGCCGAGGGATCGGTCGCCGGGGCCCCGCCCGGCGAGACCATCACCGCGGTCATCGGCGGGGGCCAGGTCGTCGAGGACGCCCGGATGGACACCGTCTTCGTCCCGCACCTGGCCGCCGCCCTCGGCGCCGGCGGCCACGCCGTGTGCCGAACGCCCCTGCTGACCAGCGGCGGGGTTCTCATCGGGACCATCGCCACCTACTTCTCCCGGCCCCACCACCCGACCGACCGCGAGACCCGCCTGGTGGAACTCTACGCCCGCCAGGCCGCCGAGTTCATCGACAAAGCCCGGCTCTACCGCGAGATCCGCGAGGCCGATCGACACAAGGACGAGTTCCTGGCGATGCTGGCGCACGAGCTTCGCAACCCCCTCGCCCCGCTGACCAACGCCTTGCACATGCTCCGCCCCGACGGTCTCGAAGGTGCCGAGGCCGAGGAGGTCCGCGCCATCGCCGAGCGGCAGGTCCGGCACCTGACCCGGCTCGTCGACGACTTGCTCGACGTGTCCCGGATCAATAACGGCAAGATCCAGCTCCGGAAGGGGCGGGTCGACCTCGGCGCCGCCGTCGCCCGCGGCGTGGACTCGGCCCGGCCGCTGATCGAGTCCCGCCGCCACGAGCTGTCGGTCGCCCTGCCCGCCGAGCCCGTCCCCCTGGAGGCCGACGCGGCCCGGCTGGAGCAGGTTCTCTCCAACCTGCTGAACAACGCCGCCAAGTACACCGAGCCGGGGGGCCGGATCGACCTTCAGGCCGGGCGGGACGGGGACGAGGCGTTCGTCCGGATCCGGGACACCGGCATCGGGATCGCCCCGGAGCTTCTGCCCCGCGTCTTCGACCTGTTCACCCAGGAGGAGAGGTCGCTGGACCGGAGCCAGGGGGGGCTGGGGATCGGCCTGACGCTGGTCCGTCGCCTGGTGGAATTGCACGGCGGCAGCGTGGTCGCCTCCAGCGGCGGCGTGGGTCGGGGCAGTGAGTTCGTCGTCCGCCTCCCCTCGGGCCCGGTCGTCGAGGAGGATCGCCCGGCCGGCGTCCCCGGTGGGGCGCCGACGGGGCCGGAGAACGCGACGCCGAAACGGGTGCTCGTTGTGGACGACAACGAGGACGGGGCCCGCCTCCTGGCCCGCCTGCTCCGGTCCTGCGGGCACCAGACGACGCTGGCCCACGACGGCCCGGCCGCGCTCGAGGCCGCGATCGCCCATCCGCCGGACGTGGTCCTCCTCGATATCGGGCTGCCGGGGATGGACGGCTTCGAGGTGGCCCGTCGGCTGAGGGAGCTGGATGGCCCGAATCGGGCCCTGCTGGTGGCACTGACGGGGTACGGGCGGGAGGACGACATGCGTCGATCCCGCGAGGCGGGCTTCGACCATCACATGATCAAGCCGGTGGACCCGCAGGCGCTGAGCGACCTCCTCGCTTGCCATCGGCCCCTGGTGCCGCAACCCCTGGATTGAACCCGGACCGGACGACGAGTCGCGGCGGGTCGGGCCGGGCGTCGCCGCGCCCTCCCGCAGTCCGGTTGCCCGGGGGTGGCCGCGGGCTATAGGATGAGCGAAAGGCCCCTCACCGTGAGCCACCCGGCCGGGCCGTCCTCCTCTCCTCCCTGGCGCGACCTCCCATGCGGACCTTCCCGATTGTCGTCGGCTTGCTCTCCTGGCTCGGCTCGGGCTTCGCCCCGGGGGCCGAGCCGCCCCCGAAGGCGGTCGCGGCCTGGGCGGCGGGACCGATGGAGGTCCGGGTGGCGTTCGACCGGGCGGTCGACCCTTCGGTCTCGACCGGGGCGGTCGGCGGGTCGATCGCCTTCGGCGAGGAGCCCAAGCCCGGGGACCCGGTCGCCATCGGCCGGCCGGGGGGGGACCGGGGGGTCCTTCGGATCGCCTCGGCGCGCCTGGTCGACGAGGGCCGGACGCTGGTCCTGGTCACCGACCCCCACCCCCGAGAGGCGACTTATCGGCTGGCCCTGCCCGGCTTGAAGGGACCGGCGGAGGCGGGGGCAGGCGCCCGGCTCGACCTGTCCTATGACCTGTCGGGCGTCGAGGTGGCGTGGGGCGAGGGAGCCAAGCTGGCCTGGTCGGGCTGGTGGCCGGACCTGGAACCGGAGATGAGTCGGACGCTCCTGGCGGGCTCGGCCGAGCACGAGCGGCTCTGGCCGATGGCGGAGAAGCCCGGCCGGCTGACGCTCCGGACGCTGGTGGTCCTGCCCAGGGGGAACACATCGCTGGTCCTCGACGCCGGGTCGCCGTTCGAGGCGTCGCTGGGGTCGGAGTCGGCGAAGTCGGCCCCGATGGGCGGGTCGCACCGGGCGACCCTCCGGGCGGAATCGACCGGCGAGGCGATCGAGGTGAACCTGGCCCTCCGGACCGGCGAAGGGGGCCCGCCCCGGCTCCGGGCGACGGCGGGCTCGGGCGCCGACCAGGCCGGGCGTCCCATCCCCCGGTCGGCGTTGGTCCTCCCATGGGCGCCGCCGGTTTTGCCGCCCTCGCCGCCGCCCACCGCCCCGGCCGCGTTACTCGGCGGCGGCGACCCGGCCCGGGGCGAGGCCCTCTTCTACGGCGAGCAGGCCAAGTGCGCCAACTGCCATCAGGTCCGCGGCAAGGGGGGCGCCGTCGGCCCCGACCTGACCGGCCTGGCCGGTCGCGACCGGGCCTGGGTCTACCAGAACATCGTCGAGCCCAGCGCCTCGATCCATCCCGATTACCTGAGCTGGACCGTGGCGATGAAGGACGGCCGGATCGCCATGGGCGTCATCCGGGCCGAGGGAGCCGACGCGCTGAAGGTCGGCGACATCGACGCCAAGCAGACCCTGATTCCCCGCGTCGAGGTCGAGGAGATCCGCCCGAGCTCGTCGTCGATCATGCCGGTCGGGCTCCTCGGCGCACTCGGCGAGGAGGGAACCCGCGACCTCCTGGCCTTCCTCACGGCCCCCGGCCCCCCTCGGTGATCGCCCGGCGTCGGGGTCGGACCTGGGCGTGCGATCCGGGACTCGCGAGCCGTACCGGCCTCCGCCGACGGATCGGCGGCAATCTTCAAGCGTCGTCCGCGGCAACCTCGACGACCGGATCGGTCAGCCCGGCTTCGCCCGCCGCGCCTCCCTCCGGGGTGGCCGCCGTCTTCGGCGGAGCCTTCGGTCGGGCTGGTTCAGACTGGCGGACGGCGCACTGGGGGTGGATGCCTGCCCGCGAGTAGACGGCCTCGTGGCAGACCGGGCAGCGGACCCGGGTCGATGCCGGTTCGGACGGGTTGTGGTGATGCTTCGGGGTCATCGGGGACGCCTCCTGGGGTGGAACCACTTCGGGGTGTGTCGCCGATGAAGCAGCCCGGATGAGCGAAGGGCCGCGAGGAAAGGAAGGGTTTCGCCGGGTCCGGAAGGGCCGAAGTCTGGCACCCGAGGCGAGTGCGTGGACGCGGAAGGACGAACCGGCGATGGACCGGGCGGTGAGGCCCGATCCCATCCTGTCGGTTTGAGGGGCTTCGAGTTCCATCGAGGCCCGATCGGCATTCGCGATGGCGTCTCACCGCGGGGCGGTTGACGAGGTCTCCAGCGCGAGCGATGTCGATTTCACGAGGGAACCCGGGCGTCTGCGAGTGCAGACCCCGGGCCACCGTCGATCGGGCAGTGGATCAATAACGGCCGCCGCCGCCACCACCACCGTAGCCGCCGCCGCCGCCGCCACTCCGGCCGCCGCCGCCGCCGCCATAGCCGCCACCACCACCGCCACCGCCGTAACCGCCACCGCCGCCACCCGAGCGGGGTTCGCGGGGCTTGGCCTCGTTGACGGTCAGGTTCCGGCCGTCGTGGTCACGGCCGTCAAGCGCCTGGATCGCCGCCTGGGCCTCGGCATCCGAGCCCATCTCGACGAATCCGAAACCCTTCGAGCGGTTGGTGTCCCGGTCGACGATGATTTGTGCGCTCTGCACCGAGCCGAACTGGGAGAACAGGGCCTCCAGGTCGGACTCATTGACGTTGTAAGTCAGGTTGCCCACGTACAGCTTCTTGCCCACGGTCAGACTCCGAAACGAAAGCAGGACGACCCGCAGGAGACTTTCAGGGTCGGGAAGAAAGGGGCTCCGGGTGGAACCCTTGGCGGCGGGAAAGGCGAGGGAGGGGAGCAAGGACCGGATCGGGAAGAGCCAGCGGTGCACCTCGGTCGTCAGACCAACCAACAAAAAGAATAACAGAAGATGAGAGCCGTGGGTAGTGCATCCGGGAGAACTTCACGCCAGCCCCCCGATTGGCCCGGGGCGGGGCCTCCCTCGCGGCAGGAGCCGGGTGGTCCCGGCGGTCGAAACCCCTGGAATTGTGGGCCTTGAGGGGCGAACGGCCGGGACGGATCCGGTGCCGAGGCGGGCGATCCTGGGGGTTGAATTTGCCGCCATCGAGGCCCGGACGCCGCCGGGCCGGGACGGATTTTTCAAAAATTCCCGGATAGCGATGGGACCGCCGCCCCTCGGATCGGGCGAGGTTCGACCATCACCCGGCCAGGCCGGCCAACCCCCGACGTCCTCCGCGGGCTGATCGCCGGCTCCCGGCTTGTCCGGCGCGGCGGTCCGAACCGCCGAGAGGGCCTTTCCGGCGATCAGGTGCCCGGATCCCGTCGCCCGATCGCTCACCAGAGCCGGCGGGCCGGGTAGGCATCGAAGGCCACATCCACGCTGATGATCGGAACGTCCTCGATAATCGCTTGTGCAATCAGGAGCCGGTCGAAGGGATCTTGATGATCAGAGACTCGCCGGGGTTCAACCCGGCGATGACTTCTTGAAGGCGGGCCTGAGCGTCTTCCAGGTTCATCGTCACCATGGCTGCGTCCCCCCGTATCCTCGAACATTGATGGGAAGTCGGAGTGATCCGCTCCGCTCCACCTTTCCCAACGACAGGACGAATCCCGAGAGGGTTAGGTTCAACCTCACGCCGCCTCCGTGTCCTTCGACACCACCGGATACGTGCTGAAGGTCCGCTTGACGATGCTCCGGTACAGGGAGTTGCCCTGCTCCATGCTGACGTTGAGCAGGTCGAGCGCGTCCTTGAGGCTGTGCATGGTCCGGGCGAGCTGCTCCTGGCTGGCCCGGCTGGAGCGTTCGAAGGAGGAGGACCAGGACTCGGAGAGGTCGGCGATCGCGGCGACGGTCCGGTCCAGGCCGCGCTTGATCTCGTCCAGGGGCTCGGCGGTGGGCTCGACGTTGGCCATCGCCACCTCGATCCGGCCGAGGATCCCGACGCCCCGGCGGACGCCGTCGTCGAGCGTGCCGAGCCGGGCGAAGCCGTCGCCCAGCCGGCCCATCGCCTGGGCCCCCTCGTGCATCCCCGCCAGCGCGATCGGGAGCCGGTCGACCGACTCGGCGAAGCGGGCGACGTGCGGGCCCAGGCCCTCGCCCATCCGGGCGGAAAGCTCCTGGAGGGCCCGGGTGGCCGGCTCCATCGCCGCGGCCAGGTCGCGCCTCATCGCCTCCAGGTGCGGGGCCAGCGCCTCGGAGACGCCCGCGGCCAGCGGGTGCTCGGCCGAGGCCCCGGCCCGGGGCAGGACCTGCTCGACCACCCAACGGTCGACCCGGGCCAGGAGGTCCTCCGACCTCCGGTACACCAGGGTCAGCACCAGCATCAGCGCGGCGCTCAGGAAGAGGGCCAGCAGCGTGCTGTCGAAGGCCACCTGGAGGGCCGAGGTCACGCTCGTCAGGTTGTTCATGAACCCATCAAGGTCCTTGACCATCGGCAGGACCAGGCTGATGTTCATCAGGGCCTTGGAGATCCCCTCGACCGTGCCGATGAACCCGATCACCGGCAGGAGGTACAGGATGTAGCGCGGGAGGGTGAACCGACCGGCCGCCTGCTCCTGGTCGAGCCCCGAGCCCTCGCGGTTGACCTCCATCAGGTGCCCGACCGACGCCGACTGGCTCTGCTCGGCGAACCCGGCGAGCTGACGGACCCGGCCGGGGAGGACCCGGCGGTCGGCCTCGGCGATCGCGCCCGGCTTGATCGGCCCCTCCCCCTTCGCCCCGAGCCAGCCCGCCGCCTCGGCGAAGGCCGACTCGTTCCGCCAGAGCCGGACCAGCTCGCGCCCCAGGGTCGCCACGGCCCAGAAGTAAATCGCCGTGCCGACGTACTGCTCCCACCCCCGCTCGAACATCAGCGTGGGGTTAAACACCATCAGGGCGATCGGGAACGCGCAGGCGACGCCGAGCATCGCCAGGGTTCCCGGGTAGCTCAGCCGGGACGGTTCGTGGCCGGAAATCCTGGCCCGGGCGGAGGCTCGGTCATGGCTCGGCATGGTCTTCGTCCTTCCTGGAACGAGGCGCGAGGAGTCGACCGGCGGGCGATCCGGCCGTCATTATTGGGAGAATCGGCAGACTCGTCCGCCGACTTGAGCCCGATCAGGGATTCTCTCCCTCTCCCGCCCGGAACCGGAAGTCGCAGTGCGACGCGCCCTCCATGAGAGTCTGGGTCCGGGTCAGCGTGATCCCGGGGTTGAAGCCCTCGACCAGCGCGAAGTCCCGCTGGCACGACAGGCTCCCGCCGAGGTCGGCCAGGCCCAGGGCCCGGTACATCTCGGCGTACTTGCAGCGGGTGACGTTGAAGGAGAGCCGCTCCGGGGTCCGCTCCAGGACATCGATCTCCAACGCCCCGCCCTCGCTCCAGCGGTCGAGCCCCGAGGCGAACGCCGCCAGCGAGGCGTCCCCGAGCCGCCGGGCCAGCTCGGCCCCGCCCTCGCGGGCCAGCCCGGAGATCACCCCGCGCACGACCTCCAGCGCCCGGTCCGGGCCGACCTCGACGGCGAACCCCCGGATCAAGGGGCCCACCACCTTCGCCTCGATCTCCCTCTGCTCCAGCAGCGTCAGCGACGGCCCAACGGACGACATGGCTCGGCCTCTCTCGGTCGGATCGGGTCGGGTCGCGGGGCCGCCCGGAGCGACACCCCGCCCACCCCCTCGATTCTAACCGCAAGCCCGTCTCGGGTGACCTGGACTCACGAACCGGGCGATCCCCGCCCGCGTCGCTTGTTCCAATCAGAGAAGGGGGATAGGATCCCACTGGTGAGGGATCGAAAGTCGGCCCCGAGGTGAGTCACGCCCATGACACTCGCCCTGATCGTCAGTGCCGGACTGCTGGCGGCCTCCCCCGATGCCCCGCCGCCCGAGGTGGCCCGGGCTTATCAGGAGGCCCGGGCCAGGGCCGGCCGATCGCCCGGCGACCAGGTCAAGCTGGCCCTCTGGTGCGAGGCGCACGGCCTGACCGCCGAACGCCTGAATCACCTGGCCCTGGCGGTCCTGGCCGACCCGACCAACGCGGCGGCGCGGGGCCTGATGGGGCTGGTGGCCCTGGACGGCCGGTTCCAGCGCCCCGAGGTCGTCGCCGCCCGGGTCAAGGCCGACCCCACGCTCGACGAGTATAACGCCCGGCGGATGAAGGCCCCGTACACCGCCGACGGCCAGTGGGCACTGGGCCTCTGGGCCGACGAGCATGGGCTGAAGGACCAGGCCCGGGCCCACTTCACGGCCGTGACCCGGCTTGACCCGGCCCGTGATCACGCCTGGCAGCGGCTCGGCTACCGGCGGCACGGGCCCCGGTGGCTCACCGACGAGCGGGCCGCCGCCGAGAAGGCCGAGTCCGTGGCGCAGAAGCAGGCCGATAAGCGCTGGCACCCGCAGATTGACCGCCTCAAGGCGATGCTCGACAACCCCGCGAAGCGCAAGGAGGCTGAAACCGCCCTGGCCGCGATCACCGACCCCCGCGCCGTCCCCTCGATCCAGGGAGCGTTCGTCGACGGCCGGCCGGGCGACCAGCTCCGAGCGGTCCAGTTGCTCGGGCAGGTCGACGCCCCGGCGGCCTCGCGGGCCCTGGCCGCGCTGGCGGTCCTCCCCAAGGCGGCCGAGGTCCGCCGAGCGGCCGTCGAGACGCTCCGCCAGCGCGACCCGCGCGACTTCGTCCGGCTCTGGATCGGCCTGGTCCGCAAGCCGATCCGGTACGAGGTCAAGCCGGTCGGCGGGCCGGGGATGCCGGGCACACTCATGGTCGAGGGGCAGAGGGCCAACGTCCGAAGGGTCTACGCCCCGCCTGCCATGCCTTCAATACCGGCCATGAACTGGAGCAGCGTGACCTATGATGACAACGGCCTGCCCGTGATCCACGTCCCGGCGGGGCTGGCCCTCGGGCAGGGCCTCTCCTCGACCCAATTCCGTAGCCTCCAGACGGAGGCAGCCCAGGCGGCGCACGGCGAGCTCGCGGGCCTCCTCGATCGGACGGTCTCGCCCGCCGCGAAAGTCCAAGTCGATCGAGGCATCGATCGGGTGGCCGCCGGCCCGTTGGGTAACGTCACCAACTCGGAGAGGCCGTTGCCGAGGTACAGGCCCATCAACATGAGGGAAGTACAGATCCCTATCGGCGAGATGATCCGAGAGACCCAGGCTTCGGCCGTCGTCGCCTCCCAGCAACTTGCCGCCGATGTCGCCTCTTTGGAGATGGCGAACGCCGAGATCCACCGCGTCAACGAGCCGGTCCTGGCGGCCCTGAAGACCGTCACCGGCGCCGACCTCGGCGAGGACGGAGTGGCCTGGAGCAAGTGGTGGACCGACCAGCTCGGCTATGCTATCACCGACTCGACCACCCCGTCGGTGCCGACGCTCGTCGAGAACGTGCCGATCGGCTTCACGCCCACCTCCGCCCCCTCGCTCGTCACCGGACCCGCGGTCGGCTTCGTGCGCACCCAGCACTCCTGCTTCGCCGCCGGGACCGCCGTCCGGACCATCGCGGGCGACCGCGCCATCGAGTCGATCTTGGCGGGCGACCGCGTCCTGGCCCAGGACCCGAAGACCGGGTCGTTGACGTATCAACCGGTCGTGGCCGCCTTCCACAACCCGCCGGCCCCGACGCTCCGGGTCCGGCTCGGCGAGGACTCGGTCGTCGCCACCGGGATCCATCGCTTCTGGAAGGCCGGCCACGGCTGGACGATGGCCCGCGACCTCAAGCCCGGCGACCCCATCCGCGCCCTCGGGGGGATCGCCCGGGTCGAGGCCGTCGAGGACGAGAAGGTCCAGCCGGTCTTCAACCTGGAGGTCGCCGAGGGGCACAGCTTCCTCGTCGGCAAGCTCGGCGTCCTGGTCCACGACAACAGCCTGGTCGAGCCCAATACGTCCCCCTTCGACGCCTCGGCGGTCCCCGTCGCCCTCAAGGCGACGAGGTGACATCGCGCCCGCCGTCCGGTCTAATGGGTCGGCGAACCCTCCCCTCCGGATGGGACGATCGGGCACCAGCGGGGCGAATCGATGGACGGCATGGCGGGTCGGATCGGCGGGATCGCGGGCGGGACGTCGGCCGAGGTCGTCCGGAGGCTGGAGGTGGGCGATCCGCCGGTCGCGGTCGCCCGGGCGACGGGGCTGGACGCGGTCGACCTGATCGCGGCGATCGCCCGCGAGGGGCTCGGGCCCGAGGGCTCCGAAGGGCCGGGACTGGTCCGAGGGGCCCCGGCCCACCCTCGGCTGGCGGGGGCGTTCTCAGACGCCTCGATGGCGGACCTGCTCCCCGGCTCGGGCCGGCCGGCCCGGCTGGCCCTGGCGGCGGGGCTCCTCCAGATCCTCGACCACTGGGACGCTAGCCACGCCGCCGCGCAGGAGGCCGACGACTCCGGCGAGCGGGTCGCCTCGGCCTACTGGCACATGATTGCGCACCGTCGCGAGCCCGACCCCGGCAACGCCCTGTACTGGGCCCGTCGGGTCGGCCGCCAACCGATCCTGGCGGGCCTGGCCGCGTCCGCCCGGCCGATCCTCGAAGCTCACGGCGACCCGGGACTGGCCGCCCGGCTGGTCTCCGGCGGGGCCTGGAGCCTCTCGGCGATGATCGACCTCGCCGCCGGGGCCCGACCCGGGACCCCGACCGCCGGACTGGCCCGTCGCCTCCAGCGGGCCGAGATGATCCACCTGCTCGGGGCGACCCTCGACGCCATCCCGGTTGCCTGACGGGAGGTCCCCCGAGGCGGAGCTAGCCGGAAATCGACTGGAGTCGGGGGTGGCCGCCGGCCGATGGGGGGGATTATGAGGATCCTGATCCCGATCGCGCTGGCCCCCCCTGGTGATCGCGCTTCCGGGTTGCGCCTGGGGGCCGGTCCAGACCGGGGCCCCGCATCTGGATCGCGCCCTGGCGGCGATCCATCAGGCCGGCTACATCGACCGGCCCGCCCCGGTCCAGGCCCAACCGAGGCTAGGGACCGGTCGCCGCCCGTACTAACGAGCGGTCCCGATCGTCCGCCCCGACGTCGCCCGGCGGGATGAGATCCTGGCTCGCCCGGCGCCCGCCCTCGACCGTGGGATCTCGCCGGCCCGGACGGGTCCGCGCGACGGCCCATCCCCCGGGCGAATCGGGCGAGCATCCACCTCGTTGATTCATCAAAACCTCACGATATCCTGCATCGAACTTCACGGAGAGTGGGTAGTCTGCCCGACCAGGCCGGCGGGATGCGCCCGCAGACCCCCGCGCCCCGGCATCGAGAGAACCACCCTCGCGCCACATCCCTCCTGGAGCACCCACCGCCCATGACTCCGCCCAGATCCGGTCGCCGCGGCGGCTTCACCCTGATCGAGCTGCTGGTCGTCATCGCCATCATCGCCGTCCTGATCGCCCTGCTCCTGCCCGCCGTGCAGGCCGCCCGCGAGGCCGCCCGCCGGGCCCAGTGCGTCAATAACCTGAAGCAGCTCGGCCTGGCCTTCCACAATTACGAGAGCAGCAATACCGTCTTCCCGATGACCACGATCCTGACCCCGCCCTTCGACGGCAAGAACTGGCTGTTCGAGTCGTCCTGGAGCGCCTTCGCACGGGCGTCTCCATTCCTGGAACAGGGCAACTTCTACAACTCGATCAACTTCAGCCTGACCTACAGCAAGCCGCCCAACACGACCGTGGCCAACACGCCGCTCGGCTTCCTCTTCTGCCCGAGCGACCCCGGGTCGCACTTGGACGACAGCACGCCCGGGACCACCGGCGTCGCGACGACGAGCTACGGGACCTGCGACGGTGACTGGTATGTCTACTCCATCGTTGGCTCGGCGCTGGGTCCCCAGAACCGGACGCTCTTCGGCCCCAACTACTCGCGATCCATCGCCCAGGTGACCGACGGCCTGAGCAACACGCTGATGGCCTCCGAGGGGACCATTGGCCACGCCCAGATGCGGAGTTGCACGGCGTCGCCCTCGGACGCCTCGGTTGGCGCGTTCACCCCGACCAACGTCCCGCCCCCCGGCGCCGCCTCCGCCGCCGCGCTGCTCTCACTGATCAACTCGTGCGGCACCGCCTCCGGCAAGATCAAGGCGGGCGGCCCGATCGGCCACACCCGCTGGTGCAATGGTGGCGTGTATTACTCGGGGTTCACCACGGCGATGCCCCCGAACCAGACCGTCTCGACCGCCAGCCGCGCCACCGGCTTCGCCAACGCCGGCCAGATCCTCCCGATGGACTGGGACTCGATCGACGAGAACGACGGCGGCCCGACCTACATGTCGCTGGCGGCCACCAGCCGCCATTCCGGCGGCGTGAACGCCCTGTTCGCCGACGGGAGCGTCAAGTTCATCAAGAGCACCATCAACCCCGTCGCCTGGCGGGCCCTGGGCTCCGTCCAGGGCGGCGAGGTGATCTCCGCCGACCAGTACTGAGCCGGCCCGACGCCCGGCGGGCGGATATCGGCGATTCTCCGAGAATCCCCGCCGGTTTCCGCCCGGGATCGCAACGATGATGGTGGAAGACCTGGGCGGGCGGCCCGTCGGAACCAACGGCCGCCCGTTTCACACCCATCGATCGCGCACCGGAGGCGCAACCATGCTCGTCCTCAGCCGGACCATCAACGAACGGATTCTCATCGGCGACTCGATCGTCCTCACGGTCGTCCAGGTCCGGGGCGGGACCGTCCGGATCGGGATCGACGCCCCGCGCGAGGTGGCCATCGCCCGCGAAGAACTGCTGCTCGGCCGCGACGGGCCCGACGCAGGCCGACCCGACGCCCTGGCCCACTGATCGGGCGCCTCTCGGGGATCGGGGCGAATCCGCCGATCGCGCCGGTTTTGCTCAAGCTGAGGGTTCTGACGGCCCGATGGGAAGGTGAGGCGGCCCGCCCGGCGGCGGTGCCGTCCCTCCATCGATTCCCAAACCGGAGGCCGAAGGCCCATGCGACGGTCGAGACGGGGCGGTCATTCGGGGCTGGAGTTTGGCGGATCGGGCGAGGACTCGTTCGTCGCCGTGGTCGTGACCAAGCTCACCGGGGCCTTGCTGTTCATCCTTTTGCTGACCATGGTCATCATGGCCCTGCTGCCCAAGGCGGTCGACCTGCCGTCCTCGGCGGCCAGGGCGACGGAGGCCGGGCCCGAGGCCGGGCCGCTGGCCATCGCCACGCCCGGCGAGCTCCCCGAGGCGATCGCCGGCCGGCCCTATCTGCTCGCCCTGGCGGCGACCGGCGGCCGGGGCCCCGCGCGATGGGCGGTCGAGGGGAAGCTGCCCGAGGGCCTGGCCGTCGAGGCCGACTCGGGCCTGATCCGCGGGACCCCCGCTCGGGGGACGCCCGAGCCCGTCCCGCTGGTCCTCCGGGCCTCCGACGGCTCGGGCCGGGCCAGCCGGGCGACCCGCCTGGTCGTCTACCAGCCCGATCGCCCGCTCTCGATGCCCTCGAAGTGGAAGCCCGCGTTGCCGCCGGTCCCGTGGCGTGAGTGGATGGACCAGGGGTTCGGGTTCCTCGTCCTGGCGATGATCCACCTCGTCGGGATGGGCGCCCTGAACTCGCTCGAACGCCGGGCGACGGCCTCGGCCGGCCCGGAGGATGCCCCGATGTCGACCCGGCGGTTCGCGATCTACCGGGCCACCCTCCGCCTGGCCTCGCTGGGCTCGGCCGTCGGGCTCGCCGCATGGCTCGCCCGGGGGGGTGATCCAGAGCCGAGCCAGTCGGCAGGCAGGGGGACACCCCGAGGTCGATCCCACTGATCGACCGCAAATCGTTCGGGTCGGCAAGAAATCCGGGACGCCCCGATGGTGAATGCCGCTCACTTTGCACATCCTTGAAGAAGATGCGTCACCAAGACGCGCGGCCCGTCCCCCCTTCGTCGCCCCCTGTTGGGCCTGGAGTCGGTCGGGACGCCTAACCCGGAGCGTTCCATGACTTATCGCTTCCACCTCGCGGCCGGACTCGCCTTGCTCGTCGCCGCGGCGCCGATCGCCTCGGCCCAGACTCCGAATGCCCCCGCGACCAAGGGGGCCCAAGGGCCGGGAGGTCCTGGCGGCGGCGGCCCCGGCGGTCCTGGCGGCGGATGGGGTGGCCGTGGTGGCGGTGGGAATTCGATCGAGCGGGTGGTCCAGGTCGACGCGGTCCAGGAAGAGTTGAAGGTCACGGAGAAGCAGAAGTCGCAGTTCAAGGTTCTGGCGGATCAGGTGACGGAGAAGCGGGCGCAGATCACCGAAAGCATCCCCAAGATGGCCGCCGCGGTGACCGCCGCCACCAACGCCGCCGCCGCCGAGGCCGCCGCCGAGCAGGGGATCGCCCTGGACCCCAATGGGGGCAACAACAACGGTCAGGGTGGCAACAACGGCCAGGGGGGGCGAGGCGGCCGGGGCGGTAACAACATCGAACGCCAGATGACCCGCGATGCCATGACCGCCCTCCAGCCGGAGGTCGACGCGGCTTACCTCAAGCTCCTCGACGCCAGGCAGAAGACTCGGGTCAAGCAGATTGCCCTCCAGGCCGAGGGCGCCGGGGCCTTCACCACCCCCAACCCCGAGGTCGCCAACAAGCTCGCCCTGACCGAGGAGCAGTTGACGGAGATCCGGGACACGATCAACGCGCTCCGGTTGACCCAGCGGGAGTCGAGGCGGCAGATCCTCGCCAGCTTCGCCCCCCCGCCCGCCCCCGGCACCGACCCGAACGCCAATGCCGGCAACAACAACGGCGGGAATAACCCGGGAGGTCGCGGCGGCTTCGCGAACATGGCCAACATGGACGAGGCGACCCGTGCCAAATTCACTCAGACCATGGAAGACACCCGGATCAAGCAGACGGCCGAGTTCATGGCCGCGATCGGCAAGCTGCTGAGCAAGGCTCAGAAGTCGATTTACAACAAGATGATCGGCGAACCGTTCGACCTGGCGAAGCTCCGTGGTCCTGGCGGTCCCGGCGGCCCGGGGGGGCCTGGTGGCCCCGGCACTCCTCCGGCGGCGACGGCGGCCAAGCCAGCCACGGTCACGCCCGCCCCGACGGCGACCACGACCGGCGCCGCGACAGCGAAGCCGGCCGCCCGCAAGAGCCTCCGCGAGAGCCGGGGCGGCAACTGACGGCCCGCGTCTGACCTTTTCCGATCGGGCGGACTGGCGTATAACGGGCGGGGGTCGGTGGCCATCGACGGCCGTCGGACCCGGTCCTGCTCGTTCCGGTCCGCGACTCCCCGGGCCATTCAAGCCAAGCAAGGAGGCCGTCCCATGCGTCTCGGATCGACGCTCGCCCTGGTCCCGCTCTGGATCGGGATCGTCCTGGCTCCGAATTCCGCCCGGGCCGGCGGTTGGGCCCTGCCCGACGAGTCCCGGGGCCACCGGGTCGCCCCCCTGCTCCTCCTGAGCCGGCCCGACGTCCGCGACGACCTCCGGATCCCCGCCGCGATGGCCGACGAGATCGACCGGGCCATCGACGACCTCCACCGCAAGGCCGCCGCCCTCAAGGGCAAGTCCGGCGAGGCCGCCCTCGAAGGTCGCCGGGCCGTCGACGAGGGGGAGAAACTCTGGCTGGAGTCGCACCTGGCCCCCGACCAGGTCGACCGGCTCTCCCAGCTTGACCTCCGGTGGGAGGGCCCCGCCGCCCTGGCCACCCGCCCATCCGTCGCCGAGGCCCTCTCGCTCTCCGGCGAGCAGCGGGCCGCGCTGGCCCGGGCGGTCGCCGACCGCAAGGCCCACCCCGAGAAGGCCCGTGAGGCCGAGGACCGCCTGGCCGCCCTGGCGATCTCGGCCCTCTCCGACGGCCAGAAGTCGCGCTGGGTGCAGATGCTCGGCCGCCCCTTCATCCCCCACGCGGTCGCCTCGGCCGCCCACTCGCCGGGGCCTTGAGGTCCGGAGGGTGCCGGATCGCAGTTCAGGGCTTCGCCGCCTCGACGACGAGGTCGACGGCGGCGAAATGCTCGTGGTCGCTCCCGGTCTGGCGGGACTCGACCCGGACCAGGTAAACGCCCGGCTTGTCGATCCGGAGAGTGTTCCGTGCCCCGGCCTTGGCCCCGGGCTTGAAGTCCATCTCGAAGGCCGACTCCAGGACCAGGACCCCCTCGACGCCGAGGTCGGGCGTCGGCTGCTGGGCGACCGCGCCCTGGCGGGCGATGTAGAAGTGGACGACGACGTTCTCCAGCGTCTTGTGCGGGTAGACGTTGGTGAGCAGGAACTGGATCTTGATCGGCTCGCCGGCTTTCGCCTTGATCGTCGGCCGGGGATTCTTGCCATGATCCGGCGGCGTCTGATCGACGAACGCCGTCACCTGCTCGCCCGATGCGGCCACGTCCAGGTTGATCTTGGCATGCTCGGCCCGGGTCGGCCCCGGGTTTGCACCAATAACCCCGATTGCTAGCGCGAAGGCGATGGGGTGACGCATCGATCGGGACTCCGCTTGTGGGTCGTCGGCGGTTATGTTGTCGATGGTGATATCGATCAGTAGTCAGAAGCAAGTAAAAAGGAAGTCATCAGTGGGAAAGAGGCATGCCAGCCCGAATTGAAAATCACGATACTTTTCAGGACCGCTGACTGCTGACCACTCGAAAGTCTCTCGCCCATCATCTCCGGCCGGCCGGCCGCGATCCACGGGCGACCGGCGGCTTGGGGAAAGGACGGGCCGGGGGATGGGCAAGCCGGGGGTGATCCGGGTCGGGGTCGTGGGGGCGGGGCGGATCGTCCGATCGCGGCACCTCGCGGGTTTCCGGGCGATTTCGGGGGTCCGGGTGGTCGGGGTCTGCAACCGGAGCCGGGAGTCTTCGGGGCGGGTCGCTCGCGAGTTCGACATCCCCCGGACCTACGGGAGCTGGGAGAACCTGGTCGAGGACGACGAGATCGACGCTGTCGTGATCGGGACGTGGCCCTATCAGCACTGCCCGATCACCCTGGCGGCGCTCGACGCCGGCAAGCACGTCTTGACCCAGTCGCGGATGGCGATGAACGCCCGCGAAGCCCAGCGAATGCTCGACCGGTCGCTCGAATGCCCGGGGCTGACCGCCATGGTGGTCCCCAGCCCCTACGGGCTGGCCGGCGACGCCTTCGTCCGCTCGATGATCGCCGAGGGCTACATCGGGACGCTCCGCGAGGTCCACGTCACCGGCTTCTCGACCGAGCTGGCCGGCCCGACAACCCCGCTCGGCTGGCGGCAGATGACCCGGTACTCGGGGTTCAACATGCTCGGGGTCGGGATCCTCCACGAGTCGGCGATGCGCTGGACGCCGCACCCCCGCCGGCTGTTTGCCTCGGCCTCGAAGCTGATCCCGACCCGGCCCGACCCCGAATCGGGCCAGGCGGTCAAGGTCGGCACGGCCGACAGCGTCCAGGTGATCGTGGGCTATCAGGGCGGGGCCCGGGGGACCTACCGGCTCAGCGGAGTGACCTGGCACGAGGCCGGCTCGTCGGTCGCGCTGTTCGGGTCGGAGGGGACCCTGATCTACGACCTCAAGCGCGACGAGCTCCAGGGTGCCCGGCGGGGCGAGACCGGCCCGAAGCCGATCCCGATCCCCGACGAACTCCGGGGCGGCTGGGACGTCGAGGCCGAGTTCATCGCCGCGATCCGGGGCGAGCGGTCGGTCTCCCGGACGACCTTCGCCGACGGCGTCCGCTACATGCAGTTCACCGAGGCGGTGGCGCGGAGTTCGAGGCACTTGCAGCCGGTCGACCTGCCGCTCCGGGAGTTCTCCAACCCGAGCCTCTGACCGCCTGCCCCGGTCGCCGGGGACCGTCAGGCCGGGGCTCCCGGCCCGTCGACGGGAGTTCGGGCGTCCGACCGAGGCAGCGGTCGAACGTCAGGAGCGTGGCCAGGAACAGCCCGGCGGCGGCCATCGCATAGGCGACCGTCCAGAAGACCACGGCGATCGCGATCCCCCGCTCCATCGGGCCCGAGAACCCGGCGGTCCGATCCAGCTGGATCGTCGGTATGACGATGTTGTATAAAGGGCTGCCGAAAATTACAATCGTCACGGCGATCGAGTCGACGCTCCCGCCCATGAGCAGGATCCCCACGATCGGCCAGCCGACGGTCGAGGCCACCAGCGCGGTGACGGTCCAGGTCACGGCCCGGCCGGTCCGCGAAACCCACGTCGCCAGCGCCAGGCCGAGGCTGGCGACCGCCGCCCCCTGGGCGACGATCAGGACGGGCACGAGGAAGACCATGCCGACCTCCCACGTCGAGGTGCCCGCCGGGATGTAGGAGAATGTCACCAGCGTGGGCCAGAACGCCAACCACGGGGCCCGGCGGAACGAGCCCCACCACTTCCCCCAGACGATCGATCGCGTCGACAGCGGGGTCGCCAGCAGGACGTCCAGGCTCCCCCGGACCCGCTCCTCGCTCAGGACCGTCCCGGCCGAGGCGCTCAGCAGGAGCAGCCCGATCAGGACCTGGAAGCTGTTCAGGATCGCCGCGGTCTCGCTCCGGCCCAGGGGCGGGCTCATCCACAGATCCCAGATTACCTTGAGGCTGAAGGTCGAGGTCAGCGCGATGTAGAGACCCCAGACGATCCGGGTCGACCGCGACGGCCGGTTCCGATGCCACTCGCGCCAGAGGACCGGGTTGCCGTCGAGCGACGGGCCGGGCCACCACCGGACCAGATGGCGGAACCAGGCGGCCAGCCGCGAATCCTTCGCCGCCTTCGGCATCTGCCCCGACTGGCGGAGGTAGACCGGCCGGACCCGGGCCACCGACAGCCCCGCCAGCCCGGCCGCGATCAGCAGGCAGGCCAGCAGGAAGCCGATCGGCTCGACGATCGACGTGGCCCCGGGGACGTTGATCGGCGCCAGGGTCAGCCAGAAGGGATTGGTCACCTTGAGCCAGGTCGGGGCCCAGAAGCCCACCGACGCCATCGCCCAGGTCGGCAGGGCCAGCAGCCAGAGCGCCCAGATCGCATAGACGGCCGTCATCACCTCGTGGGCCTTGGCCAGCCAGACCGAGAGGGCCAAGGCCAGCGAGCACCCCAGGACCGCCAGGCCCGACGCGATCAGGAGCGACGCCGTCAGGGCCACCGGGTCGATCCCGCCCAGGAGCGTCCCCAGCGCCGCCACCGGCAGGGCGCAGGCGACCAGGTTCAGGACCGGGACCAGCCGGGCCCCGAGCTTGCCCAGGACCAGCTCGGCGTCGGACAGGTCGGTGACCATCACGTGGGCCAGCGTCCCCCGGGCCTTGTCCAGGCAGATCGCCCCGGCCGTCGCCGCCGGGGCCGCCAGCAAGACCAGCGCGAGCTGAATGATCGCCATCGTCTGGAAGAACGATTCGCCGGCCTGCACCATTTGCTGCCGGGTCGTCAGGTAGGTGCTCCCCATCGCCGATCGGTAGACCAGCCCCAGCCCCACCAGCAGGGCCAGCACGAACAGCCCCCGGAGCGCATACGCCTGCCAGCGCCGCGACCGCGCCAGCCACTCGTAGACGAAGACCGGCCCCAAGCCCAGCCGCCCGCCGCTCGCCATCGGACCGCCTCCGTCTTCCTGGCTCGGGGGAAGGCAGAAAAGGCTGCAATGACCCGGGCCCCCGCCACCATCGCCCATCGGCCGGAGCGTCGCAAGCACGATTTCCTTAAGAGCCGCGACCCGCCCCCGGCGCGTAGGCCCGACCCAGGCCCCGGGCTGCGAGCGTCCCGGCCAGGCCGATGGCCCCGAGCGTCACCAGGCCGACGCCGGCCAGGTGGCTCTCGACGCCCCGGTGGAGCAGGGTCCAGACCAGAACCGCCAGCGGCATCGAGCCGGGCGGGCAGACCAGGTTCGCGGCCGGAAGCTCGCCCATCGCCAGGGCGAAGGCCACGCCCCAGGTCGCCGCGATCGCCCCCCGGGTCAGCGGGATCGCCACCCGCCGGGCCTGGCCCCAGGCCCCGTAGCCCTCTAGCGCGGCGGCCTCCAGGTACTCCGGCGGGAGCGACCGGACGGCCGGCCAGAGGACCACCAGGGCATAAGGCAGGGTCCGGAGGATGTACGCCAGGACCAGCAGGGCCGACGAGTCGTAGACCCTCGGCCAGCCGAAGTAGGCGACCACCAGCGCCATCCCCGCCACCGGCCCCGGCATGGCCAGCGTCACGGCCGCCGTCGACGCGGCGACCCATCGCCAGGCCCCCGGCCTCCGGGCCAGCCAGGCCAGGCTCCAGGCCAGGGCCACCGTCGCCGAAGCCCCCGCGCCCGCCAGGATCGCGCTGGAGAGCAGCGGGCTCCGGAGCGGCCGAAAGATCCCCGGCAGGTACAGCTCCCAGGCCGACCGGGCGAGCGTCCCCGCCAGCCCCTCGACCGACCATCGAGGGCCCCGCCCCGGCGCCCCGCCGACCCGCCCTGCGTGCCAGATCAGGCTGAAGATCGGCAGCGCCACCAGGTTCCCCGCCGATCCCGCGACCGCCAGCCCGACCGGGATCCGCCACCGACCGAGCCGCCAGTCCCTGGACCGCGCCGAGGCCGAGAGCACCCGGGCCGGGTCGGCCTTGAGCAGGGCCCTCGCGCCCAGGAGGACCAGGGTCCCCAGCAGTGCCATCGGCGGGAGGGCCACGGCCGCCGCCCTCGGGGCGTTGTGGTTCTGGAACTGGGTGTAGCACTCCTCGGCATACGTCCGGACCGAGAGGAGGTCCGTGACCGTCATGTCGCCGCCGGTCAGGACCGCCACGGCCAGGGCCGAGGCCGCCAGCGCCCCGAGGCTCCGCCGGAGCGTCACCCGGAGGACCACGCCCCACGGCGGAAGGTCGAGCCGGGCCGACTCCTCCAGTTCCGGCTCGACCGCCCGGAACCCCACGCCCAGGATCGCCACGACCCACGGCAGGGCCGCCACCGCGTGGATGAACGCCGCCCCCGACCACCCCACCAGGAGCGGCCCGGCCCCCAGGATCTGCGACCGCCCCGCGTTGCCGAACGCGCCCATCCACGCCGTCGCGATCAGCGGGACCGGCACGAACGCCGCCAGCCCCACCGCGCCGAGCATCCACCGACGCCCCCAGACGTCCGTCCGGAACAGGACCAACGCCAGCGCCGCCCCGATCGGAAGGGCGATCGCCTCGGTCGCCGCCACCAGCCGGGCCGTCTCCAGGGCCAGCCCCAGCGGCCGGGCGATCTCCCCCGGCCGGCTCGACGCCACGATCTCCCCCGAACCCGGCCCCGGATCCTCCTCCGGCCGCGTCGACTCCCGGACCATCGCCGCCATCGGCCAGCCCACGACCAGGACCAGGGCCAGGATCACGGGCGAGGTCCGGAGCAGGCCGCTCACGGCCGGAGCCCCGCGGCCCGCATCAGGGCCGCCGTGGACCGGTAGGCCTCGTTCACCCACTCGACGATCCGGTCGGGCTCGGGCGAATACTCCAGCTCGATCGAGACGGTCGCGTCCTCCAGCCCGAGGACCCGGATCGCCTCCAGATACGGGGCGAAGTCGACCGCCCCCCGCCCCGGCGGGAGGTCGCCGTGAACCACCCCGTCGCAGTCCGATATGTGCACGTGAGCTACACGACCCCGGAGCCGCTCGACCAGCCCGGCCGGCTGTCCGGCCAGGACCAGGTGCGAGATGTCCAGGTTCGCCTTCACGTTCGGGAGGCCGACGTCGTCGAGGAACCGGGCCATGCTTGCCACGTCGTTCAAAAGCGAGAGCCGGAAGGGCTCCAGCTCCAGGGCGATCTCCAGGCCCAGGCCCGAGGCGTACTCACCCAGTTCCCCGACGCCCGATACGCCGGCCGCCCACTGCTCGGCCGGCGGAATGACCTCCTTCTGCCAGACGTATTCGCCCAGGACCAGCAGGACGTTCCGCGCCCCGAACCGCCCGGCCATGTCGAGGTAGGCCCGGACCCGCTCGACGTGGAATCGCCGGACGCTCGGGTTGAAGTCGACCAGCCCCAGGGCCACGCACGCCACGCTCACGATCGGCAGCCCGGCCCGATCACATTCGTCGATGATGATTTTTCGTTCTTGCTCATCCGTGTCATAAGGGTCGGCGAAGATGTCGATCGCGTCGAAGCCGATCTTCCGGGTCATCCGGATCCCGAACGCCGTGTCCCGCCCGGCCTGGGCCCAGGCGGAGTTGATCAGGCCGAGTCTCATGGGTCCGGGCCTCCGTAGGATGCGGGTCGGGGCGGCACCCGCCAGTCTAACCCGGAGGAGGGCCCCGGGTCGCCCCCGGCCTCAGCGTCCTTCGATGGCGTCGCGGAACGCGGCCTCGTAGGTCCGCTGGCCTTCCTCGCCCTCGCCGCAGACCTCGACGATGGGAACCTCCCAGAGCGTCCCGACCTCCGGACGCCGGCCGCACAACCCGCAGGAGACCCGGAAGGTAACCGTTCACGGCCCCAGTGGCAGTATTGACGGCCTTCCGATCTGATCCTGGTAAGCCATGATAGCCTTTGTGAGGAATTCCATGACGCCACGCCCCTGCGCTCGGCAACTGGCGACCACGCT
>JAABUV010001382.1_pt1 | contig 35252 bp, 28 predicted proteins | sample 5559971 | NCBI WGS metagenome assembly JAABUV01 (sample SAMN10711881, study PRJNA513362) | rock metagenome | isolation source: Antarctica rocks | place: Antarctica: Victoria Land, Knobhead nord | collected 2015-12-19
CCGTCGCCCGTCGCCCGTCGCCCGTCGCCCCTCGCCCCTCGCCCCTCGCCCCTCGCCCCTCGCCCCTCGCCCCTCGCCCCTCGCCTATCCCAGCGTAGCCCACACGTCCAGCTTGACGCCGACGCGGCGGATGACCTCGTTAGTGAAATCGGAGGTGGCGGTGTCACCGCCGAGGTCAGCCGTCTTGACGCCGTCGCCGACGGCTTCGAACACCGACTCATAGATGGCGCGCGACGCGATGGACGCCTTGGGGTCGGGGATATACGTCAGCAGCGAGGCGCCGGCCAGGATCATGGCCATGGGGTTGGCCACGTTTTTCCCGAAGAGCGTGGGGGCTGTGCCGTGCGGGGCCTCGGCCATGACGGTCTTGACTTTCAGTTGATCGTCGAGGGCGAGCAAGAGCGACTCGGAGCCGGCGATCGTGCCGAAGAGTTGCAGCACGAAATCGGAGAGGCAGTCACCGTCGCGGTTGAGCGCCGGGATCGCCAAGGCGTCGCCAGTCGTGGAGAGCAGCAGGGCGTAGGTGGCGTCGATGAGTTGCGGCTCGTAGCGCACGTCGGGGTAGCGCGCCGCCGCGGCGTCCATCTCCTCTTTGAGCATGCCCTCATAAACGGGACTGACGGTATACTTGGGGCCGCCGAACACCTTGGCGCGCGTGCGTCGCGCGTGCGCGAACGCGAACTCGGCGACGGCGCGGCAGACACCACGGCTGATACGCTCGGTGCGACAGGCAACCTCGTCATCCCCGCTGCCCTCGCGCCATTCCTCGGCGCCGTAGGCGTCGCCGACGGCCATACGTACGACCGAGATGGGCGCGTAGACGCCGCCGAGGGGCCGCATACCAGGGATGCGCCGGCCCGTGCGCAGGATAACCGTGCCGTCGATCTCGCGGCGCACGATCGCGTTGGGTGAGCCAACGCTGCCCTTTTCCTCCGGCGTGACCGTCGCCGCCTTGAGCCCGAACCCACTCTCCTTCATCGCGCGGGCAGCCTCATGCGCGACGCCGTTGTTGGTCCGCTGCCGGTTCGCCAGGCTCAGGTCGAAGCGCTCCAACTCCAGCGGCACCCCCGTGACACCCGCGTCGAGGACGCGCAGCGCCTCCTCGAGCAGCTCCTGACCGGTCTGGTCACCCTCTAATACCACGATACGCGTCATATACCCCCCAGTCGATAGTCGAAAGTCGATGGTCGATAGTAGCGCCCATCACGAAACAACGTGCGGATAGTACACACTTTAGTTTATCGCGTCTTTCTTCCGACTTTCGACTTTCGACTTTCGACTTCCGACTTCCGACTTCCGACTTTCGACCGGACCTGCTATGCTGCACACGCAGATACCTTTTCATTGTCTTGCATCGCGCGCTCGGCGCGGCTAGAGAGGATTCGCATGAATAAACGTAAACGTGAGGCGTGGCGCAAGCACCGCTTGAGCGCCAAGAAGACGGAAGAGAAGCGCAAGGCAGCCCAAGCCGCGGGCACGACGCCCGCGCGCTCGCGGTAGCGCGGGAGGCGGGAGGCGGGAGGCGACAGCCAATACGAAGGATGATCGTGATGGTACATACCATTACCATCACCCTTTACGCTCGTACCAATTTTCCGTCGCCCCTCGCCCCTCGCCCCTCGCCCCTGGCGCCAGGGGCAGCGTGAAGCTAAAGACGCTGCCCCGCTCGGGCACGCTCTCGGCCCAGATGCGGCCGTGGTTGGCCTCTACCGAGCTCTTGGCGATATAGAGGCCAAGGCCTGTCCCGCCGGCTTCGATGGAGCGGCGGTTGTCCAGGCGCACGAAGCGTCCGAACAATGCGGGCGCCTGCTCAGGCAAGATGCCGACGCCGTGGTCCACGACGTCGACGCGCGCCATGTCATCATCCCTGTAGGCGCGGACGACGACCGCCGTGTTGTCGTCGGAATATTTGACGGCGTTGCTGAGCAGGTTGCCTACGATTTGCTCGAAGTGGCCTGGGTCAACCCATACGCATAGGTCGGCTGCCCCTTCGACGGTCACGGTGATGCCGCGCTCCCGCGCGTTCAAGGCGATAGGCAGGACCGTGCGCGCGATGAGCGGCGCGAGGTCCAGGTCCTGGGCGCGCAGTTGCACATGTCCTGATTCGATGCGCGAGGCGCTGAGCATATCGTCGACGAGACCGGTCAGCGCGTTGATCTGCCCGTCGATCAAAGCCAGATAATCTTTTTCAGCCGCCACATCGAACGCGAAATCCTCTTTGCGCTTGAGGATGTTGGCGAAACCCTTGATGATCGAGAGCGGGGTACGGAACTCGTGGCTGGCCGTGGAGATAAATTGGCTCTTGAGCGCGTCGATCTCGCGCAGCTTCTCGACCGTCCGCTGGGCGTCGCGGTAGAGCAGGGCGTGTTCGACGGCGATGCCCAACTCGGCGCCGAGCGACGAGAGCGCCTGCAGCTTGGAGCTCCCTGGCGCCAGCGCGTCGCCGTCGTGTGCGCAAAGGGCCATGTAGCCGTGGACGTGCCCCTTCGCCGTGAGCGGGACGCTCACGCACGACGCCAGACCCTGGCGGGCACGGAAGGCGGCGTCTAGCCAGGCCGTGGGACGCCCGGCCGGCGCGCCATCCGCGACGCGCAGCGGGCGCAGATCGTAGCGGTGGCCGGACAACTCCGCGGGCTCTGGCCCCAGATACGCGGCTGGGACGCCCTCCTCGTCGTCGTCGCACAGGAAGATCCAGCCGCACGGCAGATCCATCAGGCGCAGGAGCTCGGCGAGGCTATCGCGCAGCATCTCCTCTAGGATGAGCGATTTGCCCACGACCGCGGCGACGGCGTTGAACGAGGCCAGTTCGATGTTGCGCTGGTAGAGCTGATCCTCGACGCCTTTGATGCGCAGCATGACGCGCACCTTAGCCAGCACCTCTTCGATGTCGAAAGGCTTGGTGATGTAGTCGTCGGCGGCGCTCAGGCCGGCCAGCTTATCGCTCTTGTCGGCCTTAGCGGTGACGAGGATGACGGGGAGGAAGCGGGCCGGAAACATATCCTTGATGCGACGGCAGACTTCGAAGCCGTCGAGGTCGGGCATAGCCTTGTCGAGCAGCACGAGGTCGATGGGCTGCCGCCGCATCGCGTCGAGGGCGTCCATGCCGCGATAGGCCGCGACCGGCACGTAGCCCTCGAGCTCCAGCACCGCGGCCAACATCTCCACGATATCCTCGTGGTCGTCGCACACCAAAATCGTGGCGCCCCGCTTGTCCCTGCTGGTGTGAGTGCGCGCGTCGACCTCAAGCGCGTGCGCGATGCGGTCCTCGCCGGCAACCTCGATCATAGGCCGTGTCCCTCCACGCCTCACTATAGGCTCCCCGGACGGACGTACTCTATGGCCTAAACAGGCTACTGTCGATCATGGGGCCTAGTGTTAGTTGCCGCTGTGTCGCCAGTGTACTACATTTTATCTCCCCCGAGATGGCTATAGGCGCGCACGACGGTTCAGCCTATACTTCCACATGCCCCTGATGGTACACACTGACATGATAAAGAAGATGAGAGCCATGCAACAGCAGCAACACGCGAAACGACGGCGCCTCCCCTGCACGGCATGCGCGGGGCCGGTCGGCCGCGCCCCCGCGGAAGAACTGTGGTTCGGCGGGCTGGCCGCGCCCACGCTCCACAAGCTCCACCAGGCCCTGACCGCCGCGGGCGTCGCGCCGGCGCACGACGCCCCTTACCTCAAGGCGCCGGTCGCGGGGGCCGCCGCGCCAGTGATCGAGCGGGCTGCCGCCGCGCTCTCGCCCGAAGAACGCGCCCAGGCCACGGTCGCCTGGGTCATTGCAGGCGTCGCGCCAACAGAGGCGGTCGATCCGCGCGGGGCGGACGTGCCGCTGGAGCGCCTCCAGACCGAACTGCGGCATCGCTGGTTCACGCGCCTGCTGGACGAGCGCCTGCTCTACATGAATTTCCAGCCTATCGTTTCGCTGCACGCCCCGGAGGTCTACGCCCACGAAGCCCTGGTCCGGGCTCAACATGACGGGCGTGAGTTGAGCGGGTTCGAGATCATCACCACGGCCGAAACACTCGGGCTGCTCGTACCGCTCGACGCGCGCACCCGCGTCGCGGCCATTGAGCAATTCGCCGCCTCCGGCCTGGAGAGCAAGCTCTTCATCAACTTCCAACCCTCCGCGATCTACAACCCGCGCTACTGCTTGCGCACGACCTTCGCCGCCCTGGAGCGGACGGCGCTACGCCCTCAGGACGTGGTGTTCGAGGTCGTGGAGTCGGAGGATGTCACCGACACCGGACATCTGCGGCGTATCATCCAGGCCTACCGTGACCAGGGCCTGGGCGTCGCGATGGACGACTTCGGCGTCGGGTACAGCACGCCCAAGCGCTTGCTGCAGTTGCACCCCGACTACGTGAAGCTCGACAAGACGCTCACCGCCACCGTGGACACCGACGGCGCGGCGCGGCGGACCCTCGCGGCGGTCGTCCATATGGCGCACGAGGAAGGTTGCCGCGTGATCGCGGAAGGGATCGAGACGGTGGCGCAGCGCGACGTACGGCGCGAGATCGGGATAGAGTTCGGCCAAGGCTACCTGTATGCCCGCCCCGCCCGCCTCCCGGCGGTGACCTGGCCGATGGAGCGCGCGGCGTGACGGCGCGTCTACGCCTGGCGCGGCACGACGAGCGGCTCGAGCGCCGCGCGCAACGCTAGCGGCAAGGCCGCGGGTTGGCGCGTATCGCGCTGGACGTACACATGGACAAAATGCCCCTGCGCGGCGGCCGTGTCCTCGTCATTGCGGAAGATGGCGACCTCGTAGCGCACGCTGCTGTTGCCGAGGTGGGCAACGCGCAGGGCGGCGTGGACGATGTCGGGAAAGGTGATGGATCGAAAGTACTGGCAGGAGGTCTCCACGACCACGCCGATGACCGCGCCGCGCGCGATGTCGAGCGCGCCGGTCCCGATGAGGTAGGCGTTGACGACGGTGTCGAAATACGAGTAGTACACGACGTTGTTGACGTGGCCGTAGACGTCGTTATCCATCCAACGGGTCGCGATCGCCTGGACGTGACGATACTGGTTCCGCGTGTGCGCCGTTTGCTTGGCCATTCCCTCTCCTACTCCTATTCCGCTAGCTCGGTGAGCAGCCCCTCGATCAGGCGCCGCGCCTCGTAGCGGTAGGTATGGCGCGTCGCCAGGACGAGCGTGTCCGGCGCCACATCATCGCCGCTATCCTCGTTATCGCGGGGCGGATTGGCGCCCGGTACGAAACCGCCGCTGTCCGGAGTATCCCACAGCGCCAGCAGCCCCCGCACGCCCCGCTGACCCTCGAAAACCACCTCGAAATCCGCCAGGTAGCCCAGCGCCTTGTAGATGCTGTCGGCGATATAGCCGCCATGGCGCGTGCGCTTGACCTCGATCAGCGCGTAGCGGCGTTGGCGCCCCCGGCGCAACTCTATAATTAGGTCGGGACGGCGCACCGCGCCGGACAGGCCGTGGCGCTCGAAGATCGCGCGGTAGCGGCTCTGACCCCGCCACTCCAACGGCGTGTGCTGGAAGTGCAGCCGCGCGGTCGTCCTGCCGTCGGCGGCGACATAGGTCATGGGAGTGGAATCTTGCCCAACCAACCCCGCCGCCTTCAGGCGCCAGCCGGACTCGTCGAACACCGCGACGGCGCCAAGCAGCGCCCACAACTCGTAGAGCGCGTCGTCGTCGAGCGGCGCGAGCGCGCGTTGTCGTAGCGCCCATAGCAGCGCCTCGCTCACGGGGGTCTCGACCATATCCTGGTAGTAACCAAGAACGGCGGCCAGGGCGCGCACGGCCGCGCGCGTCGACCGCGCGCAGGCGTCGAGCGTGGCCGGCGTCACCGTCGTTGCCATCCCCGCCGGCGTGAGGCCAGCGGGCGCAAGCCCGTCGTCGTATCTACTGGGAGCGCCGTCTACGTCCACCTGTGCCAGCGCCATGTCGACGGCGTCGGCGATGTGGGCGACGCGCGCGCCCCACCCGTGCGGTTCGGGCGCGCCGAGACGCTCCTGGATGATCCTAACCGAGCGGTCAAGTCCCTGTAACAGGCGCGTGAGCACGAACATCTCGGGTGTATCCAAGTGTTTATGTGCTGTCGAGGCCGCGTAGAGACTGCTGTCCGCGCCGCCCGCCCGCGCCCGCGCCGCGATCGTCGCCCCCCACAATACCGGCCCGCGCACTGGCCCACGTCCCACCTCCACCCGCCGCGCCGTCGTCGCCCGCCTCCGCCGTAGCAGCTCCGGCAACGTGTCGTCTACGAACAGCGCGGCCTCGTCGGAGAGCAATAGGCGCAGGTGGCGCAGCGTCTCCAGGGCGTGCGGAGACAGGCCGGTGAGATTGGCGATCAAGCCCGTTTCCGTTGATATGTCCCGCGCGTGCCGCCCCACGTAGCGCCACAACTCGTCCGCGACCTCGGCCAGCACCCGCTCGCGCTCCGCCGGCGTCCAACAACCGTCCACGCGCTAGCCCTCCCCGTTAAACGCCCCGATGTACGCGCGCAGCAACGCCTCGCCGTCAAAACCGAGCAGCGGCGCCAGCGCGTCGGCGAAGGCACGCAGGCCGGCCGGAGCCAGCCCTTCCAGCTGCGGCAGCACGAAGAGGCCCACCGCCTCGGCCAGGGCGGCCTGTCCCCCGCGCGCCGCGATGTAGCCAGCGGCGTCGAGCAGCACGGCGGGACCGAGCGGGCGCGGCGTGACCTCCGCGACGCGCCGCAGGAAGTCGGCCGCGGCGTCGTCCAGCGGCGTGCGGGCGCGCAGCAACGCAAGCAACGCGGCGGGGCCGGGCGGCGGCGTCAGGATGAAGGCGAAGCGCCGCGCGAAGGCCAGCGAGAAGGCGAAGAGGGCGGCGCGGTCAAGTGTATTCATCGTGGCGATGATACGCCAGTCAGAACCCGCATAGTAGGTCACCCCATCGTCGAGGAGGGTCGACGGGCCGGACGCGGGCTCGATACGGATGGGGCGTCCGCCGGCGTCGACGGTGGGCAACTCGACGGCGGCGCCGGAGAGGACCGTGAGCAGGGGCCCGAACGCTTTGTCGATGTCGGCGCGGTTCAACTCGTCGAGGATCAGCCAGCGGTTGTCGCGCAGCGCACGCAGCACGACGCCGGGGCTGAAGCGCAGCGCGCCATCGGCGGCGGGAAGGAGGCCGCCGATCGTGTCGAAGGTGGTCCAATCGGCCGTCGCGGTGGCGAGGAGCGGCTCCGCGCACAGGCCCGCGCGGGCGGCGGCGCGCGCCAGGTTGAGCGCGAGCGACGTCTTGCCCGTGCCCGGTATACCCATGAGCACGATGTGGCGACCGCTCTCGACCGCCGCGACGAGTTGCGGCGCGACCTCGGGCGGCAGCACAAGGGTCCCATAGAGCTCCGCGGTCGTCGGCGCGAACCCATGCGCCGCGCCGTAGCCCGCGCGCTCCTCGGCGACGCGCGCCACGGCAGACCCGCCTACGCCCCGGTCCGCCCGCGCCGGTCCGCGCACGTCCATCTCCGCTGGGAAGACACGCGGGGGCTCCGCCAGGGCCGGCGGCATGACGACGACCCGGCCCGCACCGGTCTCGGCCAATACGGTCTCCGGCACGGGCGGCGCCGGCGCGTCGGGCAAACGAGCGATGCGTAACGTCGTCGCGCCATTACGTCCCGCGCGCACGGACACAACGCGCGCCGGCTCGACCGCCCGTTCGCCATCCACATCCGCGCCGATGATCGTCACGAGGACCTCGTCGCCGCGCGCCCGCGCCTCGGTGACGCGCGCGGCGATCTCGGCGTCCTCGGGCGACCGCAGGCGCGCTTTATCCCCGACAAGGCGGGACGCCGGCAGGGCCAGCGTCAGGGCGTCGGCCCCGATACGCCGCGCCAGCGCCGCTTCCTGCGCCGCGCTTAAGGGGAAGACCGTGCCGCGCGGCTGGCGCAACACGGCGAGACCGCGCAGGTCGTCGTCGCCGCGCAACTCGGCGCGCGTAATCGGGGCGAAGAGGGGCCGCTCGTGCGTCGTGAGCGCCATGTAGCGCCCGGCTGGGTCACGCGGCGATACGTCCCGCACGGTCCCAACGCCGTAGATCCCGGCGTCGCCGCCCGACTGCCAATAGTAGACGCGGTCGCCCGTCCGCAGGTCGCGGCCATAGCGCGCGACGGACCACGACAGGGTATCACTGCCGCGCAACTCGGCGGCAAGGTCGCGCGAGTCCGGGGTCGCTTGAAAAATCCAGGAGTGCGAGCGCGGCGCCACCGTCGTTACTCGTCTGACGCGCCCGAAGGCGCCGTAGCCAGGAGCTCGTGCTGGCAAATACGGCAGCGAAAAGGGTAGCCAGCCGTGAGCAGATCACGGTCCTGGTAGTAGATGTTCTCGTTGCGGCACTCGGGGCAGACGACGAGGCCGAAGACGTAGCGCCGCGCGGGATAATGCGGCGCCTCGGTCAGGACCCGATCGGGGTCGTTATAGGTGGCCGGCATACTGGCGACATCGGGCTCCGTCCGCAACAACTCCAGGATGGAGGAGATGACAGAATCAGAGGTATCGGAGGTAGAGGGTAGGGGCTCGCGGGTTGCACGATCGGCGGTAGCGGGCACGCTGCCGTCGCCAACCACGCTACGGCCGGCCCCCCTTTGCGGGGCGACCTCCATCACGGCCGACAGCGACTGCTCGGTCAGGCGCGTCTTCCTTTTGCGGGCATTCCCGCCGTTACCGCGTCCACGCGCCACTGATCAATCCTTCCCGCCGGCCGCTCCAACTCCCACGAGTGACGAGGGGCTGAGCGCCCACTCCTCGAACGCCTCGACCGACCCAAAGCCCTTCACGACCGAGGCCCAGCACCCTTGCGAACACAAAAACAAACGCCCCAGATGATATTGGGTTGTACTATCAGTATAAAGCTTAAAGCTGCCGTGCGCGGTATCGTCGAGCCGCAACAGGGTTACGGACCCTCCACAGCATGCGCAAAATCGTGTTATCCGTCGCGGAACCACAATCCCTCCCCCGTTGTGGCCGAGTCAGTTGAGCCGGTGCACTGTGTATCGCACGTAGTATGCCTGATGGACGGCGGCGACGCAAGAGGGCGCGAGCCGCATGAGATTCTTTTCATCTTACGTTCATGCACAGTGTTTTACTATAGGGTTGCGTCGTGGGAGCCCTTTCATTGTTTTATTGTCCCACCCACGCTTTTCATACGCGGTTCGACCGCCGGCGGCTTTTATCCCTATTTATAACGCCGCCGGCGGTTCCATAGCCTCACCCGATCCCACGCTTGTTGTCGTGGGATCGGGTTTTTTGGCGCCCTAGACCTATCCTCTCCCCCTCACATAGAGATAGGGCGGGTCCCCGCAGCTACGCCAGCTTGCGGCCCGTTGGCTATTGAAACGGCGGAGCTGTTGCCTCACTCGACAACGTTCAACACGAGCGAGTATCCTTGTGGTAAATGAGGAAGAGGCAAAGACGATGGCACAGCAGGCGAAGACCCAGGCGCCCCAACGCCCACACGACGAGGAGGCGCCCCAGGCAAACGGGGCAGCGCCGCCCCCGCGGCCACACCCTGGTATGCGCATGACCTACGAACAATTCCTCGCTTGGGCCGACGAGGACACTCTAGCCGAGTGGGTTGATGGAGAAGTCGTCATGACAAGCCCCGCGAGTCTCCGCCATCAGGACGTTATACGATTTTTATCCACGACCCTGGCCTCTTTCGTTGAGATCCATGACCTCGGACGACTTGTGGACGCGCCGTTCCAAATGAAGTTGCCGCATTCGGGACGTGAGCCCGATGTCATCTACGTTGCCAAGGAGCACAACGCGCGACTACAGCAGACGTATGTCAATGGACCGGCCGATCTGGTCATTGAGCTTATCTCCGACGAGAGCGTCGACCGGGATCGTCGCATAAAGCTCGAGGAGTACCGGGCGGGCGACGTCCCCGAATATTGGCTCATCGACCCACGGCCGGGCCAAGAACGCGCCGACTTCTACCAACTGGATGACGACGGGCGCTACCAACTCATCCCCGCCGACCACGAGGGTGTCTATTACTCGCGCGCCGTACCGGGCTTCCGGCTGCGCGTCTCCTGGCTGTGGCAGCAGCCGCTCCCCAACCCTACCGACGCGCTGCTCGAGATCGACCGCGACGCCTACGCCCGCTATCTGCAGGAAAAGTTGCGGCAAGCCGGCTTATAGCGTCGGCGGTGACGGTTCGCGCGTTCGCCGCGACTACGCTATAGATGTTCAGATAAAGAATCAGAATTCACAGGCGGCTGTTACGCTCATCGAGCGGCCTGCTAGTCTGAAACATTATCTGACAGGCTATAGCTTGCGGCCCGTCAGCCAGCGCCAGCGCCAGCGGCGACGCAGGGCACGCCACCGGGCGCGCGCCACCATCAGGTCCTCGGGCGGTGGGACGACGCCGCCGTAGCGCTGGCGCGCGTAGAGGTCGGCCACCGCCAGCACGGTCGCGCCATCCGCTGGCGCGCGCCGGGCCAGCCCCGCGGCCCACTCCAAGGGCGTCTGGCCTCCCGCCGGCGCCGCCCCGAGGCGGCCGGCCAGGCGGCACATCCTCGCGTATAGGGCCGCCGCATCGGGCGGCCGCCGCCGTAGTAGGGCGACGACACAGCCCACGAGCGCGAGAACGAGCGCGGCCAGGGGCGCGGCTGGAGGGAACTGGCGCGGCCAAGCGAGGCGCGGCAGACCCGCTCCGCCGCCACCCCCGCCGCCATGCGCCCCACCATTAGTCACACCAGTGGCTGTCGGCGACGGCATGACTGTCCGCACGGGCGTCGCGGAGGAGATGGCCGTGGCGGTGGACCGCATCGGCACGGAGAGCGCGGTGGCTGTACGCTCCCCCGTCGCCAGTGTTGCCGCCGGCGCGGGCGGAGTATCCGTGAGGGCAACGGGGGGCGCCACCGGCGCCGGGCCGGTCTGGAATGGGGTCGGGAAGGCGGGCGTCGGCTCGAAGGTAAGCCACCCGCGCCCCCCGATCCACAACTCCGGCCAGGCGTGGGCGTCGGACGTCGTCACCACGAAGCGGCCGCCGTCGAGGCGCCCCGCCGCGTAGCCCGTCACCAGCCGCGCCGGGATGCCAGCCGCGCGCGCCAGCACGACCATGGCGGTGGCGAAGTGCGTGCAGAACCCGCGCCGCGAGGTGAACAGGAAGTAGTCGACGGGGTCGCGCCCCGCCGGCGTCGCCGGGGGCGACGTGTCGTAGGTGTACCTGTTGTGCAGGTAGAACTGGATGTCCCAGGCCCGCGTGTAGGGGTCGGCGCTATACGATACGAGTTGGCGCGCCAGGGCCGCGACGCGCGCGGGCAACGGCGGCAGCGCCAGATCGCGGATGCGCAGCGCCGGGGGCAATACCGGCGACGGCGAGACCGGCGTCGACGGCGCCGCCGCGGAAACGGCCGTGTAGGCGCTCGTCGCGGACGGGCTGGCCGGCTCGATGGACAAAATATCGGTCGGACCCGCGCCGGCCAGGCTGACCGTCGCCGGCACGCCGACGCGCAACGGCGGCCCGGCCGTGAAGAGCACATCCGAAGGGCGCAGCAGCGCGATGTCCTGCGTGATCGGCGTCCCGGCGGCGACACCCGCCGGGACGCCCAGCGGCGCGTTGGCGGCGACACGAATACGCCGCACGGGGTCGGCGCGCCATGCGCCCCCTTCGTACCGATCGTAGACCGCGCCGCGCCAGTAGGGCGAACGTGAGGGATCGGCGACGCGAGCCACCAGCACCGGCGCGCCGTCTGGATGGAAAGAACCCCCGACCGCCAGGTCGCCGCCAAAGAGGGTGAGCCCGGCCACATCGCCCGCGTGGCCGCCGCCCCCGACGCGCGCCACGACGCCGCGCGCCAACTCGCTTAATGAGGCGAGAGATGGCGCGTGCGCGGACCGTAGCAAGGGCGCCGCCGTGTCGGGGATCGGGATGACCCACGCCGCCGCGATCAGGGCGGCGCAGAGCGGCGCGAGCAGGACCAGGGCGACGCGGAGCGGGACGCCCAACCGGACCAGGCGTGGCGCCAGTAAGACCGGGGGCGCCCTCCGCCCATGGTGGACAAGCGCCGGACGCCGCCGCTCGCGCGCCGCCGTGACGGCGACGATGCACAAGCCCACCAGGCAGAGCGCGTAGAAGAGGGGCTCGTGGCCGTGCGGATGGGCCGTCAGCAGCGGCGTGGCAACGAGCAGCGCGAGCGCCAGCCAGGGCCGGCGCTCGCGCACGACCAGCCACGTCGCGGCATAGGAGAGTTCCCAGGTCACCCCCAGTGAGAGCACGGTCTGGGTCGTCGGCGTGATGGCGCCCTGACGGGCCGAGAAAGGCGCCGCGCCGGGGGCCAGGCCGAGGCGCGGCAGGCCCCAGGGGAACGTCGCGTGCGGGAGCGTGACCACGATGAGGCCGAGACCCTGCAGGATGCCGAGCACCAGAATCACGCCGGCCAGGTGCGCGGCCACGTAGCCCGCGGCAGCGGGCAAACGGGGCGTCGACAGCCCCAGCGTGAGCGCGACCGCGAGCGCGGCTACCAGCGCGAACGTGCGCACGTCGAGCTGGCTGCCGCTGAGCGTCCAGTGCGGCCACACCACGATAAGGATCGCGCACAGCACCGCCAGCCACGTCAGCAGCGCGGCCAGGACCGGGAGGAGCCTCGCCCCCCATTCCTCTCCCTGCCGGTAGGCGAGAGACTGCGGGCGGGGGTTCCCCTCTTCGCCCTGCGAGGGAAAGAGGGTCGGGGGACGGGGCGTAAACATCAGCGGCCTCCCCCCGTTAGAGGGCAGATGACGACACGCTCGTCCTCGAGGCGCGCCACGTCCCCGTCGGCAATAGGGGAGCCGCCGAAGGCGGCGGGGTCGAGGAGCACGACGATGACGCCGCAGCCCAGCCGGCGCAGCCGCGCCGCGTATTCCTGCAGGTCCGGCGCCGGGTCGGGCGTCACGATCACGACCGCGTCGGAGGGACGCACGATGCGCTGCTCGTCGAGCGTCATAACCAGCGCGGGCCCGACGCCGGCGCGCGCCACGGCCAACAGGTCGCGCACGTATTCGCGCTGGACCTGCCCCCGCCGCGGCTCGGCCACGAGCGTTTCGACCCCGGCCACGACCAGCCCAACGTCGAGCCCCTCCTTGTACGATAGCTCGACGGCGTAGGCCGCCGCCTCGACCCCGTACTCAACCGTGCTCTCTTCCCCAACGCCCGCGTGCGCGGGACTAACTAGATCGAGCGCGACCCATAGGCGTTGCCCGGCCGAGCGATCGCTATCTTTGACCATCAGAAAGCCGTGGCGCACGCTGGAGAGCCAGTGGATACGCGTCGACGGGTCCCCCGGCGCGAAGGGACGCACCGCGCCGGCGACCGGCATGTTGGCCCACGAACGCCGCGACGGCAGCAGATCGCCGGCGCGGGCGGCCGCCCGCGCGAAGTCGGGTACGATGCGCGGCTGCGGCCACACGATGACCTCGCTAGAGATTCGGCAGCGTCGCCGCCTGACGACAATCCCGAAGGGGTCGGTGACGGCGAGGACAGCCGCGCCGACCCGATAGCGGCCGCGCGCGGTTGTCGTCGCCAGCGCCGTCAGTTCCTCATGGCCGCGCGGACCCAGCCCCACGATCCAGTACGGCCCTTGCGGGGCCACGCCGGCGCGGCCTACTATATGTAAGCCCAAAACCGGCCACGGCGCCCGCGTGGACAGGCGGTACACCTCAAGCAGGCGCTCACCAACGTAGAGGCGCGTCGCCCCGGCGCGGTGTTCCAGGCGCGTCAGCCGCAGCGAGAGTGTCGTATACAAGGCGCAGAGCAGCAACAGCAGGATCAACAGATAGGCTATATGTATCAGCACAGGAAAGCCCGCCACCGCGCCCGCCACGAGGGCCAGGAGCGCCAGCGCCAGGACGGACGGCCACGCGCCTCTTTTAGTTACCATAGGGTCAGCTACCGGCCGCGGCGCGCCGCGGCGCCCTGATCGTCGTCGACGGCGAGGGCGCCGGGGACGGGGACGGTCGCCAGGATCGTCCGCAGCAAGTCCTCGGCGGGGGCGCGGCCGCCGCCAGTCCCACGGCGTAGGATGAGCCGGTGCGCGAGCGCGGACGGCGCGACGGTCTTGACATCGTCGGGCAGGACGTACTCACGTCCCTGCAAGGCGGCATGCGCCTGCGCCAGGGCATAGATGGCGAGCGAACCGCGCGGGCTGGCCCCGAGGTAGACGTCGGGGTGCTGGCGCGTTTCGCCGACCAGCGCGACGATATAGTGGCGCACCAGCGCGTCGACGCGCACCGCGCGGACCGCGATGTGCGCCGCCAGCACGTCGGAGGCGCGGCAAACCGGCTCTAGCAGGTCGACCGGCGCGACGGCGCCGCGCCCTGCCAGCACGTCCATCTCATCCTGTGGCGCGGGGTAGCCCAGGCTCAACCGGATCATAAAGCGGTCGAGCTGCGCCTCGGGGAGCGGGAACGTGCCCTCGTACTCGACGGGGTTCTGCGTCGCCAGCACCACGAAAGGCCGCGGGATAGAGTGGCTGACCCCGCCGACGGTGACTTGCCCCTCCTCCATGGCCTCGAGCAGGGCCGATTGCGTCTTGGGCGTGGCGCGGTTGACCTCGTCGGCGAGGACCAACTGGGCCATGATGGGGCCGGGACGATACTCGAACGCGGCCGTGTTCTGGTTGTAGATCTCCAGGCCGGTGACGTCGCCGGGCAGCAGATCGGGCGTGAACTGGATGCGCTTGAACGAGGCGTCGATCGAGCGCGCCAGCGCCTTGGCCAGGACCGTCTTGCCCACGCCCGGCACATCTTCGATGAGCACATGGCCGCCCGCGAGCACGGTCGCCAGCACCAGGCGCACGGCGTCGCCTTTGCCCACGATGGCGTGGCCGACGTTGGCCGCGATCCGCGCCCCCAGATCGCGTACGGCCCACACGGGTGGCGCTCCTGCCGGTCCTTCGGGCATGCTTGTCCTCTTCTTTGATCCGTCGCGTCAATTATATCCTATCAAGATGTCTGTAGTCTTTTCGCGCCCTCACTCGTTATACTGATGGAGGACATGAGTGTGGAAAGTGCGCTGAGGAGCGACCAGGTCTTCGGAGGCCCGATGCTGAAGAGGCTGCCGGGGTCCGCGTCGGGACCATTACAGGCCCAGTCGGCGGCCGGGGCCGCGCCGGCGACGACAGGCGCGCGGACCGGCCAATTGGCGGCCGACGCGCTCTTCGACGAGATGTTCGCGCGCTACCAGGGTCCCATCTACGGCTACATCCTCGGCATGGTCGGAAACCCCGAGCAGGCGCAGGACCTCGCGCAGGATACCTTCGTCAAGGCGTACAAGGCGCTGCCTACGACGCGCGACCTCGTGCTCCCGGCCTGGCTCTACCGTATCGCCACCAACACCGCGCTCGACGCGTTGCGCCACCGTCGCCGCCTGACCTGGCTGCCGTTCGCGCCCGGCGACGACGAACGCATCCCCGCGCCCGACCTCGATCTGCCCACGTATGTGGCCGAAAACGAGGCCGTGCGCTACGCCCTCGCCAAGCTGACCCCGCCCCAGCGCGCCTGCCTGCTGCTGCGCGCGCGCGACGGCCTCTCCATTGACGAGATCGCCCACGCTATGAGCATGTCGAAAGGCAACGTCAAGATAACGCTGTATCGCGCCAAGGAACGTTTCCGCGCCGCCTACACCGGCGCCGAATGAGAAGAGTTAGTGATCCCATGACCTGCGACCGCGTCCGTCCCCTACTCTCGGACTATCACGACGACGCCCTGGCGCCGGCGCAACGCGCCCGCGTGCGCGAGCACATCGCCGGCTGCGCCTCCTGCCGCGCCGTGCTTGAAAGGTATGACCATCTCTACGCGAGCATACGCGGCGCGGCGGCGCCGGTCCCGGCGGGGTTGCGCCGCGACGTCTACGCCAGCATCAGCCAGCTAGAGCATGGGCGAGGGCGCGTCCTGGTCCCTTTCGGCCCCAACATGTGGGGCGTGCTGCGCGCGGCGGGCGGCACGGCGGCGTTGCTGGCCGTGCTCGGCGGCCTCGTGTTCGCGTCGATACACGTCGCCAGCACACCAGGACCCGCGTCGACGCTGGTATCGGCCCAAGCTATCGCCGACGCGGAGACGCAGGTGGCTGGCATGGGCGCCACCATGGGCGGAGCCCACGCGCAGAGCCTGCCGGTCGAAATGGGGACGGCCGTGGCGCACAGCCGCGACGCGCTTAACCGCTTCGACTTCGTGGCCCTCAACGTCGGCAAAGGGACAGCGGACGGCGTCGGCAAAGTGTCTGTTCCCGTGCGAGGGATACAGCAGGCGCCGTCGGGCGCGCCGCGCGCCGTCGTACGCGGACGAGCGGTCGTCGCGCTCTCTAACCGCACGCCCGTCGTCAGCATGGATATCACGAGCACGGCCCCGGCCCCTACCATCGCGCCGGACGAGGGGCTCGCCTATCTGCGCCTGGACGACAAAAAGGCGCTGCTGGGTACCGATGTGTCGCGCGCCGACGTCGCCTTCCACGCCTTCGCCGCCACCGCGCCGCACGTCATCCTGGCGACCCCGCTCGCGGACAAATACCACCAACTCTTCACCGGCCTGACCGCGACCCACGACGCGCGCGATATCGCCTACTCCGCGAAGGGTCAGGGCAATCTCGGCGGCGTCTTCGCGATCGACCCGCGCACGTCACGGAGTTCGCTGCTGCTCCCGTTGGCCGATACCGCCGCGCCGGATGCGTCCTATGGGCATCTTTTCGTGAAGCAAGTGTACGCCACGGCGAGCGGCCCTTTGCTCATCACCGTCGTCAATCAGAGTAGCCCCACCGATACCGTCACAATCAACATGACGCAGTCGCAGAGCCAGGCGCTGACCGATGTGGTGACGACGCCCTTGCACGGCGGCGCGTGGGGATTCTGGTACGACTACGTCGTGGCGCCGGACCGGCACGCCATCGCGTGGACCGAGCGGACCAACCCATCATCCGACATCGGTATCCTCAAAGTGTCGACCCTCACCACGACCACAGCGCCGACTACAGTGACGGTCGGCGTGGGCGGCCACCCCGTGTGGTCGCCCGACGGCACGAAGCTGCTCTACAAGAGCGATAAGCCGGCGGGGCTCTACGTGTGGTCGGCGCGAGATGGTAGCAGCAGGCGCGTCGTCGCGCTCGACCGCATCGACCAGCCCGCCCTCGACAACTTCGCGTGGGCGCCGAACGGCCGCTACTTCGCCTACGTGCTGCGCACGGCTACCACGAGCATCGTGCGGCTGGGCGACATCGAGGCGCCCGGCTACACCTGGCCGGCCTTCCAGGACTCGTTCATTGGGTCGATCGCCTGGGCGCACGCGCCGGCTGCGGTTCCCGCCACGGCCACCGCTACCGTCGTGGCCGGCGTCGTGGGCGCGCCGGTAGTCTCGCCCACAAGCGCGCCGACAGTGGCTCCGACGGCGACGATACCCACGACGCGGTCCCTGATAGACAACACCGCCAGCCCCGTCGACGTGTTGCACAGCTTCTACAACGCCATCAACCGCCACGAGTACCGGCGCGCCTTCGGCTACCTCGCCGTCCTGCCCAACGACAAGCCCGACTTCAGTCAGTTCAAGAAGGGGTACGACTACACCCTGGAGGACACGGTGAGCCTGTACCCGGCGGGCTACCAAAACACGGTGAACGGCGGCGCCGCCACCTGCGTCGGGTTCGCCCTCACCGCCCGTCAGACGGACAACACGGTCAAGCGCTATGGCGGCTGGTACATGGCGCGCGCCACGCCGGGTCAGAGCCAGGGCTGGCGCATCGTGATGGACTGGTCGCACAGCAAAGAGGGTGAGAGCCCCAGCGTGCCCACGCGGACGCAGTGCAAAGTCCCGGCAAACGCAGCAGTGGCCGCTTCGCCATCGCCAACCGTTGCACATGGGTAAAGAAAATCCTATACTGCCTATGTCGGCGTTAGTAGGAGGATCATGGGTGACGCGCTAACCAGGGTAGAGTAGGCAGCATAAGCGCCGGGGCACGAGAGTGTCGCACGGCGCGTCTGTCGTCATCCCCTGGCGTGTCATCTTCTATCGCACGAGACACCCTGTCCCGCTACATCTCCGCCACACTCTACCCACACCAAGGACCACGAGCCTATTGCTTACCGCGCTCGTGGTCCTTTTGCGTGGCGGGACAAGAACCGTGCGATGGAGACGGAGGTCGTAGCGCTATGCTGCACGTCAGCAACATCGACAAATACTACGGCGACGCGCCGGTCTTGCGCGGCGTGTCGTTCACCCTGGGGCACGGTAAAAAAGCGGGCGTCGTCGGGCCGAACGGCAGCGGCAAGAGCACCTTGATGCGTATCATCGTCGGGCTGGAGCGTCCCGACGCCGGCTCGGTCGCCCTGGTCTCTGGCGCGCGGTTGGGTTATCTGCGGCAGGGCTTCCTGGGCGACGAAGCCGCGCCCGTTATGTCCATCTTGGAGCGGGACGGCGCGGTCTGGCCGGCCTACCAATCGCTCGAAAGGGCGACGGACGATCTGGCGGCGCATCCGAACGCGCCTGATAGCCTCACGCGCTACGAGGCAGCGGCCACCCGGTTCGAGGATGAGGGGGGCTACGCGCGCCTGGCCGCGGTCGAGGACGTGTTGCGCGGGCTCGACCTCGCGGGGCTCGACCCCACCCGCCCGCTGGGCACGCTGAGCGGGGGGCAAAAGACGCGGTTGGCCCTGGCCGCGCTGCTGCTCGGCGCGCCAGACCTGCTGCTGCTCGACGAGCCGACCAACCACCTCGACGTCGACGCGCTGCGCTGGCTTGAAGGGTTCGTGGCCGGCTTCCCCGGCGCCGCGCTCGTCGTCTCGCACGACCGCGCCTTCCTCGACGCGACGGTTGGGACTATTCTGGAGATAGACGACACGACGCACACGCTGGAGGAGTTTCCCGGCGGCTATGGCGACTACGTGGCAACCAAAGAGGCCAGGCTCACGGCGCGGTGGGACGCCTATCGGCGACAAGAGCGCGAGCGCGCCCGCGTCGAGGCCGATATCAGCGCCACGCGTGAACACGCCATGCACACCGAGCGAACGACAAAGGACTCTTCAGCGCGACGCCTGTCCAACAAGGTGATGCGCACGGCGATCGTGCGCGAACGCAAGCTCACGCGCGGCCTGGAAGAGCACACCGTCGAGAAACCGGCCGCCGGCTGGACTCTCAAGCTCGATTTCACGCCGGTCGCGGGCGGCGCGCGCGATGTGCTGCGCGTGGAGGGGCTATATAAAAGTTTTGGCGAGCGGCGCGTCCTCGCCGGGGTCGACCTCGCGCTGCGTCACGGCGAGCGCGTGGTCTTGACCGGCCCCAACGGCGGCGGCAAGAGCACGCTGCTCAAGATTGTGTCGGGAGAGATCGAACCCGACGCGGGGACCGTGCGCCTGGGCGCGGGCGTCACCGTTGGCTACTACGGCCAGGAGCAGGCCGAGCTTGACCCGCGCCGCACGCCGCTGGAGATCGTCCGCGCCGCCGCGCCGCTGACCGAGACGGAGGCGCGCGGGCTGCTGCACGCCTACCTCTTCACTGGGGACGACGTATTCACGCCGGTAGGGAGACTTAGCTACGGCGAGCGGGCGCGGCTGGTCCTGGCGCGCCTGGCGCTCTCGGGGGCCAATCTCCTCTTGCTCGACGAGCCGACCAACCACCTCGACATCCCCTCGCGCGAGCGCTTCGAGGCGGCGCTCACCCACTTCGAGGGCACGGTGCTGGCCGTGCTGCACGACCGCTACTCCATCGCGCGGCTGGCCACGCGCGTCGTCGAACTGCGCGACGACGTGCTACGCGAACAGATGCGTCAAAAATCAGAATCAGTGGGAGTCGGTGGGCAGCCGCCGGGGTATACTACGCTTTAACGAAAGCAAGAAAGCAACCCTCTCGTTCTTTTGTCAACGGTCGTCGTCGATTCTACTTAGGTGACGACGCGGAGGGAACACCCTTGGAAGTGATAGCGATCGAACTTGAGTCGGGCGACCTACAGGTGATCCACGCCATGGAGCTGCGGGAGAAGTATCGCGAACGATACCTGGAGATAAAAAAATGGGAAAATACGTAATCAAAGACACGGGAGCGGTTCTTACCGACGAAATGATTGAATTCTTGGTCGCCGAGGCGGAAGCGGGTTACGATCTCTCACTTGGTGAGGTCGTGCATATTGGTCGTCCCCCACTTGAGGAAGGCGCGTCAGAGCCGCCCCGTATAAGCTACCACGCGCCATTATAGAACTCCGACGAGAAAACCCACCACTTTAGGGGTGGGATGAATCGGCGTCCTTTATTTAAGGGTGGCTCCATTCGCTAAAATACGGTACATTTTAGGCATGATCGTGGTAGAGTTCAAGCTCGCGGTCGCCTCTAGTCAATACGCCGCGCTCGATGAGGCCATCCGCACCACCCAATTCGTGCGCAATAAGTGCGTGCGCAAGTGGTGCGACGAGCGCGGCGTGAAGCCCTACGACCTGAACAGGTATTGCGCGGTCCTGGCGAAAGAGTACGACTTCGCCGGCAAGCTCAACTCCCAGGCACGGCAGGCGGCGGCGGAGCGCGCGGCGGCGGCGATCAACCGCTTCTACGACAAGTGCCGTCACAAGAGGCCGGGCAAGAAGGGGTATCCCCACTTCCAGAAGGATTGTCGCTCCATTGAGTACAAGACGACGGGCTGGAAACTCGATGAGGCGCGGCGGGCGATCACTTTCACAGATGGCTTCAAGGCGGGCACGTTCAAGCTACGGGGCACGCGCGACCTGCTCGGCTACGCCCTCAACCAGATCAAGCGCGTGCGGGTGGTCAAGAAAGCCGATGGCTACTACAGCCAGTTCTGTCTCGACGCCGCGCGACGCGTCGCATCGGTAGCGACCGGAAAAGCAGTCGGCATCGACGTGGGATTGGCTCACTTTTATACCGACTCGGAGGGCGTGACCGTGGAGAACCCGCGCCATCTACGCCGGTCGGAGCGGGCGCTCAAGCGATTGCACCAGCGCGTCTCGTCCAAGGCGAAGGGGTCGCGGAATCGGGCGAAAGCACGGGGTCGGCTGGGTCGGAAACACTTAAAGGTCAGTAGGCAGCGTAAAGACTTCGCCGTCAAGACGGCGCGGGCGCTGGTCATGTCCAACGACGTGATTGCGTACGAAGACCTGCGGGTGCGGAACATGGTCAAGAACCGTCGCCTCGCCAAGAGCATCAGCGACGCGGGCTGGCGGGCGTTCGTGACGTGGCTGGGCTATCTGGCCCACGTCTACGGTAAGGTCATCGTGGCCGTTCCACCCGCGTACACGAGTCAGGATTGCTCAGGGTGCGGGGAGCGCGTCAAGAAGTCGTTGTCGGAGCGGACCCATATCTGCCTGCGGTGCAAGACGGTACTGGACCGTGACCACAACGCCGCACGCAATATCCTGGCGCTGGGGTTACGCGCGTTAGAAGAAACTACGGCGGGGCACGCCGAAAGTAACGCTTGGGGACAGTCCGCCCTCTATCCGTCCGAGGCAACTGGGACGGACACGGCTGCTGGATGAGCCAAGAATCCCACGGCGTGGGCCGTGTGGAGTGTCAAGTCGAAGGCTAAAGCCTGACGTATTCAGTGGCCGGTGTCGATGACGCAGAAGCAGTTCCCCTCGGGATCGGCGAGGACCACAAAGTCGGGGGCGTCGGGGTAGAGGTCCCAGTCAACGCGCGCGGCGCCGAGGGCCACGAGCCGCTCAACCTCGGCTGCTTGATCGGCCGCATCGCCCGCGTACAGGTCGAGGTGGACACGCGGATGCTCCTGCACGGGCGTCTCGCTGAGGCCGAGCGCCAGCGGGGCGCCAATGCCGTCGACGGGCACGAGCACCGTCCAGGTCGGATCGTTCGCATCCTGGCCCGCGCGCGGGACATAGTGCAGGGCCTGCGTCCAGAAGTCCGCGGCGCGCCGCACATCGGCGACGCCCAGCACGACCGTTCCAATGGTCAGCATACGTCAATGGCCTCCTTCACCATGGTCTTGCTCGCGATGATACGCACGAGCTCCGTTTCAAATCTTGTCTCGTATGCGTTTGTTTATCCGCATGCCCATATATTCGCATGAGGCGAAGCGTAGCACAAGGAGAGGAGATCTTCAGCCGGCCAGGCGCGCGACGCAGGTGAGCAGGTCGTCCAGGTCGAAGGGTTTGGCGAGGTAGGCGTCGGCGGCGATCTGCCGCGCGCGCTCGCCCGCGTCCCGCGCCGCCGTCATGACGACGACCGCCGCACGCGGCTCCGGCAGATCCCGATAGGCCGCGGCGAAGGCCCAGCCGTCCATGACCGGCATACGCATGTCGAGCAGGATCACGTCAGGCCGCGTCGGGCCGACCAGCGCGAGCGCCGCCGCGCCGTCCGCCGCCGTGACGACCTCGTAGCCGTCGTCGGCCAGGGCCATCTCCACGAAGTCGCGGATGCTCTCGTCGTCGTCGACGACCAGGACCCGCGCCGTCACGTCCACACTCATGCCGTCCGCGCCTCCCCTACCGCGTCAAGCGGCAGGTGGACGATGAAAAGCGTGCCGCCGTCGGGAGGGAACGCTGCCTCCAGCCGGCCGCCGTGGTGTTCCACGATCCGCCGGCTGATGTAGAGCCCCAGCCCTAGCCCCGAGCGGTGGCTGCTGGCGTGCGCCTGGTAGAAGCGGTCGAAGATATGCGCACGGTGCTCTTCGGGGATGCCGATGCCGCGGTCGCGCACCATCACGCGCGCCACATCGCCGCCCGGCGCCGGCTCAACCGTGACATCGATACGTCCGCCTTCGGGGCTGTACTTAATGGCGTTGCCGAGGAGATTGGTCAGCACTTGCTCCAGCCGCAAGGGGTCGACGCGCGCCGGCACGGTGGGCGGGGCCGTGACGACGAGCGTATGCGCGCTTGTCTGCGCCCGCGCCGCCGTCACCACATCGGCGACGATGCGCGCGATGTCGGCGTCCTCGCGGTCCAGCTCCAGCCTGTCCCCCTCGAGGCGCGACACATCGAGGAGTTGGCCGATCAAGCGGTTTAATTTGTCCGTCTGCGTTTCGATGTTGCGCAACGCGCGCTGGGTGCGCGCCGGGTCCGCGGCTAGCCGCGTCGCCGCGTCCGCGATGGCTCCGTCCGACGGGCGCGGGGCCGCCGCGTTGTCCAGCGTGCGCAGCAGGAGTTGCGTGAAGCCGCGCAGGCTGGTCAGCGGGGTCTTGAGCTCGTGCGCCGCGACCGAGAGGAACTCATCGCGCGCCCGCACCGCGCGCTCGGCCTCCTCCGCGCGCTCGCGCTCCGTGATGTCCGTGGCTATACCGATCACGCGCACGACACGGTCGTGGTCGTCGCGCAGGGGGACCAAACGATTCTCGAAGACGGCCCCATCGATGTGACTCACGCAGGTAACGGCCTCTCCCGCCAACGCGCGGCGCGTCTCATCCAGCAGGTCGGGGTGATCGTGAAAAACGTCGAAGACGGAGAGGCCCACCACGGCCCCTGGCGCGCGACCCAGCGCGGCCAGCCCCGCGCCTTCGGAGAGTGTGTAGACGCCGTCCGGATCGAGGGCAAAGAGGATGATCGGCGCGCTGGTAATGACCGTGCGCAAGCGCTCCTCACTCTCGCGCAGGGCGTTCAACGCCTCCGTTCCCTCGGCGACTAACGTCCGCATGGCCTCGAACGCGGACGCGTGACTGAGCGCGGCCCCGCATAGACCGCCGATGAGCTCTAGCGTTTGCACATCCGTGTCGGCGAACGCATGCGCCCGTGGCGAAACGACGTTGAGCACGCCGACGAGCCGCCGCTCATGGTAGAGGGGCGTCAGGATCATCGAGCCGATGCCCAGGCGCCGGCACAGGGCCGCGTCGGCGTGTGGGTCCGCCTGCGTGTCGTCGCAACGCGCCGTTTCACCCGTGCGCGCGGACCAGCCCGCGAGCGTCCCGTCCAGCGGCAGCCGCAGTCCCAGGCGCCTGGTCATGGTCCCGCTGACGGCGCGGTAGACCATCGCGTCGCCCTCGACCAACGCGATAACGGCCCCTCCGGCCCCCGTCAGCGCCCGCACGCGCTCCACGATAAGGTCCATCACGGCCGTCCTGTCGAGCGCGGCCAGCGCGATGTCGCGCTGGGTCGCGACGATCACCGCCAGCCGCGCGGCGTCCACGCCGTCCTTGTTCCCACGCGCCGCACGGCCATCGGGTCGCGGCGCGTCGCTCCCGGCGGCCAACCGCGTCGCGTAGGAGGTCACGTCCGCGGCGCGAAAGCGATAGTGCCCGCCAGGTGTGCGCGCGGCTGGCGCGAGCTCACCGCGTCGCGCGGCCCGCGCGAGCGTGTGACGGGAAACGCCCAGGCGGCGCGCCGCCTCGCCCATCGTCAGGTACCGCGTATCGTCTTCATCGGTGCGCGCCACGATGATCCTTTCCCAATGCTACAGCCACGGCAACCAGCGCGACCCCGCGCATGATAACGCCGCGTTGGTCCCAAGGGCAATAGCCTGTTCGGGGGCGCCGTTAGCTTACGTCTACTTTACCACCCTGTTAACTTGGACAACGTCGTATTCTTGCTCGTCTTCGCGTAGTCCCTCAAGTTTAATTTGTACCCAGCCGTCGTCTTCTACTAGTTTAATGACATCGCGTACTTTTGGCACGGGCGCGTCCCCCTTATTCCAATTCGTAGTAACCACTAACAGCCGGGTATCCTGGATTACAGGATAATAAGAGGAAGCAGGATCGTAGCGCGATCCATGGAGACGCGGATGACTATTCAACCAGTAACATATGGCATACATGACGGCCACGTTGAGCACGCGCACGCGGCGCTCGAGGCGCGCGATGTGCGCAAGAGTTTGCCGCTCGGCGCCGAAACAATCGACATCCTCAAGGGCATCAGCTTCCGCGTCGAGAAGGGCGAGTTCGCGGCCATCATGGGGCCGTCCGGGAGCGGTAAGAGCACCGTGCTCGGTATCATCGCCGGCCTCGACCAGCCGACCGCCGGGCGCGTCCTCATCGACGGGGTCGACATCACCAACCTGCCCGAGTCGCGCATGGCGCGCATCCGCAACGAGAAGATCGGCATGGTGTTCCAGGCCTTCAACCTGATCCCGACGCTGACGGCGCGGGAGAACGTAGAAACGCCGCTCTACGTCGGGACGCATCCCGGCAGCCCGGCGGCCCGCGCGCGCGAGTTGCTGACGCTCGTGGGGCTGGGCCACCGCCTCGACCACCGGCCCAACCAACTCTCCGGCGGCGAGCAGCAGCGCGTGGCCATCGCGCGCGCCCTGGCTACGCGGCCGGCCATCGTCATCGCCGACGAGCCGACCGGCAACCTCGACCAGCGCAACGGGCAGACGGTGCTCGACCTGATCCGCCGCCTGCGCGACGAAACGGGCGCGACCTTCATCATCGCCACGCACGACCCGACGGTCGCCGCCGCCGCCGAGCGCTCCATCTCCATCGTCGACGGCCTCGTCGCCGCGGACAGCGCGGCCCCTGCCGGCCGCCTCGTTGGGTAACGAATAACTATATGAAAATCTCGTTCTACTGGACCTACGCCGTACGCTCGCTGCGGCGCGGCGGGCAGCGCACCGTCCTGGCCGTTTCCTGCATCGCCGTCGGAGTTATGGCTATCGTGGCGCTGCAACTGGCCAGCCTGATGGTCAGCAATAACCTGATCGGCAACGTGCGCGCCGCCAACGGCGGCGACGTGTCGATACACCAGGACGTGATCCCTCTCGTCGCGTCGGACCTGCGCTATTTCGATGGCCTGAAACGGCAGAGCCTTGTGACCGGCCTGTCCGCTTTCACGCGCGACCGTGGGACCGTCACGGGCACGCGCGCGGCGGCGGGCTCCGGCCACTCCTACCCCAGCGTCATCGGCGTGGTCGACCCGCGCAGCTACCCACTCGTCGGCCAGCCCGACTTCACGGCCCCCGCGAACGGTGACCTGCACGCCTTGCTGGCCGATCCCGGCGCCACCGTGCTCTCCTCGGCCGCCGCGACCAGCATCGGCGCGCGGATCGGCGACCGCGTGGTATTACACGCCAGCGACGGGCGCGCCTTCACCCTGCGCGTCAGGGGCATCGTCGACAGCGGCGGCCTCTCTGGCGGCGTCGACGCCTTCGTGCAACAGTCGGTCTACCAACAGGGTATTACCGGAACCCTCTCCTACAACGAGCTGTACCTGACTACGCCCAACGACGCGGCCACCAGCCGCGTCAGCGCGCTGGCCAAGGCGCGCTACCCCCTGGCCACGGTCGAAACGGTCGCCGACGCGCTCAAGCAGCGGCAGCAGGAAACGACGCAGGTACACCAACTGCTGCAGGTCATCGGCATCCTGGCCCTGCTCATCGGCGGCTTCGGCGTCGTCAACACGATGAACGTGCTGCTGGCGCGCCGCCGCACTGAGATCGCCATGCTCAAGACGTCCGGCTACCAGCGCCGCGACCTCTACGCCCTGTTCGGCGTCGAGGCGGCGCTGCTCGGCGTCGTCGGCGGCGTGCTGGGCGCGATCGTCGGCGTGGCCTTGTCGTACGTGGTGAAAGTGCTGATCGAGCGCGCCTTCCTCTTGCACTTACCCTTCGTGGTCGACCCGGCCGCGGTGGCGGCGGGCGTGCTGGTCGGCTTCTTCACCGCCTTGATCTTCGGCGTACTGCCCATCGTGCAGGCGGCCACGGTGCGCCCGCAGGCGGTGCTGCGCGACGTGCCCGAACCCGTGCGGTGGGGCACGCGGCTGGGGCGGGTGGGGCTGTTCTTCGCGCTCTCGCTCTTGTTCTGCGTACTGACGAGTCTCATCATCGGCGACCCCGTGTGGGGCGTCGGCGTGGTCTACGGCACATTCATACTGCTGGGCCTGCTCAGCCTGCTGTTCGGGCTGGTGGTGGCGCTGATCGGGCGGCTGCCCGTGCCGGAGGGGCTGGGCGCGCGCCGCGTCGCCTACTCGACGCTAGCCCTGCTGCTGGCCCTCGCGATCGTCCCGTTGGTCCCGGCCATCGGCGGGTTGCTGGCCGTCGTGGCGGTCGTACTGGGCTACGGCGTCCCGCTGCTGCCGCGCGCGTGGAAAGACACGGTCAAGCTGTCACTGCGCAACATCGGGCGGCAACGCGCGCGGACTACGATGACGCTGCTGGCCCTGTTCGTGGGCGTGTTCGGCGTGGGATTGATCGTGGTGCTGGGGCAGGATGTGCGCGCCAAGGTGGCCGACGCCCTGGCCAGCCTCTCCGACTACAACATCGTCAGCGTGGTCCCGGCGCGCCTCTCTTCTCAGGTCGCCGGACAGCTCGTCCACCTACCTGGCCTACAGAAGCACGAGGAGGTCAACGCGGCGCAGAGCTTCCCCCAGAGCGTCGACGGACATTCGATCATCCTGCGCCTGTACCAACTGCACGAGCGGCGCGGCGTCGTCAGGAAGGGCGACCTGGGCTTCAACGGGACCATCGCCTTCCTATCCGGGCTCGGCGGCTACGACGTGGCGCGCGGCCAGTCGACGGGGTCGGCCATCGACAAGGGTAACGGGCGCGACCTCAACGCCGGCGACGCGGGTACGAACAACGTGCTGCTCAACAGCCTCCTGCACACCGAGGGGCCGCTCCACCTCAACGTGGGCGACCACATCACGCTGACGCCGCTGGGGGCGGGCCTCGCGCGGTCGGACACAGCCGCGGCGCCGCGGCCGACGACGGTGACCGTGGTCGGCTTCTACACCGCGAGCCTGGTCAACACGCGCCACTTCGAGCCGATCCTGGCCCCGCGCGCGCTCGTACACAGCTTCGGCGGGGCCGGTGAGCAGCTCATCTACAACATCAAGGTCGACCCACACCGCATCGACGCCGCCATGGCCGCGCTCAACAACGGCGCGCCGCGCGCCATCACCATCAACCTGACCAGCCTGGGCGCGATCGTCGATCAGGTGCTGGGCAACCTGATCATCCTGCTCGTGGCCTTGGCCAGCCTGGCGTTGTTCGCGGGTGTGATCATCATCGCCAACTCGGTCGCGCTGTCCATGCTGGAGCGCCGCCGTGAGCAAGGCATCCTCAAGTCGGTCGGCTACACCAGCCGGCGCGTGCTGGCCGGGGTGCTGGTCGAGAACGGTGTGATCGGCGGCCTCGGCGGCATTTTGGGTATGACCCTCGTCGCCGTCGCCACGGGCGTACTGGCGCAAATCCTCTTCAAGACGACGCTGGCCGTGCCGGGCCCGACCATTCTGACGCTGATCGCGCTGGTGACGGCTATCACGCTCGTCACGGCGGCGCTGGTGTCGTGGCGCGCCGTGCGCGTGCGCCCCATCGAGGTGCTGCGCTACGAATAGGCGCGCTAGAGCCTGGTATGCCCTTTAATAGGTAATCTCATAAGGGGTAGGGTAACAGGTTACGCCTTCTTCCAATCCTCCGGCCATTCCTGCCGCGTGTCGTGAATCGTCACGATTTGCACGAGTTGGCCGCGCACGCGGTAGACCGTGACGTAGCGGCCATTTTCTACGACAAGCTCGCGGGTACCGATGTACCGGCCCTCATGCCCTAAGAGGGGATGGTCGGCTAAGGTGTCTACAAAGTCGAGGATACGGTCTAGGGTCTCCTCCGCGGCACGCGGGCTGTAGAGCGCAAGGTATCCGATATGTCGATCTAACCGGCGTTGGGCGCGGCGTGTCCAGTGAACCCGCATTAACTTGCGCGTTGCCCAGTGGTACGATAGGCGCGATACTTGGCCCGCATCGCTTCCATTTCCTCATCGGTTGCAAAGTCGCCTGCATCGGCCTCATGTAGACCGGCCTCGATGTCGGCAAGTTGCCACCGTTCCACGTCGATGAAGCGGCGTAGGGCTTCCTCCACAAGCGCGTTTCTGTTACGCCCTGTGCTCTTGACCAACTTATCCAGTTCATCGCGGACATCGCGGGGGACGCGTGCCCCAACGGTTACGATCGGCGCGTCAGCTAACGCCATAGTCGTACCTCCTGTTAACAAACAAATGATGTATGTTCACAGACATGATACCCTACATCGCATGAACAGGAAAAGTACCCGTAAGGGGTTCGTTTGCAGCTAGCAAGCATCGTTGGGGCGATCGTAGGCTGGCGAGCAGCGGAGCGAGCGCCGGCGGGCCCAGGGGGTACGCCGCGCCAAAGTAACCGCCTAAAGATAGCACTATGTCGCGTGGGTGAGGCGGCCGGGGCAGATATCCTTGTGGGGACCGCCGAGGGGGCGGCCGCAGCCCGCGCACAGCTCCTCGGCGGCGGCGAGGTAGTGGATGGTCGCGTAGACCGTATCGAGCGCCGGACCGGGCTCTGTGGTCGCGGCGCCGTCGATGATGGCGTCGATGAGCCGCCGTAGGGCGGGGATCAGTTCGGGCGCTGAGGCGGGGTGCAGTGGTCGGTACACGGGTCGGAGGCGCTCCTTTCTCGCGGCTTATGGTGTAATTTTGTCAAGTCCCTCCTACTGTAGCGTGTTGAGCCATTCCATCTCGGCCTGTTATCCACGTTTCCACTAACACACACGACTCCCCGATTCGTTGTACACTAAGGAGCGGCGCGCCATCTGATAGCGCGCCGCCCTATCGTAATGGTGTGTATGGAAGGCTGCCGCGGAGCGCGGCAGTCGTGTGTGTAGACCTGGAGGAGGCGACGATGGCGATGCGGGCGCAAGGCGTGGTGGCGCGTGAAATGAACAAGCCGGCGCAACTCGAGGAGATCCTGATCGATCCGCCGGGTCCCGGCGAGGTCCTGGTGCGCATCCTCGCCAGCGGGGTCTGCCACACGGACCTGCACGTCGTGCACGGCATCGCGCCCGACGGTTTTCCTTTCCTGCTCGGCCACGAGGGCGCGGGTGTGATCGCGCAGGTGGGACCGGGCGTGGATGAGTCGCGCGTCGGCGAGCATGTGATGCTGGCCTGGCGCGCCCCCTGCGGCCACTGCCGCTTCTGCCTGATCGGCCAGCCGCAGTTGTGCGCGGACAGCCTCAACGCCGGGCCGCGCCTCCACACGGCCGGCGGGCAGACGCTCACCCCAGTCCTGGGCATCGGCACGTTCTGCACGCACACGGTGGTGGCGGCGGCGCAGGCGATCACCGCCCCGGCCGACCTCTCGCCCGTGCCGCTCTCACTGATCGGGTGCGGCGTGGCGACCGGCGTGTGCGCGGCGCTCAACAGCGCGTCCGTGCGCCGCGGCAGCACCGTGGCCGTCTTCGGCTGCGGGGCGGTCGGCGTCAACGTGATCCAGGGCGCGCGCATCGCCGACGCGCGGGTGATCATCGGCGTCGACATCGAGCCCCGCAAGTTGGAGTGGGCCAAGGGATTCGGCGCGACGCATGTGGTCGACGCGCGCGAGGGCGACCCCGTGGCGCGGATCAAGGAACTGACCGGCGGCTACGGCGTCGACTACTCCTTCGAGGCGATCGGCCTGCCGCAAACCTTCTTGCAGGCTGTCTTCTCGCGTGACCTAGCCGGCACGCATGTGCAGCTCGGCGTATTCCCGCGGGACGCGGTCGCCGAGTTCCCGCTGGCCCAGTTCTTCGACCGCGGCGGCGCCATCCGCGTCGGGTGGTACGGCGATACGCTGCCCACGCGCGACTTCCCGATGCTGGCCGATTGGTACCGCACGGGCCGGCTCAAGCTCGACGAACTCGTGACCGAGCGCATCGGTTTGGGCGATGTCGAGCACGCCTTCGCGCGCATGCAGCGCGGCGAGACGCTGCGGTCGGTAATCGACCTTAGTCGATAGTCGGAAGTGAAAGTCGAAAGTCGGATGTTGCTATGGCGCCGAACTTGCGGCTTATACACCCAAATCGTTATCTTTCGACTTTCGACTTTCGACTTTCACTTCCGACTAAGGTGCGCTATCCACACTATAGTGTTGACAAACGCGCCGATTTGAGCTATACTTAGGGTATTAAAGACTCAAACCTTAAATGTACCCGATAGACGTGAGCAGCGAGGCGACCACGACAAAGGCGCTCCGTTGCTCACGCGTATCTATTTCTAGAGACTATACCCATGGAGGTTATCATGCCACGAACTGCTGCCCGGTCGCATAGCGACGCCGACGTGCGGCCTCACGAGGGCGAGGCCGCGAGCGACGAGACGCTGGATAGCGAGCTCGTCGTGGCGCCCAAAGGCGTGGCTGCCGGAGAGAAGCCGGCTGTACCCGTCGTAGCGGCTACCGCCGAGGCGGACGCCGACGAGGAGCAGGCCGAAGAGCAGTCTATCGACGACATGGGCGGCGCGCTGCCCGAGTTGCTCGATTCGTACCTGCGCGAGATCGGCCATACGCCGCTGCTCAAGCCCGAGCAGGAAGTCGCCTTGGCCAAGCGCGTGGAGCAGGGCGATAAAGACGCCGCGAACATGATGGCGCAGGCCAACCTGCGCCTGGTGGTGAGCGTGGCGCGCCGCTACCTCAACCGTGGTCTTCCACTCGAGGATCTCATTGCCGAGGGCAATATCGGCCTGCTGCGCGCGGTCCAAAAGTACGAGTGGCAGCGCGGCTATCGCTTCAGCACCTACGCTGTGTGGTGGATTCGTCAGGCTATCACGCGCGCTATCGCTGATAAGGGCCGCACGATCAGGCTGCCCGTGCATGTCGGTGAGGCCCTGACCAAGCGCTCTAAGGCCGTCGGCCAGCTAACGACCGAATTGGGCCGTGAGCCCACGCCGGAGGAACTCGACGCCGTCCTCGGCGCCGACGCCTCGTTCATCGGCGCGGCCGTGGTCGCCGCGCAAGCACCGCTCTCGCTGGGCATGGCCGTGGGCGAGGATGGCGAGGAACAACTCGTCGATTTCCTGCCCGACGAGGCCGCGGTCACGCCCGAAGAGGGCGCGGTGCGCCGCGTGTCGGCCGAGGAGACACGGCAGGTCATGAACGACGTGCTGACCGAACGTGAGCGCGAGGTGCTCAAGCTGCGCTTCGGGCTCGACGGCTCGTCGCCGGAGTCGCTCGACGTGGTGGGGCGGCGCCTGGGCGTGACCCGCGAGCGCGCGCGGCAGATCGAAGCCGAGGCCCTGCGCAAGCTGCGGCGCCCGACCGTCGCGGCGCGCCTGCGCATCAATTAGGCCCCCATCGGCCATAGCAAACGCGCCATGCGTACCCATGTAGCGGGTACGCGTGGCGCGTTCCCCATTTGTCCACCCGACCTTCCTACCTTTTACCATGTTATTTTGTACCATATGAAAAGGGGTAGCGTGTCGGTATGAACGACTGTTCCGCGTGACGCGAGAGACGCGCGACATGCCGCTGTACGTTAAGAGAGAGGACAGTAGTCGCATGCGCGTACGGCTCGTCGATACAATCCTCCTCTCGCGGCGTGGCGCGGCGCTCTGTTGCGTCGTCCTGGTGATCCTGCTCGGCCTGAACGCGTTCGTTTTCTATCGTAATACGCAAACGCTCCTGACCCAGGAGCGCCGGGTCACGCACTCGCAGCAAATCCTAACTGGCGTCAACGGAGCGCTGGCCGCGGTGACCAACGCCGAGAGCGCACAGCGCGGCTATATCCTGACCGGGGACACCGCATACCTACGGACGTATACGACGGCGGCGCGCGCCGCCGGCGCCGGACTCAACGCGCTGGGTGGTCTCGTCGTCGACAATCGACAGCAGGTCCAGAACCTTACGAGAGTGCGCAGGCTGACGGATCAGCGGCTGGCCGACCTCAGGCAGGCCATCGACCTGGAACGCACGGGGCAGACCGCCCAGGCCCAGAATATCGCCCTCGTCGGCGGGCGCGCCGACGCGCTACAGGGCGCGTTCGGCGTGCTGCGGGACACCGAACTCGCGCTGCTCGAACGACGCGACGTGAATGCCGGGGCGGCGACCACGACAACCATTGTGACACTTATCCTCGCCACGGCCGTCGACGCGGCGCTCCTGGCCGGAGTCCTGCTGGCCATCCAGCGCAGCTTCGCCCGCCGCGCACGACTGGCCGAGGAGCGCGGGCGCCTGCTTGTCGAAGCGCGGCGCGCCCGCGCCGCGGCCGAGTCGGCCGTCAAGGCGCGCGACGACTTCCTCTCCCTGGCCGCCCACGAACTGCGTACCCCGCTCACCACCCTCCTCGGCAGCGCGCAATTGCTGCAGGCGCACAACGACGCGTTCGCGCCGCGCGACCAGCGCCTCGTCACGGCGGTCGCGCGCGGCATCGACCGCTTGCGCGCGCTGGCCGACTATTTGCTCGACGTGACGCGCCTCGAACAGGCGCCGCCCGACCTGGCCCTCCAACCGCTCGACCTTATCGCGTTGACTCAGGGCGTCGTGGCCGAAGCGCGCGACACCGCCCCACGACATACGCTACGCGTCGTGGCCGAAGCGCATAGCGCGCTCACCGTGCGCGCCGACCGGCTACGACTGGAACAAGTCGTGCAAGCCTTGCTCGCCAACGCTATCAAATACAGCCCCGACGGCGGGGCCATTATCGTGACCGTCGAACGTCAGGCCGACCACGCGCGCGTGTCCGTCTGTGACAACGGCATCGGCATCCCGCCCGACGCCCTGGGCCACGTCTTCGATCGCTTCTATCGCGCCCCCAACGCGGGACTCTATACCTACAGCGGGCTTGGCCTGGGGCTTTACGTCGCGCGCGAGATCATGACTCATCATAGTGGGACGGTCACGGTCCACAGTGAGGAGGGCGTCGGCAGCGCATTTACGCTCGAGCTTCCCGTCGCTCCAGGCGATGTGGCGGATACACCGACGCACGGCCCTAGTACAGCTTGGCCTACATAATCTGGCGAGCGCCGTGGGCCCGCGACTAAAGTCGTAGGCCCGCGATCACAATCGTGGGGCGCGCCAGCGTTTCACGCTATCGCTAGCGCAAAGATGTAGGATAGAGTTAAGATAGGGACGCCACCTACGCCTCACTACGCACCTTGAAGGGAGTCAACGATGGTCTACGCCAAGAGCATGGGCGCGCGCGTCAAGCGCAAAGAGGACCCGCGGCTGATTACGGGGCAGTCGACCTATGTGGACGACATACAGCCGCACGGCCTGGCCTACGTCGCGATCTTGCGCAGCGTCTACGCGCACGCCACGATCAGCGCCATCGACACGTCCGCCGCCGCGGCGCATCCCGGCGTCATCGCCGTCTACAGCGGCGCCGCGTTCCGCGACATGGTCGAGCCGATGCCGCACGGCGGCGAGGGCACCGTCCCACCCGACATGGCGCCCATCGCCACGCCGGTGCTCGCGCACGGGCGCGTGCGCCACGTTGGCGAGCCCATCGCCGTGGTCGTGGCCGCCGACCGCTACGTCGCGCGCGACGCGCTCGACCTGATCGAGGTCGACTACGAGCCGCTGGAGGCCGCCGTCGACCTCGAAGCCGCCGTGGCGCCGGGCGCGCCCCAGCTCTACGACGACGTGCCGGGCAACGTCGCCTACACCTGGACGTGCAAGCACGGCGACCCCGACGCGGCCTTCGCCGCCGCCGAGGTGACGGTGCGCCAGCGGCTGGTCAACCAACGCCTCGCCGGCGTCGCCATGGAGCCACGCGGCGTGCTCGCGCAGCCCGACGCCCTCAGCGGGGGCCTCGTCGTCACCACCTCGACGCAGAACCCGCACACCGTGCGCCGCGAAATCGCCGCGACGCTGCGCCTGCCCGAGATCGCCGTGCGCGTGATCGCACCCGAAGTCGGCGGCGGCTTCGGCGTCAAGATCAGTTCGTACCCCGAAGACATGATCTGCGCCGCGCTGGCCCTGCGCCTCAACCGCCCCATCAAGTGGATCGAAACGCGCGGCGAGAGCCTCTCCTCCACCCATCACGGCCGCGCGCAAGTGGCCGATGTCGAACTCGCGGCCACACGCGACGGGACCATCACGGCCCTGCGCCTGCGCCTGCTGGCCGACCTCGGGGCCTACCCGCGTGACCCCGCCATCGCGCCGCTGACCGGCTGGCTGATGTGCGGCGTCTACAAGTACGACGCGGTCGACCTGGACATCCGCACCGTCTACACCAACACCATGGCCATCGGGGCCTACCGCGGCGCGGGGCGGCCCGAGGCGGCCTACTACGTCGAGCGCATGGTCGACCTGCTGGCCGCCGAGTTGGGCTTGGACCCGGTCGAGGTGCGGCGCAAGAACTTCATCCCGTCCGACCAATTCCCCTATCAGACGCCCACGGGGCCGACCTACGACAGCGGCGACTACAACAAGGCGCTCGATAAGGCGCTGGAAGTCGCGGACTACGCGGGGCTGCGCGCCGAGCAGGCGCGGCTGCGCGCTCAAGGTAAGCTGTTCGGCGTCGGCGTCACCGCCTTCACCGAGATCTGCGGCTTCGGCCCCTACGACGGCGCCACCGTGCGCGTCGAGCCCACGGGCACGGTCACCGTCGCCACCGGCATCTCGCCGCACGGCCAGGGTCAGGAGACCTCATTCGCGCAGATCGTAGCCGACCGCTTGGGCGTGTCGATGGACGACGTCGT
>JAABUV010001384.1_pt1 | contig 35244 bp, 43 predicted proteins | sample 5559971 | NCBI WGS metagenome assembly JAABUV01 (sample SAMN10711881, study PRJNA513362) | rock metagenome | isolation source: Antarctica rocks | place: Antarctica: Victoria Land, Knobhead nord | collected 2015-12-19
CGGGCCTCCTGACAGCTACCCGGACCGGACTCACACCGGCAAGCGACGACGAGCACGAACCAACAGATCACCCCGACACGAGGTCACCTCCCGTTTCCACTGGGCGCACGGAATCACTCATCTAGTGACGCACTTACGGTTAGTCTGGGATGCGGTGCGACAAACCGGGCATTCCGAGCGGCCGCATCTATCACTCGCCTCGATGTCAAGCGCACTGTCGGCGTCTGCGGCGGTCGGTTGTCGCGCTGCACGTCAGTGGCGCAGCGAGCGGCATATTCCCAGCAGCACAATCACAAATCCGCGTGAGCCGCGCCGTCGGCGACCGGCCCTCTCACCAACGAAGGAGTCAAATACGTGATCACCAACTCAGAACGCATGCAGCAAACTGACGACGCGTGGAACAGTCGGAACTGGGACGCATTTTTACTGTTTGTGCTCGAGTTGCCCGAGCGGGTGGGGTCGGGCTAGGGCCCCCCGCACTGTTCGCCAGCTATCCTCTTCCACACCGAGCGCGTGCCGCAGGAACGCCCATGTCACCTGCTGCACCAGCGCCACTCGAGCCGGATCTTCGTCCGTGGTCTCCTTCGCGTCGTAACCCGCGATGCCGCCGAGGGAGTGCTCGGCTCCGAACAGGGTGAGCAGGCTCCCGGCCCCTGGGCTCAGGTGATAGGGCTGCATGCACCACGCGGGGCCGCGAACTGTGAATGGGAGGTCGTCCCGATCACCGGCGACCACCAGCGACGGCGTCGTCAGGTGCGCGAACGTAGGGTTCAGGTAGTCGAAATTCTTCGCGAACGCGGTGAGGTTGTCGCCGCCTTCGCCGGCTGTCGCTAGCAGCACTCCCGCTCTGACGCGTGGATCGGCGTGGTCCTCGCCGCGTGGCGCGTCGACCGTGGGGACCCGCAGCCCGAGCAAATTGCCGGCCGTTTGACCGCCGAAGGAGTGCCCGGCGGCAGCGATCCTGCTCCGGTCGGTGCGGCCTGCGAGTCCAGGCACCGCCGCCTCCAGCGTGTCGAGGTTATCAAGGACCTGCACGTCATCCGCCACGCGGTACCGCCAGATGAGAGGGATCCGGGGATCCTGCGGCGGGACGCTGACCGTCCTGGAGTCCAGGTGGGTGGGTTGGATGACGACGAAGCCGTGCGCGGCCCAAAAGTCGGCGAGCGGCCCGTACCCGAGTGCGGACGAGCCGGAGCCGTGGGAGAACACGATGATCGGCAGGTCGCGGCCTTGGGTGGGCGCGGACACCCGAACGTGCAGATCCTCGCCGCGCCCCGGCGCCGCTAGCACGACCGGATGCACCGACACCACAGGTGCAGGGGGCGGCAGTTGCAGGACGGGCGGAGGCCCTTGCTCGATGTAGGACACCGGTAGGCCGTGGGCCTGCGCCTCCTTAACCAGGGCCGCCCGCGCTGCATCTACCCCGTCCAACGCTTGACCTGTTATTTCCTTGCCGGACACGTCCATTGAAGCTCCTCCTGTTCATCTTTCAATCAGTCATCCATAAACGTGACGCTGTCACGTTTCACAGTACCGTAGCATGGTCACGTTTCAACGCAATCTGAAGACTCTCGGTTAGGGAGGTGGTTCTGTTGACCCCAACAGAACCGCGGTTGCGCGCTCCGGGCCGGCCCAGACGCGTCGACGCCCAGCGCAACGCGTTGGCACTGCTTAAGGCCGCGGCCGCCGTGTTCGTCGAGTCGGGCGTCGAGGCCCCGGTGCGGAGCATCGCCGTCAGGGCGAGTGTCTCCACGGCGACGATCTACCGCCACTTCCCGACCCGGGCCGACCTGATCGTGGCCGTCTACCAGCACCAGGTCGAGGCGCTGGCCGAGGCGGGGCCTGTTCTCCTCGAACAGCGCGATGACGCCCTTGAGCTGTGGGTGGACCTGTTCGTGGACTTCCTCGTCACCAAACAGGGGCTCGCGTCCGTGCTGCAGTCCCCTGACCCGTGCTACGACCCGCTCCACTCCTACTTCCTCGAGCGGCTCGAGCCGGTGTGCGCTCGACTGCTGGCCCAGGCCATGGTGGGGAGGGACAGCGCCGACCCGAGTGCTTACGAGTTCATGCGTGGGATCGGCGCCATTTGCGCCGCCAGCGGCCACGACACCCGCTACAACGCACGGCGGTTGTCGAAGTTATTGCTCGCTGGTCTGCGATGCTCGCTCGGAGGCGAGCGATGAGGTCGAGAAACTCGAAACCGTTCCTCGAACGTCAGCGGCTGCCCTCATGAGCGTCAGTCGCAGAGGTAAAAAGACACGGCGAAAGCGACGCTTCGGATCTCGGCATAGCAGCCGCGAATGCAGAAATTCTTGCCGCATCAACGGTTGCAAACGATCTTATGCGAGACAGATGTGAACAAATTTGTTTACGCATAACCAAAGACGTTGCGTTACAACGTAGCGACACGACTTAGGGTACATGTTCACGTGCGAACCACTAGAGGGCTTGGTTCGGCGAAGCCGGAGTTTTGAGTCAAGTTTTGGACGTCCGTTTGATGGTTCTGCGGTCATGCTGCGAGACCTTTTTGTGGGTGAGGTCTTCGATTGCCTGTCGGTAGTTGCGGGTGGCAGTGCGGATCGGTGCTGGTAACGGGGTGTGCAGGTCGGACAGGCCGGTGGGTAGCAGCCGGTCGTGCACCGCGGACAAGAACATCGAGTCGGACAGGCCTTGGTCGGTGACCTGGTAACGGTTGCTACGGGGATCTTCTGGATGAGGCCGTGGCTTTTGAGGCGGCGGAGGTCGTAGGTAATCTGGCCCGCGGTCACCGTGTCGGGGCCAAGGCCGCGAAGCTGTGCGATGAGCATCCGCAGGTCGCGATTGCGGAAGCCGTTGGTCTGCAGTTTGAACATCATCGGCAACGCGGTGAGTGCGGTATCGGGTGACCGTGACCGCTGCGGGGTCGAACAGTGTGATGCCCTGGGCCGCGATCGGCAGCCACCGCCCGTTGGGGGTGGTGAACCGGCGGCGGAATCGACGCCATCGCCAGCGGTGCCGTTTTGCGGAGTCACCGGATCAGCCGCCAGTTCACGAAATATCGCAGGCGGTTGAAGGTGTGTTTGCCCACGGTATGCCGGAAATAGTTGGTCCAGCCGCGCAGGGTGTGGTTGATCCTGGTGATCACGGCACCCATATTGGCCTGTGAGACCCGGTGTGTCAGCGCACGTATCTTCGCTTTCACGGCCTGGAACGGCCGGTCCGCGATGAACGTGTAGACATACCACTTGTTCGTCCCTCGTTTGCGTTTCCACTGGATGCGAAAGCCGACGAAGTCGAACCCGTCGACCATGTGCGCGACTCTGGTTTTGGCTGGTGAGAGCCGAAGTCCTATGGGCCGCAACATGTCGGCGACGCTCTCGTGCAGGGTGTCAACGTCGGTTTGCTGGCCGTGCACGAGCACGACGAAATCGTCCGCATAGCGGACGATCGGCCATGTCGGCAGACCCAGACTGCGACGGTGATGACGCCGATAGGTGGTGCCCATCGATCCGGCCGGTCGCCATGGCGCCATCAGATGCTCATCGAGCACCGACAACTAGACCTCTACCCGGGCAGTGACGCGCCGGCCCCGACTACACCCCATTTGCGAAGAGCCCCTTTAATTCACTTTTCATTCGGAGCGCCGCGGCGAGCCTGCACCACAAAGTGCGTTGATGACCAGCGCGTCGGCGAAGGCCTCATTCAACGGGCCATCGGGGATGAGTAGTCGGTTGTAGCAGGCGCCCCACAGTTGGTCGACGATGATGTCGAGCTCGAAGCCGGCCCGGATTTGACCGCGTGTGCGGGCGCGTTCAAGTGCCTGGACGGCAAGGGCTCGGCGTGGCCGGGTGTAGTTGTCGGACCAGGCCCTGGCCAGGTCGGGATCGGTTTGGGCGGCGCCGATCAGGCCGGCGATGGCCGACCCGACGCCGTCGCGGGTCAGCAGTGTGACGAAGGCGCGCAGTTGCGCGGTGAGGTCTGCTCCGATGTCGCCGGTGTCGGGGAATTTCAGGTCCTCCTCGCTGTGAGCGAAGAAGGCCTCGGCCGCCAGGGCGCCGGGTGAGGGCCACCACTTGTAGAGGGTCATCTTGCTCGAACCCGCGGCGGCGGCGACGCGCTCGAAGGTGACGGCGGCGATGCCTTCGTTAAACAACAGGCCGGCGGCAGCTTGTAGCACTGCGGCCCGGACCTGCAATGCGGGGCGTCGACCGCGGCCCCGGCGTGGGGGCGGTGCCGTCGTGGTCGCGTGCATCGGGATCTCCTTCCCCTCGGTCAGTTGGCTGCCACTTTAATGGACGCCACGGCCTTTTACGTCTAGAGTCAAATGGACTGCACGTCCACATCAGTGAGAAGAGGGAACATGCCAGATCAGATGACACCCCGGGTCGCGATCGTCACCGGCGGCTCGGGCGGGATCGGCCGCACAGTGTCCGAACGCCTCGCCCGAGACGGCGTCGATGTCGTCGTGCACTACGCCGGCAGCGCCGGCAAGGCCCAGGCGACGGTTAAGGCGATCACCGCGGCCGGCGGCCGGGCCACCTCCTTCGGCGGTGATGTCGCCGACGAGAAGGCGATGACCGAGCTGTTTAGCCACGCGAGCGCCACCTTCGGCGGCATCGATGTCCTGGTCCACACGGCTGGGATCATGCCGCTGGCGCCGATCGCCGAGATGGACCTGGACACCTTCGACCGCATCCAGCGCACCAATGTCCGTGGCACTTTCGTCGTCGACCAACTGGCGGCGCAGCAGCTCCGCCCGGGTGGGGCCATCATCAACTATTCCACCTCCATCACCCGACTCCAGATGCCGACCTACGGCGCGTACGCCGCCTCAAAAGGTGCGGTCGAGGCGCTCACTTTGATCCTCGCCCGAGAACTTCGCGGGCGTGACGTCACCGTCAACGCCATCGCCCCGGGACCGACCGCAACTCCGCTGTTCTTCGAAGGCAAACCACAAGCGGTCATCGACCACATCGCCTCGCTGAATCCGATGCAGCGCCTGGGCACCCCACAAGACATCGCCGAAGTCACCGCGTTCCTGGCCGGACCGGGCCGCTGGGTCAACGGACAGGTGCTGTACGCCAACGGCGGCGCCGCCTGATCGACAAACACCGGACCACCAATTGCCAATGGCTACGGCGGCCACCCAGCACACCGACCTACCGGTAGTTGCCCACAACCTTTGAAGGAAGCTCCCATGTCCATCATTTTGATCACCGGCGCCGCAACCGGCATCGGCAATGTCACCGCCAAACAACTCGCCCAGGACGGGCACACCGTCTACGCAAGCATGCGCGACATCTCGGGCCGCAACTCCGACGCCGCGCATGCGCTGCTCGCCCTCGCCGAACGTGACAATCTCCGGCTGCACGTCGTCGACCTCGACGTAACCTCCCAGCAATCAGCCGACACCGCCGTGAAGACCGTGGTCGATGAGCAAGGCCGGCTCGACGTCGTCGTGCAGAACGCCGGCCACCTCTACATCGGGTACGTCGAAGCCTTCACCGATGAGGACATCACCCACCTGCTGGACGTCAACGCGGTCGGCGCGCACCGAGTCAACCGCGCCGCGCTGCCGTACCTGCGCCGGCAACGCTCCGGCACGCTGCTCTACGTCGGCAGCACCATCATCGTCACGACCCCGCCATTTCTCGGTCCCTACGTCGCCTCCAAAGCAGCGTTCGACGCCCTCGCCGTCGTCACCGCCTACGAGGCCGCCCAATTCGGTATCGACACCTGCATCGTTATGCCCGGCGCCCTCACCCAGGGCACCTCGCACTTCCCGAACGCCAGCCACGCCTCCGACACGACCGTCACCGCCGCATACTCAGTCTTGGACCCGCTGGTGGCCCGGAACGAGCAAGCCACCGCCGGCCTCGTCAGCCCCGGCGTGGACGCGAACCCGCAAGGCATCGCCGAGGAAATCTCCCGCGTGCTTGCCCTCCCGATCGGCGGCAAGCCCTTCCGCACCGTCGTCGACTTCACCGACGCCGGCGTGGAGCACGTCATGGCGTTCTCCGACATGACCCGAGAAGCCTTCGTCCGCCGGATGGGCTTCGCCGAAACACTCGAGATACGAAGATGATTTCCATCACATCACCGCGCCTATCCGTCGCGGTTTCGGTCACCCGGGCAGTGCTGTGGCAGAACCTAACTCTCAACGCTGGAACGCCAGGGACCGCCGGTTCTTATGGCGGCCACGACGCCGATCAATAGCGGAGCGAACGCGCGGCCGGCCCAGTGTGGACAGGCCGCATATTGAAACAGAGGTAGCTTTCAGCTGGGGGAGGGCAGTGGGCAGCCATGTACCGGTTGTGAACAGTTGTTGGAGTGCTTGAAGTTTTTGATGGGGGTGGAATGATTACGGCGGCAGGTTGGCTGCCAGAGCAAGTTCGGCAATGGCTGCGTCTTGTGCGCCGATGCCGGTGAGGTCGACCAGTTGAATGCCCTGCGGGCTGGCGTGGTCTTTTTGTGAGAGCAATACGCCGAGTTCGACGGTGCGGGTTGCCCGGCAGTCATCGGGCAGGTGCTGTAGTTCGCCGAGCTGGGCTGACTGTTCGCAGTTGTCGGTGACGAACCGGGTGGCGCGCCGCAGGACGGTGTCGTCGCATTCTCGTTTGCCGATGCTGTCTGCGCCGACCGCGATGACCAGCGCGTGGTCACTGAGCCATTCACCGCGAAGAATCGGTGTTCGAGAGCTGGTTGTGGTGATCACGATGTCGGCATCGGTGACCGCATCCGCAGCGGTGGAGGGCACCGCTATCTCGAAGGTGGTGGTGGCCAAGGCCTGGGCCAGGCTGGTGGCCTTTTGGCGAGAGCGCCCCCAGATGCTCACGTGCGGTGGCAGCACACCTATTTCGTCCAGGACTCGCACAGTGAGCTCTGCCTGCACGCCGGTGCCCAGTATCGCCAGATGGGTAGGTGGTGTTCGGGTGAGGTGACGAACAGCGACAGCTACGGCTGCGGCGGTCCGCACGTCAGTGAGCCACCCTCGATCCACCAGCAATGCCTGCAGGTGCCCGGTGCGAGGGTTGAGCACGATCATCGCCCCGTCGCCAGGGATCAATCCGACGGTGGTGTTACCCGGGAATCCGGTGGCGACTTTGATCACCACGGGCCGGTCGGGACCGAGTTGGGCTGCCTTGACGTGAATTTGCCCGGCCGGTAGGTCCAGGCCCATCGGTGGGGGTTGAACGATGCGGCCGTTCCCCTGGGTGCGGAACGCGGACTCGACGACGGCGACCGCGTCGGCCAGGGTGACGGCGGCGCGGATGTCGTCCAAGTCCATGACGGCGAGTCCGCCGTGTGATCCCGCAGCGTTCACTCCCGAGTGCTCAGGTAGTGCTCGAATGCCTCCAGGGCGGGCCCGGGGTTGCTGCGGCCGACACCGATACGGAACCGGTCGACTGGCACCTGCGCAAGATCTGAGAAGTAGACGCTGGCGGGCAAGAGCAGGACACCGGCCTCTTCCACCAGTTGCCGGCAGAACGTTTCGACACCGTCCGGGCCCAGGTATCGGGGGAACGCAACGCACCCGGCGTCGGGGTGTGCCCATTCGAACAGGTCGGGGCGGCGGGCGAAGAACGCGTCGAAGTGGGCCAGGTTCTCGGTGATCAGGTCGCGGTTGCGGGCCTGGATGCGGTCCGCCGCGCCCAGTGCCATTGCGGCGAGGAATTCACTGGGCCCCGCGCTACAGATAGAGGTGTAGTGCTTGTGCCGTTCCAGTGCCTCCAGCACCGCGTGGTCGCGACACGCGACCCACCCGATCCGCAGCCCGGGCATCCCGTACGACTTGGACATGACGTTGATCGACAGCGCCCGTTCGTCCAGATCGGCGGCCTGCGGCAGGGTCCGGGTCGGGTCCAGCTCGAGACCGCGATACACCTCATCGGAGACCAGGCGTATCTCGCGTTCAGCGCACAGTTGAATCAGTTCGCGCCAGGTGTTCTGGCCCGGAACAGCGCCGGTGGGGTTGTTCGGGAAGTTGACGGCGATGACCCGTGTAGTGGGCCGCAGCGCGGCACGAACCTCGGCGAGGTCCAGTTGCCACCCCGACGCTTCGTCCAGCAGGACGCCGGTTACCTGAGCGCCTGTCGTCAGCGGGATCGTTTCCAGTGCCTGATAGTTGGGCACGGTGACGATGACGTGATCCCCAGGTCCTGCAAGCACCTGCATCGACCAGAAAATCGCCTCCTCGGCGCCCGCGAAGACCAGGACGTCGTCCGAGCTGCAGCTGTCGTAGGTGGCGGCAATCGCCTCCCGCAGCCGCGCGGTCCCCCAGGTGGGGGTGTAACCCAGGGCAAGTTCGTCAAACTCTGCGCGGTCCTGCTCCGTGCCGTATGCAAGCAGTTCGGCGACAGTCAACGTCTGCGCGTCGGAGGCCGTCAAATGGTGGCGTGCGGCGAACTCCCAGCGGGAGAAATATGTCTCGAGCCGGAAAGGGGGTACCAGCGAACGGATGGTGTCAATCATGGTCGAATCTCCTTCAGCAGGGTGTAGACGGTCGTTCGAGAAACCCCCAGTGCCGAAGCGGTGAGGTCGATCGAGCCCCGGACGGCGAACATGCCCGCACGGTCCAGCATCGCGACGAGCTCCTGTCGGGTCTTGCGGTTCAAGTGGTCGCGATCCAGGGCCCGCTCGGTGCAGAAGTCATGGACTCGCTGGGCGAGCTCCTCCCGCCAGTCCTTCTCGAACAGCGGCGTCGGCCGCGGCACCTGCGCAGCGAGCAACGAGGTAGCCAACGCGGCGATGCGATCCAACGTTGAACGGTCCAGATTGATACACAACAGCCCCTGCCGCCGGCCCCGTTCGTCCATCAGGACCGCACTCACGCAGGTCAAAGATCGCCCGTCGGGAAGCACCTTCGCGTACGGTCCGACCACCCAGGACTCCCCAGGTGTGGTCGGGAGTTCATCCAACAGGGAGTCGTCACCCACCACGCGACCCGAGAGTGGATTCCACAACGCTTCGATCCGACCGGTCTGCAGGTTATGTATTGCAACCTCACCATGGGGCGCCAACAGCACCGCCAGCGCCTCGCCCACCGGAGCCATCTGCTCCAGCCAGCCGGCCTGTCCACCACCCCGCATATGAACATTGTATGCAACGGTTTGACTATATGTACAGATCCAGGACTACCCCAACGGACTTGGTCCCCCACAGCTGGCTCAGTCCGCGCGGTGCGCGACCGCGCCGCTAATACTGCAGCCGGTGCGCCCAGTGATCGGGAGGTGACCGCTATGCGGTGATGTTCTGGTCTGAAGCTCGTCGTCGCTTGCCGGTGTGAGTCCGGTCCGGGTAGCTGCCAGGTGGCCCGGTAGCAGGTTGGCGGCTTGGTCTGGTAACGGGCTGGGTCGGAGCCCAACGTCGAAAGCCCTTTTGGGAAGCGATCATGCGGTCCGTAGCGGAAGCGAAGCCTGCCGCGTCGTTAGACATTGAGGGAGAGCCGAGCCGGGCGGTTCACGGTGAAGGCCGGGTGATCCAGATCCACCGTTTATCCCAGTGACACACCCGATCGCTCGGGTCACACCTATTTTCATGTCAGTTCTTCAGGGCGCTCCGCTCCCGCCGTGGGGCGGGAAAATTCTGTGCGTCGGCGACCCCCGGGGGGGTTCCGCTCAGGTTCGGTCTCGGTTGCCGCTGTTGGCTGTTTGTGCTGGCGGGTGGATGATTTCGGGGTGTTCCGGTTGACCCCGATCCGTCTGTGGTGCCGTGAGCCTGTGTGTCAGTTTGGTGGTGGAGGGCTCAGTTGTTGTCCGCGGGAACCGTGGATTGTTGCCGGTGAGCACGCACGTCAGAGTCCTGTATTTCTTCCGCCCTCCCCGGAACACGTCCCTGTTCGCTACGTCCTGGTCGTTGCGGTGGCCGGGAGAAGGTGAGGTGTGCGTCATGGAGGTCATGCACCCGCGGTGCGCGGGGATCGACGTCTCCAAGCGGAACGCGAAAGTCTGCGTCCGGATACAAGGCGGGTCGGGGCGAAAGACGTCGTCGACGGTGACGACGTGGGGGCGATGACGAACCAGATCCTGGCCCTGCGGGAGCATCTGGCCGAGCAGCGGGTCAACCTACGTTCACCACTCCAGCATCCGCCGAACTCCTTCCTTGCTGCATCCAGCGACTCGGACGTCGCCCGGGTCGAGGACCGCACCTTCATCTGCTCCTCCACCAGACGCGAAGCCGGGCCCACAACAACTGGATGGACCCTGGCGAGATGAAGGCCGCGATGACCGAGTTGTACCGCGGCTGTATGACTGGGCGAGAACCCTGTACGTCTTGCCGTTCTGCCACGCCGGAAAGCGCCATGGTCAGTGTAAATGCTGCGGTCACGAACCAGAACGCTGAACTGCCGTGTTGATCTGGGCGACCGACTCGGACCCCTGCTGCTCACGGGGCCCGAGTATCACGGGCAGGGCCGCTGTTTGCTGCACTATCGATCGCTGCTCGCAGGGTGCGGGCATCGTGCTACGCGATCCGCGAGCCCGCGGAGGACTCGACCTTCGTGATCACCGCATGGTGGGGATCCATCAGCTGGAGAACCGCGTCGTGCAACTCATCAGTCCAACGGTGGTTGCCGTAGGCCTCTGCGGTGCGCGACGCGGCGTGCGCCTCGTCATCGAAACGACGGATCCAGACATAGCCGGCTTCGTTGTGCACGTCGCGATACGAACCGACAACGACAATGCCGAACGACTCCATGAAAGGGATGACTTCCTGATCCATCAACGCGACAAGTTCGTCGCGTCGGCCAGGTCGAGCCTCGTACCAACGGATCTCATAAATCATTGTAATTTTTCCTCTGTATTGATGTAGCCGGTCAAATGTGACTCAGGGTGAGTGCCCGCTCTAAAATCGAGATGTCCGCTACTCGCCGGGTTTGTCCAGAGAGGTGGACGTTTCAATGTCGCCATCCAGGTCTGCTGGCCGTCGACGCAGTGCTGGCCCAGCGCCTCTACCGCGTGCGTACAGCGAGTTCCGGGACAGCCGTCACGCGGCAGGCCAGGGGCTGCCGTGATGGCCGAGCCGTGGCCGCAGCAGGTTCGGGTCGGTTATTGTCTGGTAGGCGGCGTTGGTGAGGTAAACCGCGGTCGGGGTCCGGCAGTTGCCGGGTTGGCGGGTTCGTAGTTTAGGTGGCGACGTGAAGAACGAGTTTGCCGCGGGTGTGTCCGGATTCTCCGCGGGTGTGGGCCTGCGCCGCGGCGGCCAGGTCGATGACGATGTCGACGTCGGCCACGGCGTTCTCGAACCGCACCGCGCTGTAGTCGATGAGCTCGTCGGCGCCGATGGACTTGAGCCAGTCGTGGCCAGGTGCTCGGGATGTGCCGATGACGTATGCGCCGAGGTGTTTGGCCAGTTGTACCGCGAAGTGTCCGACACCGCCGCCGGCTGCGTGCACGAGGACGCGGTGCCCGGGTTTTACGTGTGCAGTGTCCACGAGCGCCTGCCACGCGGTCAGCGCGGCCAGCGGAACGGCCGCCGCCTGCTCGTGGGTGATCGTCGCGGGCTTGCGCGCGAACTGGCGGGCCGGAGCTGTGACGAACTCGGCGTAAGCCCCCGCCGGCCGCGGGAACCACGGCATGCCGTATACCTCGTCACCGGGTCTGAGTGTGGTCACCCCGAAACCGACCTCTTCCACCACACCCGAGACATCCCATCCCAGGATGAATGGGGGATCTCCGAAGATCCGGGCCATGCCGCCGCCGGCGCGGGACTTCCAGTCGACCGGGTTGATCCCGGCGGCGTGTACCCGTACGAGTACCTCGGTCGGGATTGGGACAGGCCGGGCAACTTGAGCTAGCTGCAGCACCTCCGGGCCGCCGAAGCCCTGCTGTATCACGGCTTTCATCAGTGACGAGTCCACATGACACCTCCGTAAGGAAGAGATGCGGAGCCGGTCACGACCAGGTCTCCGCTTGACCAGTCGAAGCTATCTGACAGGTTGTACTTACCCGCAAGGGAGCCTGCTATCGTTTGGATAGTCACTGAGAGAGGCGCCCATGACAACCAACAACGTGATCCACGACGTCTACAACGCCTTGTGCCCGTGTCGAACCCTGCTGGACCTACTCGCCAATAAGTGGTCCACCCTGGCCATCGGCGCGTTGGAGGACGGCCCCCGGCGCTTTGGCCAGGTGCAACGCAAGCTCGAGGGAATCAGCCCGAAGGTGCTTACTCAGACGCTACGGCGACTCGAGGAATCCGGCTTCGTCGACCGCACCGTATTCCCCGCTGTGCCCCTTCACGTCGAATACGCGCTCACTGACCTCGGGCACAGCGCTGCGGTGCCGCTCGGCCAGCTGCGAGCATGGGCCGTGGCCAACATCGACAACATTCCCACCGAGCACCCCGACGGGGTTTCGGTTCATGACATCGAAGTCAGGCAGGGCTGAGGCCTGCTTTCTGGGTTCGGCACCTGCCCAGGTGATGGCCACACTCGCGCGCATTGTTGGCAACGGAACCTGACGGCAACGAAGGAGCATGACCATTGCACAAGAGGCGGCGGACTGCCACGCCGCCCTTGGGTGGTTGCCGGAGGGTGTCGTCCAGTTAGTTGTAGATGCAGACACACGCGAGTCGTTGCGCACCGGCGCTTTCACGACGAGATTTATGCCGCGGCAGGGAACAGCAGACTCACTACGGCCGAGCGCGCGGTGCGGTCACAAATGTTCCTGTTCCAGCTCCACCGAGTTACCTGGGCACTTGGCATGATCGCGAGCGCGCGGTAGACGAACACCGGAAACTGACGGATCTGATCCGCTCTGGCGATTGTAAAATCGCGCCTGCGTCGCCCGACACACGTCGACTCGGCTCACCGTAGCTTCCTGCTCCACCTTCGATACCCCAAGGCCCCCCTGGAGCCAGAAGGCTACAGGCGTATACTCACAGACATGCCTACGCCTGCTCGAGTTCGGCAACGAAACGCCCGCGGCGAGGGTTCCCTTCTGCGCCGCGATATAATTCTTGCTGCGCTGGCGATCGTTGATCGCGAAGGCGGAACAGCAGGCGTGACACTGCGGGCCGTTGCCCGCGAAGTAGGTATAGCGGCACCGTCGATCTACCCGCACTTTCCCGACGCGGACACGATCCTTCGAGCTGTCGTCGACCAGGTGTTCAGGCAACTGATCGACCGCATCAGCGACGCGGTCGCGAGCATCTCGCAGGCCGAGCCCAGGCTGCGTGCCTACTGCTCGGCGTACCTGGACTTTGCTGCCGCATCGCCTCAGCGTTACAAGCTTCTCTTCGCCCGCCAACGCGGTAACGACGTCGGTTTCATCGATCAGGACTCAAGTATCGGACGCAACGCCTTCGACATTTTGCTGGGCGCTGTGAAAGAGGTCGGCAGTCATAGCCAGCCGATGGTCAGGGCCACCGCGGTATGGGCCGGTCTACACGGCATCGCCACCCTGCGAGCCGGCGTACCCCAGTTTGCCTGGCCTTCCAACGACGCCCTGGTGCGAGCGCTGCTCGCCGAAGAAACCCCATGAAGTTGTCGACAACCGAAGCGAACGACCCGATCGGCCGACACGTCCAAAAGATCCAGCGCAGCCAGCGGGATGCAAACGGCGCAGCGCTCGAGTAGAGCAGGGGATAGACGCGCCCGTCGACCGAAATTGGCCATCCAGACCGTCACTTCTGCACGTCGCCCCAGACTTTCGCCCACTCATCCCAAGCGAACGGCACACAGCGTTCGCCAGGGCATCCGCGGTGTCCTTACAGCAGACGGTGGGCAATGCCCACCGACCATGCCGCAGTGGCGATGAGAGCTGGCCGGGTTTCGTTCCGGGCATCCACCGTCTGCACTTGTGCCGGTTTTGAGCTGCCCTTGCCGTCGTACCCACACGGGCGTACGCTTACGGGCGTAACGTTATGAAGATGAGGCAGCAGGACAACGATCGAGAAGTGGAGGCAGTGATACGAACACGTTGAGGAAGGCGCAAACGACCAGGGAGGAAACGTTCGTAGCGTACGACAGACGGCCCGCTCCGCAGGAGCTCGATTCACCGAACGGCCGTTACATCGATCCGTCACGGATAGCAGATTTACACCAGGTAACAGAAGGGTGCTGATCATGGACATCACAAAAAAGGATCCGGTCCAACTGTCTCCCGACAACCGGACGACCGCAGATTCGATGGATTGTAGTGTTAACCGATCTGGGCACCGACAACTGTCATGTGTGACATGGACTCAACCGCTAAAATATTAGACGGTTCGCCGATGGCTCATGTTCTCGTCGTGGGGATGTCGCATCACAGCGCTCCACTGGAGATTTTGGAGCGTCTCGCACTATCGCATACCGACCGAGATCAACTCTTGCAAGACCTCACACGGTCTCCCGGCGTGGCGGAGGTAATGGTGGTCTCGACCTGCAACCGAGTTGAAATGTACGCGGTCGTCGACGGGCTACCCGGTGCGTTCCACCACTTCTGCGCGGCGTTGGCGCGTTACGCCCGCACCACTGCCGATGAGCTGGTGAATTCAAGCCACATGTACTGCCTCCGTGGCCTCAGTGCTGTCGAGCATCTGTTTCGCGTGACTGCTGGGATGGACTCCATGGTGATCGGCGACCATCAAATCATCGGCCAAATCCGCGCCGCTTACGCGGCCTCGGTAGCGCAACAAGCCGTCGGCCGCACATTGCATCAGTTGGCTCAGCACGCGCTGTACACCGGCAAACGAGTCCAGGCCCACACCGACATCGGCCGTGCCGGGGCATCGGTGGTGTCTTCGGGCCTGGCTAGAGCGGTCCGAGCACTTCAAGCCGCCCACCTGGTCGGACGGAAAGCCGTCGTCATCGGAGCCGGCGCGATGGGCGCCCTGGCCGTCAGTCACTTGGAACGCGCCGGCGCCGCACAGATATTGATCGCGAATCGTACTTACTCACGAGCTGGTGCCCTTGCGAAGAGCACCTCGAAAACCATAAAAAACTGTGATCACTTGGGCCGACCTGCCCGCCGCCGTGGGCGAGGCAGATCTGCTTATTACTTGCACAGGAGCAGTAGGAGCAGTGTGGACTTTAACGCAGACACAGGCAGCTCTGGCGATGCGTGCAGCTACCCGCTCGCCACTGATCATCTGCGATTTTGGGTTACCCCGAGACGTTGAACCCGCAGTCGCCAGATTACCCGCAGTGACTGTGATTGACCTTAGTGTTCTGCAACAAGACCCGGACACCGGTATGGCCGCCACCAACGCCGCGGCCACAAATATCATCACCGACGAGGTCGCCCACTTCTTCGCCAAGTATCACCGTGGGAGGCACCGCTCCGAAAACCAGCTACCACCGACGACCACAGAGCAACTGACAGCCGCCTAACCGACCATCAGTTAACGAGTGCCTTAGATCAAACGTAATTCGACGCACAGTATTGCTCAGCGCAGCTAATCGCACGGCACCTCTCTACGAGGTGATGTTGTACTACGCTCACGCCGGTAACCTACCTCGGCGAGATACTAATTGCTCTGCAAAAAAATGGCCGTCGGGTACCGGGCGACGCAAAGCAAGACCTTCCCACCGGCCTAATGTGTTTGGCCTGGGTTCAAACCAACCGAAAGGACCCCTGCAATGACAACACTCACAAAGAAGCCCGCCGGGAAGCAACCGGCCAAGGTCAACCGCAAAGGCTGGTGGTTGGTCATTGCCTTGACTTCCGTCGCAATTGCGGTGTATTTTCCGAGCCAGTATTTCACGGCGAGTCTGAAGTCCGCCGCTGCGGCCGGTAGCGGTTTGGCCGGAACCTACGCCAATGACTCGCTGTTTATCCGCGGGGTTTTCTATGTTCATATTACATTTGCCGGGATCGCTCTGCTGATTGGACCGCTTCAATTTTCAAAGCGGCTCAGGTCTCGAGCTATCAACGTGCACCGCTGGGTCGGGCGCACCTACATCTCGTCGGTAGCGATCGGCTCCGTGGCCGCATTCATCATGTCTTTGGTCAGCTCCGTCGCACTTCTCGGATTCTTCGGCTTCGGATCCCTCGCAGTGTTGTGGGCCTGGACGACCCGCCAAGGCTACCGCGCTGCTCGCACCGGCGAAATCGCTTCGCATCAAGCGTGGATGATACGCAGTTTCGCGCTCACCTACGCAGCTGTCACGCTTCGTGTTTGGTTTATTCTCTTCCTCGTAGCACTGAGCATTCTTGCCAAGAACGTTCTGACCGCAGAACAGATTGCCGCCTACGCCTACGCACCGGTTCCCTTCCTGTGCTGGCTACCCAACATTGTCGTTGCCGAACTGATCATTCGACGACGCAACCTTCCTGGCCTTCGTTTCACCACCTCACGACCAAGCGAGCCCGCCAACAGGTGATACTCGGGTATACAGCAGCACGGAAGGACGAGACCGGAATGCCCGAGCGGCCGGTGAAACTTGTTACCAAGGTGCAGAGTGTTCCTACCGAGGTGCTGGCCGCAGCTAGTGGTGTGTCTCCAAAATAGCTAGTGCGGTTCCGGTAGATTTCGGGGATGCAGGCACCCGCAGCTCCGTTGCCCTTGTCCGATGGTGACCGGGAGATACTGACCCGGTTGGCCGGTTCGCAGACGGCGCCGCATCGGCAGGTGTTGCGGGCTCGGGTGTTGCTATCGGCGGGAGACGGGGTGGCGAACACGCGGATTGCCGTTACCGACGGTTGCCAGTACCTGCCGATCGACCTCGTTTCGCCGCCCTCGTCCTGGTGGCCGGAGGTGATCGGCATTGCCTGCGAGGGGGCCTTGACCCGCCTGAGAGAATGGGGCGTCAATCGGAGTGACCGGACGCCATGTTCGACGAAAGAGCGGCCGAACAAGCCCAGCGCCCGCGCACGCAGCGGTACGGTCCGATCCCCGCGAGCTGATCCCCGCTCAGGGGCAGCTCGACGACACCGAGGTCTCCGCCCTCGTATCGGGGAACTCAGACATCCACCAGCGCCTGGGTGGTGTGGCCCTGCTGCTCGGCGGCCCGAGTCCAGTGCGCCGCCCAGCCAGATCCGCCACGCAGAGTCCGGCCGCGATCTTGCCGTGGTAAGACCTCTGGCCACCCGCGCCCGCACCTGCATCTCCCGGACGGTCAGCTCCGCCAGCAAAACAAACTCGGCCCTCGCGGCCCGCACGGCAGCGACGAAGCCACCTGCGCGTCGCCGACGGCTCAATCATCGCATCACCAGCGGCGACCGCCCGGACCGCGGCTAGCAGGTCTTCCGGTCGCGCATCATTAAGCAAAAAGTTCGACGCACCGGCACCGAGCGCGGCGAACACGTATTCGTCCAGGTCGAAAGTGGTGAGCACCAGCACCCGAGGCGCCGCCGGGCCGGCGTCACCGGCCCAGATGTGCTGCTCGAACCCACGATAGACAGACCTGCGCAGCGCCTCAACGGTAGTGGCACCGGCCGCGCCGCAGATCCTTCTACGGGAGGGCTGACCGGCTCTGCCGCGCCACCAGTAGCCAGGCGGCACTGCGGCGGCGCGGCACGGCCGTCACACACAATTGCGATCGACGGGGTGGCCTGTCCGTAGTCGCAGCTACGCGCGGCCTAAAAGGGCGTTCTGGGCCGTTGATGCGACGGTCCGCCGGATCATCAACGAGGTTTCCCGTTCGGCAGGCTGGGCGAAGTCGAAGTCGAGGCCGCGGTGCTCGGTGAAGTGTGCTTGAGCGTCAACTTGACCTTCGACGACGAACCCATGCCGAATCCAGAATGCGAGCCCGCGTTCATTTCGCGCGTGCACGACCGCTCGGTAGACGGTACCGACAGGGAGCCGTCGTTCAAGTGCCTCTACCAATGCTGCGCCGACGCCGCGGCCTGTCCGTGCAGCAGCAGTGTAGAGGCGGCGTAGCTCCAGGAAGCCATTTTGGTCGGAGCCGAAATCAAGGTAGCCATCAAGCGTTCCGTCCTTCATAGCCACCAGGAGCGCTGCCCTTTCGTCCGCGGCGCCGCGCGTCAGGACTGCCTCGAAAGCATCGCGGGTGCACGTCTGCGCGATCATGGCCTCGTACACGGCCGCTTGTGCGATGGGAGCGTAGGTGGCTCGCATCGCCGCTGCAGCCAGGGCAGCAAGCGCCGCTGCATCTTGTGGGACAGCGTCTCGGATAACCATGTTCATGCTGATGATCGTATCGAGGCATCCCATGGTTGCAGCTGTCAAGCGACCGTGGTCTGGGCCACTCAGATGATGTTTCGTCGGAGAGCTGAAGGTGGTCGATGCATCCGTGCAAGATCCTGGTGAGTTGCTGCCAAAGATGTGGGGTGAGAAACTTGGCGGTTGTTTTGCACATATGGATGCATGCGGAACCGGTGTTGCGGCACAGGGATCGTCGGCGTGGACAGTTTCGCAGGGTCGTCGGTGCGGGCCGGGATCGCCCAGCGACCGTGGTCACACTGTCGACCGCACCGGTTGTCGCGGGCGGGTTGTCTGGCACTGAGAGCGCTGGGGCGCCTTCGGCCCACAGGGACGAGCGGCGGCACGGTACTGCCGCGACGCACGGCTGCTTGTTAGATGAGCAGCGGTGCGGGCAGCCGCCGGAGGTGGCGAATTCGCATCGACTTAATTCGACTTATGCAACGACAACCGATTTGGTGCGGCACTTCGCCAGCGTCAGTGAACTCGTCGCAAATCCGCGGATTCAGCTACAGCCTTAACAACGGTTGAAACCACCGAGCGAAACTCGATACCTGGACCAAACCAGCGGGCTCGGCTTGAAAATTTCGCTGACCTCTGCTCCGTCGGAGGAGGCCGCGCCGTCCCGCCTGTACTCCGGCTTGGAATCGTGTGGTGGCGTCCAGCCGTGCCATCACCTCAGCGGTCCTGCGCAGCCGGTTCGCCGGGAGATTGCGAGCTGCCTGGCGATCGTGTCGTCGGTGGCGCCAGCTGCCATCAGGCGGAGCAGCAGCTGTTGCGCGCCGAGGCCGGGTTCCGGTGCCAACGCTGCCTAAGGACTCGCTGCCCATCTACGTAGGTTTGACTGTTTGTGTTGGGTAGAATTGTGGTATGTCGCTGCCGGATGTGGATGTCGATCAGCTCTCCGCCCGGTTGTTGCTGATCAGAGCACATTTGGATGAGCGGGCCTGGCGGTTGCTGCTCGGCGCGGAGGCGAAGGTGCTGGGTCGGGGCGGGATCAAGGTGGTCGCCGGGGCGGTGAAGGCGCATCCGGACACCGTGGCCCAGGGAGTGCGGGAACTGGACTATCCGGACCGGATTCCTGGGCGGGTCCGGCGCCCGGGTGGGGGGCGACCTGCGGCGGCGGTCACCGACCCCACATTGTGGGAGGCGCTGGACGCACTGGTGGATCCGGTGACCCGGGGTGATCCGATGTCGGCTTTGCGGTGGACGACGAAATCGACGGCGAAACTGGCCGGCGAACTCGCCGCCGGCGGTCATCAGGCGTCGGCGTCGACGGTGGCGAAGTTGTTGAAGGCCAACGGCTACAGCCTGCAGGCGAACACGAAAACCATCGAAGGCAACCAGCACGTCGATCGGGACGCGCAGTTCAACTATCTGGGCGATCAGGCCACCGCGTTCACCGCCGCCGGTGATCCGGTGATCAGCGTCGACACGAAGAAGAAAGAGCTGATCGGCAACTTCACCGCCGCCGGCCGGGAATGGGAACCGCAAGGCCGGCCCACCGACACCAACGTCCATGACTTCGTCGACAAGAAGCTGGGCAAGGTCGCCCCGTACGGGGTGTACGACATCGCCGCGAACACCGGCTGGGTCAATGTCGGCACCGACGCCGACACCGGCCAATTCGCCGTGGAATCGATCCGCCGGTGGTGGAACACCATGGGCGCCAGCACCTATCCCGACGCCAACCGGTTGCTGATCACCGCCGATTCCGGCGGGTCCAACGGGTCGCGGCTGCGGCTGTGGAAAACCGAGCTTGCCGCCCTGGCCACCGAGACCGGCCTTGCATCACCGTCTGCCACCTGCCGCCCGGCACGTCCAAGTGGAACAAGATCGAGCACGTGTGTCCTGAAAGGAGAGTGGTGGCGATGTAGAAGGTCGCCAGCATGAACCGTGCTGTGCCAGTGATGGAGGTAGGTCCTCCGGGTTCGCCGTGCAGGCGGAGAGCCCAAACCGCCGCAGTGTCATGCCGGTCAAGAGCCGGGGTGGGAAGCGACTGCGGGAAAGGCCCGCTATCAGCGGGTCAGGTAAGCGACGAGAAGACGAACATGTGTGAACCACTGCTGACGCATCGAAATCTTGAACAACGGCATCGAAACCGGGGTGGGTGTTCAATCCCGGGACGAAGGCGCGCCGTGGGCGTGGCCCTGAGCCAGGAAGCGACCTGCGTGTGGTCCTGGCGGTGTCCGGTGTGGAGGTGGCGTGAGCTCGTCGTAGGCGCTGGCATGGAACAGGAGAACCTGTCGCCTCGGAACCGCCGGTCAGGGCACCTCCTGACCGCGAGAGGGAGGACCCCGCGCGGCAGAAACCGCAGAGGGCAGAGTACCGCGAGGCACAGGGGCGGACCGGCCCGTAGGAGCGACGAAGGCCCTGTAATGGGGCTGGAGCAAAGGGGCCGGGCAGGTCAGGTCGTCTTGATGCCAACCCTTCGGGGGAGGAGCTGATGGGTGGACCGAAGCCGACGGTGAAGTCATTTGAGATCGACAAGCGCCTCGTCTATGAGGCGTGGAGAAAGGTCCGGGCCAATCAGGGAGCGTGCTGTTCGCTATCGCAATGGGCAACAACATCATCCGCGTAGCGTTCGAATGGGCAACCCGGATACTCCCGGGCCATCCAAGGAGGCGATCCTGGCGGGGATGCTGATCAGGGTCCGCCGGATGGTGCCGGTGGTGGCCTTGGTGAGGGTGCCGCCGGCGATGGTCGCGGCAGCGCGGGTCAGGTTGAAAGCGATGCACGCCAACACAAGCCATGCACTATTTGCCGAAAATCGCCCTGACGGTAGGTGGGCCAGCGCGGAGTGTTTCAAGTCTGCGTGCACGTTTTCGATGATCGCGTGCCGGCGGTGGACCTGGTCGGCGGTGACGGTGTCCGCTTCGGCGGCGCGGGTGGTGGTGAAGAACGCGTGGAACCGCCAGGTGTCGAACAGGGTGGTTTGCCCGTCGGTGGTTTTCGGGTTCAGATCGGGGATCCGGCGGACGATCAACCGGCCCGGGACCTGCTGGTCGTTGCGGCGGGAAGTGAAAGCGGTGAAAGGGATCTCGGCGACCTCGGCGGTGGAGATCCACCGGCCGGTGTCTTCGTCGAAGATCGCGTCGGTGTATTTGATCTTCGTCCAGGCGTCTACGCCGATCGTGGCGATCGCGGCCTTGACGCGTTTGTCCTGCCGGACCGTGATCGACACCTGCGCGCCCGCGGTGATTGCGGCACGCACCACGGTGTGAGCGTAGAAAGCGGAATCGGCCCGCAGCAGCACCCGGCCCGTCGCGGTGCGGGACCGTAGCCGGCGGACGGTGGCCAGGGTGTCGGCGACCAGCCGCGCCGCGCCGCGCACCGAACTGGTCGAGCCTTTGCGGAGCCGGGACGCGGCGATCACCGGGGCCCGCCCGGCCACCGTGATCGTGCCCAACAGTGCGTTGATGCCGCGTACCCCGGAATAGCCGAAACCCGCGCCCTGCTTGGCGTACCCGTGGACCTCGATGATGCTGTCATCGGTATCGATGAGCACCTCACCATCGATGCCGTCCAGCACCGGAGTGCTGGCGGCGAGGTTACCCAACACCCGGGAGGCGACCGCGTCCAACTGCCGGACATGACCGAAGGTGAATTCCCGCAGGAACGACCCCAACGTCGACGGCGCATACGCGGCGTCGAAGACCCGGCCCATCCCGCCGTGCCGCAGGATCGCCATGTCATCGATGCTGTCCGCGCCGGCGATCATTCCCGCGACCAGCGATGTCACCTTCAATCCCGGCCGGGCACCCTTGTCGGTCGGCACGGTCAGGAACTGATCGGCCAACGACCGCAGTCCGGCGTCGGTGGCCAACCGGACCGCCGGGACCAAACCAGCGGCCGACACCAAATTCGGTTCATCGAACACCGCTGACACCACGCGGCGACTGTGGGATAGTTCCATCTACGAGATGCCCTTCGTGCCGGTTCGGATCTGACCCTAGATAAGTCCGATTCTCCCAGCGCCAAGGGCATTCTCGCTGTCACGACCCGCCGCTACACACCACCTGGATCGGTGGATCCAGGCTTAGTGGGGCGAAGCTCGGATGCGGCTCAGATGCGCCAGGCGCCGCCACGCCTTTTCGGGGGATCCATGGTAGCGATCTGCCCGGCCAGGACGCGTACCGCTCTCGTGACGGAGGGGTCGATGAGCACCTGTCGCACTGCGGTCGGCACCTGTGCCGGGTCTCGGGCGATGACCGCGGCTCCTGCAGCGGCAGCTCGCTCCGCGTTCACTTGTTGGTCGAAGACCAGCGGGAGGACCACCAGCGGCACTCCTCTCGCCAGGGGGCCCACCATGGTGCCGGCGCCCCCGGCCACCACCGCGCGGCGACCCCGTCGAGCAGTTCGGCCAACGGCGTGAATCCGACTTGACGCACTCGGGTGGAGGCGAATGTCCAGCGACCACGACCGGCCGTTGCGTTTAGCCTGGATCCAACTGCATGAGCGACGAGGCACGGGCGCCGCCCACGGCGGCAGCGTGCTTCGTTCTCGCAGGGTCCGAACCGTTCCAGTGCTCAACGGCTTCTGACCGATTCCGCAATGTCCTGGGAGTCTTCGAGAAGCTGAAGCCGCTGTAAGTAGGCCGCGCGTACGTCGCGGTAGGTGTCGATGCCCAGCGGGAGTCGCAGCGGCGCGGGCGCGCCGTCGGCACTGTTAATCATTGCTGCTACCACAGCGTGTGGGTCGTTGGGGCCTTGCAACGCACCAGAGGCAATCATTCGTCGACCTTCGCCGAACGCGCCGGTGTCGTACTCCGGCATGACGGGCGCGGAATCCTTCGCTGCCGCAAAGCCGGTCGGGGTCATGCCGGGCTCGACAATAGTGACACCGATATTGAACTGGGCAACCTCTGCTGCAAGCGTCTCGCAGAAGCCCTCAATGCCCCACTTCGCGGCGTGGTAGTAGCCGAAGCCGGGGTAGGCGGTTTGGCCGCCAGCTGACGACACCTGAAGGATCCGCCCGAAACCCTGCTTGCGCAGGTGAGGTAGAGCGGCGCGGATGACATCGATCGAACCAAGCAAATTCGTCTGAATGACCCGGCGGATCTGTTCACGGGAGGGTTCCTCTATCGCTGCGAACAGTCCGTAGCCCGCGTTGTTCACGATCACGTCGACGACGCCGAAGTGGGTGAACGCCTGGTCGACGGCCCGCTGCACGTCGTCGGGTTCGGTGACGTCGAGTTCGGCCACCCAAAGTCGGTCGCCCGCCGCGGCTACGAGGTCATCGAGGGCTCCGGGGCGGCGCAGGGTCGCGGCTACGCGGTCCCCTCGCTGTAGTAGCTGCTCGGTCAGGATCCGACCGAACCCGGACGAGGTACCAGTGATGAACCAGGTCTTCATTTCTCTCCTCTGCTGGACGTCCGACAACCGTAGGACTTAGAGTTCACTCGAAGTCAAGTCGCATCGGAGGTGTAACACCGTGGACGGTCGATTCAGCATCGGCGAGGTCAGCACGCTCACCGGGCTTTCCACACACACATTGCGTTTCTACGAGAAAGAGGACTTATTCCTGGAACCCGTGCGTCGTGACGCCGCCGGCCGGCGGCGATTCTCGGAACGGAACATCGATTGGATACACATGGGCGTCAAGCTCCGGTCCACCGGGATGCCGCTGACCGATATCCATCGATACGTCGAACTCATCCGCCACAACAGCGACACCCGCAAAGCGCGCTTACAGCTCCTGCGCCAGCACGAAGATCGTGTCCGGACGCAGCTCATGGAACTACAGGCCGCGCTTCTCGTCATCGAAGCCAAGGTCTGGTCCCACGAATTGCACGGTGTCGACTCCCCGATTGAAAAACGCCCGGGAGGGTAAGTGGTGGACAACGGGTCCTCCAACCGCGGGCAAAAGGCGATCGACCGGTTGAAGGCGCAGTTCCCCAACGCAGTCATGGTGCACACCCCGGTGCACGCGTCATGGCTCAACCAGGTAGATCTTCTTGTCCATCGTCCAACGAAACTGCACTCGCTCAACGCCTACACCGACACCGACACCGATCATCCAACGTCTGGTCGATTCGGAACTCGCTACAATCAACCGCCAAAGCATTTAGATGGAAGTTCACCACCAACGACCTCCGCGACTTCCTGCAACGTCTTGACCGCCACACCGACCACCCAGCCGCCACCTGACCACCGACGAACTTGCGAACCGACCACTTTGCGTGAGGACCGACACCCGCACGCTCGGGCGGTTTAATGCGCGGTCTGCCTGTTGCGGCAACGAGGGACGCTTGCCGATATGGTTGCTCGGTGCTCCAAGACCCGGCCGTCGGTCAAGACCCGTGATGGGCGAAAGTGCCGCGAGTGGGATCCCTTCACTGTCTCTGATCGTCCGACCAAAGGAATTCACGGCTATTCCGGCGCGACTCCGAGGGCGTTATCGATGGCACTGACTTCGGTGGCCGCCTGGTCCCGATCTCAGCGGATGGCCGCGTCGGGTTGAGCGCTGCGGCCGGCGACGCCGGCAAGCTGCGCCCGCAGGCCGGCGACGAGCGTCTCAAGGCTGAACGCCCAAGCACCCTCCGGTTCAACCACGTGCTGCAACCGGCGAAGTTGGGGGAACGAATCTGCGGGGAGCTCCTCGATGTCGGTTTCCACGAGCGGCCCCGCGACCGCCATGCTGCGTTCCACCCCAACGGTCAGCGCGGTCAGGGCAGTGGCCTTGACCGCGTTGTAGGCGTCGGCCGGCTCGAATCCCGCCCGCGCGAAAGCGGCCAGGGCCACCTCGAAGGAAGCGGCCGCGCGTGCCTCTGATGAACGCCCACCGCGGCGGCTCACCCCGTTCCTGCCCACCCGGCAACACCGGCGGTTCGTCGAATTCGCCGACGCCGTCCGCCGCCACCGTTACATCGGCGCCTGCTACGGCGCACCCGGCATCGGCAAGACCCTGTCCGCCCGCACCTACGCCGCAGCCGATGACTTCGAACCCTCGATCGCCGACCTATTCAATCGCAATCCTGCCGCCGACCCTGCTGGCCAGCCGCACCGCGATGCTCACCCCCGGTGTCACCACCACCGCCCGTGAGCTCGAAACTCAGATCTACACGCGGTGCTGCTCCTTGGACGCCGCAATCGCCCGAACCCTGCGCCCGGACATCACCCCCGAGCTGTCCCCGCCTCGCCGCTGGGCACCGAGCTACTCATCGTCGGAAGCTGACCGAGTCAAAACCGCGGGGGTGGAACTGGTCCGGGACTACTTCGACCGCAGCGACGTCGGCGTCGTCCTGATCGGGATGCCCGGCTTCGAACGGCAACTGGCCCGCTACCCGCAGCTCTACAGCCGCGTCGGATTCGCCCACCACTACCGACCACTGGACTCCACAGACATCCCCCAGGTGCTGTCCCAGTACTGGCAGCAGCTCGGTCTGACCTACGAACCGCACCGCCAGGCCGACGCCGAATCAGTGGTCAGCATCGTCCGCATCACCGGTGGTAACTTCCGGCTCGTCGAACGACTCATGAGCTGACGGAGGCCAGCCACGCGGCCAGGCGTGTGACCGAAAGCCGGTCAGCTTGTTCCTGGGTGGTGAATGTGGTCAGGAACAGCAGGCTGATATCGGAGTCGATCGCAGCGAAAAGGGTTGCTGCGGCAGGGAAGACGATCTGCAGGTGCGCGCGGAGCTGGTTGGCGGCAGCGACCCGATGCACGACGAGATCGCGGCGGGCCCGGACGGTGGTGCGCAGCGCGGTCGTCGCCGCATTGTCCTGCTGCAAAGAACGCAGCCGACGTCGGTCGGTGCGGACCACATCGGCCAAAACGTAGACGTCGAACCGGTCGTCCTTGTTACCCGCGGAGCCGTAACGGGATCGCAGGTTCTTCACCTGCGGGTGGGATCACCAACACGGTCAGTCCGGCGGTCAGCAGCGCTTGGACGACGGTTCCGTCGGGTCGTTCGATTTCGACTTCCTGCACCGCGGCGTTCAACAGCTGCCGAAACATGTCTTTCAAACCGGCCCGGTTGTCTTTGATCATGAATCGGTGCAGAGCTTCGCCATCGTCACCGACGATGCAGACGGCGTGGTCGTCCTTGGCCCAGTCAACGCCGACGCACACCCGCGCGGCGGTGTTTCGTCTTCGGCGACAATCATTGTCGTCTCCTCGCTGTTGCTGCAGTGGGGAAACACCCGGCGGTCCCGGGACACCGCAGCCGGTCGCTCACCGAATCGGCGCTCACTGGCGCACAGCCCTGTAGCCAGTCTGGATGTCCTGGGGTCACCGGGCCTCGCAGAACCCATGATGGACCTCGAGGGTCGAGCCAAGTGGGCGATGGCCCGGTGGGGACCAGGAGTGCTATCAGCGGTTCATCTGGAGCCGCTCACCCAAGGATGGTGCACCAGTGAGCCAGGTCGCCCGCATCATGACCATCAACAGTTTGGATACCATCACCCCCGACGCCATCGAAGCAGCCCGCGAAGTCCTCGTCGTCGGCGTCTGACCAGGCCACATAAATCGAACAAAGTGAGCCATATAATTCGACAAGTTACACTCCACACCCTCAGATCTGGCCTGCGCGACCAGAGCCTGCGCGAACTCCTGCTGATCCATCCCGTTCAGATTCGGCATGGGATCGATCGATGATCTCGGTCATCGACGTTCCTTCCCGCCAGGGCAAAGCCCGGCGTGTCAAGGACCAAGATCAGTTACACCGTTCCCCTGACACTCCCGCTACGGACCCGTGGCTTTCAATGACGGCCGTTGTGGTGGGCGGCGTAGTGCTGTGTCAGCAGGTCTTTGCCGTAGTCGTTGCCGTTCGGTTCCCGGACGATGGTGTGTATGTGGTATCGCGCGGCCTCGGTGTTGGCCAGGAACACGCCGGGATGGTTGTCGTATTCGACGAGCAGCACGGGTGAGTGGATTCGGTAGTAGAACGGGCATTCGTCGTCCGATCCGCCGCGCCATGCGAAATATGTTTCCTCGAGGTGGCGGACGACTTCGTCGAGTTTCGCTGATGCGTGGGCTTTCGGCAGCCGGTCGACGTAGACGCGAACAAGGTCGATCAACAGTTGCTGCTGGGCGGCGGTGAGGTTGGCGCCGGCTATTCCTTCTGGTGGCAGGATAAGGTTGTCGGCCCCTGCCCCGGCGAGGTGTCGGCCGTTCCATGGGCCCGCAAGCTCGGCTGGCAGGTCTTGCGCGGCTAGTGAATTTCCGAGTAGATACTGGTGTTCCTGGTCCGGTTTGAGCGCGCGACGCAACGCGACGCCGCGGTCGGTCTCTTCGCTGAAGCCGTACACCCCTTCGTAGGTTCCGGCGACAGCGCGGCTCGGCTCGGCGCCGAGGAAAACGGGTGCGAAGACGATTTGGCTGTCGACGAACACGCAGTGCAGGTCGATGTGGTGGCCCATCAGCTGCCATCCCCACGGTTCGCCAGAGGTTGGTTCGCCGAAGACGGTGAACCAGTAGGAGAATTCGGTGAGGGTGTCGCGGTAGTCATCGATCAGTTCGCCGAGCGCGCCGTTGAGCTGCATGGCGGATCTGACTGCGCTGTATCCCGTTTCGCTGAGGCTGGCGCGGATGACGTCGAGGACGAGGTTGCGTTGATGGTCGCTGAGGCGCTCCATCTTCATGCCTTTCGGCGTCCACGTCGGGATCGCGTTGGTCCACAGCCGCCAATCTGGGGAGTTCATCGGCAGCTGAGCGACTGTGCGCTGGTGTGAGGGCAGGGTGTCGAGGTAGGTGTGCGCTGCGGCGACGGCGTCGTTGGGCCGTGTTCCTGTGTCGGTCAGGGTGTACAAGTTTCGTCTAGGGGTGCCGTCGAGGGTGACGCCGACGAACGGGTCGCGGTAATGGCGCTGCCCGGCGGTCAGTTCGAACGCAGGTACCTCCGGAAGCAGGTCCGCGTGCAGGATCGAATCGACGATCGGTAGGTTCCCCTTGGACGAGGGCAGCGGGAACTCGTGCGTGCGCTCCGGGAAGGCTGGCGGTCTTGTCACGGCGTGTTGTCCTTCGGGGCAGGTTCGGGGCTGGACTTCAGTTTCTGGGTCGGGACTGCGAGGGCGTTGTGCGAGGCGAGGAAAAGCATCCGGATCACGCGGGACCTGATGAGCCATCGCCCGTCGCTGAGAACGAAGTCGTCCACGACGTCGCCGACGGCCGTCGGCGACGTAAGCATCTGCGGTGCCGTGCCGTCCTGAGCGAACAGCAGCATGATCGAAACCGCGGTCGCGGTGGTCGCATCCGCACGCACCACGACCAGATTGGTCGCCAGGTGGCGCGACACCCGGGGCCCGCGCGCCGCCCTGGTCGTGTACACCTCATCGATCTCGGCTGTGCCGGTGAACGTGCGCTGATCGAAGGTAAGAGTCGCGTTCGGCGTAAAGAAACCGGAGGCGGCCGATCCGCCCGAATGGTCGATCTCGAACCAGAGCGTGTTGACCACGTCGAGCAGATCGCCGGTCAATGCTGCACGTTGCTCAGGCCGATTCAGCGAGTAGGACGTCACGTAGACAGCCCCCGTTCCTTCTTGGTGAGCCCGCCCGATGCAGGGTCGGCGATGGCGCGGGCGGCGCCAACGGCGGCGCCCGCGCCTGCAGCGAGTAGGCCGACGTCCGTGCCCACGGTGAGGAAGCGGTAGTCCTGTCCGGCCATCGACTGGACGGGGACGCCTGACGGTGCGGTAGTGCCGAGCGGCACGGCCGATCTTCGGCAGGCGGCACAGGCGAACTCGATGTGACCTTGCAGGGCCGGGTCTTCGATGCTGCGGCCGGCCGACACCGACAGGTCAGCCGGTCCGATGAACAACGCGTCGATACCCGGCACTGACGCGATGTCGGCTGTTGTTTGGAGCGCCTCCACGCTTTCGAGCTGAGCAACCAGCGTCACCGCCGAAGTGCCTCTGTCGATGTAGGGCGCCAACCCGTCCATGCCCCAACGTCCGGCGCGTCCGGATGGGCTTGCGCCGCGTTGGCCAAGCGGTGGGAAGCGGCAGGCACGCACTGCTTCCCGCGCCGCAGCGACGTCGTCTATGCGTGGCAGGAACAGGCCGCGGGCGCCGGCGTCGAGCGGCGGTTGCACGTCGCCTGCGCTGCGACCGGGAACTCGAACGAACGCGTCGATACCGCAGCCCTGTGCGATGGCGATCATGGTCGACACCGTCTGCGGTCCGATGGAGGCGTGTTCGTTGTCGATGACAACGAAGTTAAGGCCGCAGAGCGCGAGGACCTCGATGACCTCGGGCGTTGGCAGTTTGACGAAGGCGCCCAGCGCCAGCGGACGCGCGGGCCACGAGGCGGTCACGAGGTGCTCTGCCTCTGCGAACCGGCTTCGGAACGCGGGTCGGCGCCGTCGTACTCGGCGTCGTTGATCACCCAGCCCTGGCTCGCGAAATCTGTCCGGGGTGGCGCGAAGATGTCGATGAGCTGATGGTTGCCGGCATTGACCGCGCGAGTCGTATGAATCACGCCAGGAGGGATGATCGCGATCGACGGGCTGCTACAGGCGCGGTGTTCGTCCGCGCGCCATTCGCTGAGCCGCGGCGTCCACGGAATGCGGAAGTGGTGGACGTAGTCGCCCACCAGCGTGAGTGAAGCCTGTTCGAAATCGTCATGCACATGCGGAGAGAGATGGTCCTCGCTCCGTGGTCCCATCTGTGGCAGGAACCAATTGATCATCAGAGACGACGAGCGCAGGACACGTCCGAATCGACCTGGTTCATCATCGATGTGGTCGAGGTGGAATGCGCGCGTTCGGCTCCGCTCAGCGCGATCGGATACCGGTGTGAGCGTTGCGACGGTCGAATCGGCGGTGTCATAGTCGCTGTGGTTGCGGGCCCGCGACATGACGTCTTGGACATGCCCGGAGAAAATCCGTACGACGGTGCAGCGGCGATCTGCGCTCACAGCACTGGCTCCGGATGCGACGATGATGAGGCCGGGCCCGGTCACCGACACCGACTGGTCCGCACCGTGCGCCGTCGCGACGGCATCGGCGGTGCAGACGAGCACGAGGTAGTCATCGGGGATGCCGGCTTCCGCGAGGGAATCTTTCGCGGTGAGGTCCGTTACCGCTACGCAGAAATTTTGGCCGCGTACGTACCAGGTTCGGCTCCCGGCTTCGGAGGTGAAATCCGCTGTTTCCTCCGACAGCTCGAATATCTGCGGCGCACGAGGAGCAGTGCTTGCCACACCGGGCGAGCCCGGGCGGCTCGGCATAGCGCTGCGCGGATCATCTGATTCGAAGGATGCCGCGTTCATGTGCACTCCCAGGCTGTAACGGCGTTTGGTTGCTCGGGTGCGTTCGAAGTTCTCAGACGAGCGGGGTGATCTGATCGTCGCGCTGCAACAGCGCCTTGCCGTACACCTCGTAACCGACAACAGGCAAGACCACGGCGTGGCGGGCAGCGACGGACGAGTCGCGCCAGATGCGCTGCAACGGGTTGACATCGGCGAAGCTGGCCGCACCGTGCGCGGACAGCAGGATGTTGATGGCTGCGACGATGTGATCAGCTGTCCACCCGACGTCGGCGCGCACCCTGGCCCGGGTGAGATAATCGGGATAGCCGCCGCGGGCTGCGGGCTGGTCGATATCGTCGGCGGCGCGGTAAGCGTGCAGGTGGGCGGTGTCGATCAGCATGGCGGCCTCGGCCAGCTGCAGCTGAAAAGCCACGGAGTCAGCCTGCGCGCTGTAGAAGGTGTTCGAGACCGCCTTTTTCGCAGCCTTTTCCCGCACTATGCCCAGCGCGGCTCGGCCGAGGCCGAGCTGCGTTCCGATCAGCATGACGGCGAGGCTGGAGACGAACGCCGACCTGTACAGCGCTTCGTCGGTGTGCTCGGTCGGGTATCTACCCTCGATTGCTGCCGTGACGGAGATGACGCGGTGATCGGGGACGAACACGTCCTTGGCGATCAGGCAGTTGCTGCCCGAGGACTTCATTCCGGCGACGAACCAGGTCTCCTCGAAGTCCAGATCGGTACGAGGAACCAGGGCCAGACACTGATCAACGACCTCGCCCGCCGCGTCGGTGATCGGGATGCCTAGAACCGCCCACTGGGCGTGATAGGAGCCTGAGTTGTAGAACCAACGACCGGTAACCCGGTGGCCACCGTCAACTTTCCGGGACTCTGCCGTCGGCGTGACAACTCCCGAGACGAGCGCCTCCGGGTTGTCGGCCCAAACGTCGTCTTGGGCTCGTACCGGGAACAGACCAACCATCCACGCGCCAGAATTGAGCAGGGTGACGACCCAGGCAGTGCCGCCATCGGCCTCACCAACGGCGGCGGACACATCGAGCATGGTGCGCAATGACGTCTCGTAGCCGCCGTACCGCTTGGGTTGGCCGATCTTGAGTAAACCTGCTTCGCGGCAGGCCTGAATGCTCTCTTCGACGACGCGGCGGTCCTGTTCGCCCTGCGCAGCGTTCTTGCGCAGCAATGGCTGCAACTCGGCGATGCGGGCGAGCAGTTCAGTCGCGTCCGGGACTTCGGCAGAGACGATGACGGGCGGGCGGTCGGTCACAGTAGGCATCAGTGGGTTCCCTTGAGGTCGAGTCGTATCTGAATGCGATGTGGGTATGGAGCTGTGCGAGTCAGAACATGTCAGCGGGCGCACGCGGCGATGAGATCGGCGATGGCCGGGCGGGGGCGATCGACGAAGCGGGAGTGTGTACCGAAGGTGCGGTTGGCGTAGATCAAAGGCGCCACGTCGGCCCGGCTGCTGGCCGAGCGCACCAGCCCGAACAGCAACAAATGGTCACCGGCTTCGACCGTCTGGTACAGGTCGCACTGCATCCAGCTCAGGGCGTCCGCGAGCCGCGGCAGCTGAGCGTCGTAAAACCAATCGGTTTCAGCGAAACGATCGACCCCGCGACGCGCGAACACCATCGCGAGCTCGTCCTGGGCGTGGCCAAGGACGTTCACCCCGAAGCGTCCCGCGGTCTGAATCTGCGCCAGCAACATCGAGCCGCGATCGAAGGCGACGCTGATCAGCGGCGGATTTAGCGACAGGGACACGAACGAACTCACCGTCGCCCCGCGCGGAATGCCATCGGTGGTGGTGGTGACAACGGTGACCGGCGCGACGACGGCGGACATCAGGTCGCGGAAGTGCTGCTGGTCGATCATGTCCACTCCTGGCTGCACTGTCCGGAATTCCTATGATGATTCATCGATGTTGCGCGTACACTGTCCGCATGTCAAGAGTTCAGCATGATGTTTATAGAGAATAGTTACGACACGTAGTGAGGGACGACATGGCTGACCACGTGACCCAGGACATCGGTTTCGACGCGCCCTCTCTGCGGCCACAGGACTGGCGCCGGCCGAATACACCCGACGCCCGGTCAGATGCGCGCCTGTCCCGCGGGGAGTCTGCGGCCGCTCAGCTCATCTCGATCGCCGAGGGCGCCCAACCGGGCGACCGGATCGGAAGCAAAGAGGAACTGCGAGGTCGGTGTTCGGTCGCGGTCGGCACCTTCAACGAAGCGGTGCGGATAGCCCAGTCGCGGGGAGTGGTGACCGTGCGTCCCGGTCCCGGCGGCGGCGTCTTCGTCGCTGCTCAATCCCCCATGGTGCGTCTGGGCAACTTCGTACTTGCGCTCGACGCTGATCAGACGTCGGTGTCCGAGGCCGCTCGCATCTGCGACGCCCTGGACCCGTTGCTCATTGACGACGCGCTGTGGCACGCGTCGCCGGCCGACATCGCCGGGATGCGCGGCATTTTGGTAGATATGGCCTCGGCGGTGAACCGACAGGACGCCATCGCGTCCATTCGCGCGAATTGGTCACTGCACGCCCGGATCGCCGCCGTCAGCCCGAACGCGATGCTCCGATCGCTATATGTCCATCTGCTCGAGCAGATCCAGACGCACACGATGGCAGTGCTTCCGACCAGCGAGCAGCCGCTACCGGAGTACATCGCCGACCGGCTCGCACTGCATACAGCCATCGTCGACGCGCTGGACGCACGCGACCGTGACCGTGCTCACCGACTCATCGTCGAGCACAAGATAACCGACCCCTGAACCGGCGTGCCAGCCTCATCCGCCGGCACTGTGTAAGGGCAATAGTCGTTTCGGAGCGGCCAACCTTCAGCGGCGTGGCCATCGTCTCGCTGGCTGACGAGGGCACATCTGAATGACCAGGCCCATCGAAGAATAATGCTGGATGACAGGCCTTCTCGCCGCCCGCAAACGCGCCCGCAAACGCGGTCACCGACGCGGTCACCGACATTCCGGTGGAGCGATCCTGGATACCGGCGGGTCCGGCCCTGCAAATCGCATTAATGCTGATGACGCGCTGCGCCAGCAGGGTGCCACGGAGCTGACTGTCGTTGGATCCTCACCACGAGCGGACGCAAAACCGAAACCGGAAACGGCTGCTGATTGAGTGTCGAATCCCTTGGAGAATCGCAGGGTTACAGGGATACGTCGATGACGATTTTGCCGCGCGCGTTCCCGGTGGCCAGTGCGGCCAGTCCTTGCATCGCATCTTTGAGAGGCAGCACCTGGTAGATATCGACCTGCAGGGTCCCGTTCGCAGCCTGGTGAGCTAGTGGGGCGATGTCGTCACGATCGGGAGAAGCCATGATTCCGCCGCCGACCAATCCCCGCGCGGCGCGGGTGTCGGCGTCGGGCACCTGCGTCGTCGTCCACACCGTGCCACCGCGCCGCACGGCGTCGAGCGGAACGTCCTCGACGGCCCAACCGACCAGGCTGATCATTGCGTCGACCCCGTCGGGGTACAAGGCGCGGACCTGCTCGGCGACCGGGCCGGCGGTGTAGTCAACGACATCGGTTGCGCCCAACTCGCGCAGCCGGTCCGCATCAGCCGGCGGGGCCGTGGCCACTACAGTGGCTCCTCGCTGAACGAGTAGCTGCACTGCGTATCGCCCCACACCGCCCGACGCTCCGTTCACGAGCACGATCTGCCCCGGGGACGGGTCGACATTGTTGACCAGCAACTGCGCCGCGCCGCCGGCCAACGGTAGTGCGGCGGCAGTCACATGGTCCAGGTTGGCGGGCTTGCTCACCACCGTGGCAGCGGGCACTATTGCGTACTCGGCGACGGTTCCCGCTTCGAAGGGCGCCGTGAACGACACGTGGGCAAGCACTTCATCACCGACCGCAACGCCGGTCACGGCTTCACCGACAGCTTCGACCACCCCGGAGGCGTCGCGGCCCAGTACCAGTGGATAACGGTGCTCCATCATCTGCTCGAGAGCCCCGTCGGCGATGTGGTTGTCGAATGGGTTGAGGCCGGCGGCGCGCACTCGCAGTAGAACTTCGGTCGCGCCTGGAGTTGGAATGGGCAGCTCGCCCAATATGGGCGCCTCGCCCGAGGCTCGGAGGTGTAGCGCAAGCATGTTGGTCTCCTGTGGGTCGGTTACTTGATACTTCAACAATACATGTAAATTGAAGCTTCAACAAGCGCTTGGCTCATATAGTTCACGTGATGAGAAACGCAGGGGCCGAGCCCGAGGGGGTAAGAGCCCAACCACACGCTGCCGCAGCCGCCTCAGAACCGCCACTATGGCTCAGCGACGAGGAGCGGTCCGCGTGGCTGGCCTCCGCTGCCATCATGATCACTTTGCCGGCGGCATTGGAGGCCCGGATGCAGCAAGAGGCCAACTTGACGTTCATCGAGTACATGGTGTTGGCCGTGCTCTCGGAACACCCCGACCAGACGATGCAAATGAGCGAGATCGCGGCGGGCGTCTCGGCTTCGCTGTCCCGCCTGTCGCACGTCGCTCGAAAATTGGAGGAGCGAGGACTGCTGCGCCGCAGCCGGGTGCCCGGCCCGGGAAGACGTACCAACGCCGAGTTGACCGACGCCGGATACGCCAAAGTGGTCGCCGCCGCACCCGGCCACGTGGCAGCTGTCCGCGACTACTTCATGGACACCCTCGAGGTCACCGACCTGGCCGCGTTGCGGCGGATCGGCACCGCCGTCGCCAACCGCATTAATCCTGAGCGACCCTTCCTTCATGGCGTCACCAACTGACTGTGTCGGCTGCTGGGTGGCCGTCTGGAACGCTTCGACGGTGGCGTCCATTTCAGTCAGGGACCGGTCGTCACCAGACGCAGGCCGATATTTTTCGGTCTAGATGAGTGATTCCAAGGGTTCAGTGGTCGTAGGCGATCAGTGAGCGTTTGATCGGGGCGCCGATGGTGTCGTTGTGCCAGATGACGGCGGTCAGCGCCAGGACGCGTTGCCAGATCCGGGTCAG